>WNFJ01102067.1_pt2 | contig 14241 bp, 12 predicted proteins | sample 5400461 | NCBI WGS metagenome assembly WNFJ01 (sample SAMN13153349, study PRJNA577476) | soil metagenome | isolation source: 115 cm saprolite on Douglas fir-dominated hillslope | place: USA:California | collected 2013-09-17 | reverse complement strand
CTCTTGCCAGTTCCTGCTGCACCACTTGCGCGAACTCTCCCATCTGCCGCTCCATCTCGATCAACTTCTCGCGCATGTTCAAGATAATTTCGATTCCTGCCAGGTTCACGCCCATATCCCGTGCCAGCGTCAGGATCACATCCAATCGCTCTAAATCGGAATCGGTGTACAGCCGCGTGTTCCCCTGCGATCGCGAAGGTTTCAGCAGTCCCACGCGCTCATAAAGCCGCAGCGTCTGCGGATGCAGCTTATATAGCTCCGCCACCGCGCTGATCATGTAGCCCGCCTTGGCCCTTTTTTTCGCTCGCACCGGCATGGCCGTTTCTCTGCGGGGACCACCTTCTGAGGCCGCCGCTCCTGCTTCTCCTCTTCTCCGACTAAAAACTTACGACTAACAACTAACGACTCCTTTTCACACTCCCGCTTTGCTGAACAAATCCTTCCGCGGATCACCCGGCGCAACGCTTTCCAACTCCTTCATCAAATTCCTCACGCGTTCATCCGTCGGCGCCGGCACCACCACTTGAATCTCCACGTACTGGTCGCCTCGCGCGCCATTCCTCGCGCTAGGCACGCCCTTCTCCTTCAGTCGCAGCGTCTTCCCGCTGTTTGTGCCCGGCGGAATTCTTACCAGCGCCCGCCCGTCGATTGTCGGCACTTCGATCTTTGCTCCCAGCGTCGCCTCGCTCACCGTCACCGGAATCTTCACGTACAAATCGTCCCCGCGCCGTTCAAAAAAATCATGCGGCTTCACGACCACGCGCAAATAAAGATCGCCCCCCGGAGCCCCCATCGTCCCCGCGTTGCCTTTGCCCGGCACGCGCACGCGCCCGCCGTTTGAAACGCCCGCCGGGATACGCACATCAATTGTCTCGGTCCGCCGCACGCGCCCTTCGCCGCCGCAAGTCTTGCACGGCGTTCGCAGCTTGCCGGTCCCGCCGCACCTGGTGCATGGCACGTTGAAGCGCATTTTGCCTGCGGCCTGCTGGATGGTGCCCGTTCCCCCGCACGCCGTGCAGCTCTGCGGCGAGCCCACCGCGCCCGTTCCATGGCACGTCTCGCACGCGTCCAGCCGTGTGATCGAAAGTTTTTTTACCGCGCCGCGCACCGCGTCCCAAAAGCCGATCTCGATCTGGTATTCCAGGTCGCCACCGGCCTCTTGCTCTGGCTCCATGGCGGCGTATCCGCGGCCGCCGCTGAAAAACTGGCTAAAGAGGTCCCGGAAGCTCGAACCGCCCCCCGACGCGCCGGAGCTGCCGCCGAAATCGAATCCGCCAAAATCAAAATTAACATCCGGCGCCTCACCGTGAGCGCCTGCTCCACCCGGCCCGCCCCCTGGAATGTTTTCGCTGTAGAAGCCGTACTGGTCGTAGACCTGCCGTTTTTTCGAATCCGAAAGGACGTCGTAGGCTTCCTGCAGTTGCTTGAATTTTTCTTCCGCGGACTTGTCGCCGGGGTTCAAATCCGGGTGGTATTTCCGCGCCAGCTTGCGAAAAGCCGCACGAATATCCTTAGCGCTGGCCTTCCGCGCCACTCCCAGCAGTTCGTAATAATCCTGTTTCGCTGTCGTCGGCATGTATTTAGTTGTAGGGGCGCAGCATGCTGCGCCCCTACCGCCACTACATCAACTTAGTTCGGACGCTTCTTCTCGTCCACGTCCACGTACTCCGCGTCAATCACGTCGCCAGGCTTCTTCTCCTGCCCGCCGCCCGAGCCCGATGAGGAATTCCCGCTCGCTCCAGCACCGGCCGCCGCGCCAGCCTGTCCCGCGCCCGCCCCTTGCGTCGTCTTGTACAGCTCTTCGGCGATCTTGTGCAGCGAGCGCTCCACGTTTTCCTTGGCCGCCCGCAGCCGCGGAACGCCGCCTTCATTGACCGCTTTCTTCGCGTCTTCGATGGCCTCTTCGGCCTTCTTCACGTCCGCTTCGGCGATCTTCTCGCGGTTCTCGCGCAGCATCTTTTCGGCCTGATACACGATGCCGTCGAGGCTGTTACGCGCTTCCACCTCTTCCATCCGGCGGCGGTCGTCTTCCGAATGGGATTCGGCTTCCACTCGCATCTTCTCCGCCTCTTCCTTCGTCAAGCCGGTCGAAGCCGTGATGGTGATCTTCTGCTCCTTGTTGGTGGCTTTGTCCTTTGCGCTGACGTTCAGGATGCCGTTCGCATCGATATCAAACGTGACTTCGATCTGCGGCGTCCCGCGCGGGGCCGGCGGAATCCCGTCCAGCTTGAATTTTCCAAGCGAGCGGTTGTCATTGGCGAACTTGCGCTCGCCTTGCAAGACATGAATTTCCACGCCTGGTTGATTGTCCGAAGCCGTCGAATACGTCTCCACTTTGCGCGTGGGGATCGTCGTGTTGCGCGGGATTTGCACGTTCATCACGCCCCCGAGCGTTTCTACACCCAGCGAAAGCGGCGTCACGTCCAGCAGCAGGATGTCCTTCACTTCGCCCGCGAGCACGGCGCCCTGAATCGCTGCGCCTACCGCCACGACTTCGTCCGGGTTTACGCCCTTGTGCGGCTCTTTCCCGCCAAAGAAGTTGCGCACCAGCGACTGCACTTTCGGAATGCGCGTCGACCCGCCCACCAGAACCACTTCCTGGATATCGCTCGGGGACATCTTCGCGTCTTCCAGCGCCTGTTTCACCGGCTTCATGGACCGGTCTAGCAGATCATTGATCATCTGCTCGAGCCGCGTGCGAGTTAGTTTTTCTTCCATGTGGATCGGGCCGCTCGCGCCTGCAGTGATGAACGGCAGGTTGATCTCCGTCTCCATCATCTGAGAAAGCTCGATTTTGGCCTTTTCCGCGGCATCCTTCAGCCGTTGTAGCGCCATCTTGTCCTTGCTCAAATCGATGTTGTGCTGCTTCTTGAACGCGTCAATCAGCCAATCCACGATTCGCAGGTCCACGTCGTCGCCGCCGAGGTGCGTGTCGCCGTTGGTGGACTTCACTTCCACCACGCCCGCGCCGACCTCCAGAACGGAGATGTCGAAAGTGCCGCCGCCCAGGTCATACACGGCGATGGTTTCATCGGTCTTCTTTTCCAGGCCATACGCTAGCGCCGCTGCTGTCGGTTCATTGATGATACGCACCACTTCCAGCCCGGCGATTTCGCCCGCTTGCTTCGTGGCTTGCCGTTGCGCGTCGTTAAAGTACGCCGGGACGGTGATTACGGCCTTGGTCACCTTCTCCCCCAGAAAATCCTCCGCGGCCGATTTCAACTTTCCCAGAATCATCGCGGAAATCTGCGGCGGGCTATAAACCTTGCCCGCAATCTCCACTCGCGCGTCGTCGTGGTCGCCTTTTATCACCTTATAAGGAATGCGCTTCATCTCTTCCGACACTTCGTCGTAGCGCCGGCCCATGAACCGCTTGATCGAATACACGGTGTTCTCGGGATTGGTTACTGCTTGGCGCTTCGCCACTTGCCCCACCAGCCGTTCGTCCGTCTTGGTGATGGCCACCACCGACGGAGTCGTGCGGCCACCTTCCTGGTTGGGGATCACTACGGGCTCGCCGCCCTGCATCACCGCCACCACGGAGTTTGTTGTTCCCAGGTCAATTCCAATAATCTTGCTCATTTCTGCCTTTCCTCCTGAATCCTTTGGCCATTTCCGTTCGCCGCATCTTTCTCATATCAAGGCGAATCCAGCTCAGTTCTCGCGTTCCAAGCTCATTTCGAAGAGCAGTATACATGTTGAGTGCGTTCTTGTCAAGTTTTCTGATAACATTAGTAAGTTACTTGTTTTCTTAGCATTGCAAAACCAGATTCCCTGCAAATTGAGAGGTTGGGCCCTTAAAACTTGGATAGGGAGAGAAAGTCGCGCAACGGTTCCCTGGTCAAGAGCAACCAACCCAATAGAGGCCCAGTCGCGGTTTGCTGGTTTCGGCGTGCACATCCGGCCGCGTTTGGCCTTACTTTCTCACCGTTTCGAGGTAGAATTCTATTTCGTCATCCACTTAGGGCAAATCGCTCGAATCGTTTCGGAGGATCGCGTGAACCGTCGGCGCATTCTGGCAGGAGTTCTCAGCGTGGGCTTGCTTGGCGCAATTGCCTTGTTCTTACCAACTTTGTACAAAACGTCCGAGCACACCTCACCGTCTGCGCCACTGGTGGCACAATGGCCCTCTCAGCCTGTCAACTCAGAGTCTGAGCCTCCCGTGCTTCCTGCGCCAGTAGTCGAAGCCAAAGCTTCCTCGCGTCCTCCTGCGCCGCAGTCTCCGCCTGGTCTTCCGGATATCGATCCGCACAAGGCTTTCGGTTCAAAGAACGCTCCGGTGACCATGGAAGTCTTCAGCGATTTTCAATGCCCGGCATGCAAAACGCTCTTCACCACCACCAATCGCCGGCTCATGGACGATTACGTCAGCAGCGGCAAGGTCTATCTGATCCACCGCGATTTCCCGCTCGCTATGCACGCGCATTCGCGAGTAGCCGCGCGTTACGCCCGCGCCGCCGCACAGCTCGGCAAGGTTGAGTCCGTGGAACAAGCTCTCTTCGTGAATCAGGAGAAGTGGGAACAGACCGGCGATGTAGACGGCACTGTCGCCGCCGTTCTTTCCGCCGCGGAAATGGCCAAAGTTCGCGCCCTTGTGAAGGGCGGCACGCTGGACGCTGCCATTGACAAGGACTTCGCGCTCGGCCAGACCTACCGTGTCAACCAGACGCCCACCACTATCTTTCATAGCAAAGGCCAGACGTATCCTTATGCCGGCGTCATCAGCTACGACATGCTCAAGACGTTTCTCGATCAGCTTCTCTCGCAGTGACGATGGTCTTAGGGCTGGAAGGCAAGCCGCAGGACAATCGAGGCATTCTCGATCGGAATCAAAAGGAAGGACTCATCTAGGAAGCAAGGACGACAAAAGACTAGCGCAATCCACGTTGGGCTCTGAACTGAGAACTGACATCTGAAGACTGAAAACTCCGCGAGACATGATGCAATCCAGCCCATTCAACCTCCGCCGCGCCATCATCTGGATCGGCCGCCTCGTTCTCGCAGGCATCTTCATCTATGCGGGCTACGCCAAGTTAACCCTCGGCATGCATCCCCGGCCGCCTCTCGGAGTGGCTCTCACCTACTTTCAATTGCAAGTTGCCTCTTATGAAATTTTGCCAACCGCGGCCGTTTACTACGTCGCGCATACGCTTCCGTTCGCTGAGATCGCGCTCGGTATCTTTCTCCTCGTTGGCTGGCAGCTCCGCGTCTGGGCCACGCTGGTCAGTCTCGTGATGCTTGCCTTTTTTATCGCAGTAGTGCGGTCGTATGCCCTGGGGATGCAGATCAATTGCGGCTGCTTCGCCAATCCCGAACCGCTCACTATCAAAACAGTTTTCCGCGACGGCGCGCTCGTTGCTCTAGCCCTTCTCATGACCATCTTTGCCTTCCGCGAAGCGCGCAAACCCCACCCCTGGTCCGCCCCGGAGAAAGCCTCGTGAATCGCTGTACTGAATCGCTGTAACTCACCCCTTCAGGGGTGAGGCTTTTGTCGTGGCCATGGCGGCGCTGCTGGCATCGGAAGAAACCCCCTCAGGCCTGAAGGCCTGAGCTACAATCGCTTCGATGAAAACACTGGCTGAATACCTCGAGCTGGCCGCTGTCGCTCACGGCCACCTGTGCGCCGGACAAGTCCTCGGTGTGCGCCTGGCTATGCTGGGCCTGCGCGAACTCGGCATCGACGATCCGGTCGCGGACCGCAAACGTATCGTCACGTACGTGGAGATTGATCGCTGCGTCACCGACGCGGTCGCGCTGGTGGCGAACTGCCGGCTCGGCAAGAGAGCACTGAAATTTCGCGACTGGGGCAAAGTCGCCGCTACCTTCGTCGATCTCCAGACCGGCCGCGCCGTGCGCATCGCTGCCAAAGAATCCTCCAAGCAAGCTGCCCGCGAGATGTTCCCCGAACTCGGCAAGGAGGCTGGCCAACAGAAGGCGTACGCGCAGCTCTCCGATGAAATTCTTTTCGACAGGCAATGGGTGAGAGTGGAAGTCCAGCCGGAAGACCGGAAGACTTGCCCGGCTTCAAAGGTCCTCGCGTCGTCTGTGCCCAATGCGGCGAAGGCATTAATTTCAAGCGCGAAGTTATTAAGGACGGCCGCATCCTCTGCCGCGCCTGCGCCGGTGAACGCTACTACCAGACGGTGTAGTGTTGGTCGCTAGGTCGAAAAGACATTTCAGCGGTATTGCTTGCTTCGCGGATCTTGCGATTGCGCCATGGTCAAACCTCGGAACTGTCGGGCTCTTTTCGCGGTTCTCCGAGGCGCACGATGACGTAGGCGATTAGTGCGAATGCAAAAAAGACCAGCAGCATCCAGGCGATCCCTTGCAAGGTCTCGATGGCCGCGCGATAGATCTCGAAAATCCATCGGTCGAAACTGAGCGAGGCTGTCTGGACTTCTCGGCCGCCAAGCGCCGGGTTGATGTATTTCTCCAGATCGCGAAGTGGCACGCCGGCGGACACTCCCACAACGAGAATCGCGAATTTCATGTATTTCGACCAAGCGGCGCTGATTTCATCGGCGATGATCCGGCGCAAGACGCTGTCGACCGGCTTGGTGAACAAGCGCATCACGAGAAACGACACAACCAAAGCCACCACGAAAGTAGCGAAGAGCAAAAAGAGGAACATGAGAGATCACCTCAGAGCCGATGCTACGAATTGATTTGCAAACGAAAAAGCCGGGCGCTGGCAGCCTTCTACTATAAGGGATTCCCGCTCTGTTTCCAGGTTCATGGCATCAAATCTAATGTGAATGGCCTTCGCGATTCTTTTGTGCGCTAAAATGATGCCTTCATGGTGAGCCTGCCACCGATCACGCTGCGTTTGCGCGGCTGGAAACTGATTGACCGCGTCGCGCTTGTGTTTCTAGTACTGTGCGCCATCGCGCTCGGCGCGGGCTGCGGCTTGCTGTTTGTCTACGCCAGCGACCTGCCGGAAATTCGCGCGCTGGAAACGTACCGTCCCGACGTGGTCACCGAAGTTTACGCCGATGACGGCCAGCTTGCCGGAAGCTTCGCGCTGCAGCGCCGCATCCTGATGACCTACGAACAGTGTCCCAAGGTTCTATACAACGCCGTCACCGCCATCGAGGACCAGCATTTCGAAGAGCACTGGGGCATCGACTTTCCGCGCATGTTCACTGCCGCGATGCGAAATCTCATCAAGCGCAAAATCACCGGCGGCGCCAGCACCATCACCATGCAGTTGGCTGGAAATCTTTTTCTGGACCGCAGCGACCGCAGTTTCCGCCGCAAAATGCAGGAGACTCTCCTGGCGCTGCAGATCGAGCGGCGCTACACCAAGCCACAGATTTTTACCATGTATGCGAATCAAGTGTATTTGGCGCACGGGAATTATGGTTTCGCGGCGGCGGCGCAATTTTATTTCGGCAAGCCCGTCACGGATTTGAAGCTTCAGGAGGCTTCGCTTCTCGCGGGCATGGTGAACGGTCCGAAATTTTCACCGCTCACGAATCCGGAGCTCGCGCTCAGCCGCCGCAACCTGGTGCTCCATCGCATGGAGGACGAGGGGAAGATCACGCCGACGGAAGAGTCCACGGCCAGGAAATCTCCGCTTGGTCTGCACATTCAATATCCGCGCAACGACCTCGCGCCTTACTTTTTCGAAGATATTCGCAAATATCTCGAATCCACGTATGGCACGGAAGCCGTCCACGAGCGCGGGCTGCGCGTCTACACCACGCTGAACATCCATTTGCAGCGCATCGCCAACCAGTCTCTGCGCGATGGTTTGCACAGCTACGAACGCCGCCACGGGTGGAAGGGCAATCTTCCGAACATCCTGCGCGACAATCTGGGAAAGCTCGATAGCTACGAAGACGACGATTGGCGCCACGCCATCGAAAAGGGAAGCTACGTCACCGGTCTGGTCATGAGCGTGAGCGAGAGAGAAGCAATCATCAAAATCGGGACGTATCGCGGAATACTTTCTCCCGGCGATTTTGCCTGGACCGGCCGCAAGAAGCCCGCCGAACTTCTGAAAGTCGGCGACCTCGCCCAGTTCTCCATTCAAGAATTGCGCGATAACACCGTGCGCGTGCAGCTCGAACAGCAGCCCGGCCCACAGGGAGCGCTTCTTGCCATCGACAATTCCACTGGTGAAATCAAAGCCATGATTGGCGGTTATAGTTTTGAGGATTCCAAATTCAACCGCGCAACGCAGGCCGTTCGGCAGGTGGGTAGCTCTTTCAAGGTTTACGTTTATGCCGATGCGCTGGAAAAGGGATCGACGCCTTTCGACACCATCGTTGACACGCCGTTTACCACCATTAGCGGCGGACAGAGCTACTCGCCGCACAATTACGATGAAAAATTTGAAGGAACCATCACGTTGCGGCGGGCCCTGGCCGGCTCGCGGAACGTCCCAGCGGTAAAGCTCGCGGCAAAAATCGGCATCACCACGGTCGTGGATATGGCCAAACGGTTTGGCATCACCACGCCGCTGCCACCGTATCTGCCTTTGGCCCTGGGCGCCGCAGACATGAAGCTTCTCGAGCACGTCTCCGCGTTCACAGTTTTCCCGAACGACGGCATTCGCATCGACCCGCACATGATTCGCAGGGTGACGAGACGGCGCGCTGCTCGAAGAGGCGCATCCCGAAGTGCACGACGTCCTATCTCCCGATGTCGCACGCACCATAACCGCCATGCTCGAGGAAGTCATTCAATTCGGCACCGGCATACAGGCCAGAGCGCTGGGCCGCCCCGCCGCTGGAAAAACGGGAACGACACAGGATTACACCGATGCCTGGTTTGTGGGATATACGCCGCAAATCACCGCGGGCGTGTGGGTGGGCTTCGACGACAAACAGATTTCGCTTGGGAAAAAGGAAACCGGCGCACGTGCTGCACTTCCCATCTGGCTCGAATTCATGCAAGGAGCGGTCGCCGGAACGCCTCCGATGGATTTCCCAAACGTCGTTCCACTCGAGCAGCAGGCTGGCGAGCATCGCGTAAATGTGGATACTCCGGATACAGCTCCTACCGAAGACGAGCCCGCCGCCCCCAAAGAGAAACCACCCGCCACGGCCACCCGCAGCAACTAAACCCGCTACTGCCGAGATTAACGCTAGTGTCTCTTCCGATCCTACAATCGTGTTCCAGCGCGAGCAAAGAAATTCGTGCGTTCATTTTGTGAGGCTAAGGCTTTTGCACCACTACAGTGAGTTCGGAGCTCTTCACGGCGCCCAGGTTAATCTGCGATGGGTTCATCCCCAAAGTGAACTGCCACAAAACATTGCCGATACTATCGGTCAGGCTCAGGTTGACCTGGAAACCAACATTGAGTCCCAGCACGGCGGGCGAGGTAATTAACGTGGACTGCGCCCGGCCGTTCACCAGCGGCACATTGCCGCGGAATGAAAGCAGGCTCGAAGTGATGGTGTAGGAAAGATTGCCAGACACGGCTGTGCCGTCGGGATAAAGGAAATTGAGCGACAGCGTCGGAGCAGTGTTCGAGACCGGCAGGATTTCGATGGCGTTGATGCGAGCGTTTGCCGCGACGTTGTCCAATTCAATGGTGATGGCGCTGTTGGAGACGACGATGTCCGTGGCTTGCACCAGTGCCGCATCCGCTCCCATGGAAGCAAAGACGTCCAGGTTCGAGAAAACCGGGAGCTCCTGCATTTTTACATTGAACACTCGCGAGCCCACGTGGAACATCTTGTTGGAGGTTTCCGCGAAATAGAGATTCACGTGATAATTTCCATTCGCAACAGGAAACGTATAGATCAGCGGGGTGCTGGAAGAATTGGCGCGGCCTGTCTGATACAGCGCCGGATCGGGCGTCCCGCTAACGGTGGCGCCGTCTGAATAGGCGCTTCCGGTGTTGTACCCCGTGTCCGCTTGCCAAACTTGACTCTTTGAGTCGGTGTAGTTCGAGCCACCACATTTCACACGAATGGGCTGTTGTGCTTGTGCTGCTATCGGGAAACACAGCACCAATAAGAATGTCAAAATACCAAAACCTTTCTTCACGAATCCTCCTAGGGATCGGGTTCCACGATTAAGTGTGTCGGTCAAGCGAGGCGGGGGCGGTGGGCGGGAGACCCTGCTTGCACTTTTCATGGAAAAGGTACGAGTTCTATTACTGTCTTGCAATAGCTCGGAAGGACGGATTCAGGTCAGGCGTGGAATTGGCCCGAACACTGTACCGAGCAGTGTACCGAATTGAACCGCAGCACTTCTTGTCAGGTTCAGAGGTTGCCCGAGTTTACAGGCTTTTCCGGAAGGGATCCCAGCCACCAGGCAGGATACGCGTTGTGTGGCCATTCTCGTCGAGCAAAAGCAACTCTTGCTCCCGAGTGATTCTTCCAATCGCCGTGAGCCGCACACCCTGAAATGTCTCTGGCAGGAGCTTTGTTTTGCGCGGAGGCACAGTAAACAGCAATTCGTAATCATCGCCACCATGCAAGGCCAGTTGCAGGGGATTACGCCCGTGCTTGGGAGGAAGGTCCAAGGTTCGCACCCGGGGAATTCTTGCCTCTTCGATCCGTGCGCCAACGGCGCTCGCGATGCACAGGCGTGGCAGATCAGTCGAAAGGCCGTCGGAGATGTCAATCATCGCGGTCGCCAAGCCTCTTGTGCACAACCATTGGCCTAACGCGAGACGTGGCTGCGGATAAAAGTGCTTTTTCGTCAAGGGGTTGCGCTTGTTAGCCGGTCCTGCGCCTTGGCGCACAATCTGGAGACCCAATTCTGCTTCTCCCAGTCGCCCACTCAGATAAAGGATGTCGCCCGGTCGCGCTCCCGCCCGCGGGATGGCGTGCCCGGTTGGCACGTCGCCCACGACAGTTATGTTGATAAGGATCTCGCTGCGACGCGTGGTGTCCCCGCCTGCGAGCGGACATTGAAATTTGCGAGAAGCGCGCCGCAGCCCCCCGAGAAAGAGATCTAGCCAACGGTCGATGAGCTTCTCCGGCAGCGCAAGACTCAACAGAAAGCAGCGGGGCGCACCTCCCATCGCGGCCACGTCGCTAAGCGCTCTTGCGAGGCACTTCCAGCCTATCGAATCCGGGGGATGCTTATCCCGTGAGAAATGCGTCCCTTCCAGGAACCAGTCGCAGGTGAGGATGGTTTCATATCCGGGACGTGGCAATAGGAGCGCGGCATCATCGCCAATGCCTAGGGCGACGGATCGCCCAGTTCGTGGGCCCGGCACGGGCCGCCACCGGGCGGCAATCTTCCTGATGAGAGAATCCTCGTTGTGGTGCTTCGGTGGCATGGGGTTCTGAGAGGACTCCAATCTACGATTCTTATATGTTTGAATCCTTGATTCAGAATGGCTCATGTTATTTTGTTGGCCCTTTGTTCCAAAAAGCGAAGTTCTCTCTCTATAGCCCGACAGATTCCTGGATATATGTAAGATTTGCCAGGGAGAAGCCTTTTGTGCATCAGGGAATCTGGCAAGAGGGCTTGTTCTCTGCCGCATTGTCTGCAAGTAGCAATCGGAAAATCGGTCGTGGGAGTCATCTATATAATTCCCTAATCTACTTGGGGTCAACAGTATAGCTCGTGATCCTATCCTGATCTTTTGTAGCGCGCTGCTCCGAGTTATCGCGTCTTGGCACTCGCTGTGCTCCCTCCTGTACTGTTGGGCAGGGGATAGGTTTACACAGCCTGTCCTTCAAAGCTCCAAATACAGGGTTGACGCCGCACTCTACAGAATTTAGTATGGACCCTGTCGCGGACCAAGGCTCACGGTTCAGATTTTGGTTTGTGTGAGGAGTTTCGGCGGGCCCAGGGTAATTTGCCCGCAATTTCAAATTGGAAGTCCTGAGGAGCCCTGCTGTTTATGAGGGGTAAGAGCTATACGTTCTATATTGCGTCGTCGCCAGGTAAGCTGAAAAAGCTTATCGTGCCCGCTTATGTGCTGCACGGAATCGGGGTACTGGCGCTTATTGGGGCGATTAGCGTTACGGTGGCGGTTGGCTCCTATTCGCGAATGCTATGGAAGGTCGGAAATTACAACGCTCTACGGCACGATCAAGAGACCTTGAAGAAGCAGTATCGACAACTACAAGGCACGGTCAACGACACCAACCAACGGCTGGATTCCCTGCAGTCCTTGGCGACGGAAGTGGCCATGACGTACGGGGTGCTGCGCTATCACCCCGCGGCTTTCGATGAGAGCGACAATCCCGTTGATGCCTTGGATGCTTTCGACCGCTCCATCGAACAATACACATTCCTAAAGCGCAATGCGGCGGTGATCGCGGTCTCCGGTAGCGGACTGCGTTTGATTTCGCCGATGAGTTTTGCCGACTCCACTTATACGCCGACGATTTGGCCGCTCATGGGCCACATTACCGGTAGCTTCGGTGAGCGGTTGGATCCCTTCAGCGGTGAAGGGGCATTTCACACCGGCGTGGATGTGGCGTCCGATTACGGCGCACCCGTCCACGCGACTGCGGATGGAGTTATCACTATTTCAGAAAACCATGCGGGCTACGGCCGCTTGGTGGTCATCGATCATGGTTTCGGAATCACCACGTGGTACGCGCATCTTTCCGCGTTCTCGGCCGTGCCTGGAGCGCGCGTCAAACGCGGCGAAGTGGTTGGCTATACGGGGATAAGCGGCCGCTCGACTGGTCCGCACGTGCACTACGAAGTGCGCATGAACAACGCGCCGATCAATCCGTGGCGCTATATGAAATCCACGCCTGCGGGCGACTAATTCCCAACCGAGTCCCGACGGAGAAACTAGAGCGCGCACAACCGCGGGCTTTGGACCTGGTCATCTTGTGTACATCGATTCCTTTACAAAGGATGACCATGCGCGACATTTCCTGGGCTGATTTCCTACGTGTGCCCTTTCTTCTGTGAGGGACGTTTTCCTGGAAGCTGTTTGCCTGGGGCGGAGTCCGGAAGGACCGGCGGCGAGCGGCGTGCAGCTTCCAAAAATCCCGATGTGAGTTCGAATACGAGCCGCACCGACTTGGTATCCCCGCGGTCGATTTTGGAAATATCGGCTCGAGCCGTGGGATCCAACTGCTGCCGGGTCTTTGCATCGTTTAATCCCGCCCGTGCCAAGATGACAACGCCATTCATCAGGTCCACAAGTTGCCGCGCGGTAGCTTCCGCCGTGCATTCTCCTTCGGCGACGACGCGGAGGCCGTCGTTCTCCGGCTTTCCTGCCAGTGTGATCCACTGCAATTGATCGAGCAAAGAGGAAAGTTGCGGGGAGCGGAGACCGCCAGGAGCCTGCGCGGCCAGTGCAGCGCCGGCTGCGGCGTCCTGCCGGACCACGGCAAATACCGGCGAACCCGCCAGACGCACGAATCGCGTACGCCATTCAGCAGCGTCCTCAGTCCGCTTTTTTTCGCCGAGGAAAGCCCCGAGATCTGCATCGATGGCCAGTGCGATCCGGTCATCCCTCAAAAACGTGAAAGAGATTTTCTTTGAACCCTCGCTAACGGCTACCGAAAAAATCTCGCGTCCACCAATTTTTGCAGATGAACCGGCTTTCAAGGCATAAGCGGAAATTTTTTGTCGATCGAATTTTCCATCGATCACGAGCAGCGCCGAGTCTTTCCCGCGTTTTTCTATTGCAATGGCCACGCGATCAAGGCTGCGCTCGTAATCAAATCCGGTTTCTTTGACGAACTGCGCGTAGTCGGCGTCGGCTTCCGGTTTCGGCGCCCAAGCGTAGAACTTGGCGAAGAAGGGCGCCTGCCGCAGTGCATCGAAATCGGAGAAAAGAACGGCGCTCGCATCCGAGGGCATCAAGGCGAGCATATCATCACGCGCTGCACTGTTCGGTGCGCCCCATTTGCGGTATGCGAAAAAAGTGGCGGCGCCTAGAACGACGACGAGTACCGAGAGCCCGATCCATGATCGCGCTTTCATTGTATGCGCCTCACCCGCTCTAGTAATCCTGAATCCTTATTGTTGCATCGGAAAGAGCTTCGCGGCATCAAATTCCAATGGTGAAGTGGGGGCGTCTGAACTATAATTCCCGGCTGTTGATATTTGGCTGCGTAGAAAGGGCCGAGTCTTTCGGTAAACTGTAGATAATAGAAGGAGTAAGGTGTACCCAGGTGGTCACAATGGCTGCGGTTATCCACAGAGCTGGCCATCGACGTGCTGCATTTCTAGCCGCACCCCCTTGCAATTCTTATTCCTCTTCTGCTATCCTTACTCGGTTTGAGCGGCGCTGGCGTAGCTCAGCTGGTAGAGCATCTGATTTGTAATCAGAGGGTCGGGGGTTCAATTCCCTCC
>WNFJ01651838.1_pt1 | contig 14245 bp, 13 predicted proteins | sample 5400461 | NCBI WGS metagenome assembly WNFJ01 (sample SAMN13153349, study PRJNA577476) | soil metagenome | isolation source: 115 cm saprolite on Douglas fir-dominated hillslope | place: USA:California | collected 2013-09-17 | reverse complement strand
GAGGGCGTCCTTGCGCTCGATATGGGTCAACTCATGGGCGAACACCCAGCGCAGCCTGGCATGGGCGCGGGGCTGGCAGAACGCAATCGGCAAGACGACGGTCGGCCGCCACACGCCGCAACTGATCGGCACCCGCAGGCGCCGCGAAACGACCAGGCGCGGGCCTTGTCCCGGAACGATTCCCAGCATTTCCAGCACCTGCGCGGGGACCGGTTCGGTAAGGCGCAACAGCCGCCGCAGAACGAGCAGCCCTCCCAACCAGCGCACCAGAAAGAACAACGTGCCTGCGCCATAAAGCGCCAACAAACCTAGCGCGAGCGCGGCACTCAAGGAGAATCCAGGTTGATCGGCGGGCGCGGTCTGGACGTACGGCTCCGGCCTGTCAACGGCAGGCAGCGCCCCCGGCCGATGATCCGGAACGAGCGCTTCCGGGACCAGGCGCAAGGCGAGCAGTTGTTCATCCGGCGCCAACCCGGAATCAGCAGGAGGGGATTGCAGGGCCCTCAGGGGCAAGCCGATGACGAGCCATGCGGGAGCCAGGCTGAGTGCGGTGGCCAGCAAGGCCGCCGCCAGCCCCGCTTCACAGAGCCGTTGCCGCCGCGCCGGTTGCCTGATGAACCGGGCCAGCAGCAAGGTCAACAGGATGAGCAAACTGGCCACGACGCTGATTTGCACCAGCCATAGTGCCGCCGGAGTCAACAATTCGGTCATGGTTACCTCTCCTTTTTGCCGCCCTGCCGCCGGGCAAGGGCGATGAGGGCCTGTACGCGCTTCAGTTCTTCCGGCCGAATGCGCTCGCTGCGGAGCAAACTGTGCACCAGCTCGTCGGCCGCCCCGTCAAAGACACGGTCCAGGAAACGCACCGCGCTCTCGTCGCGGCTGAAACAGGGCGTGTAAACAAACGTCCGACCCTCAACATGGTGTTCCACCAGTCCCTTGTCTTCCATGATGCGCAGGAGGGTTTGCACGGTATTGTAAGCCAGGTCTTTTTCGAGCTCGAGATGATGGAACACCGCGCGCACGCTGAGGGGCCCGTGTTCCCAGAGCACCTTGAGGATTTGCAGCTCGCGCGGCGTCGGCGTCGGCATGTCGGTCACGGGAGAGACCTCCTGTACCTAATTTGTTAGTCCTAATCTTTTAGGTATTAAAGCGGCAGCGAAGAGTGGTGTCAAGTCATTCTTGAAAAATTATCCGGAAGAATATTCGATCACGATGGCGGCGGTGGCTTCATCGGGCGAAGAACATTTCATCCGCCAGGTCGTTTTGGGTCAGTCCTGTGGCATGGCCATCGCAAAAAAGCACATGGAAGACGCCGTCGTGCCGCTGCTGCGGATAGTGGACCGTGTCGGTCGAATCATGGAGCGGGTGCCAGGGGCCGCGCGGGGCGGCGATCTTGGAATTGGCGCAACCCGGCGTCCGGCCATGGTCCCAGACGATCATGATGTTGGAACTGCCCCGGCCAGCGGTCAGGTGAGACAGCGGCTTCCCGTTCGGTCCGCCCGTGACGTAATTCATGCCATAACTGACCTGGAACTCCTGGCCGAACGTGACACTGCCCGGTTGCATGTCGTATCCGTAAGGACACTTGAAAACCTGCTCGTTTTGCTCGATATACGGCCAGATCAAGCCGCGCGGGTAGTTATTGTCGATCGCATGGCAGGGATTGGAGCCGGGCCGGTTGTCGTAAGGGGCCCACCAGACCTCGTTCGGTCCCGTGTACGTTGTCGGCGAAGTCAGCGTTTGGCAGTAGGGGTCGGTTCCTCCCTTCCAGGGAGCGGGGCACAGCCGGTAATGGGGCAACCCCTTGTTGACATCGTTGTACGTGTGAATCGCCACTCCAATCTGGTGGAGATTGTTCTGGCACTGAGTCCGGGCAGCGGCCGCGCGAACCTTTTGAACCGCGGGAACCAGCAAGCCAATCAAGACGGCGATGATGGCGATTACCACCAAAAGCTCGATCAAGGTGAATCCCGATTCCGGTCGGTTCGTGTGCAAGCCAATTTTTCCGCGCGAATGGGCAGGGAAAACCATCGTTTCTTCCTTTCGAAGATCAAAGGGATGCCGCGAATCTCAAAGAATCCGCTCGAGTTCGCCGGTGGCGGAGCCGTCGTATCCGGGGAGATCGCCGAGCAAGCGGCGGTAGGTGGTGGATCGGACAACGCGCTGGAGCGCCAGGACGCGCGGATCGCGCGCCGCCTCCTTGGAAAAGCAAAGGTCGAAAGGTTCCTGGCGCACCGCGAAGAAGCGCAAGCCTGCTTCCGCGCCGGCGAGTCGCAGACAGACACCCGCATCGGCCCAGCCGGAGCTGATGGCCTCCACGACGGCCCGGTGGCTGCGGGCAATGTGCCGTGGGGCGTGGCGCTTTCCCAGTAATTCATCGAGGCACTGGCGCGCGCCCGAACCGGGCTCTCGTCCCACCCAACGCAAACGGGCGCGCACCGCTTGTCCGACCGATCGGATCCCCGCATGAGGGGATAGCGCGACTCCCTCCTCCCAGTCCGCCAGCCGAAGCAGGCAAAAACCGGGTCCCAGTTTGGCCCGCACCGTTCGGGCGTTTCCACCAGTCGCTCCGAGTGATGACAAATGAACGCCGGCAACGTGAATCAGACCTCGACCGAGCAGCTCGAGGGCCGTCTGGCTGGAGCGTGTAAACACCAGCAGCCGAATGCCGGTAACCTGACTGAGCTGAGAGGCCAGCAGCCCCGCCGCCGGATCGCAGCAGGCCATTACCAGGGCCTGTTCGGGAGCGAAGCCGAGGCGCTCTTGGAAAACTTCTTCGCCAAAAACACCGTCATGCCCCGGCATTCCGGCCGCGCCCGGCTCGACCGGGTAAAGCAATAGGGACCGGTTCACCTTGGCATGCCAATAACGGCAGGGAAGCTGAGGAGGAGGCCAGGCCCACCTGATTTCGGCGGACTCCGCGGTAGAGCCTTGCGGGCATCGGACAAAGCCAGGGCCGCCGCCACGGAAGGAACCAGCCGTTGACCTTCTATCGCGGTCACGGCGGTCCGGGAGATACCCGCCCGCGAGGCCAGTTCCGCCTGCGACCAGCCACGGTTCCGCCGCTGCGCTCGGAGACAGTTTGTCTTGCTTGGGTCAGTCATGATAATAACTATATATGTCACGATACTGACATGGCAATGGCCCTGCTCCGCGCAGAAATAAGTTGTTCAATGACCTGACGGTGTCATTTTCCAGGGAGCCCGAAGCGCAAGCGAGGATGCGGTTTTCCTCGCTTGCGCTTCGGGCTCCCAAGAAAAAGTTGACCAACTATTGTTGTGCAGGCCCTTACCCCGCGACGAATCGGGCACCCAGCGGGCGGATTTAAAATTCTGCCCGCCGCAAGCAACAGTTCCATAATCGGTTGCATAAGGATAACGAAAACGTAACTTTCTTACGATCGGCGATGCATTACGGGGGTTGACAGGGGGAGTGGCGGCGCAACGAATTTTTCCAGGTCCGTTATCACAAATCCAGCCGTGGCGCTGGCTTGATTAATCGTTTCGCGCTCGCGCCGGAATGATCGTGCACGCATGATAAATCCTGAGCGAGCGCGAAACGATAAATCAAACCCCGGCATTAACTCCTTACCGTTCCGGCCGGCCGGAACTCTATTGACCGAAAAGGTCGGAAAGGAGGGGCGGTGTCAACAGCATTTGGAAAAATTCCCGGTCGAGCTGGTGCAGTCCTCAATAATTCCTTTGCCCTGGAATTGAGGGGGAATTAAAATGGCGATTGATGTGGAGAAAAATGCTTCTCGTTTGGAAATCTGCCAGGTGGCGGGCTTATGGCGCAATGGCGCTCTTTGTCCTCGGGATCGCCCTATGGCATTATCGGCTGGGTTCGACGCCGAAGGCGCAATCGGCTCCGGGCGATAAAGTGGAGGTCAAGATTTATGACCAACAGATTCGGCCGTTTTTCGTCCGTCATTGCTTGGGTTGTCACGGGCCGGAAAAGACCAAGGGCAATTTGCGCCTGGATCGACTGCCCCCGGATTTTGCCATTGAGGCCGGCCGCCAACGCTGGCAAGAAGTGCTGAAGCGGGTGAAAGCGGGCGAGATGCCTCCCAAGTCGCAACCGCGGCCGACAAATCAAGAGGTCCTTGCCCTCGCCAACTGGATCGGTGAACGAGTACAGGCCGCCGAGGCAGTTCGCAAGGCCCAGGGTCGCGTCGTCCTTCGCCGCCTCAACCGGGTCGAGTATGAAAACACCGTCCGCGACCTTTTGGGGATCGTTATCGAACTGCAAGCGCTCCTGCCCCAGGACGGCTCGGCCAACGGTTTTGACAACGTCGGCGAGGCCCTGCACGTTTCTTCATTCTTGATGGAAAAGTATCTGCAGGCGGCCGACAAGGCCATCTCCGTCGCCATCGCCAACGGGCCCAGGCCGAAACTAATCAAGAAACGCTATAGCCTGAAAGATCAATATGTAGTCAAACTATCCTCCGAGAGTGTTTTTCGCAAGCTGGGCGATAACGTAGTGCTGTTCAGTTCGGCCCCCTGGCAAGCCGTTACGCTGGCTCAGTTTTATCCGCCGGACCGGGGCAAGTACCGCTTTCACATCTCCGCCTCCGGTTTTCAAAGTGCCGGCAAGCCCGTCGCCTTTCGGATCGACGCTGGCCCCATGCTCATGGGAACGAAGAATCACCTGATCGGCTACTTCGACGCACCCGCCGACAAGGCCCAGATCCTGGAGTTTGTCGATCATCTGGAAGCCAGGAGCACCCTGCGGATTCATCCTTACGGACTGGCCAGCTCGCAGGTCGTTCACAAGGTCGGTGCGGACAACTACAAGGGCGCCGGCCTGGCCGTGCAGTGGGTGGAAGTGGAGGGCCCGCTCCACGACACCTGGCCGCCCGAAAGTCATCGTCGGATCTTTGGCGACCTGCCTCAAGCCCCAGGCCTCAAAAATCGCGATCGCGTCGAGGTCGTTTCCAAGAACCCCGAGGCGGATGCGGAGCGGATTCTTCGCGCCTTCGGGCGGCGGGCATTTCGGCGAACGGTAACCGACGACGACATCAAGCCATTCCTCACCCTGGTCAAGGGCAGGCTGGCCAAGAAATACACGTTCGAGCAAGCCCTGCGCGTCGGCCTCATGGGCGTGCTGGTGTCTCCGGACTTTTTGTTTCTCCGCGAGCCGCCCGGCAAGCTGGACGATTTCGCCCTGGCCAGCCGGCTGTCTTACTTTCTGTGGAGCACCCTGCCCGATGAGGAATTGCTCGCCCTGGCCGAGAAGGGCAAGCTGGGCGAGCCGGCTACCCTGCGCCGCCAGGTCGAACGCATGCTCAAAAGCCCAAAGGCGGCCGCTTTCACGGAGAACTTCGTCGGCCAATGGCTAGGCCTGCGCGACCTCGACGCCACCGAGCCCAGTCACATCCTCTACCCGGAATTCGACGCCATGCTCAATGCTTCCATGCTCAAGGAGACGTACCTGTTCTGGGAGGAAGTCCTCAAGAACGACCTGAGCCTGACCAACTTCGTGACTTCCGATTTCACGATGCTCAACGGCCGGCTGGCGAAACACTATGGCATCCCCGGCGTGGACGGCTGGGAGTTCAAGAAGGTGAAAATACCCAAGGACAGCCACCGCGGCGGCGTCTTGACGATGGCGAGCGTCCTGAAGGTGACGGCCAACGGCACCTATACCTCGCCGATCCTGCGCGGCGCCTGGGTCCTGGACCGCATTCTGGGCACGCCTCCGCCCAGGCCACCGGAGGGCATCACCGCCGTCGAGCCGGACATTCGCGGCGCCACCAGCATCCGCGACCAACTCGCCAAACACAGGAAGCTGGCATCCTGTGCGAGTTGCCATGCCAAGATTGACCCCCCCGGATTTGCCCTGGAGAGCTTCGACGTCATCGGCGGCTGGCGGACCTATTACCGGACCACCGGAAATGGCAAAACCGTCATGGTTGATGGCCGCCGCATGCACTACCTGCAAGGCCCGAAGGTGGACCCCGCCGACGAGATGCCCGATGGCCAGAAATTCCGCGACATCGATGAATTCAAGCAATTGCTTCTGAAAAACAAGGATCCAATCGCCCGCGCCCTGACGCAAAGGCTGGTGACCTACGCAACCGGAGCGACGGTGCAGACGGTGGATCAAAAGGAGATTGAAGCTATTGTTCGTAGCATTCGCGAGCATGATTACGGACTGCGGACGCTGGTGCATGAGGTCGTGCAAAGCGATTTGTTTCGGCGGAAGTGATGTACCGAAGGAAACACTATGCAACGCCAACCGACTGTGGTAGGTTTGAAATTGTGCCAGCATGCAATTGTCCAGGAAAATACACGCAACGTGACATTGGTGAATTGCTTCCGCAAGCTTGCATTTGCAACGTTTCCGGCGTTGGCGCGAACATTTACAGTTTCTGCCGTTCTCACCAACGGACTGGGGGATGGGGAGTTAAGTTTAAGCATGATGTCGCTGGAAGACCTGGAAGACGTATGGACACATTCGTGGAAAGCCACTTTTCATGATCCGTTGAGAGAATTGTGGTTTTTGATGCCAGTAGCCGCTTGCCCGTTCCCGAAACCGGGGCGTTATCAGATGGGATTATCCATCGATGGGGAGACGGCTGCTCGGCTTCGAGTCTTGAGCATCTGAGAAAGGAGCGTGACCCGTGGCGAGCCAGGACCAGGAACCGATCTTTAGCAACGACGCAGAAATCATCATCGTGGATGAAACGGTCGGTATGATCGACGCCACGCGCCGCCCTGCGTCGAAAGCAAGCCGAAAAGCGATTCAGCAGCAACTGCAGAAGGAAGCGGAGATCCGCCAGCTTATGGAGCAGATCAGAAACGGGAAAATCGTGGAGAGCCCGACCTCGGACAGCGATTTGACGCCGCCACAGTGAAAATCTGGCCTGCGCGCGAGGCCTGAACGTCGTCGACCCGGAGAAGCCGTCGAAACGGGTTCGGCGAACCGGCTAATAAACCCAGACGAGGTTTTCCCATGAAACTTGACCGTCGTCGTTTCCTCCGCGCCGCCGGGGTTTCGTTGGCCCTGCCCTGGCTCGATGCCCTGGTTCCTTCCGGAACTCCCGCGGCCGAAAATAGTCCGCCGCGGCGCATGGTGTGCATTTGCACGCCGTTGGGGCTGCACGCGCCCAACCTGTTTCCGCAAAGGGCCGGCAGGGACTATGCGCTCACGCCCTATCTGGAGGTGTTGCGGGAATTTCGGAACGACATGACGGTCATCTCCGGCCTGTCGCATCCGGAGGTTGGCTCGAGCCATGATTCGATTTACAGCTTCCTGACCGCGGCGCAACAGCGTCTCACTGGATCAATTCGCGGCTGCACAAATCGGCGGGGAGACGCGGCACCCCAGCCTGGTCCTTTCCTGCGAGGGCTTCAGCCTGTCCTGGACCCGCTCCGGCGCTATCGTGCCGTCAGAAACTTCCCCTTCCCGAGTCTTCGCCAGGTTGTTCCTCGAGGGCCCGCCGGAGGAAGTCCAAGCTCAGGTGAGGCGGCTGCGTGACGGCCAGAGTATCCTCGATACGGTTCAAGGCCGGGCCAAGAAGATGCAGCCTGGACTCGGCGCCCGCGACCGGGACAAGCTCGATGAGTATTTCACCAGCGTGCGCGAGCTGGAGCGAAACCTGGCCAGGTCCGAGGAATGGTCCAGGAGGCCCAAGCCGCGGGTCAATGCCAGGCCGCCCGTGGACATTGCCAACGGGGCCGATCTGGTCGGCAAGTCCCGGCTCATGTTCGACCTCATCCACCTGGCCCTGCAGACCGATTCCACCCGGCTCATCACGCTGCTCCTGCTGGGCACGAGCTCCGTGCCGCCGATCAATGGCGTCAGCCTGGGCCATCACGATCTTTCGCACCATGGCCAGGATCCGGGCAAGATTGCCCAGCTCAGGACCATCGAGCTGGAAAAGATGAGGACCCTGCGCGCCTTTCTTGCCAAGCTCAAGGAGACGCGCGAGCAAGGGGCAACCTTGCTCGACCGGACCACGGTGTTCTTCAGCAGCAACCTGGGCAACGCCAGCAGCCACTCGGCCCGGAACCTGCCGGTCGTGCTGGCGGGCGGCGGTTTCCGTCACGGCCAGCACCTGGGCTTCGATCCAAAAAACCCGCCGCCCTTGTCCAATCTCTACGTCACTATGCTCCAACGCCTGGGCCTCAATGCGGACCAATTCGGCTCCAGCACGGGAACTCTCAGAGGCCTTGAGACAGTCGGTTAAGCCCTATCTTGATTCATCGTTTCGCGCCCGCTCCGGAGTGACGTGCACGCGTCATCATTCCGGAGCGAACGCGAAACGATAAATCAAACCCCGGCATTAACTCCTCACCCGTTCCTCGCCGGCTGGAACCCTATTGACGGATCACTCAATTCCGTTATAACCCCCGATCTTCGCGCCGGGCCGCAAACGGCGGCACCCCAAGGGATTGGAGAGATCAGGGATGGGCGAACCAAGCCGCCGACTGACGCCTGCTGCCGGCCTGGCATTCGTCATCCTGCTCCTGGGCTTTTTCCTTTGGAGCTTGCTGCACAGCCATTTTTTCCTGGTTTCGGGACAGGACACTCAACATTTCGCTCCGGAAGACTTGCTCCGCCAGTCCAAGGAAAGCGCCGACGCCAAAAGCGCCGGCTGCGTTCGCTGTCACCAGAATACCCACGATCCTCATTTCCACCCGGAAGCGCCGCTGACCTTTAACCTTGGCTGCAGCGATTGCCACGGCGGCAATCCGCAAGCGACCGCCAAGGAATCGGCGCACGTGCAGCCGAATCATCCTCAAGCCTGGATTTCGTCCGCCAATCCGGTGCGCTCCTATACTCTGCTCAACCACGAGTCACCAGAATTCATCCGCTTTGTCAATCCGGGCGATCTGCGCGTGGCCCGGCAAGCCTGCGGAACTTGCCATGACAAGGAGGTTCTGCAAAACCGCCTGAGCATGATGACGCACGGCTGCATGCTCTGGGGCGCCGCCCTGTACAACAACGGCTCTTTTCCCCTCAAGTGGGCCCGGTTCGGCGAAAGCTACAGCAGGGACGGCGCTCCGCAGCGCTTGCAGACCTGGCCGCCGCCCAGCGAAGAGGAGATGCGCACCAAGGGAATCGTTCCGTATCTCGATCCTCTGCCCCGATTTGAGATGACGCAGCCTGGGAACATCTTGCGCGTTTTCGAGCGCGGCGGCCGCTTTCGTCCCGAGCTCGGCATCCCGGAACGACTCGAAGAATCGGGCCGGCCGCGCGCCCGCCTCAGCACCCGCGGCCTCGGCACGGAAAATCGCGCCGATCCGGTTTACGTCAGCCTCTTGCGCACGCGCTTGCTCGATCCGACCCTGAACTTCCTGGGGACCAACGATCATGCCGGCGATTATCGCTCCAGCGGCTGCAGCGCCTGCCACGTGATTTATGCCAACGATCGCTCAGCGGTTCATTCCGGGCCATACGCGAAGTTCGGCAACGGCGGCCGGAGTCAGAATCTCGATCCGACCATTCCCAAGGACGAGCCCGGCCATCCCATCCAGCACCAGTTCACCCGCGCCATCCCAACGAGCCAGTGCATCACCTGCCATGTCCATCCCGGCACCAACGTCATGAACAGCTACCTGGGCTACATGTGGTGGGATGAGGAAACCGACGGCGAATTCATGTATCCGCGGCAACAGAAATATCCGACGGCCGAGGAATTCGTCCAGGCCGCCATGAACAATCCGGACGAGGCTTCGGCCCGCGGCCTGTGGTCCGATCCCAAGTTTTTGCAAAACATCAGCGATCTCAACCCGCACCTGCGGCACACGCAATTCGCCGACTTCCATGGCCACGGTTGGGTTTACCGGGCCGTCTTCAAGATGGATCGCCACGGCAATTATCTCGATCACGAGGGAAAAATCGTGACCAACGTGACCGCCAAGGAGTTGATGGCCGCGGTCAAGAGCGCGGAGCGCGGAGCGCAGGAGCGCGGCAGCGCAGAGCGCAAGGACACTCCCGCGCTCCAGCGCTCCAGCGCTCCACACAATCTGCCTGTTCACCTGCTGGACGTTCACCTGGAAAAGGGCATGCACTGCGTCCACGGCAACACGAAATTGTACGGCGAGGTGCGGGCGGCCATCGAGATTCAATGCACCGATTGCCACGGCACCATCAGCAAACGGCCGGACTTGCGAAGCTCCGGGCCCGCCGCGCCCCAGGGTGGACGCAACCTGGAAGCTTTGCGCACTCCCTTCGGCAAACGCCGTTTCGAGCGCCAGGGGGACAAAATCATTCAAAATTCCATGGTCGAAAAAGACCTGTCCTGGGAAATCGTCCAGGTCAAGGACGTCATCACGCCGGGCAACCCGCACTACAACGAACGCGCCCGCCTGGCCAAAACCGTGCGCTTCAGCGATCAGGGCTCCCTGGAATGGGGCGATGTTCCCAAGGACCCGAGCACGTGCGCCCATGCCAATGAGCGCACCAGCTGCATCGCCTGCCATTCGTCCTGGAACCAGAGTTGCTTCGGCTGCCATTTGCCGCAAAAGGCCGACAAGAAGATGCCGACCTTGCATTTCGAAGGCGAGGTGACGCGCAATTACACCGCCTACAATTTCCAAACCCTGCGCGACGATGTTTACATGCTGGCCCATGACGGCGACGTCACCGGCAACAAGATCGGCCCGGCACGCTCCTCCTGTGCCGTGCACGTCGGCTCCTACAACCAGAACCGCGATTCCATCTACGTGCAGCAGCAAACCATCTCGGCCGAGGGCATGAGCGGCATCGCCTTCAGCAGCAATGTGCCGCATACCGTCCGCAGCCGGGAAACCAAGACCTGCTCCGACTGCCATGTTTCGAAAAACGAAGACAACAACGCCATCATGGCCCAGCTCATGATGCAAGGCACGGGCTATGTCAACTTCATGGGCCGATATTGCTGGCTGGCCGCCAAGGACCACGGCCTTTATGCCGCCGTGGTCACGGAACAGGAGGAGCCGCAAGCGATCATCGGCAGCACCCTCCAGCAGCTTGCCTTTCCGGACTTTTTCAGAAAGCACCTGGACAACGGCTCCATCCTCCAGCACGCGCACGAGCACCCCGGCATCGATATCGGGGACAAGCTTTTGCATCCCTTCCGCAAGGCGGACATTCTGCAAGTGCAGCCGCGCGGCGAATACCTGTATGCGGCTTGCGGCGCCGGCGGCCTGCGTGTCTTCGACATCGCTTTCATCGACGACAAATCATTTTCTGAGCGGATCACCACGGCGCCGGTGTCGCCCCTGGGCCAGCGGTTTTACGTCAAGACCCAATATGCCGCCGCTGTGGCCGCTCCCTGCACCCCCGCTCCCGATCCGACCCGGACCCACCGCCCGGAAAATCGGGAAAGTAAAGTTCATTCTCTTTTTGGCTACATTTACGTCGCGGATTTGCATGAAGGCTTGATCCTGGTCGGCGCCGCTACTACCATCGACGGTAATCCCAGCAACAACTTCCTCAAGCGCGAGGCGACCTTCAATCCCAAGGGCCTGCTGAAGGGCGCGCGGGCCATCACCATCGTCGGCACCTATGCGTACATCTGCTGCGATGCCGGCCTGGCCGTGGTATCCATCGACGATCCCAAGAATCCCGTTCTAATCACCATCGTGGGCGAGCCGTATTTGAAAAAGCCAAGGGCCGTGCAAGTCCAATTCCGCTACGCTTTTGTGTGCGACAGCGCGGGGATCAAGGTCCTGGACGTGACCAACCTGGCGCGGCCGGAACCGCTGGCCGAAGTGCCGCTGGCCGACGCCCGCAACCTCTACCTGGCCCGGACTTATGCCTATATTGCCGCCGGCAAACAGGGCTTGGTGATCCTCGACATCGAAAAGCCCCGGCAACCTCATATCGATCAGGTTTTCAATGCCGGCGGCAAGATCAACGATGTCAACGACGTGAAGCTGGGGATTACCTACGTCAGCGAGTTTGCCTATCTGGCCGATGGGAAAAACGGCTTGCGCGTAGTGCAATTAACTTCGCCGGAAACACCGGGCAACTATGGCTTCAGTCCGCGGCCCACTCCCCGCTTGATCGCCACGTTTCCCATTCCGGATGATGGCTGCGCTTTGTCGGTGGGCCGGGCCCTCGATCGGGACCGGGCGGTGGACGAGAGCGGCAACCAGATCGGCGTCTTCGGCCGCGTCGGCGCCCGGCCCCTGGACCTGGCGGACCAGCAGCGGCTGTTTTTACGCCATGGCCGGGTCTGGCGTGTCAGTGATGATCCGGCGGATTATCCATGGCCGCGGCCTATGCGAGGTGAAGACAAATAGGGGGGAGACTAATTGCCGGCTTTAGGCTCCGGCACCTGAAAGCCGAATTTGTTGCCAATCTTGTCCGGCAGCGCTTCCAGAATTCGGCTGTGCTCGAGGAGGATGCTCTCGACTTCACCGAGGCGGACGGTTAAATCGGCAAAACGCTGCTCAGTAGCTCGCTCAAATTCCGCGCGACGCCGATCCGATTCCGCCCAGCGGGCATCCATTTCCGCCGTCCGGGCTACAAATGCATTATGCGTTTGTGTCAGGGATTCCTGGGTTGGCAAGATGGAGGCCTGGGTTTGTGCCAGGGAACTGTGAGCCTCGACTAGCGACGCCTGACTGTGCGTCAAAGATGCCTGGTTTTGGGCCAGGGAAGCTTGCGCCTGAACCAGGTTCGCCAGCGCCTCTTCCAGCCGGCCATTGGCATGATTTCTCGCGCGGGCCATAAAATTTCCCAAAACCTTTAGAGAAGCGGGGTTCGCTGCTTATCTTCCATCTTCGAGCGCAGGTGTGCGAAATAAGCTTTCATATCGACTTTGCCGCTGCCGCAGGAGGAGCAGCCGCCGTCGCTGCCGCAGGTGGTGCAACCGCCGCCGCCCTCAACCCGGCCACAGTCGGGCTTGCCGCAGCCTCCATGCTCTTCCTCATGGGGTTCCTGGGGCAAGGCCAGGTTTTCCAGGTGAACCTCAAGATGGTGCCGGGAAGCCAGGGCGTCCACCAGGGGGGTGAAATCGGCATCGGCCTGACCCAGAAATTGAATGATGGCCCGCGCGCCGTCCAGGAGGATTTCCACATCGATGATTTCGACCGGAAAATTCAAGTGGCCGGCCAGTTCGCGGCTGTCGGCAAAGACTTTTTGGCTCAAGGTGGCCAGTTGAGACAGTGCCAACTCGTCTTCGGCTGTGGCCCTGCAGAGGAGCTTGCCTGAGGATGCTCCACCCAGGTATTGACCATGGCGCGGATTGGCGGGACAAAGAACACTGCCTACCTCCCGGCCGCGGGCGCTGACAATGACGACACGAGCGCCGCGCTCCAGGGCAATTGGCTGGACGGCCACAAAGCGGCCGAAGCCGCCACTCTTGCCGTGGCTGACCAGGTATTCAGATTGGCGAGCCGGGGGCGTTAGCGACCGGAGAGGTGGTATTATGCTCATGCCAGCCCCAGGGTTTCACGCATGATTTGATCGTAAACTTCCTGGCCCTTCTCGGTAGAGAGGTCCAGGCGCATTTCGTTGATCACCTTGATGCTGAGGTTCTTGAGCCAGTAATCCCAGCAGTCGGCACAGACGTTTTCGAAAATCCGCCTGCCCAAATCGTCGTTGATGGGCGGTCTGGGCAGCTGGTGGGCGTGGGGGCCGGCCGTGCAACCAGGCCGGTGGCAATGGAAGCCGTCCCGGGAGGCGGCCGGAGCTTTCTTCGGGGTCGGGGCCGGCTCACCCAATTGAACCAACAGCTTGGCCATTTCCTCGCGCGGGATGTTGTCCCCACGCTGGTCGGCCACCTGAAAGCCCTCCTGGAGCACCTTGACCGCCTGGGCGCGCTGATTCAAGGACACCAGGCACGATCCCATGAGCTGAAAGACCTTGGAAAACTGCGGACTCAATTCCAAAGTGCGGCGAAAGGATTGCAGCGCTTCCTCAAACTGGCCTGCCTCCATCAAGAGCTGGCCCAGCCGAAAATGGCCCAGCTCGTTGTCCGGATCGTCATTGGCCATCTTGCGAAACTGGGCGATGCGCTCGTCCAAGGAATTCATGAAGCACGCTCCAAAGATAACTGCGCGTCTAATGAGATTTCTGTAGGGTGGGTCGAGTCTTCGAGACCCACCATGACCACCGGGCTTTACCCCTTCATTGCGGTGGGTCTCGAAGACTCGGCCCACCCTACAATCCTATTTGACGCTAGGGCCGAGTTTGGCCAGGTCCAGAACGGTCAAGGGAATGCGCAGTGAAACCTGATGCTTGCCGAGCATGTCATCGGCAACCACCTCAATGAAAAATTGGCCCGGCCGATTGAGATAGATGGGCG
>WNFJ01188360.1_pt3 | contig 14247 bp, 14 predicted proteins | sample 5400461 | NCBI WGS metagenome assembly WNFJ01 (sample SAMN13153349, study PRJNA577476) | soil metagenome | isolation source: 115 cm saprolite on Douglas fir-dominated hillslope | place: USA:California | collected 2013-09-17 | reverse complement strand
GAGAACCCCGGATTCATCTCTGGGTCTCAACCCGGACAGAAGCAGAAGCAGTGGCTCGTAACCACGCTGAAAGCGCTCAAGGCAGCGCGCGATAAAGGCATGCGAAAGGCGCTTCTTTTCGCGACGCATCATCCGCCGTATAGTAGCGGCGGACATAGCGGAAGCACAGTCATGCTGGCAGACATTGATGATGCCTGCCAGCAGGCGAGCATTTGGCCGGATGCTTTCTTTTCGGGGCATGCGCACTCTATTCAGCGTTATATGCGTTCCCTTAAGATTGGAGCGAAGACAGTACGGATCCCACACATCGTGAGTGGCTGTGGTGGGCATGGCGGACAAACAGTTCCGAATGCCGGAAGCAATCCTGGCAGCAATCCTACGTTTGATTTTTCCTATCAGGGTTGGGGCTATACAAAGGCAGAGATCACGCAAAAAACTCTGATAATCACTTCTTACGGCGTTGATCAAACATCTGTAAAAGAGGTGGACAGTGTAACGATCAACTTGTCATAGCACCACTTTAAATTGGCATGCAGCCGGTACTCGTGAACGGTCAACGCGCATCAGGATAAGATCGATCAAGCTATTGCGCACAACGAGTTCCAGCGCAATGAATCTATTTACGCTGTGAATACGGGTTTGTGGTATTTTAGAGTTAGTACGTATCTGGTAATCGCGAAGCATCGACTCTTTGTAGCTGCTCGGCTATCCGCACCGTTTCTCTCGTAGACTGATCTGAAACTGTTATTTCAACTGAACGTTTGGCGGGGATGAGTTCGCTTCGAGGCTCTTTTTGCTAACTCGAATAGCGCAGGAATTTACATTTCAAAAGAAAGCCAAGATCTCTGTCGCCCCGCTCAGCGCTATCTTGAGACCGGGATCGTTAACACCGGCGCGGTTGGCCGCGCGCCCGTGTCAGCCAACGCCAACAAAGTTCTGAGGTAGACCATCGACGTATTGGAGCGATCATCATTCCAATTAATCCAAAACCAATTGCCCCGATACTTAATCGCGGCGTAGCTGTCCCTAGGCTTCTTGCAGTCAGTGCAAACTTTGAGCGGCGGACGGGGATCATTGGCGACGCTATATTTCGTTGAAGGCACGTATTTGGAAAGCGAGCTCATTGCCGAAATGACCGATCGAGTTTGCACGGCAATTTCGTTCTCTTTGTGGTGCCTTCCGGGAACGATCTCAAACTTGGTTACCGTGGATCTGAGGTGAAGCACTTCCCGAATGGCGGCAACCGGATATCTAGATCGGCAGTTTGGGCACGGTTTGGAATCTCTCTCCGCGATGATCATGAAGACTTTTTTATCGCCGCCATCAGGTTGGACCTCGGCCGGAAAACTGACATCGCCCTGGAAATAATAGGCGTCGGCGATGGCTTTGGCCACCGTTTCAAAATTAGTGCCGGGGCTATTGTCGAATTCGTCGATGGATTTGGCAGCCAAGTCCAAGACGTAATCAGCACGATAGCCGCCCTCGATTAGGTTAAAGATTTCGTAGGGCTTAATTGGCGCATTTATATTGCGAGTGAAGTCCGAACCAGACTGCGGCGCGTACGTGATGCTCGGGTTATCGCTTGTCATTCGGGTTCCCATCAAACTAGGCGTCAGAGTGTTACCGATGAGGGGGGCCCACGGAAAAAGCGTAGCACCCAAGCTTGCTTGAGTCGTTCCCGTCAGCGTGTGGTTTTGCTGCACGGCGCTGATATCCACGAAATCGACCACGTCGTCGTAATGAAGACGCACGATGTTGAGGAGGATTTGCTGTTTCCACGAAGTTGAGAGGGCGTTGTTGTATGCGAGGCGATCCTCCGCGATCGTCGGTGGGCCGATATGCTGACAACCGACATTTGCAAGAACTGGCGACAGCAAAACAGTCATTGCGAAGAATTTCCTTTTACGCCTGCCGGAACCTAAGCGGCCAGCGCGCGGGCCAGCGCTGCGGAGAACCGGGCCCTGGGGCGTCTGGGATTTCCAGAGGTGAACTAAGGTTGACGAGAGATTCATGCGTTTACTCCGTTATTTTGATGTGCTGCTCTGCTCCGGCCTTGCGAAGCATTTTGGAGCAGCGGTTTGTTGGGGTTGTTTGACGGCGGTGGCAAGGAACGAAACCTTCTTTGGAGTGGGCTACTTCGCGTCCTTTTTTGTCGCGTCCTTCTTTGTCGTTTCCTTCTTTGTCGTTTCCTTCTTTGTCGTCTCAGGCGTCGGCTTTTCCGCCGGTGGTTTGGAGAAAATTCGGTTCACAGCTTTCGCGACTTCGGCCTTTATGTCGTCAGAGTCTCGTTTTGTGCTCTCGAGTTGAAGTCCTTCGCGAATTGTTCCTAGATCTGAAATCAGCTGGCTCAATGCAACCCGGTCGTTTTCCAAAGTCCCCATCTCCTTACAGAGTGACGGCAGTTGCTGACTTAGCTGCCTTGCCTCAGTCAACATGTCATAGGCTGCTGGCACGCCGTCCGCCTCGTCTGGCGCTGTCTTCTCCTTTCCTTTTTTAGGATCATCGGCGTTCGAGTTTGCGCTTTCGGCCTTCTTCGTCGCCTTCAAATAGCTGGAATAGATTTTATGAACCGACTTTTCAAGCTCATCCGCGTCAGTCAGTTTGGATGGGATTGGCTCCGTAGTCGTTTTCGAGAGAGGAGCCGCGGCTTTTATCTGAGCGGCAATTTTGATTATCTTTGGTTGTGCCTCACGCAAAATCTTGAGCTGATGATAAAAATCCTCGTCTCTTTTCGGATCTTCAGCTGCTGGTTTTTTCTCCTTTCCGAACCTGTTGAGCAGCTCCTCAGCAATCCTCTCTAAATCAGCGGATGCGTCGGATGCGTCGCATGCGTCTTTGGCTTGAGCCAATTCGCTGGTATCAAGGTCTTTGGCAAAAATATCACCTCTGTGCTCGTTGATCTTCCCTAAAGCTTCGATCGCCGCCAGCCGCATTTGAAGCTTATGCCACATAGGTTGTTCGCTTTCGCCAACTCTCACGTTCGATTTCGTCGCCGACAAAAGTGTTAGCCTTACCTCCGTGTCCTCGGAAATTCCCTTCCCGATTTTGCCGAGGATAGTGGCTGCCTTAGTGATTCCCTGCATCCTCGTGACCGCATTTTCGAGTGTTTCGCCACTCAACTCATCGCTAATATACTTTGCGAGGGCTTTCCTCGCCTGGGGCCCCATTGCTTCGAGAGCCCTTGCCGCATTCTCTCGAACCTCGGTGGTGGGGGCGCCCAACTGATAAGCAAGGGCAACCGCCGCGTTTCTCGCGCCTGGATCCTCTTGCGGAGCTGGATCGGCTTTATCGAGCTGCTGCGCGTTACACTTTGCCCAGTCGCCGTATCCGGCAGCCAAAAAGCAGCCAAAAATTACCGCAACCGAGAGGCTTTTCATGATGTTTTCTGGCTTTGAAGCCGGGGAGCCAGATCAATTATCTGAAGTGACATGTCCTAATGAGGGTGTTACAGAGGCATCATTCCAATACTTCCTCCAAATATCAGATGAACTCGAGCGCTCCCAAGAACCCGGTGGCCGTCGTCCCGAAATTTAGCCGCGGGCGCAGTGCTCGTGACCCGCGGTGACCGAGCGCTCCTTACACTAAAAAACGCGCCGCGCCCACGATCGCGCTTAACATCTTTCGGATTCCTCACGGCGCGAACATCGAGTTTCATGGTTTCATGACATGCGGCCTTTGGGTTCAAGCGGACACTTTATCGACGGGCTTCGAGTCTTTTACCTCCTCATAATCACGATCGGCTACAGAAACAGTTGCGAAACAGTTCTCAACCAAGCTGACAACTGTTTCAACACTGTTTCGCTTCCTTTCAGACGCAACCATTTATATTCTCTTTCTCATGAGGCAATTATTGGTAAGCACTTTGCTCATCGCCTTAACGTCCAGCCTAACTATTACCGCGCAACAACCTCCGCGGAAAACGGGGGGGACGCAAAGCATGACAACGGCCTCTGATTGCGCGCCAGATGTAAAGAGCATTAAGGACTGTCCGGATGAAGGTTGCGGTGGGCAGTATGATTCGAAGTTAAACAGGCGGAAGAACATTCGGTCTGATAACCAGAAGGCGTCCCTGCGAAGTATTGAATGGATGAAAGCTCTTCCAGACCCCAGGCACTTTACCAGGCAAAATACCAATCGTAATGAGCTCACTCGACTAGGTGAAGGCCAGAAGATCACGATTGTAGCCTATGCGTTGGTAGCTAGAAAGGGCAGCAAGGAGAGTTGCAATTGTGGACTCACCGCGCCGAAGGATACCGATAACCACATTGTCTTGGTCGATCCCGCTCTTAGAGACCCGACGTTGCAAGCGAATGAAGCGGATTCCGAAACGGCAGAATTTACTCCGCGTGTAAGACTTGATCATCGAAACTTTACAAGAGGGAGGCTGGAACCGTTAATCGAAGCTCAGGGAGGAAAATTGTTGGTGCGGGTAACCGGTCTTCTGATGTTTGATTCAGAGCATTTTCTGTGGCGCCATCTAAAGCGCCACAACAACTGGGAGATACATCCGGTCTTGAACTTGGATTATTGTCCCCAAGGTGCCACCTGCGGGCAGGCGAATAATGTCAACTGGAGGAGCCTAGACAGGCTTACTTTATTCCCATGATTTAAGTGAACTTTTCAGTCGCGAATGAATCATGTCCCACGAAGAGCAGACAAAGCCAATTCTCCTATATGCCGAAGCCGAAAACAATCGAAATTCAAGTATCAATGGCTATCGATGTAGATGGTGCTCCAAATGCGTATGGATCCGTGGATTCCGAAGCCCTGGACAACGAACTAAATGCACACCGGGGCGCTAAAAGAAGCGGAGCGATCGTTGGATATCTAACCGAACCGGACGGCAGGACTCCCATTGTGCAAGGTCCGAGTGATCCGTGTCCGGGCTTCTATATCTCCACCTCCGGATACGAAGATACGGATAATCCACGTAGAGAAGATCCGCGACGGTATGTAAACGCCGCTGAGATTAATTACGCGCTTCTAGCAACCACGGCGAAAAAGGCTGGTGTCAGGCTCGGCGATTTCTGTACGGTTCATAGCTTAAGGACTGGATCGACTGTATACGCAATCGTCGGCGATACTGGCAATAGTAAAGGTCGAGAGGGGTCGCTCGCCTTGATACAGCGTTTGGGTTACGAGGTTAAGAATGGAAAATCGGGTGGGGAGGCCGAAGACAAAATTATCGTACGTTATTTTGCTGGAACAAACCCAGAGCGGCTCTTCTTTTTAAATCAAGGCGAGCTGGATGCGAGGGCTCGGTCGCTTGAGCTTGATACGGACTTCTCAGGTTATCAGCGAACCGATCCTACAAAAAGAGATCTGGTCACCGGCTAGCCGACTTCGAGGCTAGCAATGCTTCGGAAGCAAGAACAGAAATCAAACTATGAACAGCACGAATTTATCACCATTAAAGGGCACGCAGCCGAATAAGGTTTCGACGAAACGCCTCGTCATAATTCGACTGAACGCGCGCTCGGTTCTATTCCACCGATTATACAGACGAGTCTCTAGGACGAGCCCGCAGATGGAGTAAATTTCTGGCAGATAAGCTTACCGGAGAGGGCTTAAGTAATTTTTGGCGGCACAGCAGCGTGCGTCCATCACCATGAGAAGCGATTTAGCGTAGCGCTAACGTTTCTTTCTTTTACCATTTCCCTTGATTCCAGGTTTTGGAGGTTTTTTGCCTTTGCCTGGATTAGGTCTTTGACCCGGCCTATGCCCGTTTCCTATTGGACCCTTAGGTCTTCCAGGTGATGGAACTCCCGCAGGGGGCGGTTTCGCTGGGCCAGCGGCAACAACTGCTTGATGTATTTCCATATGGTATGTCCTTTTCGATTTTGTTGGTTTATTGTGCGGTCTGCGTGCTGCAACTAGAATAGCGACGCGCAATCTTCGGATTTATTACATTTTTGCATCGAACTGGAGCATCATGTCGAGTGACTATTTTTTCTTTCCTTTCGATGAAGATGATGTTTTCGATGCGGAAGATGTTTTTGATGTCGAAGGGTTCGAGGGTTTGTAAGTTGAGGGCTTGTAAGTAGGAACGTGTGGACCTGTTGACTTTCCCGTGCTGCCGGAGCGACCAATCACTTCTCCTCGAGTGACCTTATCACCCACTTTTACGCCCACAGAATTTAGATGCCCGACTGTGGAAGTATTGCCTCGGCCATGGTCAATCGTGATTCGTCGTCCGTAACCTTGCTTGTGATTTTTTGGATTTTCCCAACCCGACCGAATGACCGTACCCGGTCCTGTTGCTCGAACCGGTGTATTCGCTCTCATAGCAATGTCGACCCCCTTGTGCGATCCTGGCTTCTTTGACATCGGATCCTGACGACTTCCGAAACCGGACGAGATCCTACCCCGAAGCTGGGAAACCTTCGTGTCTCGCTGGAGCCGGCCTTTCGCGTGGAGATTTGTCGCGTGACACTTTATCTGGTGTTGGCTTGTCACCTTTGGGCATGCGATTTGTCTTTCTATGGATGAATTAGTATTCTACTTAGCAAATTTGTTAGTAACGTTGCCTTCACAGTTACCATCAATCCGTTCGATTCGAGCGCGTGAGGCTCTTAAGCGTCGGCCACGAGCAGGTATTCAATGAATTTCTGGCCATATCTGTTCATCTCCGAATCAACTAGATTGATAAATGCGTCCCATTGCGATGGGACTATTGTCTGACAGCCCCAGCTTGAGGTGCTCCATTCGCCTCCGCGATGCAGATTGATGGCGAAGTAGCCCGTCTCTTCGTAAGAAGGCTTGCCTTTGGCTGCATCCCGGATGACCGTGAACGGATATTTCTCAGGCTGTCGCAAGGCTTTGTGCCCGCCGGGCTTGCCTTTCTTGTGCCATCCCTGGACGAAACGCCAAACCCCAGGTTTTAACGTGGCATAAGGCTTGTTAATTGCAGCATTCCATCCTTCGCCACTCGGATCTGTATTAGCGTTGAATGAAGCATGTGCATTGCGTGAAACGATAAAAATCGCGTCGTCGTAAACTTTTCTGGCGTTCTTTCCGCTAACTCTCATCTCTGGATAGTAGCCACGAATCCCAAGAAGAGCCGCTTTGTTTTTAATACTAACTTTAGCATTACTAAGACGCCTGACAGAGTCCTTCAGTGACTGCATGGGACGCTTTGGCGGTGTAACCTCAGCCATTGTTAGATTAGTCTTGTTTGAAACCTAGACTCTGAAACGCATCGGAATAAATGCAGTGCTTTATTGATATGATGACATCTCTTGTCATATACATCTCAGATTAACGGCAGTCCAAGCGTCGTTCGAAACTCATTGTCCTCTTTAAATGCAATCAGATCGTCATCCCCCTTTTCCCCTTTTGATTTAATCAATACTTCCACAAAGGTGCCCTTCCAAGTCGGATCCAAAGAGAGCGCGTCCCTGATTGCTTTTAGAGCACTACTTCGGACCTGAACCTGATCCGCCGTATTTCGTTCAACAGCAGCTTGGATCGGTGGCTTTTTGGCCGGATCTCGCTCGCTAGCTAGGCGCTCTTTAAGCGACTTTTCTTCGGCCTTCAGGATTTTCATCTTCTGGCCATAACCGCAGGCTAGGTTCACCTGGATCCCTCCGCTCGGCATATGCCGGGGATCCTGATTGTACTCTTCAGCGATCCGGATCGCTTCTTCATATCCCGCAGGAGGAGCCACGTAGAGAACGATCCAAGTTAGGGATTTGTAGATATTTTCTCGAAGCTCGTAGGAGGTGTTTGGGCATAGGCTCGAGTAAGCCTTCATAAGCTGGTCTTTAACGGCGACCAGAAATGGTTGATCACCTTTGAAATCTGTTTTTTGCGTGCTTCTTTCCAGAAACATCGCGACAGCGTACTCCTGTTGAATCTCAATGTCGCTCGGGGCTAACCGAGAAGCTTGCTTGTACGCTGCCACCGCGCTTTTGTAAGCAGCGGCTTTATCCGCATCCGTCTCAGCATAATTAGCTTCGTCCAGCTGGGCTTTTCCCCACAACGCGTAATCATGCGCGGTCTCCAGTTCGTTCATGCCTACTTCGGTCAAGAGCTTCTTTGCGGCTTTAGTCGCCACTCCGGTCAATTCCCGATCGCGCGAGCCGAAACCAATCGGAGCGCTTTTGAGCGCAATAGTTTCCTCGATACTCAGGTTCGCTTTCACCGGAGCAGTGTCCAAGCCCATCGTTGCCGCTTCACCCAGCGCTCTTTGCAAATAGAGCCGTGTCATCAAGTAGAAGCCAAGAAATCCGAGAATGCTAAAGTAAACGATCACGGCGATGCCAAAGCCCTGCGTGTTCTTTAAATACCAACCGTCTGCTCCCATCATAGTAGAATAAGTTTGCAACAACTCAGGCACCTTTCGTAATTGCACCAACCCTACGCCGAGAAGCAGTTTCGTCAGCCAATCCGACACTTCTTCAAGACTTGTATTTACCCTTTGGGCATAGGCGGCCCGCCCGGGAGTCTTGCCAGCCGAAGAGACGCTCGGCGCTTGTCCTTGAACGCTTTTTGGTATCCCGAAAAGGAACCCCAACGCGCCTCCGGTCATCAGGCAGCCCATAGACCACAGCTCCGCGACGGCGGTCGATGACCATTGCTTCGTCGCAAAATAAACCACCAAAAATACGAGCCCATCTCCCAACAGGGCGGACCCAACGAACCAGCAACCTATGTACACCGCATCGGAATAGGTCCCACGCTTCCTTGCCATCGCAAAAGCGCCACCCTTCCGTAATCTATATATCGCGACCAAGAGAGCGATCAGCACCAGCGTGACTAAGATATAAAGCGAGATCCAGCCCGCTCCCATTAGGGCCAGAAGCATGCGGGGTTGAAGATGCATAGCTCTCAACGAGTTATTAGTCCTAGAAGAATCATCCGGGGGTACGCCTGGATTAGGTTAGAACTGAGCTCGCTTGTCGTCGCACGTGCTCGAGCGGGCATGAGTCACATCTTGTCACCGCCACCTTTTCGAAAGCAATTGAAACAGTTGTGGAACAGCTGACTAAAGTGGTCGGCCTCAAAAACCGTAAACGCAGCTGCGACCGCGGCCAATCAGGAATAGCAGCCCATTACTGGTCGTGGTAGCTCATCCAAAACGAACAACCTGATATACTTTCGGGCTCGGCAGACGAAGGAGCGTAACGTCAATAATCGTTGCGCGATGAGGCTGAATCAATGCCCTAAGTTCATCGTTCGAAAGTGATATTCGCAAAGGAAGGTAAGTGACAAGCGGGTCGTGGAGCGGTGCCGATGGCTCTATCGCAGTGATCTCAATGGCAAAATCGCTGATGTTTGGGATTTGGTCGACCCAATCCTTCGCACGTTTATCAAATTTTTGGGCCCTTAAATAGAACACAATTGCGTTGGGGCTGATACCGCTTACCACGGTATCCTCGATGATCGACTGAATTGGGATTGTGCTTCTTCGCTGCTGATTGGAGACAAAAAATATGTCGCCGCTCGCGATAGGAACCGGCAGGCCGTCCTGATCATAAATTCGAAAAATCATTTGAGAATGTGGATCGTACTGGTTTCGTGGGTCGGATAAGAAATTCAGCGGACCGGGTTTCTGCATCGTCTTCGCAGTTTCGAATGTTGTTCGTGTCTCCCCGTCAAAGGGCGCGACAACGTTTTGCCAGTCATCGGGAGAGCGTTCGGGTGTGTCCAACGCTTGCTTAAGCATCCGCATGACCTGATCTCTCGGTAACTCTCCCGACACAATGCCCATCTTGCTGCCGGAATGGGCGCATTGATACACGATGCCAAAAGGAACGTTTGGGCGATCTTTGCCCGCATAGGAGCTCTGCTTGACTTCGTAATAGGGGGGAAAGTCGCTCTTGGCAGCAGCGGCCTGTACTGCCGTCTGAATCTGTGGCCAGGTGAGAGAAGCCGCTCCTGCAACTGGCTCAATCACAATATGATTGAAATTCAAGTTCGTGGACGAAACACGCACGACGCCATCTGAACCATCCTCGTGAGCATATCGAATCGGAAACTCGAACCATGAGGGGTCCGCCTGCGTCCCGATGATCACGAACTCTTGCACTTGGTAATTCTTTGCCATGTCTGTGCCGTCTCGTAGAAAGCCCGTGTGCATGTCGATCGTGTCAGAGGAACCGAGTTCCAAAGCATGTAAAACCTTGAGTCCGCGTTGTGCTCCGCGCTCGAAAACGAAGCGCCCCCACCGGGCGATCTGCCCCTGACCGATGCTCGCCCAGCCGCTTCCTAGGTTGGCGCCGGCCAGATAAACCAAATTGCCAATCGGCGATGGTTTTGAGGAAAACAGTTGTATCCATTTTCTGATAACCAATGCTCCGGTGCTGTGAATAACGACGTGAAACCCGTCTTTCAGCAAATTCGGATGTTGCTCATTTAGCGCGCGATTCAGTGCCCGCGCGATGTCTTGAATCGTGACCGAATCGTTTAAACTCACATAGCGAGAAAGATCGATTTCCACGACTTCGTATGTGGCTCGAAGCCGCTGAGGTAAATCGCCGTAAATGCCCGTGATCGATGCTTGATCGTCGGCTGGACTCTCTGCGCTGTATCCATGAATCAAAACAATTGGTTTCATACGCAGGCTAATCTCGTTCGCATAACTCTAACACTGATGCAGCCCTTATTGTTCCAGTTCCATAGCAAATCGTTCGCGAAAAAATATAACCGGCCAGGAAAAGGTGGCGAAAAGTCAATCAGTTTAGACCCAACCACGATCGGCGGTTTAGCGAACTCTCCGACTGTCCCGATAAGTTTAAACCAGTTCGCATCTGGAACACGCCGGAGCCCTTCCCAGGGCCGAATGAAAGCAGATGAGACGTACCTGTCTGCGCCACACCGGATGTGCCAATCGACCCAGCTTTCGTTTTCCGGGACCACAAAGTTATACGTCTGATTCGACAGGACATCGATCCCTAAATCATTCCAGAGCTTAACGGCTCGAACGCTAGCGCACATCGTTTCTTCAATCGTCATTTTGTAATTAAAAGGTTTTCTTCCAATTGATTGCAGTTCGAAAGGCTGCTCATCCTTCACGAGTTCTTCTGCGCTTTGAGTCGCACGTGGGCTTTGTCTCTCCAACCAAGGTTTCTAATCTGGCCTTGGCTGCTTCACCTGGTGGGTTTCGTGCCAGGGCTACGGCCGCCTTCGAGCTCCGACTATATGTACGCCTTCTTGGCTATTTCTTTCGTGATTTCTTTGGAACCTCGATGTGAAGGTGAGGTGCGCTCCAGACTTTTTGCCCCGGCGGTTTTGTGCGCTCATCACGGACTTTGTAGCCCCGTTCTTCTGCGGCCTTCTTGAATTTATTTATGTCTCCATTGCTCTTTCCTTTCACGCTCACATCGATCGCCCGCCCTTGGTAGTGAGCGCTTCCCTTGTTGTGCTGACCACCAGTCGTAGATGTGACGGTAAAACCCTTATCGCGTGCAAACTTGGAGAGATCTTTGTACGGTGCGGTTTGCGTGTTTGAAGCGCGGGTGGGGGTTGCACTATGACTACTTGAGGACTTATTTGAACCTCCGCTTCGGGTAGAAGATTTGCCCATGGTTTTACGTTTCCTTTCTGGCTAAGCTAGTCGGACCCTTTTTAATCTGCAGTTCTACATCCAAATTGCGATACGGTAAATTATGCGTCTAACCAAATACGGGAGCCGTCCTTATCCGGCAAGCGAAACAGTTGTGAAACAGTTTGCGTCGTCGCAGCAACGATCATCAGGCCCATTTCCACTTCTGGATCCAGTGTTATGCCTGGCTTCGAAATTGTAAAAATGATTGAAGAAACCCGCTAGGCGTAACTGTTTCGTAACTGTTTCGCAACTGTTTCGCTTTGATGGCGAGCCGAGTTTCGCTAAAAGCAAGCCGTGCTCGTCGAGTATAAGCCAGGCGAAAAGGTTCCAGAATCGGGAATTTATACCGTGGTTCACGATGCATGTCACGCGACCAGACACGAACTGACGACGTGCGTGCGGGGTGAACACTTTCCGCCATGCCGAGGCTGTGGTTCCAAGGTTCGATTCACGTTGGCACGAGCGGCTAAGCACATTAGCGAACACGACCATTTTAAGTAAGCGTTGCATTGGCGGATAAGACGACTTCAAGAAAAACTCATTGAATATTCCAAATTGGCATCAGTTGCTGGCCACAGTAGGTCTTCCGCTTTTCTGCGGAGTACCGACATGTGTGGTTTTTGACGCTCTTGTGGGCGTCAAAGCAGGCGTCCTGATTACCTCGCGTCAGGGAGGAAGGCTATGATCGATGCACACGCAGTGACGGACATCGCTTCCTTGCAAAAAGTCTTGTCGCTCCGACGAAACTCCCGAGTTGTGGTAACGCTCCCATACTTCGCGAGCGAGGAATCAGGCAAGCTTCAAGATCAGGTTAACCGATTGCTTTCGGAGTGCGGATGCAACATATCCGCGTGCGCATTAATTGTCAGCGTGGTAGCGTGCGGTTTTATCGACGCTACCTATTGGTCGACTGTCAACGCACACATTTTCAAGACCCTGGGAATCGACCTGCTCGCGTGCTTTGCGGCAGCTGGTCTGGGGCGCGCCGCCGGACTGCTTCGCGCGAAATGGGAATTGGCACGCATGATCAAGGCGATCGAGGACCGGCTGCAATGAAAGGACGTTGCGTGATGACTGCGAAACCATGCTATTTCCAGAGGAGGACACCATGGGATGCATAAGCGGCTATAACAAGACAACTCAACAATGCGCGCAAACTCAGGACCAAGGTTACAACCAATGCTCTCAGACCCAAGACCAGGGTTATAACCAGTGTGATGACTGGGGATTCTTCTCCTTCCTTTGCGACGCCTGGGTGTGGGTTTCGAATATCGTTTGCGTCGCCTGGACGTGGATCTCCAATGTTGTGTGCGTAGTGTGGGCGGCAGTCACAGTTTTTGTATGCGTGGCATGGGACGTGATCTCGACTGTCATTAAGGCCATAGTTCACACGATCGCGAGTATCCTGTCTCCGATCCTCAACGGCATCGCTCTAATCGTTCAGCTCTTTTCGCGATCCCGATCCTCGGCCGAATCCTGCAAGCCATTTGGAATGTGATCCTCACGATCGTCAACTTCGTTGTCGGTATAATCGACACTATTGGGTGTTTGTTGGGTATCCGCCCGGAAAAGCATCTGTATCTCGTCGTGATGAATCAACGGGATGAGAAAGGCAATCCAATCGCTAGCGACGCGGACATGCTGGCCTCGATCGCTCTGGCGATCCAGGTTTATCGCGACGACGCGAATGTTCGCGTCCTTCCGTTCAAGCTTTTCGATTACACCACTCCGGCCTCCAAAGATGAGCAAGCATCGGACGACTACATCGTGAATCTCTCGTCAAACGCCACGCCCGAGACGCTGGATGTGGATTGCGGCCTGTCAGACTTCACGGCCAACCTCGGCTTCGCGGGCGCTCAGTTCCAGAACATGATCACGCTGAGCTCCTTCTGGACCAATTGGCAGGGGCTCATCGGGTATGGCGCTCCCATATTCGCCTTTTCCGTGAGAAGCTTTTCCGGGTCATCCGATGGTTGTTCGATGGGCCCACTGACTGACTATATTCTCGTTCAGTTTACCGGTGCTGCGACCAATACTGCGGCTGGTCAGCCGCCGAACTCGTCTTCGATCATGCCTCACGAAATGGGGCACGCCTGCAATCTGTGGCATGTCAGTCCGCCTGACCTGATGCAGTCCAGTAATCCGCGCGCTACGAACCTGAGTTGGTGGGAGATAGCACTCATTCGTGCGTCACGCCACGTCACCTATTTTGGCTGAGGCGGCCGGAACAGCGCAGCTTTCGAGAGACAACTAACTGTTATCCCACCAGTGCTATATGAAACTGAAACATGATCGAGACATCCTCGACGTCGTCCAATTAGTCATTACGATCTTGACGGCCATCGTTGCCGTTCGCCTGAATTATCTGCAAGGCGAACTCTCCCGTCGCGTCCAGCGGGAAGGAATCACGCAGACGTATGCCGAGAAGATTCTGAGCAACCTGGACAAACTTAAGATGGACCCTGAACAGCGAAGTACCGTCATAATTGATATGCTCGATATCATCACCGAGGCGAATCTCAATACGGGCGAACAACCCTATAGCGATTCAGAACGCCAGCAGCTTATCCCGCTGCGCTTGGCACTGGCGACGCATGACGCCGACTTAATCGCCCACATTGGCACAACAAAATCCAAGCGCAAACTGTGGACTGACGCGGCAATCCAGGGCGGTAACGATGAGATCAAGCGCACAGCGA
>WNFJ01205836.1_pt1 | contig 14248 bp, 15 predicted proteins | sample 5400461 | NCBI WGS metagenome assembly WNFJ01 (sample SAMN13153349, study PRJNA577476) | soil metagenome | isolation source: 115 cm saprolite on Douglas fir-dominated hillslope | place: USA:California | collected 2013-09-17 | reverse complement strand
CTTTTTGAATTCATAGTGTTATCGATATACCCTTTGCAGTGTTTCGAACTCAGTGATGGAAGGATCGAGGCTTCACTGCTTCAGGGTCGCTGTGGTGGCAGGTGAATCGGAATCGCCTCCCGCCGATTCCGGCGATAAACGCGAAAGTCACTATCAACCGTGATAACAACGTGCCGAGGATAAAGCTCGCTCATCCGTATCAAACAGAGATCGGCCAGATCTGGGTTGCGGTCACGATAACGCCGGGCGAGTTCTGCCAAGGGCGCGATGTTGCGATTGCAGTCGAAGGCCAGGCGCAGCATCTCATCCTGCAGCAGCGCAAGAACATACGAACTGGATTCAAGTTGAAAGGCAGCTTCGGCCAAGACAGCTTCGCACGTCAGTAAGGGTTCGGTAATTTGCTTCGCGATATCGACAGCCCAAACATGGTGCAGGTCGTTCCCTCGGGCGAATGCCACGATGAAGCCAGTGTCGGCAATGCCCTTCATGAGCGGGAAAATCCCTTGCGAGAAGAAACATCCGGCGGCCCGCCAGCGATCGCTCCCGCATGGCGAAGGAAACGCTGTTTTCCTCCCTTGGACTTCGCAGTTTCCAGTTGCTCGCGAATGAGGCGCCCGACGGGAATACCCGTGCGGCGTGACGTTTCTTTAAGCCAATCAAGAATCTCGTCTGTAAGACGAACCGTAAGTGTATGACTCATACGCTACAATTGTAACACAGATCAACTGTAACACATCACCCTCATCAGAGCCTGACACACTTTGCCTGGGAGCGCACCGCCATAGGAAGAATCGATCATATTCGTCTTTTATTCGCCATAATCGAATCTGAAGACCGGCCGGGGGGTGGCTTGCCGGTAATGTCGGATAACCCCTTGGGGTCACGAACAAGCTACAGGTCAATCCAGACGGAAGCTCCAGGTGTGGCAAGGCTGCCACGAAGTCTCCAAGAAAAGTCCTAAAATCGTCCCCTTGGGCCCGCCACTTTCATCATTTAGATTCGCATAGTCTTTCAACTGAGGGGCTATCTGAGTCGCGTCTGCAATGCAGTACTTTGGCCGGGGGCGCGATTCCGCCGCCCCTATCCCCGCGACCCGAAAGCTACCACAGCCAACTAATCCTGGCGCCGCCTTAGAAACAACCCCTCCAGACTCCCGCACGCCTCTTTCGGGTATTTACCTCGCTCGATTCCAGTAATTCACCTGCTACGTGGAAGCTACTGATTATTCTCTTTTGAATAGGCCGTCCTAAGGCCGAAAGGAAAAAACCATGAAAAGGCAGAAAGCTTTCTCTCTCCTTCAACTGCTAATCGAAGTGGTAATCACTTTGTTCATCGCCGGGATCGTAGTTCCGAGTCTCCTCCGGTCTGATGTGGCCATGAAAGAGGCTTTGGCTGTGGGTTCTCTTCATAACATCAAGATCGCTGGGGTTGTGCTCTCGTACACGAACCAAAACGTCGAATTCGCCATCTTGGGTGCCTTAGTCGGCGCGATGGCAGCATTTGCTGTCCATTTTGCCGCCAGTACGCCCAAGAACACAAGCTTTATGCGAACAACCACTCTGCGGGCCGCGCCTCTCCGGCACTGAAACTGTGCTGGGACACTTGGAGCCAAAAAAATTAACTCTTCTCCACAAACTACGTTAAGACCGAGGTGTGGGGCACCCGTGCGGGTACGCCAGCCCTCCCACCCGTCCATTGTGGTCAACCGCTAGCTTCTCAAGAAGGTTGGTATTAGAATTCTCCGGTGTTACGGTGTTTTACCGCGATGATTTTTCGAAGAGGTGTTTGTCGTTTCCTTCAAAAGCTAATTCCCGCAAAGTTCCCGTTAGAAGGAGAAATTCAAGCATGAAAAAACTTGCGTTCCTTGTCTCAATCGCACTTTGCTTCAGCGTCGCTACGGTTGCCTCTGATGACGATCCCAACACTTTCAAAGCGCGTCTTCGCGGCTTGGGCGAAGCTCCTCCAGTCGCAACGCAGGCGAGCGGTTCTTTCACTGCCACGCTCAGTTCTGATGGCGCCACCCTCAGCTACACAGTCTCCTACGCCAATCTGAATGCTCAAGTGATTTTCTCGCATATCCATTTTGGCTTCACCAAAGAAGTCGGAGGGGTTATGGTATTTCTTTGTGGCCCCGCTGCCGGTGCTGCTGGCGGACCTCCTGCTGGCTTTCCAAACCCGCCGGCGTGCCCGGACACCATCTCCGGCACAGTATCCGGCACAGTTACAGCGGCCAATGTAATTGCACCCAACAGTCAAGGCATTACGCCCAGTGCGGACTTTGCAAAAGTCGTGCAGGCGATGCGTGAAGGAGCGGCCTATGTCAATGTGCACAGCACTCGCTCTCCAGGTGGCGAGATCCGCGGGCCTGTGCGCACGGGAGATGGAGATGACCAGTAAGCCTGATTTCAGTTCATGACAAGAAGGCTCCGCTTCCATGGGGCCTTCTTTCCGAACGCCCGCATTGAATGAACGGCGACGCCACTTTGGCTGACACCGACGAGAATGACATCCGCCCGGCGATCGAGGGGCTATTTCCATCTGATGCCGGTGGGGCATAAGGCCGCGTTCGAGGCTGGATAGTAGCGCCCGTAAAACGACGCAGCGCGAACGAAAATATTAATGAAAAAAACTAACAAACGAGAGCGGCGCGGCGGGCTACGCCGGGAGTAGGACCTGTCTAAATGGAAAACGGTGACCGCGGCAAGTAGTTCGCGCGCCATCGAGCAGGAACGAATCTCGTATTCCTCTCACCCGACGTAGCTGAGTATTTCCCTGACCAGCAATCCAGCAATACGGCCTTGCGCACCTTGATTCACTCGGCGAAGGGGCCTATCCGCCGCGCGCTCGGAGCACGGGTGCCGAACAAGAAAAAAGCAAAGTCAAAAGCCGCACCCTTTGAAAAACCAAACTCCAAAGGGCGAATCCGCGTACGAAACTCAGCCGTCGAGCCCACTGCGCCGGTTGGACGTTTAGGGTTGTGGGAGCCCGGGCAAGCACCAACTCCTGAGCGATGTAAGAAGCGCTTTGCTGCTCCAGAAACGTGACGAAATCGATCAACCCTTTGCCCGCCTCACGTAGCTTGAATCCCAAGCCGCGTCGCATGTCTAAGTACTCCCGCACCAGATGTAAATTTGGTTGTGGGAATTTTGGAGAACACTGAGACCCAATCGCTCAGCGGCTATCCCTGGCTCGCAAAAGCTCCCATTCTCAAGTACCTGTTTGCACAAGAAGACAAAGAACAGCACGAACTCGAGATCGTGTTTGCCATCACCACACACATTTGCGCGGGCGCAGGATCTTATGGATCAGAATTTGCGAGTGATTGATGTGGGCGCCGAGAGCTCAGTGGGAATACGTCGCAAGGAGACAAAGACGACAAAGCCGGATGAGGCGGCGAAGAACAACGGTTCGACGCCTGGGGCCGTCGCTGCGCCGCAGCGAAATCAGCCACTGCAGTCCGCTCCCCGGGCGAGACTGTCGACGTCACCCCAACCGAGTAAGACATCGGATTCCTGGGCTTTGCAATAATCGTCTGCAGCAGTTGTGGTACCCCAAACTACCAGTACTCGAAGGTAGCTATTCTATTCGGTTTTCTGGAGCGGCGGACCACTCCTAACTTGCTCGAAGAGTCTTGCCGGTGGTTGCACCGCACGGACCGCCATTCGATAACATTTGCTAATAAATTTCCCAATCTGCGCAGCGACCGTCACATTCCCGGTTTGAACTACAAGGCGGTCGCGTTCCTAGCTTCCACCTTACAAAGGTCTTAGGAGCAGTAGAAGGGATGGCGCCACAGGTGCTAGGTGTAATGCCTTTACTATCGTGCTGCCATGGTTTTAAGCGTGGAGACAGGGGATTACGGGATGTTGTCGCTTGCGGCTTGTCGAACTCCCGGCCGACGCAGGGTTCCACTCCCTGAGAGACCCCGTGTGTGCTTCCGTCACCTCAGCGCAAAGCCGTACATCCGGCCGGTATCTGCAAGCGGAAACTTGTACGGCGGTAGCGTATGAACAGAATCATTTCCGTCTTTAACTTCTTCGCCACTTCGCGGCTTATAGCGTTGCTGCTAGTCGTTGTTGCAATGACACCGCAGGTGTCGCGTGCGAGGAATAACGACACGAATGGTGGCGAATTTTCTCCCGAAGCGGCAGCCATTTTCAACAAGCGCTGCACTAGTTGCCACACGTACGGAAAAGGAATCAAAGTAGGGCCGGATCTGAAGGCGGTAACCGACCGGCGCGGACGAAACTGGCTAGTTAAGTTCATACGCGGATCTTCCTCAGTCATCGGGTCGGGTGATCCAACCGCGGCCCTACTGTTTGCCCAGTTCAAAGGGCAGCGAATGCCGGACCAGAGCGATCTGTCCGAAAAACAGGTCAACGATATTTTGGACTATCTCGCCCTTGGCGGGCCTGACATAAAACTGCTCGATGAACGAAACGCTGAGATCGCCGCTTCCATGGAGATCGAAACAGGCCGAGAGTTGTTTTACGGCGAGAGGCATTTCGAACATGGAATTCAGCCCTGTGCTATCTGCCACAATGTGCAAAACAGCGGCTTGCGGGGCGGCACGCTGGGCCCGAATTTAACGAATACCTATCTTGAGTATCAGGACAAAGCACTCACGCTGTTTTTGAGGCATCCCTGTTTCCGCTGGAATGTTGGCAGCACTGACACCGGCTATCTGACGTCCAAGGAATCTTTTGTCCTTAAAGCTTTCCTCCGCCAGACTGCCATGCGCCACGAGGCGAGTACGATCCCAAGAGTGAGAACATTCAGGGCTGCCAGAAACTGAGCTGCTGGAAGCGGAACTTCGTCTATCGTCGCTCCGACTGGCCAAAAGAAAGGCGCGAAGCACTAATGTACAACGCTTTCCTCTTCTCGGTTTGGCCTTATTTGACCACAGCACTCTTCGTGGTCGGATTGGCAATTCGCTATTTCACTCCAAGACAGGGAATGGCTGCAGTCACTTCGCAGGAATCTGATGCTTGGACGCTCTTCGGTCTCGGCAAAGCCTTGGGCCTTAGCCTGTTGTCGTTATTTTTGCTGCACCTTACAGGACTGCTTTTCCCTCGGGATGTCTTGCTCTGGAACAGCAGCATGGTTCGGCTCTATCTGCTGGAGGGCGTTGCTTTTTTGGTTGGCCTGATCGCGCTCGCAAACTTCGCCTATGTGATCTGGCACCATTTAGGTCATTCTCGCCGATCGACAATCACCGAATTGTCTGACGCGGTCTTCCTATCACTCACGTTCATCGCTGTACTCTCCGGCTCGCTTATGGCGATTCTTTACCGCTGGGGCTCCTCGTGGGGAGTGATGACGCTCAGGCCCTATGTGATGTCGGTTTTCGGGGCCAAGCCGGCCACCGAATTCGTAACTCAAATGCCCTTCTTCGTGCGGCTGCATATCTTCTCGGCATTCGCCGCGCTGGCGCTGATTCCCGCGACCCGGCTGGCCGCACTTTTTGTGGTCGCGATCGACTTTTTTTCGGGCCAGATTGCCAAGCCGATTTTTGTTGGTGTTGAGGCGGCGGAGAATTGGCTTCGAAGGCGTAACCTCGCGGTCTGGATTTGGCCGGAAGAGGATTAGTTCTCAATGCGATGGCAGTCCATAGCCCTGGGCTTGGTTGGCTTCGTTTTTACGGGCGGACTTGGCATCTGGGGACTCTCGCAAATGGGAGTGCATCAGGGCTATGCACCAGCACAGCCCATTGCCTTCTCCCACAGAATTCATGCTGGAGACAACAAAGTTCCGTGTCTCTATTGCCATTTCGGCGCTCGCACCAGCCGGCACGCAGGAATTCCGCCTGCGAATATCTGCATGAACTGCCACGGGATTATGGAGAAGCAGACGGTGGAGATTGAAAAGATGAAAGAGGCAGTACTACAGCAACGCCCTATCCGTTGGATCAAGATCCATAATCTGCCTGACTTTGTCTACTTCAATCATAGTCAGCATGTTCTTTCGGGAGTTGCTTGCCAGCGCTGTCACGGTCCAGCCGAATACATGGACCGAATTGAACAAATTGCGCCATTGACGATGGGCTGGTGTCTGGAATGTCATCGGGAGCACGCCAACGTACCTACAAACGATTTCCAGCGAGCGATGTTGACGGTGTCACATAAGCAGCAACCCGTAGCTGGGCTGGATTGCAGCAGCTGTCATTACTAGAACACTTCGAGCCCAAAGTGCGAAGAGGGAACCGGAATGAACCAAGACAGGGGGCCAGAGTCTCACGGTCAGGACAGTATGCCGAAAGGAACCAATCTTCGATGCAAGAGCCCGAAGGAGCAATTGCTTCAGATCAGCGCGCCGGTGGCGCCGGTCTACTGGAAAAGCGTGGAGGAGTTGCGCAACGGCCGCCGTCCTGCCAATGAATTCCCTGGTGGTATTCCGGCGGTTGAATTCGCCACCTCGAAGAACCTAGAACCGACACGGCGCGACTTTCTTACCCTCATGGGTTTCTCGATGCTGGCGGCGAGCCTTTCGGGATGCCGCGCGCCCGTGCAGAACGCCATTCCTTTGCTGCTCGGATCGGACCAGATCGTGCCTGGTGTTTCGAACTTCTATGCGACTACGTGCCGCGGCTGTGCCGCCTCGTGCAGCCTATTGGTCAAGCAACGTGATGGGCGTCCCATAAAAATAGAAGGCAACACGGAATCAACCTTATTTGGCAATGGGACCTGCGCGAAAGGGCAAGCAACGGTCCTGTCGCTCTACGATGATGAGCGCCTTCGCGGCCCGTTGTGGCATGGGCAGCCGGCGAAGTGGGGGGAAGTGGACGCGTATGTACTTGAAGCGCTCACAGCCGCTCTGGGAGGCAAGCGCAAGATCGTGCTTCTCTCCGGAACCATTAACAGTCCTTCGACGTTGGAAATCATTGGCCAGTGGAAAGAGAAATATCCCAATTTCCATCATATCGTCTATGAGCCAATCTCTCTGAGCGCAATTCGGGCTGCCAACGAAGCATCATTCGGGCGTGCGGCAGTTCCACACTACTCATTCGACAAGGCCCGCGTGATTGTTGGATTGGAGGCAGACTTCCTGGGGACATGGCTCTCCCCTGTGGAGTTTGCCCGGCAATACGCCAGCAATCGCAAGCCTGGAGGCAATCCAGCGCTGCACATTCAATTTGAGTCTGGCCTTTCCGTAACCGGCAGCAATGCAGATGTTCGCGTCCCTGTGGCCCCTTCGCAGCTAGGTTCGGTGGCCGTGGCGCTGCTCAGGCGTATTGCGAAAAAGAGAGGGACACCAGGAATACCGGATGCCACCGATCCAGTCCATCCCGAGAAATTGGACGCCGTCGCTGAGGAGCTCTGGAAAAATCGTGGCGACTCGCTCGTTGTCAGCGGCTCGCGAGATGTTTCTGTTCAAGCAGTAGTGAACGCGATTAACGCCATGCTGGACAATATCGGAAGAACGGTTGATCTGGCCCACCCATCTTTCCAGGCCGGCGGCGACGATGCTGCGATGAGTGAATTGGTTGAGGACATGAATCGCGGAAATGTCCATACGTTACTCCTCTATGGGAGCAATCCCGGCTACGACTATCTGGAGGCCGAGAAGTTCTTGAAAGGGCTAGAGCGGGTGGCACTCTCGATTTCATTTTCTGACCGGCGCGATGAAACCAGCTCACACGTACATGCCGTTTGTCCCGATCATCACTTTCTGGAAGCCTGGGGTGATGCCGAACCTATCGAAGCTCACTACAGTCTGGCGCAACCGCTAATTGCCCCTCTGTTTGAGACACGCGCAGCGCAACAGACCTTGTTGGAGTGGTTAGGGCAGGGCCAGCAGAATTACTACACATATATACGGAAGTTCTGGCAAAGAAACTTGTTTCCGCGTCAGAAGGATTTTCAGAGTTTTGACGATTTCTGGGATCGCGCGCTGCAGAAAGGCATTGTCAAGTTTTCTTCTAATAGTTCGACGGCTGCTGCAAGCCTTCACGGTGATTGGAGGGCCGCCGTACACGCCATCATGGAAGAAAACAATCAACCACCGCCAGTCAATCTATATGAATTGCACCTGTATGAGAGCGTGGCTTTAGGCAATGGGCGTCATGGGAACAATCCTTGGCTCCAGGAACTTCCAGACCCCATCAGCAAAGTTACGTGGGGAAACTATGCCGCAGTAGCACCTAAGCTGGCAGAGAAGCTCGGCTTGAAGAACGGCGATATCGTCATACTGAAAACTAACAGCAGAAGCGTCGAACTTCCAATCTTCGTGCAACCCGGACAGGAAAGTCGAACAATTTCCATCGCGCTGGGCTACGGAAGAACGCAGGCGGGAAGAGTTGGGACGAATGTAGGCGCAAATTTATATCCATTCGCATCCGTCAAATCCGGCGCCCAAGATTATTCGGTGATATACACCACACTCGAGAAGACCGGACGACATGAGCCTCTTGCGGAGACGCAGACGCACTTTTCCTTAGACGGCCGCCCGATCATTCTCGAAACAACTCTGGAAGAACTCCGCCGCGGGACAGAAGAAGGTCAAGAAGCCGAAGCCTTGCCAAGCCTCTGGGCGGGACGACCGCAAGGTGCGCACTCCTGGGGTATGGCCATTGACATGAACTCATGCACAGGCTGTTCTGCCTGCGTAGTCGCGTGCCAGGCTGAGAACAATGTTCCAGTGGTCGGTAAGGAAGAAGTCAAACGGATTCGCGTTATGCACTGGATCCGTATCGACCGTTACTACGAAGGATCAGAGGAGAATCCTGCCAGTATCCATCAACCAATGATGTGCCAGCACTGCGGGAATGCCCCGTGCGAAACCGTTTGCCCAGTGCTTGCAACGACCACCAGCTCTGAAGGACTGAATCAGCAGGTTTACAACCGCTGCATTGGGACGCGCTACTGCGCCAATAATTGCCCATACAAGGTTAGGCGCTTCAACTGGTTTCAATACGCACAGAATCCAGAGTTCGATTTCACCATGCAGAATGACCTCGCTCGCATGGTACTCAACCCTGATGTAGTGGTCAGGTCTCGCGGTGTGATGGAGAAGTGCAGTCTTTGTGTCCAACGCATTCAATTGGCTAAGAATTTCGCCTTGCAAGAAGGGCGCGAGGTTGGCGATGGCGATATTCAGACGGCTTGCCAACAGGCCTGCCCTACTCAGGCAATTGTCTTCGGCGACTTGAAAGATCCGAATAGCCGACTTTCCCGGTTGAACCGCAACTCGCGCCGTTACCAAGTCCTTGAGGAACTTGGAACACGCCCGAACGTCAGCTATCTGAAGAAAGTGCGCAATTCCATGAAGACCGCGTCGGAGCCCAAATGAGCGTTGCCGCGATCGCTGACAGTTCCGTGTCCACGCGTGACCGTCAAACGCAAATTCTTCCTGCGCCAAACTGGGTCGACGGTCACCCTTCTTTCCGCCAGATCACGGATGATATTGCGGGCATTCTGGAAGGACGGCCCGGAACGACCTGGTGGATTTGTTTCGCATTCGCTTTTGCCGGCTTGATGCTGTTTGGCGCGGCGGTATCGTATACCTTCGCCAAAGGCATCGGCCTTTGGGGCAACAACAATAGCGTTGGCTGGGCGTTTGGGATTACCAACTTTGTTTTCTGGGTCGGTATCGGACACGCGGGAACGCTGATCTCCGCGATTCTGCTTCTCTTCCGCCAGCAGTGGCGGACATCCATAAACCGCTCAGCCGAAGCGATGACGATCTTTGCGGTGATTTGCGCGGCGCAGTTCCCGCTGATCCATATCGGCAGGCCTTGGATGGTTTTTTGGATTTTCCCTTACTTTCCTAACCAGCGTGGTCCGCTCTGGGTGAACTTCCGGTCCCCGCTGGTTTGGGACGTTTTTGCGATCAACACCTACTTGATCATTTCGCTCGTGTTCTGGTATTTGGGAATGATTCCGGACCTCGCCACACTGCGCGACCGCGCGAAGGATGGAATCAGGAAGATCGTCTTCCGGATTCTTAGCTTGGGCTGGAACGGATCTCACCGAACTTGGTCGCGCTATGAAATCGTCAGTTTGGTTTTGGCGGGCCTGGCAACACCTCTTGTTCTCTCCGTGCACTCTATCGTGAGCATGGATTTCGCCACCGCACTCCTTCCCGGCTGGCACGTGACGATCTTTCCGCCGTACTTTGTCGCCGGTGCTATCTATTCCGGTTTTGGGATGGTGCTGACGCTGCTTCTGATTACTCGCAAAACGATGAACTTGGAACGGTACATCACCATGCGCCATCTCGACAAGATGGCCAAAATCTTGATAGTGACGGGGATGATTGTGAGCTATTCGTACGCCACAGAATTCTTCAGCGCCTGGTATACCGGAAACATCTATGAGCAATATCAAATGATTAATCGTGCCACGGGACCTTATGCGTGGTGCTTTTATCTGATGGTGTTGTGCAACGTTCTTACGCCACAAGCGCTGTGGTTCAAGAAAATCCGTTCAAGTCCGGCTGCTCTTTTTGTGGTTTCGATTCTCGTTAACATTGGAATGTGGTTCGAACGCTTCGTTATCATCGTTGGCGGACAACACAGAGCTTACTTGCCTTCAGGCTGGGGCAATTTCACACCGACAATCGTTGACATCAGCATTCTCATAGGCAGTTTTGGGCTCTTCTTCACATGCTTCCTGCTCTTTATTCGGTTCCTCCCCATGATCGCCATGTGGGAAATAAAACGCATAGTCGGCCATACCTCATACAAGAATGCTCCTAGCAGGGATGACGACGACGGAGTGAAGGTGGCCCATGCAGCCTAAAACACTGCTGATTGCCACATTCTCCGATGTCGAGAGCCTCATGGCGGCTGTCCATGAGGCGCGCAAAAACAATCTCCGCATTTACGATGTCCATGCGCCGTTTCCGATCCACGGGCTTGACCAAGCTATGGGCATTCGCAGAACTCGATTGCCCTGGGTCACACTGCTGGGCGGCCTCCTGGGGCTGACGATTGCGCTCACACTTCAGTTCTATGCCAACGTTTTGGACTGGCCATTGAATGTTGGAGGTAAGCCTGATAATTCCACGCTCGCTTTTATTCCGATCTCCTTTGAGCTTACCGTCCTTCTCGCAGGGTTAAGCTCCGTTGCCGCGCTCTTTTTCCGCGCGCGTCTGTACCCGGGAAAGAGAGAGAGCCTCGTTGCGGAAGGCGTGACAAATGACACGTTTGCGCTAGTGGTTAGAAGCAACGAGTTGAGCGAAGGCCGCCAAATTCGAGAGCTATTAGTGCAATCGGGGACTCATGTGGTTGACGAGAGGGCAGTTCAACTATGAAGCGAGTTGTTTACATCGCTGCGACGATCGCTGCCCTGACCATGATCACGGGCTGCGGAGCCACGTCCGATAAGCGCGCTTTCGAGTATATGCCAGATATGGTTCGCGATGCCGCCTACAAGGCCTTCGTGCCCAATCCCGTCACGCGAGACGGCCTTACCCTGCAGCACCCCGTCGCAGGCACTATTCCGCGAGGATATCTTCCTTTCCACTATGGCACAGGGAGCGAAGAAGCGGAGCGCGCGGGGCGCGAACTGCAAAATCCCTACCATTCCGCCCCGCGGACGCTACTAGAAGGCGAAGCGCTTTTCCGGACCTATTGCTTGGTTTGCCATGGAGAAAAGGGAAAAGGGGACGGCCCGATAGCGGGCAAAATTCCAGCTCCACCATCCTATCTATCGGCTCCACTCATGCAATATCCCGCAGGCCGCATCTTCCACGTAATCACCTTAGGCTCAGGAAAGATGCCATCCTATGCATCGCAGCTTAGCGCTGGCGAGCGCTGGAAGATCGTCACCTATGTGCAGATTTCATTGCAAGGCAGACAGGAACAGCAAGCCCCGCCGAACAGCGGAGGAAAGCTGTGAATCCTCTATCGTTCGAGGTTTCTTCCCGTAACCGCATGGTGCCTACGGCTTTGGTTTTGTTGGGAGCAGCGGTCGCGCTGTACGGCATACATTCGGCGCCGGATCGTATTTGGCCAAATTTGTTGCTGAACGGCTTCTACGTCACCTCGCTTGCAGTCTCCGCGATATTTTTCCTGGCGACCCAGTGGCTCACCGGCGCTCGCTGGTCGGCAGGTCTGCGCAGAATTCCCGAAGCATTTATGCTGGCGCTGCCGGTGGCAGCCATCCTGATGATGGTGCTCTTCTTTGGCCGCCACACGATTTATTCCTGGAGCCGACCCGGGGTCTTCTTGCACGAGCCAGCCGTTGCGGGGAAAGTACATTACTTAAATACGTTTTGGGTTTTCGCGAGAATGGCCATCGCGCTCTTGCTATGGACATTGTTTGCTTGGCTTTTGCGTAAAACCTCGGTCGAGCAGGACCGCAAGCCACACTTGAGCCTGGTCCTGCATCGGCGACTTACCCGCTACGCAGTGATGTTTGTTCTGGTCTTCGCCTTCACGTTCACTCTGGGCGCGTTTGACTGGCTCGTTTCCTTGGATCCTAAATGGTTCAGCACCATGTTTGCTGTGTACGTGTTTGCCGGCACATTCGTGCAAGGCATCGCAGCCGTTACCCTCGCCGCTGTCTTGCTGAAGAAACGCGGTTTCCTCCAGGGATCCGTGAGCCAGCATCAGCTTCAGGATTTAGGACAGATGCTTTTCGCGTTCAGTACATTCTGGGCCTACATCTGGGTTTGCCAATATTTGTTGATCTGGTATGCAAACCTCCCGGAGGAAGTTACCTATTACCTGAAGCGCACGCACGGTCCGTGGCTGTTTCTTTTTCTGGTGAACCTGATTGTCAATTGGTTGGTTCCTTTTGTGGTGCTCCTGCGATCCGGTGCAAAGCGCAACACGCGAGTGCTGAAAGCAATCAGCATATTGCTTTTATTCGGGCGTTGGTTGGATCTCTACCTTCTCATCATGCCCGAGATGTGGACATCCCCGAAGCTGGGGATTTTCGAAATCGTGACCGCCTTGGGCTATCTTGCGCTTTTATATCTTTTGTTCGTGCGGAATCTTGCGAAGGCTCCCTTGCTCCCGCTGAACGATCCAATTTTGGCATCGGAGAGACTAAATCCCGTCCATTCGTAAAAACGTATGCGATGGAGACCGATCGAGTAGAACAATGATCGATGCAAAGCTAAAAGCGCTTAAACTGCTAGTCTTCGCGGCCACAAGCTTGGGCGTCAGTAGTCTCGTTTATTTCCAGCCGACGCAAACTCAGCTAAACGACATCCCGAACCGACTTCCCGAAGCTGCTCCCTACGTCGTGGCCGAGGCGCGGGAATTTCCACCTCCCTATCACGATCATTGGGTGCAGGAAGACAGTCCCGGTCAGTGCCAGAGTTGCCATCAGAAAATCTTCGACGAATGGAATGGCTCGATGATGTCAAATTCCTGGCGTGATCCGGTCTGGCGGGCAGCGTTTCTTCTCTTAGCTCGTTCGGTATCCACTAACGGGGAATGCGATACACCGCAGCCTCCCGACAACACTCCGAAAGCCACTCACAACCCCTTTGCAAAGAAGGGTCAATGCGCTTCTGTGTTCGATATAGGAGGAGAGCAATACACAGTCTCTAGGCCAGGTTCGCTACTGGACTTTTTCTGCTCCCGCTGCCACATGCCCACAGACTATATCGATAACATTCCGCTCAAGAATGTGACCATCGATCCGCACACCAAGCTGGAGACCGCTCTGGGAGATCCCAACTTCAATCCCACCTCTGACAACGGAACCGGCCTTGCTTACGCGACCCTAGATGCGCAATTCCGTAACACTGAATCTGGCAAGAGTGGGATCATCTGCGCGGTATGCCACACCTACGCTGAAACACGCGACACTCCGTTCCACAATTATGCTCGCAGCGATGGGCAATACGCGCCGGCTCCCGGCAAACAGGCACGCTCCGAACTTCTAGCCTCCGCTCAGCAAGAAGTGTTTCAGGTGCCCGACAGCAACAAGCAGAACTTGGGATACAGCATCGGCGCTGGTTCTTTCCGCCTCTCGCCTCACGCGATTGTCTTTCCGGAAAGATTCGGCCCGCTGGCATCCGGTCAGCCGCCCAAAGACAAGGATTCCTACACCAGCCAAACATTTGGTCAGGACATTCCGTATCAGCACATGGACATCTCGAAACACCAGGGATACCGGCAGGAGATGTTCATACGTTCGGAAATGTGCGCCGCTTGCCATGACGTCACGAATCCGCTGCCCATCAAGAATTCGCTAGGAAAGTGGGTGGGAGGATTTCCGATTGAGCGCACTTACACTGAGTGGGCCAACAGCGCCTATGCGGATCGTCCGGGCAACAGCAACTTTGACCC
>WNFJ01660689.1_pt10 | contig 14249 bp, 11 predicted proteins | sample 5400461 | NCBI WGS metagenome assembly WNFJ01 (sample SAMN13153349, study PRJNA577476) | soil metagenome | isolation source: 115 cm saprolite on Douglas fir-dominated hillslope | place: USA:California | collected 2013-09-17 | reverse complement strand
ATTGAGTCTCGCTCACATTGGCGTCGGCGAGTTGCTGGGTGACAGGACCGATCTTGGAAAAGTCCTTGAGCTTCAAAGTAATGTCGGTCGTGACACGGTAGCCTACAACCTTCTGCTTGGGGTTCTTATAGTCGTACATAGGCTGCACGGAGAGAAACCCGAGGTTAGTTGCCTTGGGTTCGATGCCATTAGCGCGGAGGACCTGGCGCACCTGGTCGACCTCTTTCGAGGCGCGCTGATAGGCGGCTTGAGACGTGTCCTCCTGCACAGAAATAGTGAACTGGATTACGGCCGTGTCGGGGGCGGCCTCATACTTGCCGTCGGCACCAACGTAGACGGAGTTGGGTTGAGCGGTGATGGCCGGGTGATCCTGGGCGAAGGATGGAACGATCGCGAGCTGCAACACGATTAAAAGGAAGAGCAGGAATTTCATTAACAGGTCCTCCACGGGGATTATCAGGTCCGGGCATGTTTTCCCCAAGCTGAATTTGCCGCAATGCACGGCCCGGTGGTTGATTTTTCCCTCTTTGAGAACGTTCTTCGAGGCGAGTCTTGCGTGGGTGCGTGGCTTCAAGAGCCATTAACCACGAAGGGCACCAAGGTACACGAAGGAGCGCATCATAAGCGAAAACCTTCGTGCGACTTCGTGCCCTTCGTGGTTTAAGAATTTTCTATCGCAGCGGCATCTGTAAATTGCGGTCCAGCCGGATTTCCAGCGCTGTGCCCTTGTCGAGCACCAGGTCATGACCTGATTCAAAGGCGGAGTAGGCCCCAATTGCCGCACCCGAGCCTGCACCGGCGGCCGCGCCGTGTTTTCCGCCGTGGTGTGCTCCCTCGGCTGCGCCTTCACTGGCTCCTACCACCACGGCCTCGGCGACCTGCTCTTTGGTCATGCCTTTACGGCCGATCTCGCCTTCCTCACCTAGCTCGCGCAATCCATGTTCGCCGGGAACTCCGGTTACGGTTGCGATGAGTGGGACCCATCCGTGCTGGGTTTCGATCTCGTCGAAACTGAGAAGGAGGCGAGTATGCAGTCCAGGTTCGACGGCACTCACGTGACCTTTGATCTTCCTGCCGGGGTCGAGCGTCGTGCCATTTGACGCGACGAGGGGCTCGGCCAGCCGTGCCCGAAAATGGTCACCTGCCTTTACGGTATGGGTATCGAGACGGTCGGTCAGCTGAATCAGGAAAATCGTGCCCTGTGGGACCGCGTTGGGCGGAGCTTGAGGCGCAGTTGCCTCGTCCTGGGCGGCCACAAGGGTAGTCGCCAAGAGTACGACGAAAACCGCGGCCAGCATGAACTGGATTGATTGCAACCGCGCGACGGGCCGAAGATTACGAGTAAGCATAGGACCCCCTCAACTGAAGTAGGCAGGTTATTGGATGGAATAGTTTGCGGAATCGCTGCCTGCGCAAATGGGATTTTTCCGGGCTGGGAAGTTGTTTCCACGAGCCTACTTAGAGTGTGATAGGAGCATAAATTTCAGGGTCTGAGTCTACAGCTTGAAGGTCGGACCCGCAGTTGCCAGCCGTTCCACGGGAAAGCGATCGGAGAGCAATCCATCGGCCGCAGCGAACACAGGCTCTCCCAGCGGAGGTAAGATCCCGATGGCGCTGTTTTTTCCCGACCGTTTGGCTTGGTTGAGGCCGCGATCAGCAAGCGTAAGAACTTCTTCGTAGTCCACCGCGTCGGGATCGCCCGGAAACCAGGGGAATGCGGCCTAGCCCATCGAGCAAGTGCGGTAAATCGTTTCGTCGGGACTTGTAAGCATGAAAGGGGTGCCTCCGACGGCTGCCAGCGCGCGCGCCGCGAGAATCTCCGCCTCCCTGCGATCGGTGTAGCGGGAGACAATCAAGAACTCCTCGCCGCCCTTAGTTGTCAACTCGGGTACCGCGCACCAATCATCGAAGAGTCTGGTAATAGAATCTTGCATCTTCAGTCTTTGCGCCGGAACCAGGGTCGAACTGGGTAAGTCGCGTCACTCCACCGTGAGCACCAAAATAGATATGGACCAGAGATAGGTCGCCATTTTCATCAATCGCGAGGTCGAACGTGCCGTCTTTATAGCTCAGAGACGCCCACTTGATGTTGGACAATCGCGAATAAACCGATCGCGGAACGAATATCGCTTCGCCGCCAACCGTTACCGAAAGATGCGGCACTACCGATCCTTCATCGGTGTCTCCAAATTCCTTCATGAAGTTAACCGATGGAGATTCATCAAAGCATTCTCCTTTTACTTGGACCGTTTCGATGGTTACCTCGACCTTGCCTTTCGGAGATATGATAGTCAGAATTGCCTTCCCCGACTTAGGGATACTTGTCCGAGGCGGCACGGCTGCAGCGCTCGCCCCAATCGAAACGCATGAGCCGACCCATAGTAGAGCGATGAGAGAGAGAATGCTTTTTAGTGTCTTCATGGGACAACATCCAAACACCTATCTGTGCTCTGATCGATCTTCCTACGCACATCTAGCGGTAGAATGATGCAACCCCTTGAGGCGTGAGACTCCAGGGCTAACCTCTGGCACCAGCGGAATAGGTGATACGAGATATCTGGCCGTCGATATCTTTGCGAAGATCATCCCAGATTTTCTCCGGCATTTCGAGAAAAACCCGGACGACTTCGGGATCAAACTGCCGGCCGGACCACTTCTCGATCTCGGCCTTCGCGGCCTGAAAGGGCTGCCGCGGACGATACGGACGATCTGACATGATAGCGTCGAGTGTGTCCGCTATCGAAAAGATGCGCGATCCAAGCGGAATCTCCTTGCCTTTAAGCCCTCGGGGATAACCGCTGCCGTCGTAACGCTCCTGGTGGGAATAGATAATTTCGCAAGCCTCGGCCAGAAAAGGGATCTTCTTGACGATCTGATAACCCTTGTAGCAATGCTCCTGCATCGTGCTGATTTCTTCGGGCGTCAGCTTCCCCGGCTTCCGCAGAATTGCGTCGGGAATGGCCATCTTGCCGATATCGTGCAGGAATGCCCCGCGGGCGATGATTGGAATCTGCTCGTGCGGCAAACCCATGGCCTTGGCGATCGCGATGGTAAAGGCCGTGACTCGCCGGGAGTGGCCCTCGGTTTCGGCGTCCTTCAGATCAAGCGCATCGCCCAGGGCTTCGAGCGTGATGTCGTAGGAGCGCTCGAGGCTGGACATCGCGGCCTGCAGTTGATCGGTGCGGGCTTCGACCAGCGATTCCAGATTGGACTGATAAGTGCGATTTTCCAGCTTAAGCCGGCGATTCTCAAGCGCGCGGCTGACCGTCGCCAGGAGTTGATCGCGCTCGAAGGGCTTCAGCAGGTAGTCGTAGGCGCCGTTACGGATTGCCGCCAAGGCTACGGAGATATCGTGCACGGCGGTAACCATCACAACCGGCATGTCAGGATATTTTTCCTTGGTGCGCTCAAGCAGGCCGATTCCGTCCAGGTCGGCCATCATGAGATCGGAGAGCATCAGCTCAAATTCCTCGCCGGAGTTCAAAACTGCCAGTGCTTCCATCCCGGAAGCCGCTTGTTTGCAAGCATATCCAGCGGAGGAAAGCATCGAGGCGACAATTTCGCGGATAGCCTCTTCGTCGTCTACTACCAGGATTCGGTCCGGCATTGAGTGCTCCCCAAGAGTCTATCGGCGATTGTAACGAAATCACGAGATACCGAAAGTAATCAGTCGGGTCCCGAAACTCCATCCAGAAAGGACCGGACCGTGATATTCAGGAACAGGGCATCATCACGTTCTAATGCAATGAGTTCTACCCTCGGGTCCATCTGGAACACGGCGGCGCAGCTTGGTCTAGCCAAGCCGACAGCGTCAGAGTTCGCTCTGCTGATTCTTCTGGCAGCGTCTTTCCTCGCTCTTCGTACTTTTCGGGAAAGTTATCTCAAGATTTGGATTGTCGGGTGGATTGCTTTTGCGGCTTCGCGTCTGGCCGGGCACGTCTTCCTGGCGCAGATTCCACAGCATTATGTTCCAGTGGTGGAGCAGGCGGCGTTCGTGCTTGCGGTGGGATTGCTGACTGCTGCCGTTTTTACCTATACCCGCAGCCGCAACTTTTTAATCCCGCTGGCGGTAATCACGCCCATTCTCATGGGATTCGCAGTCGCCCGCCTGCTGCTGTGGCCAGATTCTCTCCCGCTCCGAGTGGCACTGGAAGTCGGCTACAGAATTATCCTGCTCAGCGCCTCGATTGCTCTGCTTCGTGCACGCCGGGGGCGGTGGGAACTTGGGGCATGGTTGTTGGCGCTTAGTCTGCCATTACTTCATTTGTCGTGGCCGCCCTTCACCGACGGCGTGCCTGGCGCGGTTTTCGTATCGGCAGAGATCGTGCTTGGCCTGAGCATGTTGCTGGTAGTGTTTGACGAGTCGCGTGCGCGCAACAAGAGACTGGGTGTTATGCAGGCTGTGACTGCAGGCGTCGTAAGCGCGCAGCAGTATGGAAATATGGTTCAGACTGCCTTGCAGGAGTTGCAGCGGCTGACCAGGACCAGGGCCGCATGGTTCCGCTTGCTCGAGGGCGGACACATGGTGGCGACTCACGCGGTGGGCGTTTCGCCGGACTTCCTGCGGGATGTGAGTTTCGTGGAAGTTACTGAAGACCTGACGAAAATGCTGGAACTGGCGCGGCCGCGGGTGGCAAGGGCAGACTCCGCCGCTCCGGAGAGCCCGGAGCGCCTGAAGGTAGAAAAAGTTCGTCAGGTTGTGATGCTGCCCGTGGTGGGCAAGAAGGCGCCGGTGGGATTGCTGCTGCTGGGCAGTTCGAAAATCATTCAATGGACGCCGGAGGAGTTGGAGTTCCTGCAGAGCTGTGCGCGGCAGGTCGCGATCGCGGTTGAAAACTTTAGGCTGCTGGAGCAAGTACTGCGCTCGCAGCGCCAGTGGATGAATACATTCGATTCCGTCCACGACATCATCCTGGCGCACGACGCGGGCTACCACATCGTCAAGGCGAACCAGGTTCTGTTGGAGCATGTCGGACAATCGGCTGCCGACGTAATAGGAAGCACCTGCGACTCGATTTTGCCCCACACCTTCGGGGAGTGGACCGGCTGTCCCTACTGCTCAATGGGTGGAGACGAGGACTTCATCGAAGGAGCGGATCCTTGCTTTGGTGGATTCTCCGTGGTTTCCACGTCGTCGTACTCGGAGCAGGGAAGCCAGCAGAACGGAATTATTCACGTTGTCCGTGACATCACCGACCGGCGCTCAGCGGAAGAGAAATATAGATTGCTGTTTGAGCAGGTGCAGGAGGGCGTCTACGTTGCTACTCCCAGCGGCCGGCTTCTCGACTGCAACGATGCCTTTGTCCACATGCTGGGGTATAGCCGGCGCGATGAACTCCTGGTGCTGAATCTTGATGCTGATATCTGCGTAGATCCCAATCAGCGCGCGGCTTTCCGGAACGAAATCGGATCCCACAACTACGTGCGCAACTTCGAAGTGACGCTGCGCCGCAAGGATGGAAGTCTACTGCTGGCAGCCGAGAGCAGCTTTGCCACGCGCGACGCGACCGGGAACATCGAGCGCTATCAGGGTTTCGTGCTCGACATGACGGAGAAGCGCCGAGCCGAAGACGAAATGCGGCGGCGCAACCGCGAGCTCAACGCGCTGAACGCCATGGCCGTAGTGGCGACGCAATCGTTTGACCTGGACGAAATTCTGAATCTTACGCTGCGGCAGGTCGTGTCATTATTCGGGGCGGAGAGCGGATCAGTTTATCTTTCCGATTCGGACGCTCCCACCTACCGGCGCCGGGCAGCGTGGGGACCGCGCAGCCGCGACAAGGGCCGTCCGGCAGAGATCTCGTTTCCTGAGGGTTTTGGCGACCTGGTAATGCGATCGCGCACCGAAGTCATAACCGGAGAGTATCTGCCGCACTTGCCACCGCGCATCGCAGAATTCATTCGCTCCGACGCGGACCGCTCCTGGATATGGGTACTGTTTTGGGGCAAGGATAGTCCCACCGGAATCATGGGGCTTTGCAGCCACGTGGGGTACGAGTATTCGAGCAACGAAGAAAATCTTCTGGTCGCGATCAGCCGCCAACTGGCAACGACGATCGAGAAAGTGCGGCTCTACGAAGAGACCTGCCGTGCCTATGAAGATTTGCGCCAGACCCAGGAGCAATTGCTGCAGAGCGAAAAGATGTCTGCCGTGGGACAGTTGATTGCCGGAGTGGCGCACGAACTGAACAACCCGCTGACCGCCATCCTGGGATACGCCCAGCTACTCGAGAGTGAAGGGCTGAACGACCGGGCCAACGACTATGTAGCAAAGTTGTTCAAGCAGGCCCAGCGCACGCATCGCGTAGTGCAGAACCTGCTCTCGTTTGCGCGGCAACGGAAGCCCCAGCGGGATGAAGTCGACATCCGCAAGGTGCTCGACGAAACCCTGGCGTTGCGGGACTACGACCTCAAGATCAACAACATTCGCGTGGAGAGGGATGTGCCTGCGGAAACGACGCCGGTCGTGGCCGATCCGCACCAGATCGAACAGGTCTTCTTGAACATCATCAACAATTCAGTAGACGCCATCCTCGATACCGGGCGGCCGGGAAAACTGAAGATCCGCGTGTACTGCGAAAACGGTCACGTCTGCACTCGCTTCGCCGATGATGGCCCGGGCCTCAAGGATCCCAAACGGATCTTCGATCCGTTCTACACCACCAAGAGCGTAGGCAAAGGTACGGGTCTGGGATTGAGCATCTGTTATGGCATCGTGAAGGAACACGGCGGTGATATTACGGCTCACAACGGAGCCGACGGCGGTGCAGTGGTCGAAGTGCGACTTCCAGTCGTGGCGGCGAATATCAGCGTGAAGCCGGAACCCTCGGCTGTAATCGCCCGGCCACGCGAAGAGGTGATTGGCGGGCGGGTGCTGCTTGTGGAGGAAGAAGAAGCCGTGCTCGAGTTCGAGCGGGATGTGCTGGCTGGCGCAGGAGCAAGCGTAGTGACCGCAAGAAAGAGCGAAGATGTGAAAACGCGGCTGCTCTCGGAGCCCTTCGACGCAGTCATCATGAACGGAAAAACGCCGGGAGACTGGAATGCGAAAGAGGCCTATGCCTGGCTCAAAGAACACGCCGCGGGCATGGAGACCCACGTCCTGTTCACCTTCTCCAATGGACTGGAACAGGGCGATACGCGAGCCTTCCTGCAGGAAAATAACGTTCCCTACCTGGTCAAACCTTTCGAAGTGGCGGACCTGATTTCTCAGGCACGCCGGTTGTTGCAGAAAGCCCACGCAGCCACCGCATCCGGAAACTAAACCCAGCTGGCATTCAGCACTCAGCACTCAGCAGTTTCGCTTCTTCGGCGTTCGCGACACACATCGCAGCCCTGGAGGCAGAATGCTGAATGCTGTTTTCTACAGCTTCGTCCGGAGAATTTTCAGCAGGCGACGGATCCCATTGACCTTGCTTGACGGCTTCAACCAAGCCTGCTTCCGTCAGGATGGACATGTGGTGTGAAATCGTGGGCTGCGAGAGCCGGACACGATCTTCGACGTCCCCGGCACAAAGTCCCACGCGCTTTCCAATGGAGCAGGCTCCGCGTTCCTTCAAAGCTTCCAGAATACGACGGCGGGTTGGATCGGCGATGGCGTGGAGGGTCCGGTTGAGAGAAGGCTCAGGGGCAGACGTAGACATGGATGAATTAGGAATAGCTGGAGAATTGACGGGTGTCAATATAAGAAATTGAAGACATCACCAACTCAGCCCTGGCTAGGAACACTTACTTCTTCAGAATCGGATTGTAACCATCGCTGATGAGCCGGGCACGCATGGCTTCGGCATCTTTGATGTCGGAAAAAGGCCCGACCTGAACGTGAAAGAACTTATCTGTGCCGGCGGTGGTGGCCGAAGCGGGATACTGTTTCTTCTTCAGGGCATCGACAAGGGCCTCAGCATCCTCCTGCTTCCTGACGGCAGCGACCTGCACAGAATAGCCTGCGGTAGGAAGCGTGGTCATGGGATCGGGCGAATTCGCGGGCGGAGATGCGGACTGGTCGGTCGCCGCCGGAGTGTTGGAGGGATTGGCGGGCGCGTCTGCTTTGGGAACTGACTTGGGATCAGACGCCGCGGGTGTCAACTCCGGATTGGCGTCTTTCTGCTCGACTGCTTTGTAAAACGTCATCGGAGGCGCGGAAGCGGCTCCGGCCGGCTTTGTTCCCCCGGGAGTGATTTGCGGCGAGGCGGCCGCGTTGGCAGTAGTGATGCCCGGCTCGGCCTTTCGTCCGAGCGAATAGCCCAACGCGAAGAAGAGTGCGCAGATCGCAACCAGCCCGAAGAAGAGAACGAGCAATTTGGTAGTGCCTAAAGTGATTTCAGTGTCTTGAGATGATGAAGCCATGATTCAACTCCGCTCAAACGAGTCGCGAATTTCCATTCAAACTGATTTCGAATTTTCCATCTATCTCCGTACCCTTGCAAATTAAGCTCTTGATCTTGCTTTGAAAGGGCGCGGCTTCAGTCGCGCCGTAAGTGGCCCAAAAATTAACCAGGCTTTAGCCGCTGAGGACCTCCTCAGCCTGCAATGCCACGCTTTCATCAGCCTGCCAGTCCATAGATTTACGCAGTCTTGGCCGGTGCCGCATCGGGCTTTCCTAGAAGTTTCTGAAGTCCAGAAAAGAAGTCGACGGGAACCGGGAACACCACAGTCGTATTCTTTTCCACTCCGATCTCGGTCAGCGTTTGCAGATAACGAAGCTGGACGCTGACCGGCTCGGTGGCCAGCAGATGCGCGGCATCCACCAGGCGCTGTGCCGCGCTGAACTCGCCTTCAGCGTGAATGATCTTGGAACGCTTTTCGCGCTCCGCCTCTGCCTGCTTGGCCATGGCGCGCAGCATGGACTCCGGCATGTCCACCTGCTTGACTTCTACGTTGGTCACTTTCACGCCCCATGGCGAGGTGTGCTGGTCAAGAATGCTTTGCAGGCGCAAATTGATTTTTTCCCGATGGGCGAGAAGTTCGTCGAGTTCCTGCTCACCCAGCACGGAGCGCAGGGTCGTCTGGGCGAACTGCGAAGTCTGGTAGACGTAGTTCGATACCTCCACAACCGCCTTGCTTGGATCGATCACGCGTAGAAAAATGACGGCGTTGACCTTGAGCGTGACATTGTCGCGAGTGATGATGTCCTGCGGCGGGACTTCCAGCGCTTCCTGTCGCAGCGAGACGCGCACAATGCGATCGATCGGGGTGAAGACCAGAATTACCCCTGGTCCTTTGGCCGACGACAATAGCCGTCCCAGGCGGAAGATCACGCCGCGTTCATACTCGGCCAGGATCTTGATGGAACTGAGCACGTAAATGACAACGATGATGGCGACGATGGTGCCGTGCCGAAACCGAAACCAATTTCCATGATGCCTCCGCGCCGGTGGAGTCCAGAGGATGCCAGACGCCAAAGACGTTCCTACCGCGGATTGTATAGCAGCGGGGCGAGGACGGTGGCAATTTCGCCAGTGGATGTGGTTGGCTGCCTTGATTCGCTGGCCTGGGTGTGCGGAAAAGCATCCGGACCGTAAAAATTCGACCCAGTGATTGAGCAGTGTTTGGAAATTCTGACGTTGTGGGGCGCTTTTGGGTGGCGCAGCGCTTTCTAGCGCTGCGAATGTGCCCCTCCTTTCAAGAGGGGCTTCAGCCCTGAGGTACGAAGTCGTAGGCTAAACCGTAACAGCAGCAGGCCTCCGCGGCTGGACCGCCGTCTGCGGTTCCACTTGGAGTAGCAAGCCGTCCACACGCCGCACCACCACGGGCTGCCCAGCCGGAATCTCGGAAGAAGAAATAGCATCCCAAAGTTCGCCATGGACAAAAACCTTCCCATGAGGCGACAACGCAGTCCGGGCCACTCCGGTTTCACCGATCAAGCCTTGGACGCCTGTAACAATCTTGTTTCTCCGTGCCTTCAGCGCAATCGTCATCAGGAACGCCGTGATGAATCCCAGCGGAACGCTGACGCCGAGCGCGGTCAACAGATGAACTCGCATCTCGGGAATCGGGGAATCGACCAGCAGCAAGCCTCCCAGGGTGAGCAGCACGATGCCGCCGATCGTCAGGACGCCGTGGCTGGCGAACTTGGCTTCGGCGGCAAACAGGGCAAACGCTCCTACAATCAGGCCCAGCGCCGCGAAGCGAGTGGGAAGAAGATTAAGCGCGAACACCGCCAGCAGAATAAAGACGACACCGACCGTGCCCGGCACCACCGCCCCGGGATGGTTGAACTCAACATACAGCGACAACGCGCCCACCGCCAGCAGCAGGAAGGCGATGTTCGGGTCCATCATGTAATCGAGAATTTGCTCCTTCAGGGTCATCTGAAACGGAATCACGGGCTGGCCGCTCACCTTCAGCGATGCCATTTCGCCGCTGAAACGCCTGAAACTCTTGCCTTCCATCTGGTGGAAAAGATCTTGCTCGCTGGAAGCGACGTAGTCGATCAGATGCTGCGAGAGAGCTTCCTGTTCGGTGAACGACTTCGAGCCGCGCACGGCGCTTTCGGCGACATCGACGTTACGCCCGCGCTTGGCCGCGACCGATCTCATCAGGGCTGCGGCATCGTTCTCCATCTTTTCCTTCATCACGTCATCCATCTTGCCGCCGCCCAGCACGACCGGGTGCGCTGCGCCCGCATTTGTTCCCGGAGTCATGGCCGCAACATCCGCCGATTCTAAGATGAAGAATCCAGCCGAACCGGCGCGGCTGCCGCTAGGAGTGACGTAGATGATAACCGGCACCTGGGACGCGGCGATTTTTTCGATGATCTTCCGTGTGGAGTCAACCAGGCCTCCGGGAGTATTGATCTCGATCAGTAAGGCTTGGTCATTGCGGCGATGGGCCTCGTCGATGGCGCGGGCGATGTACTCCTCCGTGATGGGCTGGATGGTGTCATTGATAACCACCTTGAGCACCTCGGCCGGGGCGGCGGAGCAGAGAAGTACGAGCACAGTCAGACGAAGAATCACACGAAAAAAGAGGATGCGAAAAATCATGGCATTTTTCCTGAGCGTCGAAATCGGCCGCCAGAGGAGGGTGGCGTGTTCCTCTCAACGATATTGTTGTCCTTATTGGCCACGGAAGCAACAAGACGGTTGTTGATTCACCTGACTGGGTGGACCAGCCTATGAGCCGGGGTTGCTCCATCCTTCGACTGTTGAAATGAAAGGGCCAAGGCCAGGCAAGCCGCACCCTCAGTGGTCAATGAACGTTAAACTGGGAACCGGAGGCCTTCCCCCATGTTCACCTCGCAGCCGATCGGATTTGTGAGTAGTCCGTATAACAACACAAGCGAGATTCCCAAGGGTCTTGGCGTTAAACACGAGGCCGATGGTGTGCTCAAGATCCTGCCTGAGTTTGAGCCGGGGCTCACCGACATCGAGGGCTTCTCCCATCTCTTCGTCCTCTGGGAGTTCGATCGGTCGCCTAAGCTCGGATTGCGTGGGGACGACTTGCTCGGTACACCGCCCTCCGACAATCGGCCGCATGGAGTGTTCGCGACCCGGTCTCCGCGGCGTCCGAACCCGATTGGGCTGACCACCGTTGAGCTGCGCAGCCGTCAAGGCATCGAGTTACACGTTCGGGGCGTCGACATGCTGGACGGGACACCGATTCTCGATATCAAACCCTACCTGTCCAGCATCTCGCCCGAAAAGCTGCGCCGTGGATGGCTGGCCGAAGCTGAGGCGCGAAGGGGATAGCCAATTCACTGTCGATTTCTCGCCTTTCGCTGCTAATTCCAGCGCATTCAGCGAGTTACGTTGACCAGAAAGGCACTTTCCGGTACTTTATGGATATCGCCAAAATGGGGATAGTGTACCCTGATCGTACGGGTTATCAGCTAAAACCTGCATCTTAACCATTGAGGACGATGGCATTAGCGAAGATCCCAGGAGCCGAGGTTTAATCGTGTCTAATCGCGACGGAAAGACGTTGCTTTTGTTGAAACCGCGGGGATTCTGCGCCGGAGTGGTGCGGGCGATCGACGTTGTCCGGATTGCCCTTGAGGCCTTCGGTCCGCCAATCTATGTGCGCAAAGAGATCGTCCACAACAGCTTTGTGGTCGACGAGCTGCGCGGCAAGGGCGCAATCTTCGTCGACAGCGAAGACGAAGTGCCCAATGGCGAGCGTGTGATTTACAGCGCGCACGGAGTTTCCCCCGAAGTGCGGGAGAACAGCGCCAAGCGCGGTCTGCGCGTGATCGATGCGACTTGCCCGCTGGTGACCAAGGTCCACGTGGAAGCGGTGAAGTTTGCCAAGGAAGGCTATTCGCTGATCCTGATTGGCCACAAAGATCATGACGAAGTGATTGGCACATTGGGTGAGGCGCCACTGGTGACCCAGGTTGTCGGCTCCCCGGAGCAGGTGAAGTCGCTCGCGGTGCCCGACCCGAACCGCGTGGCATATCTTACGCAAACCACGCTCAGCCTGGATGAAACCAAGGACATCATTGCCGCGCTCAGGCGGAAATTCCCCAACATCAAGGGGCCCGCGGCTCAGGACATCTGCTACGCCACCGAGAACCGTCAAGTCGCCGTGAAGCAGATTGCTTCTGAATCTGATCTGCTACTGGTAGTGGGTTCGGAGAACAGTTCCAATTCAAATCGTCTGGTCGAAGTCGCGCGCAATTTGGGTACGAACGCGCATCTGATCGACAGCTACAACGACATTGAGCCCGAGTGGCTCCAAGGAGTAAAGACCATCGCACTGACGGCCGGCGCCTCGGCGCCGGAGTGCCTGGTCGAGGAAACGGTGAAGTTCCTGGGCATGAAGGGCTTTGACAACGTTCAGGAATTGGAAGTGATGCCGGAAAACGTACGCTTCGGCTTGCCGCCGGAGATTGTTGAGGCGATTGCCGCCGCTCCCGCGAGCGCGACCGCGGATTAGTGGAGCCCTAAGTCGATGGATACAAACTCCCCCGATTATCCTATAGCTTCTGCACCCCAACTCCGATTCGGCAAGATTGAAAACCTGGCAGCCCGCGTGGGCTCTGCTATCGCTGCTGCCCGGAAATATCTTTTCTCGCAGCAGCACGAAGAGGGCTATTGGTGCGGCGAACTGGAAGCCGATACCACGCTGGAATCCGATTACATTCTTCTACACACGCTGCTGGGAACGGGAAACCCCGATCGCTTCCAGAAAGCTGCGAACTGGATCCTGCAGCATCAGAACGAAGACGGCGGCTGGTCGATTTATGCCGACGGCCCATCGAACAATAGCGCCTCCGTCAAGGCATACTTCGGTCTGAAGTTGGCTGGATATACGGCGGATCATCCAGCCCTTGTGCGTGCCCGAAAAAAAATCCTCGAGATGGGCGGCGTCACCGAGGTCAACACCTTTACCAAGATCTATCTCTGTTTTTTCGGCCAGTACGACTACGACGCCGTGCCGGCCATCCCGCCCGAGATTGTGCTGTTTCCCAATTGGTTCTGGTTCAATATTTACGAAATTTCGTCGTGGTCGCGCGCCATCCTGGTTCCGCTTTCGATCTGCTACGCCAAGAAGCCGTTCAAGAAGATTCCGCGCGAAATGGGCGTCGAGGAACTCTTCGTCGGCGGCATGGACAAGTCGCGGATGCATCTGCACTGGTCGAAGAAGCTGGTGTCATGGCGGAATTTCTTCCTGGTCCTTGACCGGATGACTCACTGGTTTGAGCGGGTCCATATTCGGCCGCTGCGTTCGATTGCGCTGAATAGCGCGGAGAAATCGATGCTCGAACGCTTCGAAATGAGCGATGGCCTGGGCGCCATCTATCCCTCGATGATGAACGCCATCATCGCGCTGCGCTGTCAGGGATATTCTCTCGACGACCCGCAGGTCATCCGTGCGCTGGATGAGTTCGAGAAGCTGGGGATCGAAGAAGAAAACACTTTTCGTATGCAACCTTGCATGTCCCCGGTGTGGGACACCGCTTACGCTTTGTTTGCTCTAGGCGAGGCCGGAATACCGTCCAACGATCCGCGCATGGTGAAGTGTGCTGACTGGATTCTGCAGAAGCAGGTCCGAAACGTGGGCGACTGGAAGGTCAAGAATCCCAAGGGACAGCCGGGCGGGTGGTACTTCGAGTTTAACAATGAGTTCTATCCCGATGTAGATGACAGCGCGATGGTTTGCCTGGGTCTGAGTCGCGTGGAGCATCCCAACGGACGCTATCAGCGGGAGTCGGTGCAGCGAGCCATCGACTGGATTCTCTCCATGCAATGCAAGAACGGCGGCTGGGCCTCCTTCGACAAAGACAACGACCGCATGGTCTTCCAGTACAT
>WNFJ01249672.1_pt1 | contig 14249 bp, 13 predicted proteins | sample 5400461 | NCBI WGS metagenome assembly WNFJ01 (sample SAMN13153349, study PRJNA577476) | soil metagenome | isolation source: 115 cm saprolite on Douglas fir-dominated hillslope | place: USA:California | collected 2013-09-17 | reverse complement strand
GTGGACGTTTACGACGTGACGGGTGACGGCAAAACGAAGCGCACCTACGGACGCGTCTACTACGTGGAGAAGAAGCTTCTTGTATTCTACGCGTTCGATCTGCAGAACCGGCAGAATCACAAACTGGGTGCTTTCCAAGCGTGGGGATACCGCGAGGCTAATCTAGGGAAGCCCCTCGATCTAGGCCTCTTCACCGTTGACGACAAATCGACGAGCCGGTGGGTTCTGACGGTGAACCACCCGGATGTGCTGTCCCACATTGACGCCGTGTTCGTCACCGTCGAGCCCCCTGGTGGGAGCACCGCTCCACGCGGCAAGAAGGTCCTTTACGCAAATCTCATAGGCCCTCCGAACCATCCCTGATTTACGTTCTCGAAATAACGGGCCATGAAGATATGAGGCGCTCGAACTGTTGCTGTGTCCAATTCTCTTAGGGTTGCCGCCACTCTGCGCCGTGCTTCTGCCACTTGTCGTCGAGCGATGACTTTTGCCATGCGTAAGCGATGAGTTTCGCCGGTAGCGGAGGCGACAAGAACCGCCGCGCGTGGCGTCGTTTAGACAGCATTATCAACTGGATAAGCGAGGTCGTTCCTTCGCGCAGGTCGGGAGGATGCGGTATGTGCTAGAGAGGTATTGGAAGCGGTGGTCCGCGCGGATGCAATTGCAGTGTCGGTGCCGTGCATGCACGGGTGCGGTGGTGGGTTGGCATGAGGAAAATGCCTATCGGGATAGCCAACCGTGAGCGAAGCTGGCGGTTGGAATTTTGCGAGACGTAGCGGGGGAGCATCCGTAGGCACTCGCCACCAGGGACTTGGCACTGGCCACTGCTTTTGGGCTTTCCTGGGATTTTCACAGTTGCGAGGTGACACAAATCGATTCGAAACGGGAATAGCCTATTTAGAGTGTGAAGTTCCTCGAAGGAGAAGCGCCCGTGAAAGGATCGTCGATGCGACTGTTTTTATTGGTGTTCGTCTGTCTGACCGGCATGGCAATCTGTCGAGCCGATGAATTGGCTGCTGTCACGGGGCTAGTGACGGACCCGAATGGCCGAAGTGTGCCCGGCGTCACCGTTCTCATCACCAATCTCAGCACTAACGTAGTGTCTAGAACCGTCACAAACGATCAAGGAATCTATCGAGTTCCGTCTCTCCAGCCGGGAATCTACCGGATGACTCTCGACAAGGATGGTTTCAAGAGTGTCGTGAAAAGCGGTGTCGAACTTCACGTCCAAGACGTTGCGTCGATCAATTTTGAATTGCAGATCGGCTCTGTCAACGAGACTGTGACCGTGCAGGCGGGCGGACTGGTAATTAACACCACGGACGCGACTGTGAGCACAGTCGTCGATCGCCAATTTGCAGAAAACCTGCCGATGAATGGGAGGAGCTTTCAGTCCCTAATTGAGCTCACGCCTGGCGTGGTTCTCACGGCACCCAATGCTCAGGACGGCGGACAGTTCAGTGTGAATGGCCAACGCCCAAGCTCTAACTATTGGATGGTGGACGGTGTAAGCGCGAATGTCGGCGCGACTGCAACTGTGTTTCCAGGCAATGGATCTGCCGGGGCGCTACCATCGCTCAGTGCCCTGGGCGGGACAAATAGCCTCGTATCCGTGGACGCCATGCAGGAGTTTCGTGTCTTGACATCAACTTACGCGCCGGAGTTTGGACGCGAACCAGGGGGACAGATTTCCATTGCCACGCGCTCGGGTACGAATCAGTTTCACGGAACCGCGTTCGACTATCTGCGGAATGACGTTCTCGATGCTAACGATTGGTTTGCAGACAGTGCGGGGCTTGGAAAGCCGCGAGAACGCCAGAATGATTTCGGCGGCACTTTGGGCGGTCCGATTATTAAGGATAAGACATTTTTCTTTTTTTCTTATGAAGGTCTTCGGCTTCGCTTGCCACAGGTCGCTCTCACGGGTGTACCGGATCTCACCGCGCGGCAGAATGCGATCGCTGCGGTACAACCCTTTCTGAATGCTTATCCAAAGCCAAACGGGTCCGACAACCTCACAACGGGTGTCGCCCAGTTCAATTCCAGCTTTTCGAATCCCGCTACGCTCGATGCTTACAGCATTCGAATCGACCAAAAGTTAAGTGGCAAATTCACACTATTTGGCCGATACAACTACTCACCCTCTGAAAACAGTCAACGGGGAGCCAGTGCGTTGAGCACGGTCTCCAACACTGACATCACCACGCAGACGGCCACTTTAGGTGCCACCTGGTTGGCGTCCCCTTCGATTGCTAACGATCTGAGATTCAACTACAGCAGGACACATGCAATTGGCAATCAGACTCAAGATAACTTCGGGGGTGCTGTTCCACTGACAGCACCGCCGTTCCCCAGTCCATTTGCGATTCAGGATGCACGGTTTGGGTTCGGTATCATCCCGTTGGGGAATAATGCTAGCTACTCGGTTGGGGTGCTGGCCGACAACCTCCAGCGACAAATCAATCTGGTTGACGGCCTATCCGTGCAGAGGGGCCGACACAGCCTTAAGTTTGGCGTTGACTTTCGCCGCCTGTCGCCAGTCTTTGATCCCACGGAGTACGCCCAACTGGCCATTTTCCGAAGTGTGGCGTCTGCCGGAGCGGGGAACCTTGCGAGCGCCTTCCTAAGATCCGGAAAGACCTCGGAATTGTTGTTTCACAACCTCGGTTTCTTCGCACAAGATACTTCGAGGGTCGGCCCCCGTCTGACATTGACCTATGGCCTCCGATGGGACATAGCCGCCAATGGCCCAAGTCTGTTGGCGGTGACCGGCTATAGCGTTAACGACTTGTCGAATCTCGCGCTCGCACCCGCAGGAACTCCCCCATTCAAGACTACGTATGGCAACGTAGCGCCTCGCATTGGAGTCGCATACCAACTGTCGCAGCGCCCTGACAGGCAGACCGTGATTCGCGGAGGGTTTGGCGTGTTTTATGATTTTGCGAGCTCTCAAGTGGGTAACTCGCTTGCTCTCGCCTATCCCTTCGGAGCGTTTGGTTCCGTACGGGGCGGCAGTTTTCCTTTGAGCCCTGCCGCGGCCGCGCCTCCACCCATTACTGTTGCCGAGCTGAGCCAAGGTTTGTCTACGCTGTTCGCGTCCGACCCCAATTTAAAACTGCCTTACACGCCTCAGTGGAGTTTTGCTATCGAGCAGGGAGTGGGCCGAGAACAGAGCGTGTCTGCTTCCTACATTGGCGCTGCTGGAAGACGGCTCCTCCAGTCGGCGTTGGTGCTAACCTCGCCGAACTTCCCTGGTGGCGCGAATATAGTCGGCAGCACCGGAACCTCAGACTATGACGCGCTCCAGATCACGTTCCAGCGCCGATTGTCGCGTGGTCTCCAGGCTCTAGGGTCCTACACTTGGTCACATTCGATTGATACTGGTTCAGCCGGCTCTACCTTTAACATAGCCAACACTCTGGTGCCTGGGGTGAATCCGAACGCGAACCGTGGGCCGTCAGACTTTGACATACGGCACACTTTCTCCGCGGGTGTAACCTACGCGCCTCCGGTACCGAAGGTCAATGCTTTGGCGGACGCGATTCTGCATGGGTGGTCCCTTCAAAGTTTCATTCTGGCGCGTTCCGCCCCGCCGGAAGATATTCTCTACAATAATTTGTTCTTTCCTAACACAATTAACGGTGGTTTTACGGATGTTCGACCCGATGCGGTTCCGGGAATACCCTTATATCTCTTCGGATCGCAATTCCCGGGAGGAAAGGCATTTAATAACACTCCCGGCGCGGTATCAGGCGGTTGCCCAGATGGTTCTGTGAGCGTCGGGCCGTTCTGTCCTCCGCCTAGCGACCCGATGACGGGCGCTCCCCTTCGGCAAGGAAATCTAGGACGAAATGCGTTGAGAGGGTTCGGTGCTTTCCAATGGGACTTCGCGGTTCACCGCGACTTCCGCATTCACGAGTCACTCAAACTGCAGTTCAGGGCGGAAATGTTCAATGTCTTGAACCACCCAAATTTTGGCCCCCCCAATCCATTCTTAGATCAAGGTGTTTTTGGGGTACCGACTCAAATGCTGGGAGAAAGCCTTGGTGCCAACGGCGTGGGTGGTGGAGGTCTCAATCCTCTCTATCAGATAGGCGGGCCACGTTCAATTCAATTCGCGCTGAAGTTAAGTTTTTGAAATTCCCGAGGTTTGGAGAAAGTGTCTCAACAAAAACAATTTCACCTTTAGCGCGGGCAGAAATGTTCACCTTTAGAAGAACAGCCGAACTCGCTTTCACCTTCGCAATGGCATCTCTGTGGTTGGGCGGCTCCATAGAGAATCGAGCTGCGGCACAGCAGGTGAGGCCTTTGCCAGTGGAAGATGCGCTTAAAGTGCACTATTTCGCTGAGTATTCGCCAATTAGTTTTTCTCCCGATGGCAAATGGCTGGCTTATGCCATTCGTGATAATCAACGCAGTAAGGACATTGACACGGAGACATACGCGCGCACTGGAGTAGAGGGCATAGGCATAGGCGCAGACGTTTGTATCTCGAATATAGAAACTACAGAGACGCGATGCTTGACCGGTGGCCAGGGTGACAATTGGTTGCCGGCTTGGTCGCCCGACGGACGCTACCTTGCCTTTTTGTCTGATAGAGATGGCAGCGGTCAGGCAAGAGTATGGGTGTGGGACGCAACAACGAATGAACTCAGGAAAGTTTCCGAGATAAACGTGCGTTCTGCCGGAAAAGAAATTCAGTGGATGCCAGACAGTCACAAACTTCTGGTAACGACGTTACCACAGGGGCTTTCCCCTGAAACCTTCGCCAAGAGACTCTCGTCCGGCGTCGAGAGCGAGTACGGCGCGGGCGCGAACGGTATCCACGAGTCAACCGTGATTGTCTATGAAGGCGGCGTCGAGATCCAAGAAGACCACAAGCGGGGGCGTTCCGATCCATTGAATTTGGATATTTGGCTTGGCGATCTAAGCTCGGTAGACGTAGCCACCGGGCGGGACAGAAGAATTGTCACAGGTGAAAGCATTGCCAGTTATTTGCTTTCCCCTGATGGCACGCGGATTGCCTACACCGTGCCCAGGCGATTCGAAAGCCCCTCGTCGCAACAGATTCTCTTTGACCTCGCCACTGTCAAGCTGTCCGACCAAAAGAAAAGCGTTCTTGCGTCCGATATCCGGCTCGACTACGGCGGCGTTGCGTTCAGTTGGTCCCCTGACGGTTCGCAATTGAGCTTTCACGTCGGCGGGCAGCTGGTAACGAATTCAGATTGCTACGTGGTAGACGCAAATGGGGGACAGCGGGGCGGTCCCGTACTCGCAAGTCTCCTCCGCTTTGGGATGCGGGCGGAAAGAATATCTATTGTCTTAACGAAGGTGCGCTGTGGCGGGCTGCAGTGGACCAAGGCAAGGCGCAGAAGATTGGGGAAGTCCCCGAACGTCGGATTACGGGCCTAATCGCACAGTCAGTGAACCAAGTCTGGACTGTTGACAACGCAAAGTCGATAGTCGTTGTCGCGCGTGACGACTTGGCGAAACGGGATGGATTTTACAAACTCGCTGTCGAGAGCGGCGAACGCGCAAAACTTCTCGAAAAGAATCAATGCTACTCGTGCGCCACCGTAAGACAGAAGTTTTCAATAACCAAAGATCGCCAGCACATCGCTTTTTTTGTCGAAGACGCTCAACATGACTCGGATCTATGGACAAGCGACTCTACTTTTCGAAGTCCAGAGCGCTTAACGCATCGCAATCCTCAATTTGACAGGTACAAAATGGGTGCCGCGCGATTGGTCGACTGGCTCAGCGATGACGGAGAGCGACTATGGGGAGCGCTTTTGTTGCCCTCGGATTACCAGGAAGGGAACCGCTATCCGCTAATTGTATGGGTATATGGTGGCAACTCGCAATCCGATGCTCTCGACCGATTCGGATTTGAAGGGTTTGCACCGATCAATCTGCAATTGCTGGCTACTCGGGGCTACGCAGTGCTTTTACCTGATGCACCCCAGCACCTCGGTACGCCGATGCTTGACTTGGCCAAGACAGTGCTGCCAGGCGTGAACAAGTTGATTGACATGGGAATTGTGAATCCCGATCGACTCGGCGTGATCGGACACAGTTACGGTGGCTACAGCGCGCTCAGCTTGATAGTTCAGACAAAACGGTTCAAGGCGGCCGTTGTCGCGGATGGAATTGGCGACTGGATTGCCGCCTACGGGCAAATGTCAAGTGACGGGACGGCGTTTGAGGTAGCAGCCGCAGAAGGCGGGCAGGGGTTAATAGGAGGACCGCCTTGGGAGATTCCAAATAGATACATTGAAAACTCTCCCTTCTTCTATCTCAACCGTGTTGAGACGCCACTCTTAATCGTGCATGGTGCTGAGGATCGCAGTGTCGCTCCCTTTCTCGGAGACGAGATATTCGTAGGGCTGCGCCGGCTGGGTAAGCAGGTCACATACGCGAAGTATGCGGGAGAAGGGCATTCCCCCGCTGATTGGAGCCATGCGAATCAAATGGATTTTTGCAATCGGATGCTCAGATGGTTTGACAATTATTTGAAACCGCAGTGAGGTCACGATGGTGTCTCCCGCGGGCCCCGATCATGGATGTGCGCGTGACCGCGGTAATGGCTGTAATGCGCAAGTCGATAGGTACGGAGCTTTCAGTTGATGTCCTGTCCCGCAAAGTGAACATCTCACCCGGTCGGCTTCGCCAACTATTTAAGAGGGAGACTGGACAGTCTCCGATGCAGTTTCTCAGGAAGATGCGTTTACAGCAGGTTGAGCAGCTGCTAGGAAGCACCTACTTAAGCATAAAAGAAATCGCATTCTTGAGCGGGTTCAAAGATGTGAGTCATTTTGTGCGGGACTTCAAGAAACAGCACGGCGTGACGCCCAGTACTTTTCGCCAGCTAGGTAAGGCATCAACAAAGGGTGCAGATGCGGTGGAATAACTAGCGATTAGGCTAATAGATTGTCGTTTCCGCCAATCACTTGTGGTTGTCTCGAAAGTATTTTTCCTCTATCAATCTCGTGCGAGATGCTGGCCCGTGCTCGTAGGTCGGTAAATCTCATGCGGACAGGGTAGCTGCCTGCTGACAAAGTATCGACCGCGGATTACCCGAACGTTTGAGCGAAGGGGCCTGTACTGCAATTAACAGAAAAGGAGAAAAATAAAATGAGAATTCAAGTCGGCAGGAGATTGGGAAAGTGGGTGCCTCGCATTGCTGTACTACTTGGGTCAATGTATTCGCTTGCCGCGCTCAACAATGTGCCTGCGTATGCCGTAACTTGTACCTGTAGCGTTGATCATGGCTACGCATCGCAGTATTGCATTGCCCATAACTATGGCTACCAGTTATCTGAGTTCGTCTGCCCAGATGGTCTAAATCCTCCGGGTTACTATTTCGTTTGTGCCTCTGAACCTGGCGGCATATACCACGGTGGGGACTGTAACCAGCCCCCATCATGGTAGCTCGTTTACTGTGTGCACGACACTGTGACAAGGCGTTATCTAGTCTCGGGAAAAGGAGAGCGTCTTACTTGCGTCGGTTAGAGTGCCTGTGAAGTCTGACGCGCTCTTGGGCACTCTGGCCGCGCAATGAGGAAGGTCATCATGAACATATCTGAACCTGGTGCGAACGAACCACTGAAGAAACCGCAGAAATCTACGGGCCGCGTGTGGAGCGCCGTCACGGTTTCTCTGTTGTTGTTGTCCGTTATGCTTAACGTGATGTTGGCTCACAGGCTGCGGAGTCTGATAGGTGTACAGTCGGCAGAGTTTTCTGAGCGCTTGTTGAAAATTGGTACGATCCTACCAGCCTTCCAAGCGGTCGATTTGAAAGGCAGATCTCAGAGGATTGCCTACGGCGAGGTTGCCAAGCCGACAGTTCTCTATATCTTCACCCCACCTTGCGGTTGGTGCGCGCGAAACATAGACAACTTCAAGACGCTGGTCGACAAAGTGAGGGGTGGGTATCGCTTCATCGGCCTGTCCCTGTCGAATGAGGGTTTGCCTGAGTACGTGGGAAAAAACGAATTGATGCTTCCCGTTTACTCAGGCCTGTCACCTGAAACGCTCAAGACCTACAAGCTAGGGAGCACACCCCAAACGATCGTCATTTCTCCCGAAGGCGAGGTCTTGCAAGACTGGGCGGGGGCCTATGTGGGCGATCAGAAATCTCAAGTCGAAGCCTTCTTCCATGTGAGTCTGCCGGGCATCCGGTCGGGGTCCTAGTGGTTCGCCGTTGTTCAGTTAGCCTCGGCGTCACATTTCTCCGTCCGCTCGCGCTGACTAGTCTCTTGTTCACCTCCTCCCTGGCGGGACAAGGGCCCGAGCGCAGCTCGCCAAGCAGCACACAGAAAAAAGACGAGTGCAGCATCGGAGGCATGGTGTTGAAGCTCGCTGACAGCGAGCCGCTGAGCAAAGCCAGCGTTCACCTTCAAAGCATGGAAGATCGGACTCGCGCCGTTTCCGTAGTTACGAACGCAGGCGGTCGATTTGAACTAAAGGGGATTGAGCCGGGGCGCTACCAGCTCACGGTAAGTCGCGTTGGCTTCGTCACGCAACAATACGGCCAGAAAAAGTCGGATGATCCGGGGGCCGTTCTAGCGCTGCGGCCTGGACAGGAGCTAAAAGACCTTCTGTTCCGGTTGATCCCTTCCGGCGTGATCGCCGGACGGATACTCGACGAAGATGGCGAGCCACTTCCATGGGTGAACGTGACCGCCGCGCGGGAAGTCTATTCGGAGGGAAAGCGGACCCTTTCCATGGGGGCTACGGTCGAAACGAACGATTTGGGTGAGTACCGGCTTTTCGGGTTACCGCCTGGCCGATATTTTGTCAGCGCCGTGTATCCGCGCTGGAGCCGATTCGCAGGCCAGGAGGACTCAGGAGGTTCGGAGCCCGAGCAACAGGGTTACGCAAAGATGTATTATCCGGGTACGGTGGATATCGGGAAAGCAATCTCTATTGCCTTAAGGGGCGGAGAGGAAATCCCCTCTACTGATATTCTCCTGCACAAAGTCCTCACGCATCGAATCCGTGGACGCGTATACAACCAAATCACAGACAAGCCTGGCACCGGAACAAACGTGATGTTAATGCCCAAAACGAATCGTCGCGAGTGGGACTCTGTACAGCCCGCCAATGTAGAAAAACAAGACGGTTCATTCGACATTCCTGAGGTTCTCCCCGGCTCGTATGTGCTGACAGCATTTTGGTTCGACGAAGGAAAGATTTACTCCACACGGATGCCTGTCGAGGTCGGCAATGCCGACGTTGAGGGACTTGCCTTGACGATCGCACCGGGAATCAACATCAATGGGCGAATTGTTTGGGACGGGAAACCTAGCCTGGAGAAGGACGAACTTACAGTAAGGACGAGGCCTGTGGATTCGAATTTCATTTCCCATAGCAGTGCACGAGTGACCCACGGCAATTTCTTTATGCTGAAGGACGTCGGCGAGGGGGCGTACCGCGCAGAGGTTGGCGGCGAGTCCAAAGACTGCTACATCAAAGATGTTGACTACGGCGGTTCGAGGGCGCTAGAAGACGGCTTCACCGTCGTGCGGGGAGCGATAGCTGCACTGGAAATCACGATCAGCTCACATGGTGCACGAGTTCAGGGGACGGTATCTGACACAGATGGTTTGCCTGCTGCCGGCGTGTGGGTGGTGCTGGTGCCTGACGTGGCCGCCTGTACAAAACTCAGACGACTGATCAGTATGGACGCTTTGATTTGCGAGGCATTCCACCTGGCGAATACAGACTTTTGAGTTGGGAGGAAGTCGAATTGGGGGCCTGGGAAGATCCAGAGTTCCTGAAGCCATTCGAAGAGAAAGGAGAGGAGGTCGTTCTACAAGAAGGCGATCAGAAAGCGCTGAACCTCGTGACCATTCGTACAAGAAGTCAGGTGGAGGGCAAACCCTAAGGAAAGAGACTGAGCAGTGACTTGATGCGCGCACTTCTTGGGGACGCGCTTGCGTCCAGAGCGACTCTGTGGAGTGGTTCCGTTTCTTGGCTTCAAGACTATGAAGATCCCAAACCCGCCAAGGCCGGGCAGCACGCGCGCTGGCGGGAGCTGCGTAAGCTACAGGAACAAAGGATGAAGAAATTTGCCAGCGAGCCGAAGAACCAATGAGTCGTCAGGCGGTCCCCTCCCCGCCATTTTCAAGAATATGATCGCACGCGTTTGGCATGGAGTCGCACCAGAAGCAAAGACCAGCGAACATCTCAGATACATTCAGGACGAATTGTTCCGAGCGTATCGCGAGGCCCCAGGAAACCGGGGGGCAATTCTACTATCCAGAAGACGGACGGATTGTACCGAATTCTTGCTTTTGTCCCTCTGGGAATCCGCATCTTTTTTGGAGTCACTGACTGGGCCGGATGTGGAGGGAGCCATGGCAAGGGAATTGATCAATCCTTTCCCTGTGGTGAAGAACTATGAAGTTCTTGTCGCCCATCTCCTGAACGATCCGCAGGCGGCGAAGTAGTCGTGGCCTTGGTGTCTTTGGTGTCTGTTTACGGCCGAAATTGGCGCTATTTATGCGGAACGATTGAAAGAGTTGAAACAGGCGAGATCATAGAAATAGCCAATATCCATGCGGTTTTCATGCATGTTGCTGAAAACATGGTAGGATGGCGAAAGAGACTGGGTGAGTATCCCACCATTCTGGCCCGGATGCGGCAGCCAACTGAGGCGCTGTGTCGAGCGATGCCGAAGTGTTGGATTCGTGGAGTCCGCGATTCATTGCACTCGGTTCTTATAGAGTGCCATTCCTACCGCGGCATCAATACCGATCGCCTCAAGAGCGTTGATTTCCCGCCGGGTCTTGATGCCGCCTGCAGCGATGATCGGGAGCAGAGTCGCGCTTCGGAGGCGGCGAAACCATTGCAGGCTCGCTCCGCTCATGGTTCCCTCGCGGTTCACGTCGGTGCACAGAAAGGCAGCGCAAAATGGTTCGAGCTGCGCCATCACGTCTTCGGCTCGAAACTTCAGCCTGCGCCGCCAACCGTGAGTCACGATGTGGCCGTTCTCCGTGTCGAGCGCGATCACTATTTGGCTCCGGTCAATTTTCTTCCGCAGCTCCTGCAAGAATCGCGTGTCCACCTTTCCCGCGTGAAATGCTGCGCTCCCGAGAATGATTTGTGCCGCGCCCGAATCCACGATGTCGACGGCGCGCGGCACCGAGCGAATCCCGCCGCCAACGCGCACCTTCATTCGAAATTGGTTGCGCGCTTTAGTGCACAGCTGGCGCACAAGTTCGTCGTTTCCGACCTTGCTCATCGCCGCATCGAGGTCAATCACGTGCAGCCAAGGGTATTTCTTGAATCTGTCCAGTAGGCCGAATACATCGGCGACCACCAGCTCGCGCCGTCGTCCGTGCACGAGTTGAACCGCTTGCCCGCCTTGCAAGTCGATGCACGGAATCAACACGGGAGGCGCACCTCGACGCCTCTCGCCGCAAGAAAGTTTTTCAACTCGCGAATTGGCTGGACGCTGTCGTGAAAAATCGAGGCGGCGAGCGCAGCGTCGGCGGCACCGTCGGCGAAAACCTGCGCAAAATGCTCCGGCAGTTTGGCGCCGCCGGAAGCGATTACCGGGACCGAAACTCCGAGTGAGATCGCCGCCGTCAAAGGGATGTCAAAACCGCTCTGCGTTCCATCGCGGTCGACGGAGGTCAGCAGAATCTCTCCCGCGCCGAGAGAAACGCACTGTTTCGCCCAAGAGACGGCATCGAGGCCCGTCGAATCGCGCCCGCCGCGAACCATCACATCCCAACGGCTGCCCGCGCGCTTTGCGTCGATGGCCACCACGACGGCTTGCGCGCCGAATTCACGAGACAACTCGGAGATCAAGGCTGGCCGGGCGACGGCCGCGGTATTCACAGTCACTTTGTCAGCGCCGGCCCGCACCACGGTGCGTGCGTCATCCAATGAGCGAATGCCTCCGCCGGCGGTTAGTGGAATCGCGAGCTCTGCCGCGACACGCCGAATGGTTTCCAGAAACGTCGGCCGCTGGTCCCGCGAGGCCGCGATATCCAGAACAACAAGCTCGTCCGCGCCCTCGGCGTTGTAGCGCGCCGCCAGCGCTACCGGATCGCCCGCATCGCGGAGCCCCACGAAGTTCACGCCTTTGACGACGCGCACGCCGTCCGTATCCAGGCAGGGAATGATGCGCCGCGCGAGGCTCATGCGGCGAGCCCAAGAAAATTGCGCAGGACCTGAGCTCCTGCGGCGCCGCTCTTCTCGGGATGGAACTGCACTGCGGAGATGTTTTCTCTTTCGAGGACAGCGACAAACTCCGCCCCGTGCGTGCAGGTAGCGACGGCAGCGTCCCGAGGACTGGCATCGACGGCGGCATAGGAATGGGCGAAGTAAAAGTACGCGTCCCCCGAAATATTCGCGAGTAATCGGGAGGTCCGCTTGATGCTCAGTTGATTCCAACCCATGTGGGGAAGCTTCACCTCTGCAGGCAGGGCGCGAACCTGTCCGGGAAGCAAATCCAACCCGTTTAGGGCCGGCGCTTCTTCGCTGGATTCATAGAGTGCTTGCAAGCCGAGACAAATGCCCAGGAAGGGCACGCCTCGGCTGATTGCTTCCAGCAGGGGCAGGCGCAGCGCACGCCCGTCCAAGGCGCTCATCAGCGTCCCATAGTGCCCGACACCTGGTAGCAGGAGGACTTCCGCACTGGCGATGGGCTCTGGCGCGCTGGCGCGAGTCGAGACTACGCCGAGGCGTCGCAACGCGCGCTCTACGGAAGTCAGGTTGCCAGCGCCGTAGTCAAGCAGGGTGACGTTCACAGCAGTCCTTTCGTGCTCGGCAAGACGCGCCGCAGGCGTTTGTCTCGCGATACCGCAAAGCGGAGAGCGCGCGCGAACGCTTTGAATACGGCTTCGATTTTGTGATGCGACGACCGCCCGTAGAGCACACGGAGATGCACATTCGCGCGCGCGGCCTGGGCAAAACCTTGAAAAAAATCTTCAGTCAACTCGGCTTGGAAATCGCCGACGCGCTTTGCGGCAACCTTGGCCTCGCATACGCAATAAGGTCGGCCACCCAAATCCACTGCCGCCGCCGCGAGCGTTTCATCCATTGGCATGAGGAAGTAGCCTGCCCGCAGGATGCCGCGCTTTGTCCCGAGCGCTTTGAGCATCGCCTCGCCCAGAGCAATGCCCGTGTCCTCGACGGTATGATGCTGATCCACATCCAGGTCGCCCTTGGCCTTGAGTGTCAGGTCGAACGCGCCGTGTCGCGCGACAAGGTCCAGCATGTGGTCTAGAAAGCGGATTCCGGTGGCCACGCGGGACATGCCGCGGCCATCCAGATTCAGCCGGACGCCGATATCCGTTTCGTTGGTTTTTCGATGGAGTGTCGCGGTTCTTGGCATGGTCTTTTACCGGTAGCGCTTGATTTGCTTCACCAGGCGCTCCATTTCGCTTTTCGTTCCGATGGTGATGCGCACAAATCCCTCACCCATGTCTTTGCTGCGTTCGCGCAGCAGAATGCCCTGGCTCTTGAGTTTTCTGAACAATTCCGGCCCGTACGGACCGAAGTTCGCCAAAAGAAAGTTTCCTGCGCTAGAGTACGTGTGCACGCCAAGCCGCTTGAGTTCGTCATCGAGCCACACGCGCAATCGAACAACGTCACGCACGTAGCGCCGCATCGTCTGACGGTCGTTCACCGCCGCTTCCGCGGCCACCAGTGCCGCGACGTTGACGGGGAAGGGCGGCATCGCGCGGCGTAGAATGGCGAGCGAATCCGCATGGCCGATCACCGCTCCGAGCCGGAGCCCAGCGAGCCCGGCGGTCTTTGAGAACGTGCGCGCCACGAATAGGTGCGGGTACTTCCTGGTCCAGGGCACGACCGTTACCCCGGAGAATTCCGCGTAGGCTTCGTCAATCACAACGACCGTGTGCTTGGCGGCCTTCGCGATGGCCTCAATCGTGTCAAGCTGCAGCAGTGTTCCCGTCGGATTATTGGGGTTCGCAACAAACAATACCCGCGGTTTGCTGGCCAGCGCGGCGACAACGCCTTCGAGCGGGAATTCCATTTCCGCACCGTAGCGCAATACGTCGATGCTTGCCCCGGCGATCTCTCCGTAGTAGCGGTACATCGGGAAGGTGGGTTCGCAGATAAGGATGGAGGAGCCGGAATCCACAAAGGCGTCGAAGAAGACGCGCAGCGCATCGTCGCCGCCGTTTGTAAGCAGCAACTCCTCCGGCCGCACGCGGAAGTGCCGCGCCAGTCGCTGGGTTGGACGGTCGTACTCGGGATACATGGCGAGT
>WNFJ01486529.1_pt3 | contig 14250 bp, 8 predicted proteins | sample 5400461 | NCBI WGS metagenome assembly WNFJ01 (sample SAMN13153349, study PRJNA577476) | soil metagenome | isolation source: 115 cm saprolite on Douglas fir-dominated hillslope | place: USA:California | collected 2013-09-17 | reverse complement strand
CGAGAGCTGCTGGACAACGGCTTCAATGAACAGGAGCAGAAAGTACTGGTTCACTTCTGGAAAGATCGTTTGGATTACACTGGGGACCTCGGGGATCAGGAGTGGGTTAAGGGATGGGTAAGAGCCCGACAAAAGGTTCCGGGCGTGGGCGAGCCGCCGAAAATCGACGTCTACCGTAATCGAGAAAAGCCTGCTGAATTCGAGATGTACCTGAATTGCCAGAAAGATGCTTTTGAGTCAGCTGCAACAACACTCGCGGCAAGGATTTCGAAATACGGGATTGAAAATGCAGCGGTGAAAGATTGGATAGCAGCACAGGATCAGGTGTTCGCAAATTGCTCGGAGGGCCAGCACATTCCCACTGCGGCACTCAAATCAGAGGAACCGCTTGTCCAGGCAGATCGAACCTACCAGATCGGGGCTGCAAATGTCTACGCTGGTAAATTTGACGAAGCTAAGAAGACGTTCGAGTCGGTTGCCGCAGACGATAGCTCGCCATGGCAAAATATTGCGCCGTACCTGACCGCACGCACCCTCGTACGCAAGGCGAGCCTGGGAGCTGCGGAAGTCAAGAAGCCGGCATTGAGCGAAGCGGAAAACCAGCTCAATAAGATCCTGTCCGATCGAAAGCTCACTCAATCACACGAGGCAGCCGGCAGACTACTGAATGTGGTCCGGCTCCGCTTGCATCCCACAGAACGCCTCCACGAACTTGCGCATTCGCTGCTGGCGAAGAATCAAAACGATGTGCTCAAGCAGCAGCTTTGGGATTACACATTTCTGCTGGACGAATTCTTAGGGACCGACGAGTCCGATAACAAAATAAAACCCAGCGACGACCTTCGCAGCGACGATCTTACTGACTGGATTGTCACGCTCCAGTCGCCGGCGACCGAAGCGCTGGATCGTTCGCTGGCAAAGTGGCAAACAACACACGCGGCTACCTGGTTGATCGCCTCACTCTCAAAAGTTGACGGAAAAAATGCAAAGACAGCCGAGTTGATCTCACAGGCAATGAGTATAAAGCCCGGCACCCCGGCGTTCGCGTCGACGCGTTTTCACGTGGTCCGTTTGTTGCTGGAGTCAGGAAAGATTGAGGCAGCGCGCTCCCTGCTTGATGAGCTACTTGCGCAGAACCGCTCCCGATTTGATGATTCGTCTTTGAACCTGCTTATTAACCAGCGGATGCTTCTGGCGCGCAATCTTGCGGATTTTCTGACCTTTGCATCTCGAGTTCCAGCAGGGTTCAGTTGGAACGACGATGGGCGAGAGGTTCCCGCTGAGGCTTCCGAACTGTCGGAGGAGAATAGAGCGCTGCAGGGGAAACTGCTTTTCGATGAAGATGCGACACATCTCTTGAATCGGGAGTTCCCTCTTGTTCTCTTGAAGGAGGCGGCTAATAGCGACGTCTTGCCTACTCACCTGCGTCGCGATGTTGCGCAGGCTGCCTGGCTGAGAGCGGTTTTGCTTGGCGACAACAGGACCGCTGACGAGTTGGTGCCAATTTTAAAAACCCTTGTTCCCGAACTCTCTTCCCTTCTCGACGAGTTTCTGTCGGCGCCGCGGGCCGACGCGAAAAGATTTGCCGCGATCTATACCTGGTTGAAGTTTCCCGGCCTGGAGCCGGTGGTGGATTTCGGTGTTGGCCGGGTAACTCCCCTGGGCCAGCAGGATATTTATCGCGACAATTGGTGGTGTGCTGCGGCCTTCCCACCGGCGCCGGATGCCGCCGGCGATGAAAAGAATAAACCTCAGTCGTTCGCTGCCAAGTCAAAGACCGGCGTTCCTGCTTTTTTGGGCGCAACTGAGAGCGCTATCGCCGCCAAAGAACATTCAACACTAAACTCACTCGGCGCCGCGCCGAATTATCTTTGCCAACAAGTTGTTGAGTGGGCGACTAAGAATCCAACCGATCCGCGCGTTCCGGAAGCGCTCCATCTTGCCGTAAACACCACGCGTCATGGTTGCACTCTGGTCGAAAGCGGCTTTCGATCTATTACATCGCAACTACCCAAATACCAACTGGGCAAAGAAGACTCCATATTGGTTTAAAGACTAGCGGAAACACGTCAGAACTTTTTTAAGATGGCCCAACACGAATTCACTAATCACCTTATAAAAGAAACAAGCCCTTACCTCTTGCAACATGCCCACAACCCGGTTGACTGGTATGCCTGGGGTCCGGAAGCTTTTCGGAAAGCGCGGCAAGAAGATAAGCCTATTCTACTCAGCATTGGTTATTCGGCTTGTCACTGGTGTCATGTAATGGCGCACGAGTCTTTTGAGGACGAGCAGATCGCCGAACTAATGAACAAAAACTTTGTAAACATAAAAGTAGATCGCGAGGAGCGCCCGGATCTTGATCAAATCTACATGAATGCCGTCCAGATGATGACTCACCATGGCGGCTGGCCAATGACAGTCTTTCTGACGCCGGACGCGGCGCCTTTTTATGGTGGTACCTATTTTCCGCCCGAGGATCGCTACAACATGCCTGGGTTTCCGCGCGTATTGATCAGCATGGCTGAAGCGTATCGGGAAAGGCGCGATGACATAACTGAGACTTCCGTCTCTATGATTAACGAATTGCGGCGACTTAGTGTTGCGGGCTCCGCCAAGGCCAACGTCTCAAGAGAGTTGTTGGACGCTGCTTCTTCAGGGATCGTACGCAGCTATGATTCTGTAAACGGTGGCTTCGGTGGTGCGCCAAAGTTTCCGCCAGCGATGGTATTGGAATTTCTGTTACGCTTGGACCACCGCACCGGAAACAAAGAAACGCTCAAGATGCTCAGCCAAACCTGCAGAAAGATGGCCAACGGCGGAATCTACGATCAACTGGGTGGTGGATTCCATCGTTACTCCACCGACGCAAAATGGCTCGTGCCGCACTTTGAAAAGATGCTGTACGACAATGCCCTTCTCTCCCGGTTGTATCTTCACTACTACCAGGCCACACACGAAGAATTTGCTCGCAAGATCGCGGAGGGCACTCTGGATTATGTGCTGCGTGAGTTGACCGATCCTGCCGGAGGCTTCTATTCGACCCAGGATGCTGACTCCGAAGGGCATGAGGGAAAGTTCTTCGTCTGGACCAACGACGAGATCCAGACAGCTCTCGGCCCGCGCGACGCTGCTCTTTTTTGTGCTTACTACAACGTGACTGAGGCCGGCAACTTCGAGGGCAAGAACATCTTGCACGTGACTCGAACGGTTGCAGAGGTTGCCGCCTCGGCCGATGTTGCTGTAGCTGATTTGCAAGAGACTATTTCCCGCGGCGCGCGCAAGTTGTTTGACTTGCGACAGACACGAGTCAAACCTGATCGTGATGAAAAGATCTTGACGGCATGGAATGGATTGATGCTCGCTAGCTTCAGTGAAGCTGGCGCCATCCTCGATCGGCCCGAATACACAGCCGCCGCCAGGCAAAATGCGGAATTTGTTCTTATTAATCTCCGGCGAGACGGTCTACTTCTGCGCACTTATAAAGACGGTATCGCGAAATTCAATGGATATCTGGAAGATTATGCGTTTCTGATAGATGGCTTACTGACTCTATATGAGACGAGTGGTGAGCGCCGTTGGTTTAGTGAAGCTTTGACATTGACCGATCGAATGATTGAGGAATTCTGGGACCAGGAGAGCGGCGGGTTCTACTTCACCGGGAATAGTCATGAGGACTTGATTGTTCGCTCGAAAGACTATTTTGACAATGCCACTCCTTCAGGCAATTCGGTCGCGGCCGGAGTCCTTCTCCGTCTAAGCCTTCTCACAGGCAAGGAGGATTACCGTAACCGCGCTGTAGCGATTCTTACCCAAATAGCCGATTCGATCCGTCGGTACCCTTCAGGTTTTGGCAACGCTCTCTGCGCGGTCGACTTCTATCTTTCGATTCCTAAAGAAATAGCAATAGTGGGCGCAGATGATGCCGCAATTCATAGTTTCCTCAGCGAGGTTTGGCGCAACTACTTGCCCAATAAGGTCGTAGCGCCGGTATTAGCGAAGGATGAAGACGCTGCCAAAACCATAGAACTGCTCCACGACCGGCCGCTAACCGGCCCAGTAGCAACCGCTTACGTCTGTGAGCGATATACCTGTAAGCGACCAGTGAACGACGTGCTGGAATTTGCAGCGCAGCTCGCAGAACCCTAGCTCAAAACGAGACTTCGAGGCACGACATCCCTCCCCGTAATAGAAAAGACCTTGACCCCAACCCCCTGCAGAAGTTATATTTAGCGAGGTGCCAAACATTGTTGGCACACGTTCTTAAGAGGGGCGCCCGCCCTTATCCCAGTTCTGGCCTTCTTCCCATTCCGGCGGCAGTCATTCATTGAACCTCCAGCATTAGCCATCATGTCCCGCGAACGCTCGTTCATAGTAAAAGGTAATCCTTTGTGTTGAAAACCCACTGGAAGAGTACGGCCCTCCTGGTCGGCATTTCGATAGCCGCAGCAGCCCTGTTGCTATCAGCCGCGGCCGGCACGCTTTCCTTGCCGTTTTTGGGAAGTGCCGGAATCATTTCGTGGCTTGTGCTGTTGGTCCTGACTCTCGCCGCTAGCCGCTTTACGGTTTCTGTGACCAGCACTGATGGAGTTCGACGCAGTCGCAAATCCATAGCGGATACGTTCGTGTTTCTGGCGGTGATGATCTACGCGACTTCACCCGCAAACACCGTAAGCCCGGCGGTGTTGTTGGCCGCGATTGTTGGATTTGTTTCCACCTATCGTCTTACCAACCGGCGAGAAATTATCTTCACAACCGGCATGGCGGTGATTTCTATTTTTGTCGCGGCCTCATTCTACGGCTTGTTGGTCGACCTGTTCGCCGGACACCTCGAGCTGACAGCAGATCCCGGTCTTCCCGTAAACGTTTTACTAATACCGTTGTTCACACTAGCAGCTCTGCAGTACGCACTGAACACAATAGCCACCGCCTGGTTCCTGAGCTTTGATGCGGGAAAACTCAGGCTAATCCCTTCAAAGGATACTATTGTTTGGACACTCACCACACAGCTCGCAGGAGCCGCTTCCGCTGTTCTGTTTTATTCTGCAGTCCGAACTATGGGCTTCTCATATGGTCTCCTGGGGTTGTTGATAACTGGCCTCATCCACCTGCTCTATCGCTTTAACGAAGGACGTCTTGCAGACGTCAAGGCTGCTGAGGCAGTACGGCGGGGGCACATCGAGGAGATGGCCACCATTCACATGAATACCATCGAGTCGTTGGCAATCGCCATCGATGCGAAAGACCAAACGACTCATGGGCACGTGCGTCGAACCCAAATCTACGCGACACAGATGGGAAAACTCTTCGACGTTACCGATGCGGAGGTGAAGGCATTGCTTGCAGGTGCGTTATTGCACGATATCGGAAAGCTCGCGGTACCAGAATATATTCTCAATAAGCCAGGCAAACTCACGGAGGCGGAATTCGCCAAGATGAAAATCCATCCAACTGTCGGTGGCGATATTCTTAGGCGAGTGAACTTTCCCTATCCGGTAGAAGACATTGTGCGCTATCACCACGAAAAATGGGACGGGAGCGGTTATCCGAAAGGACTCAAGGGAGAGGCTATCCCGCTCGTTGCCAGAATTATCTCGGTCGTCGACTTCTACGACGCCACGCGCTGCGACCGGCCTTACCGTAAAGGCATGAAACGAGAGGATTCGTTGGCTTTGCTGCGGAGCATGACCGGAACTGCCTTTGATCGAGTCGTAGTTGAGAAGTTTATTGAACACGTAGAGGAGTTTGACCGGCTCATCGCTGCCGAAGACATTCAGGAGCAAGTTGCCGCAGAAATACCGGTAATCGACGATCAAACAAAGACGAGGCCTGATGCTGGCCTGGCGTCAGATGTTATGGGAACTCCGGAGGACAACTCCGGTTTTAGATCAATTACCGAGGCGCAACGTGAGGGGTTTGCCCTTCATGAAATAGCACAGACGATCGGTTCCTCTCTGAATCTGAACGATACCGTATCGCTTGTCTCAAACAAGCTGAAGTCGATTGTTCCTTTCGACAGCTGCATTATCTTTGTCGTCGATGAGCGATCGGGCAAAGCTGTGGCCGCCCACGCCGTAGGAGAAGATGCCGAGCTATTCGGCCGGCGCCGGATGAACGTTGGAGATGGAATCACCGGCTGGGTGATTGCCAATGCTCGCTCGATGTGCAATGCCTCGCCAGAGCTGGATCTCATCGGCCTGCCAGAGGAGACGGCGAAACAATATCGCGGCGTTTTGGTTTCGCCCCTGATTCGCGAGGATGGAGCGTTCGGCGCCATAACCCTGTATTCAAAGAGTCGGACGTCTTACACAAGCGAGCATGTGCGTCTTCTGGAATCGGTATGCCAGCATGCTTCAAGCGCTTTAAACAACGCACTAACTTTCGAGAAGACCAAGGAGAGCGCGCTGGTCGATCCGCTGACCGAGTTGCCCAATGCCCGCGGCTTCTACATGATGCTGGAGCAAAGAATCGCTGAATGCCAGCGCATGAATCGCGAATCTCTGGCAGTGATAAGCATGGATATCGACGACTTCAAAGTGGTCAATGACCAATATGGCCACACGATTGGGGATCGCTTGCTGGCGAGTGTAGCCGGCGTTATTCGTCGAGAGTTGCGACAGATGGATATTCTAACTCGTTACGCAGGCGACGAGTTTGTCGCGATAATGCCGATGGCCTCCAGCGACATGGCCGTCTCAGTCGGCGAGAGGATGCGCAAGGCTGTCGAGTCGCACTGGTTCTCTGTTCGTCCGGACCAAATGGTAGGTCTCGGGGTTAGCCTCGGCGTTGCCTGCTTCCCTGGCGATGGAGAAACTACGGAAGAGCTATTGACCGCTGCCGCGCGCAAGATGCAGCAGGACAAACACGGACGCAAGACAGTACTGACTCTGGAGGGTTCTCCTGTGAGCATCGATATGATGAGATAAGAATTGCACACCTGACGAAATCCGAATCGAGCGTGCATCTTTTCATGATGTGCGCTTTTCTTTTCAAAGAGCTGCTTTTGCACGGTCTCCTATATCTCGCGTATAATTCGACGCTTTCGGGATTTGAGTAGATCACATGAGAAAAGTTGATCAGACAAGCCCGCTCCGGGCGATGGTTAGGGCCTTGTCTGAAAGCTCGCCAATTCATGAGTAAACAAACAGCAGAACGACCGTCCACTGCGGGAGCTGAGGAGAAGAGTGCCACAGGGGTCATTGACCCTCCCTCTGTTGCTGATGGCAAAGATCTTCGTGGGGAACATAAGGATGCGAAGGAGCGCCAGAAGAATCGGCTCGGTGGCCTCGATCAGCAGACCCTAATCAACCTTCTTCATCAGATGCTGTTAATTCGGCATTTCGAGGAGAAGTCAGCCGAAGCGTACAGCACCGGAAAGATCGGTGGGTTTTGCCATCTGTATATAGGCCAGGAGGCCGTCGCCGTCGGCGCAATTTCTGCTATTCGCACCGACGACTACGTGTTGACGAGTTATCGTGAACATGCACATGCGCTGGCCAAAGGAATATCAGCAGAGTCGGTTATGGCGGAGTTATTTGGCAAAAAGACTGGATGCTCGCATGGCAAGGGCGGTTCGATGCACATGTTCGATAGCCGCGTGAATTTTCTCGGTGGCCACGCAATCGTGGGCGGACAAATTCCACTGGCTACTGGAACCGCTTTCGCTGCAAAGTATAAGGGTACCGATCGGGTGAGCCTTTGTTTCTTTGGAGAAGCAGCAGTTAACCAGGGTTCTTTCCATGAGTCGCTCAACATGGCCCAACTTTGGAAGCTGCCTTGTATCTATATTTGCGAAAACAATCAATACGGCATGGGTACTTCGTTGGCGCGGGCAATGTCGCTGCAGAATATTGCGGAGAAGGCCTGCGCTTACGAGATGGCTGCTGAATTTGTCGACGGAATGGATGTGCTGGCCGTGCGTGAGGCGACCGTCCGTGCAGTTGAACGAGCTCGTAAAAACTATTCGCCAACCCTGCTGGAGGTTCGTACCTATCGCTTCATGGGCCATTCCATGTCTGACCCGGGTAATTACCGCACGCGAGCTGAAATCGAGAAGTATCAGGAGCGTGATCCAATCAAACTCTTTACAGCAAGTTTGAAAGAAGAGGGGATCATCGACGATAAGAGTCTCGAGCAAATTGAACAGCAGGTTCGCGAAGAGATTGAACGTGCGGTGCGTTTTGCCGAAGAGAGTCCGGAGCCATCGCCCGAAGAGCTCTATACCGACATTTATGCAAACCCGCTGGCTTCATCCCGGAAAAACGGTTGACTAAAAAAGGTCTGAGAGTATTCCCAATATGCCGATCATCACCATACGCGAGGCGCTCAATCAGGCGATTCGTGAGGAGTTGGCTCGCGACGAAAACGTGTTTCTTATGGGCGAAGAAGTTGCTGCTTACGAAGGAGCTTACAAAGTCACGAAGGGTCTGCTGAAGGAATTCGGCGATAAGAGGGTCATCGACACGCCTATTACTGAACTGGGCTTTGCCGGCCTTGGCGTGGGGGCGGCGATGGCCGGCCTGCGGCCAATTATTGAATTCATGACGTTCAACTTTTCTATACTCGCAACAGACCAAATCATCAACTCCGCAGCCAAGATGCTCTACATGTCAGGAGGACAGTTTAAGATTCCCATCGTTTTCCGTGGTCCGGGTGGCTCGGCGTTTCAAGTCTCTTCGCAGCATTCTCAGGCCCTTGAATCGTGGTTTGCCTACTTTCCCGGACTAAAGGTCGTGATGCCGTCGACTCCTGCGGACGCAAAGGGACTGCTGAAGTCTTCGATACGGGACGACGACCCTGTAATTTTCATCGAGCAGGAACGAATGTACGGAAACAAAGGCGAAGTTCCTGACGATAACGACTTCACGATTCCGCTCGGCGTAGCTGACATAAAGCGCGAAGGCACTGACGTCACGATTGTGGCTCGATCGCTGATGGTGCCACTTGCCCTGAAGGCCGCCGATGCATTGGGTCAGGAGGGGGTTTCGTGCGAAGTGATCGATCCGAGAACCATTCGGCCCCTCGATATAGAAACGATTGTCGAGTCAGTAAAGAAAACGAATCGTGTCGTTGTCGCCGAGGAGTCGCATCCGTTCTGCGGGGTGGGGGCTGAGATCAGCAGCGAGATAATGGAACGCGCCTTCGATTATCTCGACGCTCCGGTCAAGCGGGTCTCCGGGGCTGATGTGCCGATGCCTTACGCGAAGAATCTCGAGAATCTTGCTATACCAGGTGTCGATCAAATTGTCGCCGCAGTGCGTGAAGTGGCGTACCTGAATTAAAACGTTTTCCAAGTCTTCCGACCGTTATCGTCCTAAGGAACGCAGCATGGCCAGTCAGGTAATCATGCCGAAACTCTCCCCTACGATGGAGGAGGGACAAGTCTCTCGATGGCTCAAAAAAGAGGGAGACAAGGTATCGATGGGCGAGCCTCTTGCCGAGATCGATACAGACAAGGCCACTATGGAGATGCAGGCCCTTGCCAACGGGGTGCTGCGCAAGATTTTAATTAACGAAGGTGAGTCAGCTCCGTTGGGCCAACTGATTGCCATAATCGGTGAGCCGGACGAGGATATCAGCTCGCTGCTGAGCCAGTCCGCCGGCTCGCCCGCTAAAACGCAGGCACCTGCCGCAGCGAAGGTTGAACCTGAAAAACCAGCTACTGAAAAACCAGCTCCTCAAGCGTCGGCACCGCAGGGAAATGGAAGCCACGCCGCCGAGGTAACTGAAAACAGTGCGGCCGGAAGATTGATAGTTTCACCTCTTGCTGCCCGAATGGCGGCTGAGGCCGGAATAGATCTACGTTCTTTACAGGGTAGCGGACCGGGTGGGCGCATTATCAAGAGAGACGTAGAAGCAGCTGTTAGCCAACCTAAAGCTGCGCCGGCAACGAAGGTCGCGCAAGGCTTCCCCCGGGCGGTGGAGAGCAAGACCTTTCAACCGCCAGCGACGGCCGCAGCGTCACCATACCGCGATGAACCGGCGAGTGAGATACGCCGGACCATTGCTAAGCGGCTGGTGACCTCGCTTGGACCGATCCCGCATTTCTTTCTGACAAGCGAAATTGAGATGGATCGGGCTGTGGAAATGCGACGCGGCATCAATTCACTCGATCCTGAATTAAAGATCAGCATCAATGACATCGTCATTAAGGTAGCAGCAGCCGCTCTCATCCAACACCCACAGGTTAACGCTTCATTTCACGAGAAAGTGATCAGGTATTATGACCACGCCGACGTTGGTGTTGCCGTGGCAATCGAAGATGGGCTAATAACGCCCGTGGTTCGTTCGGCTGATCTGAAGTCGTTAGGCCAGATCGCCAACGAGGTCCGTGAACTCGCCGAAAGGGCGCGTTCACGCAGGCTGCGCCCGGAAGAGTATACGGGAGCGAGCTTTTCCATCAGCAATTTGGGAATGTTTGGCATTGATGAGTTCACGGCTGTGATAAATCCTCCGGAAGGCGCGATTCTGGCGATAGGCGCCGTGACTTCCAAACCGGTTGTTCGTGAAAATGAGATTGTTATCAGGCAGATTATGCGCGTGACAATGTCCTGTGACCACCGCGTGATAGACGGAGCCACCGGAGCGAAGTTCTTACAGACTTTCAAGAAGATTCTTGAGAATCCGTTGTACCTCGTCGTTTAATGCTATTAGTCTCACGCAGCGCGTTCACGTTCTGCGAAGCAATTCAAAATCTCATTGGAGTCAAGCGTATCGCGCTCCATGAGGAGCTCAACCAATCGTGCAATGGACTCCTGTTTCGCGGTGACGATGTCGCAAGCCCTTTGCAGCTGGATGCCAATGATCTCATTCGTGGCTTCTTCTATTCTGTCCAGAAGATTCTGACTGCGGGCTTGATCGGGTTGCCCAAGGTAAATTGGCCCCAGCCGGCTCATCCCAAACTCACTTACCATTCGTCTGGCAATCTCCACGGCCCTCTCGATATCGTTGGATGCGCCGGCCGTCATGGTAGCAAGCAAAACCTGCTCGGCCGCACGACCGCCGAGAAGGAGTGCGATTTGATCTTCCAGGTACTCACGCTTCTTCATAAAGCGATCGCGTTCGGGCAATGACTGCGTAACTCCCAATGATCTGCCACGCGGAAGAATCGACACTTTGTGGATTGGATCGCCATTCTCGACCGCAAGTCCGACGGCAACGTGCCCTGCTTCGTGAACGGCTGTCGCATGGCGTTCGTCGTCATCCATGACAAAACCCTGTCGCTCGGCGCCCATCAGAATCCTGTCGCGCGCATACTCAACATGTTTCCGTCCTACCGCTTCTGAGTCGTCACGCGTGGCAGCAATCGCAGCTTCATTGAGGAGGTTAGCAAGGTCGGCGCCTGAGAAACCCGGAGTACCACGAGCGATCCACTGGAGATCCAGTCCGGGTTCAAGCTTCAGATTTTTTGCATGAACTTTCAGAATGGCTTCCCGTCCTCCCACGTCTGCCAGGTTAACCGCTATCTCGCGATCAAACCTTCCCGGTCTCGTCAGGGCCTTGTCCAGAATGTCCGGCCGATTAGTAGACGCAATTACGACGATGCTACTTCCCATCTCTACAAGAAGTTGATTTAGTGTTTGATCTTGATCTGCTGAGGCGGAGTCCCCACCGCGGCCACGTTGGCGACCGAGCGCATCGATCTCATCGATGAAAATGATGCACGGTGAAAGCTTTCTGCCTTTGGTGAACAGATGACGAACCCGTGCCGCACCCAGTCCGGCAAATTTTTCCTGGAAACTTGAGCCAGAAGCAGAAAGAAAAGGCACGCCGGCCTCGTTGGCGGCCGCGCGGGCCAGGAGGGTCTTGCCGGTGCCTGGAGGTCCGTACAGTAAGATGCCTCGAGGAATGCGTCCTCCCAGCCGGCCGAAACGCGCCGGCTCTCTCAGGAACTCAATCGTTTCAGCTAGTTCGGATTTCGCTTCATCTACACCGGCCACATCCGCGAAGCCGACATTCTGCTTAGGCCCACAATTGCCAGGCTAACGAATGGCAATACCCAATTCAACACAGTGACAAGCAAACCGGGTTGCAATGGGCGAAATTCAACCGGTACGCTGTTCTTACGGAACAACTCCACCACTTCGTGTTGAGCCGCCTCGCCGGTCACTGTTGCCTCAACCAGAGCGCCGTCCAGTCGTCTAACAGTTAGCGTCTCGCCTTCAACCGTTAACGAAGCTCCGGAACTTGTTTCCGCAAGCTTGTAAAGCTGTGAGTAGTTTATCTTCTCCACTACTGGTTGATGGCGCTGATAAAGGACGACTGAAGCCGCCGCTGCCAATACCAGGATGACAAAAGCGGATGAGCATAAGAGGACCTTACGAGCTCGAAGGAATACCTTTGGAACGGGGGTAGGCATAAAAAATCTCCAATACGACCGGCCAAGGTTGCCGGAATCGAGAAACCATCTACAACGACAAAGAATCGGGGTTAATAAAGCGACGGAGCTTCGGAAGGAGAGACCCGCACGCGAAAACCGGGAAAGGGTTCTAACACCACGAGGCGTTCGCAAACTCAGCAAACACCAAGACCACTCTAACAGCCCACATCACGAGAAGTCCAGAAGAAGATTCGGTTTATGTGGGACCGTTCGACCACGGCCGTGAAGCCGTGTGTAGCAGTTCACCTAAAGGGATTTTTTTTCTCAAATGGGCGAATGAACTAAATCACGTCGCGGCGTGTCGGACTGCCATGTTTTCATACGGCAACACGACGCTTGTGTGCCTTCGTTTTCTTTCCAGGCATCACACGACGCCCTTGTAAGTTCGTCGAAAGCCGGAGGTTATCGTTGATAAATGACCGTCTGATGCGGAGTTGGCATGGTCATTGCTCATTGGCGTCGATAGGTTGAGCGAATTTGTAAATGAGCGGGGTCAACAAAAGGAGGAAAAAGAAATGTTGTGGACCATTTTTGTAATTCTCTTGGTTTTGTGGCTGCTGGGCGTGGTAAGTAGCTACACGATTGGCGGTTTCATCCACATATTGCTGGTGTTGGCATTGGTGGTACTGTTAATCAACATCATAGGAGGCCGGCGCACGGCTATCTAGGCAAACCAACACACTGTTTGCCCTGCACGGACGCCCGAACCTTCGCTCGCGAAAAGCGTTGGAGTTTGGGCGTCTCTACCTTAAGTCTTCCAGAGCAAGATCACTTTCACTGGTAATACGGCCGACTGGATAAAGAGCCTTTTGCGGATCCCAGTAACGCGAACGCCTGTAGAAAAACTGTAGACGCTCATTGGGATTCGATGCAAAGCCGGGATCTGTTGCCAATCGCTGTTCAAATTCGCGTGTCAACGCCGGATCCCTGGCCATCATTTCACGCGCGAGATTCTCAAGAACGTAGTTTTCCCCATACTCTTTCTGCTCGAAAACTGCGTTAAAGAAGCCCCAGGTCACAAGTGAATCCGGCGCCTGGGGTTCCAACAGGTTAATAGCCACCTTTGCCAACTGCTGAGCCAGCGGAACGAGAGCCGACCCGGCAGGAAATGGTCGGATTTGTCGCACGGCTTCTGTTGTGAATGTGGGCATCTGCCGGCCCTCAAATGGATATGACGGCCAACTAACGTTGCCGAACCTATAGCTTTCAACTTCTATCGTTGCCGGCTTCCTCAAGATTTGCAGTCCCAGCCCATGCGCCTTTAATAAATCAATAACCGCGCGCCACTGGGGCGGCACAATGTAATAGAGCGGAGGAGACACCGCAGTCTTGACGCGAAACGTCCGGTACAGCGGCACGGTTAGATCCAGCGGGTTCGTGCCAAATACCACACGCAAATCGCCGGAGACAGAACTACGCTCTGTCTGATACTCGACTGCCTTCAGGTTATTAGGGGTTGGGGCATCGGTGAGTTCAAAGGCAAGCGGGTATCCACGGCTAGCGTCAAACACTGCTCCTACTGCCATTGTCTGCTCGTCCGCCTCGCGGCCAACTGCCAGTAGTCTTTCAGGTTCCCGATTAACTTCGACAAGGATGAAGCGAAGAAAGTCGTAAGTACCTACAACGCGTGAGCGGTAATCTTTGAGCATGTGTGTTTCGATCAGAACGCCCGGTCGATTCCTCAATGGCGTGTAGCCGGTCGAGAAGCGTGGGGATCCGTTGAAGTCTCTGATCCCCAGCGTTAGGTCTCGATTGTCAATGAACTCGAGATACCAGGAAACTAGGTTGCCGGCGGCCTCGGTCGCGGGCGCTACCCTGCCGTCAATGATCTCTTTCTCCCAGGCCAGCACGGACGGCGCTACTCCGTCATG
>WNFJ01078535.1_pt1 | contig 14250 bp, 15 predicted proteins | sample 5400461 | NCBI WGS metagenome assembly WNFJ01 (sample SAMN13153349, study PRJNA577476) | soil metagenome | isolation source: 115 cm saprolite on Douglas fir-dominated hillslope | place: USA:California | collected 2013-09-17 | reverse complement strand
ACTTCGTCACCCAGATCGTCGGAGATGCGGCAATAAGCGTACACGTTGTAGAAATGCTGTCGCAGCTTCGCCGGCAAAAACCAAGTAGCGACAGAGAAGTTCTCGTAGTGCGTCTTGGCGAGGCGCTCGCAGTAAAGCTGAGCCTCTTCGAGAGGCGGCGCCGCCGGCGGAATGCGATACAACTCGGGAAGCGCGTTCCAGCCGAGAGAATGCAAGGGAGCCGAAGATGAGTTGGTCGGGGAGACTGACATGCTTAGTGGCCGGGAATAATTGCTGTTTTGATCTGGCTGCCGCGATCGAGCATTTCCTGCAGGACCTGTTTCAATTTTGAAAGCGGCGCTTCGCCGGTTACGAAATCTGCGCTCTTGACCTTCTTTTCTGCAATCAGGGCAAAGGCGCGGCGCACCGTCTGCGGTGTATGGTGGAAAGTTGCTTTCAACGTGAGTTCGGAATAATGCAAGCGGTTGGTATCAATTTCGACTTTCGTTCCCGCGGCGCATCCACCAAAGAAGTTGACGACGCCACCGCGACGCACCATCTCCACCGCCCACTGCCATGCTTGCGGTCGTCCGACAGCCTCGATGACGATGTCCGAACCTCGGCCTTCGGTTACGCTGATCACTGCGTCGACCGGGTTTTCGACTTTGGTGATCTGCACCACATCGTCGGCGCCAAAATGCTTTGCCGCCGCCACCTGCTCATCGCGCTTAACGACGGCAATCACTTTGCATCCATTCAGTTTGGCCACCCGTACCAGCATCAGCCCCAGAGGTCCGGCGCCGATCACGGTGACGATGTCGCCGATATCCGCACCCGTCTCCTGCAAGCCGCGCAGAGCGCAGGCCAAGGGTTCGGTCAAAGCCGCGGATTCAAAGCTGACGCCGTCGGGCAACGCCAGCATATTGGCTTCGACGATACGGCGCGGAATCTTGATGTACTCGGCGTAGGCGCCATTGTTGAATAGCAGGTCCTCGCAGAGGTTTTCCTGGTGCTTCACGCAGTAGAAGCATGAACCGCAGGGCGCGGAGTTCAAAGCTACCACCTTCATGCCGCGCCGAAAGTCACGAACACCGGGCCCGACCTCTTCGATCACTCCGGAAAGTTCGTGCCCGAACAGCGCTGGAGGCACGATCATACGCGCGTGGTATCCGCGCTGGAAGACTTTCAGATCGGTACCGCAGGTGAGCGCCACGTTTACCTTTACCAGAACTTCCCCGCGCTCGAGCTCCGGGATGGGTACCTTTTCGATCTTCACGTCCTCTTTGCCATAGAGGACTGCCGCAGTCATTTTTCCCTTCACTTACGCCTTCTCCCAATCCATGCCAGGTTGTATGACGATCTTCAACGAGTCGGGGCCAGGATGCGCCGCCCGTTGCAAAGCTTCCACCGCCTGCTCCAGCCGGAACCGATGCGTGATCAGCCGCGCGAAATCGATCCCACCGCCGAAGACCAAATGTACGTTTTCTTCCTGCAAGTCGACCGAGGCGCTGTACGAACCCAAGAGCGTCTTCTCCTCCATGCATACCGCCGCCGGATCGATTGCGACTTCGCTATTCTGCGTTTGCGCGAACAACATGATCCGTCCGCCGGGACGAGCCGCATCCATCGCCGGACGAATCAGACTATTGCCGGCTGTAGCCAAAATCACTGCGTCAGCGCCGCGGCCTTGGCTTAGCTCGCGCACGCGCGTAGCGGGATCGTCCGACGAAGCGTTGATGTTGTGTCGCAATCCGTAGCTGCTGCTTATTGTAAGACGCTGCGGATACAAATCGGAAGTTACTACAGTCGCACCTGTGCGTGCGGCGAGAATGGCGAGAATGATTCCGATTGGTCCCTGCCCGATCACCAGCACGGTCTCATCGGGCTCCAGCCGCAACGATTGAACAGCCTTCATGCATGTGTTGACCGGCTCGATGAACGAAGCTTGCTCATACGAGACGCGCTCCGGGACTTTGACCATGCCCTTACCTACGATCCAGGGCATCACCCGGATGTACTCGGCGAAACCGCCGCCGCTCGGCTCAAACCCGGCGCCGGCCCCAACCTTTTTATAGACAGGGCATTGCGCGAAGACCTTGTGGCGGCAGTAGTAGCACTCGCCGCAAGGAATGTGGTGGAAGACCATGACGCGGTCGCCGATCTGGAAATTCGCAACCCCTTCACCAGTCGCCACGATCTGCCCAGACATTTCGTGTCCGAAGATACGCGGCGCAGAGTGCGAGCCGGTGGAGATCTTCTTGAGATCGGTGCCGCAGATGCCGCAAGTGTGTATGCGGACCAGAGCTTCTCCCGGGCCGATCTCTGGAACGGCAACGGTCTCGAGTCGAACATCGTCCTTGCCGCGATAAACGGCGGCACGCATCGTTGCGGGAATCCGAGGGTGGGCTGCGATCTCAGTTTTGCTGGCGGTATGCATTCGGTGTTCTCAAGATTTGGTAATTTTGTAATCGGGTAATTGGGTAATTGAAAACCTGCGGGTCCTCCGCCTTTCAATTACCCAATTACCAAATTACTCAATTACCAATTGCGGCTCATGTGCGACGTCGCTCAGGCATCCTTTCGCTTCCTGTGACTCCGGTACTCTGCTTCTTCTAGTGTAACAACAGCTCCTACAGGAACCTCGGCGGCCGCATCCCTTCGCAACCGATCGCATATCGCGTGGGCCGCCCGGCTGCTGTTGCGAGAGAGGCGCAGAACCGCCAACCAGTGTTGAGGCCGTAGAGCAGACCAGGCGACAAATCTTCCGGTCGAAAAACTGCCCTGGTCGTCGACAAACTTGGTCAGCGGCGGCATCACAAAATCGAGCTCATCGGAAATCGCCTTCACGCAGCGAAACGAAATGTTGAACTCTTTTGCCACTTTAGCCACACCGGCCGCCTCCATGTCGACTACCAGCCCATGGAAGCGTTCCACCAAGCTGAGTTTGGAGCCCTGCCCCGCAATTTCTTCCGCGGTGACCAGCACGCCACCTCCGACCACGTCGCCGGTTGTGTTGCAGCGATATTCCACACCGGTCGCGGCGTCGACAACTACGGTAGGCGTCACCACGCTGCCTGCTTTCAAGCTTCGAATGAGCGCTCCGGCCAAGCCGGCCGAAACCAGTAACTGCGGATGAAACTTTTCAAACACCGCGCGCGCAGCCAGCTCAGCACGGCGACAGCCGATTCCGCCGGCAACAGCGATCGTATCTCCACTCTGATAGACAGGCAGCGTTCGTCCGCCGCATTCGATGCGGCTGGGCGACCACCCCCTTATCAGTGGATGAATCTCGCGTTCAAGAGCGGCGATAATGGCGGTCTTGATCATGCCAAGACCTGCGCCGCCTGCCGTGGTGGAGCCGCATAGCCATGAGATTGGAACCAGGTGATGGCCCGCCGCATTGCGTCCCGCACAGGAACAATCCTGTAACCCAGCTCTCGTTCCGCCTTGGCCGACGAGGCAAACATCTTCTTCCGGCCCATGCGCACGGCATCGATGGTGGCGCGCGGCTCCTTGCCACGGAGCGTGCCGGTGAAGAACTGATCGAACACAGCGAAGCCCATGGCCACCGCGTGCGGCACCTTCGCGGTGGGCGAAGGCAAGCCGGTCAACTCGGCCAGCTTGTCGAGGATCTGCTTCAACGTCAGATCCTCGCCGCCCAGAATATAGCGCTCACCCGGAACCGCTTTCTCCATCGCCAACAAGTGCCCGCGCGCGACCTCACGGACATCAGCCAGGTTCAAGCCGGTATCGACGTAGGCGGGGAACTTCTTGTTGAGAAAGTCGACGATGATGCGGCCGGTCGGCGTGGGCTTGATGTCGCCTTCGCCGATGGGCGTGGTCGGATTGACAACAACAACGTCGGCGCCCTTGCGTCCGGCTTGCAGTGCCACTTGCTCGGCCATGAATTTGGAACGTTTGTAATGACCTATCATATCTTCAAGCGAAACGGGGGAATTCTCGTCAGCGATGGTGCCATCGGAAGCAAAGCCCATGGTCGCGACCGAGCTGCAATAGATCACTCGACGCACGCCACTTTCCTGTGCGGCCTTAATGATTGCGCGAGTGCCTTCGACGTTGGCTTTGTACATCTGGTCCGGATCGCGCACCCACAAGCGATAATCGGCGGCCACGTGGAACACAAACTCACAGCCCGACATGGCGTTCTTGAGCGAAGCTGGATCACGCAAGTCGCCGCGTGCTATTTCAGCGCGCAGCTCAGCAATGTTTTCCGTTCGGCTCGTCGGGCGCACCAGCAAGCGCAACCCAGCGCCGCCCTCGGCCAGAGCGCGGGCCACGTGGCTGCCGACGAATCCAGTGGCTCCTGTGACGAACGCTTTCATGTTCTTTTTTCTTTATCCCGAGCGCAGCGAGGGTCCCTATCGCTACAAGGTGGCCAGGCGAGCGCGTATCCAATTCCCTAGCTCTTCTTCCCCAAGTTCGCCCGCCGCTACCGCATATACCGTTCGAGTAGCATCAACCTTGTCGGCCGCCAGACGAAACCCGTTCCTCCCAAGAAAAAGGCCGACGGCAAGAAAAGCTGCGCGCTTGTTCCCGTCAACGAAGGGATGGTTTCTTGCGAGTCCAAAACCATATGCCGCAGCCAGCCGGGCGATGTCTGTGATCCCATCGTAGGAATAAAGATTCTGTGCGCGAGCCAGAGCCGATTCCAACAGTCCTTCATCCCTAAGCCCCGAACTCCCACCGTGCTCAGCTAAGGTCTCTCTTTGCAGGTGTAGGATCGCCGTCTTGCTGATCCAGTGCGGTTCATTCACTTGGCCAAAGCCTTGAAAGTCTCGCGATACTCGCGCATGAACTCTCGGCCCAATTTAAGTTCTTCTTCAACCGCAGGATCGTAAGGAGTCAGCAGGTATCCCTCTGGAGTTTCGATGACGAAGAGACTGTCTCCTCGTTCCACCTTGAGTCGATGGAGCATCTCCTTGGGTATCACCACGCCCGTTGAAGTTCCAACAGCCTTTAGTTTTAGGGTCGCCATGATCTCCCTTCATACCTATGTTCATAAGTATGTTGGAGTAAGCTATGAGAAGTCAATCAGATAGCCGAGTCGATCAAAATGCCTGCAAGGCTACTCCGTTGCTTCCGAGGTAATGCTTATGTTCGTCTCACCGGCTGCTTTTTTCTCCCAGTATTTCCGAACCCAGGCTTCCCAGCTCTTGCCGGCGGCGGTATCGCGTCCGCTGAAGGCGAGCGCGGCAATCTCAGAATACGGCACCGAAAGCTTCTGGCTTGAATCTTTCGGATAGAGCCGGACGGCGGAGTCGGCCAGCGACTTGCCGGTGCGGCGATCGAAGATGTAGCCCTCAACTTTGCTCCCGTCCTTACGAGTGATAGTAACGTCGCCGCGATAATCGAATGCCTTCTCCAGAGCCTGGCGCAACTCTTCTTCGCCAGCCAGCTCGGGAATCCAGCCTTCCAGCTTCTCGTGAGCAAAGCCGGGAACCACTTCAAGCTGATCAGGATCCTTGCCAAGCTGTACGTTGTCGGCTGGCACCTGTTGTTCGTTCGCTGAGCTGCTCATGCTCGGGTCTCCTCCAGCTCGCCAGCGTTCTCTTTGATCTGCACCAGCGGGTTGTAGCTGTGAACGGGACGCGATGGCTCGTTGAGCATACGCAGAGCGTCTTCATCCTTGTAAAGGGGGCTGGAAATAAAAATTCGCGCCAGTGCCAGGAAGCCGCGGAGCGAGCCAAAGCCATGATCGACCGCCGAGGCCTCGTAACCGCTGTGCACCATGCAGTTTGCGCATTTCGGATTGCCCGATTCGGTGCCGTAGTTGTGCCACTCGGTGGCCTCCATCAGCTCGGCAAAAGTATCGGCGTAGCCGTCCTGGAGCAAGTAACAGGGCTTTTGCCAGCCAAAGATGTTGTATGTCGGCATGCCCCAGGGTGTGCAGGCGTAATCCCGTTCGCCCATCAGGAATTCCGGGAACAGCGGCGACATGTTGAACCGCCAGCTCGGTTTGCGATTCGAGAGAATGGCACGGAACATCCGGCGGATCCGCGCGCGGCCGAGAAAGTGCTTCTGATCGGGAGCTTTGTCGTACGAATAGCCCGGCGAGAGCATCATGCCCTCTACGCCGAGGTCCATCATCTCGTCAAAGAATGCGCGCACGCTCGCGGGATCGGCGCCGTCGAACAGCGTCGTGTTGGTGGTGACGCGGAAGCCGCGCGCCAACGCAGCCTTAATACCCTCTACAGCTAGCTCGTAACCGCCTTCGCGGCAAACGGAAAAATCGTGGTGCTCCCGCTGGCCGTCCATGTGCACCGAGAAGGTCAGGTACTTGCTCGGTTTGAACAGATGAAGCTTCTCTTTCAAGAGCAGCGCGTTGGTGCACAGATAGATATATTTCTTGCGCGCCACCAGGCCTTCTACGATCTTGTCGATCTGGGAGTGCATCAGCGGCTCGCCGCCGGGAATGCTCACGGTCGGAACGCCGCATTCTTCCACGGCGCGGAAGCATTCTTCCGGGGTGAGTTCTTTCTTGAGTATGTGGGCCGGATATTGGATCTTGCCGCAGCCGGCGCAGGCCAGGTTGCAGCGGAACAATGGTTCCAGCATCAGAACCAGCGGATAGCGCTTGCGTCCGGCGAGCTTCTGTTTGATCACGTAGCTCGCGGTCGTCCACATCTGTGAAATTGGTACCGGCAAATCGATCTCCTCGGACAACCCAGGGGCTTAAACCCAATCTTCTCGTGCTTCATTCGGCACGACTGAAAGTCGTGCCCTGACACTTGTCTCGATCCGATCACCCGATCACCCGATGATCCGATCACCCGATCTCTTCATCATCCTCTCGCGTAGCCCACGCTGCCTTCGCGATACAGCGCCGAGAACTCGCGAGCGTACGTCGCCAGCGCGATCAGCGGGAAATAATCGCGGTACAGGTGATAGGCCAGGTAAAACACCCGCGGGAAACCTGTTCCCGTGTATTGGTCTTCATCCCAGCCACCGTTCGGCTTCTGCGTCTCCAGCAGATAAAGGATACCGCGCTGCACGCTCTCGCTGCGCGTATCGCCGGCGGCCAACAGGCCCATGATCGCCCACGCTGTCTGCGAAGGCGTGCTCGGGCCGATGCCGCGAGTCGAAGGCTCATCGTACGATCCGCAGGTCTCGCCCCAGCCGCCATCGGAGTTCTGCACCATGCGCAGCCACTCCGCTCCCTGCTGCACATAAGGCTCGTGAAGATCCACGCCCATGGCTTGCAGGCCGCGCAGCACCAACATGGTTCCGTAAATGTAGTTCACGCCCCAGCGCCCGAACCAGGAACCGTCGGCTTCTTGCTCCTTCAAAAGAAACTTGATGGCCTTCTTCACCGGCGGATCATCTTTGCTGAAGCCGTAGGCAGCCAGCATCTCCAGCACGCGTCCGGTGATATCGACGGTCGGGGGATCGAGCATGGCGTTGTGGTCGGCAAAGGGCATCTTCTGGAACACCATGCGGGTGTTGTCTTTGTCGAACGACGCCCAGCCGCCGTTCTTGCACTGCATGGCCAGAATCCAATCGATAGCGCGACGGGAGACTTCGTGCTGGTAGCGCTCGCGCGGATTGTCGACCTTGTCCAGGCCCAGCAAAACCATCGCCGAGTCGTCAACGTCGGGGTAAAACTCGTTGTTGAACTCGAAGTACCACCCACCGGGAAGGACGTTGCGGACCTTCACCGCCCAATCGCCCAGACAACGAACCTCTTTGCTCAGAATCCAGTCCGCGGCTTTGATCATGCGCGGATCATTCTTGGAAACTCCGCTCTCGCCCAGCGCAAACATCGCATACGCCGTGTCCCAGACCGGCGAATAACAGGGCGCCATGCGGAACGTCGGCTCGGAGTGATCGGGAATGCCGGGCTCTTCGATGCCGAGCTTTTCGAATTCATCCAGCGCGCGGATCACCTGGGGATCGTCGGTGGAGTAACCCAGGCAGCGCAGGGCGATGATCGAGTTCAAAATCCCAGGAAAAATCGCGCCCAGCCCATCCGATTTCTCAAAACGCCCCAGCATCCACTTCTCAGCGCGCCGGAGAGCCAGGTAGCGCAGCGGGCGGATGTTGAATCTTTCGCAGAAATGGATCAGCCGGTTCAGGACCAGGAAAAAGTTTCGCCAGGAGAGCTTCTTCTCGTCCCACTTCAGATGCAGATGCTTGCCGTGACGCCCCCCGATGAACAGTTCGTCAATTCCCATCTCGGCGGGAAGCTTCTTCAGCGGCTTTTTGGCGTAGGCGATCGAGAGCGGAACCAGGATCGCCCGCGACCAGGAAGAAATCTCGTAAAGATTGAACCAGAACCAGTTGGGAAAGAGCACCAGCTCCGGCGGAATGGCCGGAACCGCTTCCCAGTCATACTGGCCGAGGAAGCAAAGATAGATTTTGGTGAAGGTGTTGCACTCGGTAGCGCCACCCATGGCCAGTATTCTGACGCGAGCTCGCTCCATCGCAGGATGATCGGGCGAGTAGCCCATGATCTTCAGCGCGAAATAGGCTTTCACTGAGGCGCTGATGTTCGAAGGGCCTCCGGCATAGATTGGCCATCCACCATCTTGATTCTGGTGACGAAGAATCTCCGGCACTGCGCGCTCCATACGGCCGCGGTTGCCGGTGCCGAGCAGCGTGTGGATGGCGATGTAATCGGATTCGAGCGTGGTATCGGCTTCGAGTTCGCCGTACCAGTAACCGTCGGCATGCTGGCGGGAAAAGAGAAAGTCGCGGGCCTTTTCCATGCCGGCCGAGACCCGGCCCAGCATGTCATCAATTTTCCCGAACAGCATTTGCGCGGGGTGACCGTCGATCTTTGTGCTCATGTGTTATTCCGCTGCGGCAGCCGGTGCGGCCGCAATGGCCTCCACGATCTCCGGAGGCAAGCCAAAGCGGACATTCTCCGGCATGACCTCAACCTCGCGGATATTGGTGAACCCTTTGGACTTCAAAACATCCATGACCTGTTCCACCAGAACTTCCGGCGCCGAGGCGCCCGCGGTCAGCGCCAACGTCTTCACCCCGTTCAACCATTCCGGCCGGATATCGGCCGCCGTATCGATGAGGTATGAAGGCGTTCCCAGGTTCGTGGAAACTTCCACCAGCCGGTTGGAGTTCGAACTGTTCTCCGATCCAACGACCAGCAGCAGATCGCAATCGTGAGCCACATCCTTCACCGCGGTCTGGCGGTTCTGCGTTGCGTAGCAGATGTCCTGGGCATGCGGGCCTTCGATCATAGGGAACTTTTTGCGCAGAGCTTCGATCACATCTTTCGTTTCGTCCAGGCTCAGGGTGGTCTGGGTGATGTAAGCGACGCGCGTGGGATCGGGAACTTGAAGTTTCTCGACCTCGGCCGCGCTGCCGACTACCTGCGTCACATCCGGCGCCTCGCCCAACGTGCCGATCACCTCGTCGTGATCATGGTGGCCGATCAGAATGATGCTGTAACCGCCCTTGGCATACTTCACGGCCTCCACGTGGACCTTGGTCACCAGTGGGCAAGTGGCGTCGATTACCTTCAGATCGCGCAGCTTGCTGGCATCGCGAACGCTGGGAGCAACGCCGTGCGCGCTGTAGATCAGCCGCTGGCCGTCGGGAACTTCGTAGACTTCGTCGACAAAGACCGCGCCTTTGGCCTGGAGCTCTTCCACCACATACCGGTTGTGCACGATCTCCTTGCGCACATAGATCGGAGGCCCAAAGGCGTCGAGCGCGATCCGCACGATGTCGATGGCTCGGACTACACCAGCACAGAATCCGCGCGGCTTTAGCAACAGCAAGGTCTTCTCTAGATTAGCTGTCATTGTGATCTGATGATTATACCCTTATAAGACACTTTCCCTGCCTTTCAGGTTATCCAAACCGACCACCAGTGAGCCAAGCCAAGCCATTGAAGGGCCTGGATTTAGCAGCGACCAGGGAGGATATGGGGGCGAATGGGAGCACTTCCCACCACTGATCACACTGATAGCACTAATCGAACGCTGATGCGGGCCAAGGATCTGGACTTGAGGAGGCGTTTGCCCTGGTGTAGCCAGATTCTCGGCCTCTGTTTTGATCAGTGTTGATCAGCGCTATCAGTGGTGAGGTTTTCCTCCAGTCTGGAGAGTTGAAAAGCTGTCATGTACCATGGTACATTGGTACCAATATGACCGAGTCCAAATTTGTTGTCGAGCGTGTCCAAACCGGTGTCCGCATGGAAAAACGGATTCTCAAAGTGCTGAAGGGCTTCGCCGAGTACCACGACATGACGCTCGGCGACGTGCTCGAGGGTATCGTCCTCCACGCCTTTGACGGAAAGACGCCGTTCAGCCAGGCGTCGCTCGACCGCATCCGCGAGCTCAAGAAGTTTTACGGTCTTGATCTCGATTCGAGCGCCAGCCATCGCCTGACGGAAATCCGGCGACGCGCCGGAAAGCAACCTGCACTGGAGGAGAAGAAATGACAGACCATCGCGCTCGCAGAGGATTAGTTGCTCTTCAGTGGATTCTGGGTTTGGTGATCTTCATGCAAGCCGCGGTATTTGCATTTTCACCGGCATCAGCTCATGCCTTCGCCAAGACCGGCTTGCCCAACGTCGTAAGACGGGTGCTGGCGTGGGCGGAGATGGCTGCCGCTGTTGTTTTCTTGATTCCGCGCACAGTCGTTATCGGCGGCTGGCTCCTGATTGTCGTTCTGGCCGGCGCCGTTGTGCTCCATCTCCTGCACGGCTGGCTTGATGTTGGCGCGCTGTTGATCTACGCCGCTGCCACCTGGGCCGTCATGTCCTGCAAGCCGCACGCGGCGCAAGGGTGAACCGACAATGACCGACAACGAGATCATCGAGCAGTTCGAGCACAGCCGCGCTCCCGGCGGATCGTTTCACCATGCCGATCACATCCGCGTTGTCTTTGCCTATCTTTCCCGATATTCCACGCTCGACGCGCTGCAAAAATTTTCCGCCGCCCTGCAACGCTTCGCCGCCGCTCAGGGGGAACCAGGCCTTTATCACGAGACCATCACCTGGGCTTACGTCTTCCTGATTCACGAACGCATGCTCGGCGCCGGCCGGCCGCAATCGTGGGAAGAGTTTGCCGCCGAGAATCCTGATCTACTGAGCTGGGAGCGCGCGACCGGCGGCATTCTAGCGCGCTACTATCTGCCGGACACGTTGAACTCAGCGCTCGCGCGGATTGCGTTCGTGCTACCAGACAAGTCGATCACACGATGAGAGCAACGGTATCTGGCGCCAGGACGTTCTGGCACAAGACTGGAAGGTGGCTATTGGCCCGATGTTGTCACCACCCAATCGGCTACGGTTTGCACCAGCCAGGGACGACAGGCACTAAAGCCGTGATCGCTTTCGTCGCGCCGGATCCACTGAAGGTTAGGCGTTGGAACGATAGAATCGGTGTAATGGGAAGGCGGAAAGATTTCGTCGTTGTCGGCCGTGACGAAGAGAAGAGGTCGCGGCGCGAAGGCGCGGATCGCACCGGAGAGAGACACCATCGCGTTCCATTGCGCCAGCAGGTCGTTTCCGGTCACGCCATTCACCATCTCGGCAAACTTGTCAGCCATCTCCTTGGGAAACTGAAAAGCGGAGGGCTCAAGCAGCGGACTAATTCCCACGATCACGCGAATCTGCGGCGCGATGGCGCCGAAGAGAAGCGCAGGATAGGACCCGGTGCTGCCCGCGATCAGCGCAAGCCGGTCTTGGTCGACGGATGGCTGTCGCAGAACCCATTCCACCGCAGACCGGGTGTCGTCCGCCAAGCCCGCAATCGAATACGCGCCCTCCGAACCCCAGCAGCCGCGAAAATGAAAATATAGGCAATTCCAGCTGAGGTCGCGAAGCCGGTAGGCAACATCCAAGTGCTTTTCTATGCCCGGCAAGCCATGAACTAAGACGGCCGTGGGTCGCGGCGTTTCTCCAACGGCTTTATAGAATCCGCCGAGAAGCTTGCTCCCTTGCGACGTGAATGTGACGCCATCCAAACCTGCCTCGAATTTGCTCATCGAAACCATCTTACGAAACATCGAGGTTGTTGTCCTCGGGTCCGCTGGTCATCCCTCGGAAAACCCCGGCGGTTGGCCTGCGGGCGGACTTTTCGCGTAACACTTTTCGCGTGACAAGGAGAGCGCATACATCAGCGAGTTGCCGACTTATTCGCCTCAAAGCGAATGTCTTTCAGTGCTTCAGACTTCTGCAACTCTGTTTTGCCGGCGGGAAACTTGTTCACGTTCAGAATGTACGCCAGGATATCGGCCTTTTCCTCGACCGTGACTTCTCCCGGTTCGCCTTTGGGCATGGTAAGACGAATTTTGTCGAACAGTTTGCCCACCGTCAGGCCGTTCCAGCTCTCCAGGAACTCCTGGCCCGCGAGGGATGGAGCATCTTCATGTCCGGCGAGCTTGTCACCGTGACAGGTGGAACATTCGCGATCGTAGAGCGGTTCGCCGCGCTTGGCTTGCTCGGCGGTGTAAACGCCATCCCACACGGAATGTGGCTGTGGCGAATGAGCGCTCTGTTGCTGTAAAGCCGTGGCGCACCAACGTGTCACCAAGAGTCCGACCAGCAAAATCGCGATTTTATGCTTTGGCTTCATGGTGAAGGCGGCATTTTACAGCAGCTTGCGGCAGGACTGCTCGACTCTTCAGTCTCAGGATAAAAATTCCGAGCAAAAACTCCGGCCCTGTCATATGGAGGGACACACATTCTCGGGCTCGCTCAAGATGACAGGCCAGGCGGCATTCTTTAATCAACCAACCCACCACCAAACTTTGCGTTGCTAACACAGCTTCGGTCGCCCCCAATTTATAATGATCGGTTTCGCCACGTCATTTGTGGCGACATCCGTATACATCTTCATCGAGGAACCTCATGCCCAACCCCAACACCCGCCAGGAAAAAGATTCCATCGGCACCAAGGAAATTCCCGCCGACGTTTACTACGGCATTCAGACTGCACGCGCTGTGGAGAACTATCCCATCTCGGGGATGCACGCGCATCCCACGCTGATTCGCGCTATCGGCATGGTAAAGCGGGCGGCGGCTGAGGCCAACAAGTCGTTGGAGCTGGTAGATGCCCGGCGTGCCGACGCTATCGCCCAAGCCGCTCAGGAAGTCGCCGACGGCAAGTGGAACCACCAGTTCGTGGTCGATGTGTTCCAAGCCGGCGCCGGCGTCAGCTTCCATATGAATTCGAACGAGGTCGTCGCCAATCGCGCCGTAGAGATCCTCGGCGGGAGGCTCGGCGACTACGTCATGGTCCATCCCAATGACCATGTCAACTACGGCCAGTCGACCAACGACGTCTTTCCGACGGCCATGCGGCTAGCCACACTGCTGGAGCTCGAGAAACTCTATCCCGCGCTCGAGTCACTCGCTGCCGCGCTCGAGGTCAAGGGCAAAGAGTTTCATGACATCATGAAGTCTGGGCGGACGCATATGCAGGATGCTGTGCCCATCCGCTTGGGCCAGGAGTTTGCGGCATATGCCGTGGCCGTGCGCAAAGCGATCACCGACATTCGACGCGAATCGGAACTGCTGCGCGAGCTGGGATTAGGGGGATCCGCGGTGGGTACGGGCATCAACACCCATCCCGACTATCGCGAGCGAGCAGTTGCCAATCTGTCACGAATCTCCGGCCAGAAGCTCGCGCCGGCGGCCGACATGCGCTGGGCGATGCAGTCAAACGCCTGCATGGCCATGGTGTCATCGGCTCTGCGCAACCTGGCCTTGGAAATTATCCGCCTCTCTAACGATCTGCGCCTGATCTCTTCCGGTCCCAACACCGGATTCGCCGAGATCAATTTGCCCGGCTTGCAGCCCGGCTCTTCGATCATGCCCGGAAAGATCAATCCGGTAATGCCGGAGCTGGCGGCGATGGTTTCCTTTCAAGTTGTGGGCAACGATACGGCGGTGGCGCTTGCCGTCCAAGCCGGCCAGTTGGAGCTGAACGTGATGATGCCGACCATGGCCTACAACGTCCTGCAGTCGGTCACCATCATGACCAACATGGTCAAGGTCTTCACCGAGAAGTGCATTGCTGGTCTCACCGCCAATGAGAAGCGCAACACCTTCTACGCGCAGAGCACGGTCTCTCTGGCCACGGCCCTGAATCCGTACATTGGTTATGCCAAAGCAGCGGAGATCGTGAAGGAGTCGGTGGCGAGCGGGCGGTCGATCATCGATATCGCCCGCGACAAGAAGCTGCTCACCGCACAAGAGATCTCCGAGATCCTTGATCCTATCAACATGACCGAGCCGCAAGTGCCGAAAGAAGCAGCGAAAAAGCGGGAAGAGATTAA
>WNFJ01019280.1_pt2 | contig 14251 bp, 17 predicted proteins | sample 5400461 | NCBI WGS metagenome assembly WNFJ01 (sample SAMN13153349, study PRJNA577476) | soil metagenome | isolation source: 115 cm saprolite on Douglas fir-dominated hillslope | place: USA:California | collected 2013-09-17 | reverse complement strand
GACCAGCTGCGCAACGAGAACGCGGCGCGCCTGAAGCGGTTGGGTGTGCTTCCCGGAGATCCCAAGAAAAGCCGGGATGACATGCAGGAGCTGCAATTTGTCCGGGAGCTGGCGGAGATCGATTGGGTGGCCAAGCAGGCGGGTGTCGACCGCTCGGATTGGTCGATGGCGATGGAGTCGGGCTCACTGGCGTTCTTCGACGGCATCCTGAGCGGCATCTATGACGGCAAGAGCTACTATCTCAAGGAGGACCTGATCTTCGAAATCCTGTCGCATCTGCGCGATCGCGAGCCGGCCTTTCGGAAGTACTTCGCGTGGGGAAACGTGTTCGAGGACTACGGCTATCCGTTCGGACATCGGGTTGATCTGGGCAGGGCAGCCCAGAGCTGCTCGCTCCTTGGCGGTACGTAGCCGCAAGGTCCGCTGTCCGTCTTACGATCCTGAACGTCGGAACCGGGGCACCAGAGTCGATTGCGGGCCGCAAAGCGGCCAACGGCTTGAAACTTTGGCTTGGGCGCCGAACGCAAGTCCCGGCATCTCCAACAAATTTTGACCGGACCCGACTGCCCCGGGCCACCGCGCGCACCGACGTCGCCGACCGCGCGGCAGTTAACGACTCGTTAATGCGTTGTATCGCATTGTCCGAATTGGCGTAGGCGGTTCGGAGGTTACGATGCGGGTCGGCCATTACATGCCTGACGACGACGTTTGTCCCGTCCGCGATGAGTTGTTGGGCGAACTCTACAGCGCCAGCAAGCTCGGCTTGCCCGCCCTTGTGGCAACCGTGCCGCCGACGGCAAGAGCGATGCTGGCCTTGTTCTGCTATCACCGCAGCCACCTGCATTCCTTGGGATTGACGATCGCGGCCAGTTGCAACGAAGAAGACTTGGTGCGGCTGGGAGGGCGGGTCGGGGCAACCGTGTTCATGCGGTCTCGAGAAGCGCCGCAGCCGCAGCCCCTTGCCTCACACCACGCCAACCGGCGCAAGGTCACGCTCGCGACCGGTCCGCTGCGAACAATGGCTCCCCTTGTCGATGAGCCGGATGAGGATGCCGGCGAGCCGGCGCCGGCAATGTAGAGCACGATCCCGAAGGATTTGCAGACTTTTCGGGTGAGATCATGCGGCCGAGCGGGTGCCCGGAGCGAAGTCGTGCTATGATCTGAAGCGATTTTGCCATGAAAATTTGGATTGGCGCAAAGCGATAACCGCGCTTACCCTATGGATCGTGCGGGCACGCGGATCGCCGCCAAGGGGAATGAATGATTGATCGCTGGCGAAGCCTTCGGTTGCGCAAGCTGCGGCATGGTGCCTGGACGGTGGCCGCACCGGAGCGGGGCGCATCGCGTCCGGGGCGGGCGCTCGCGATCGCTTGCGCCGGGCTCACTGCAGGCTTTCTCGCCATCAACTTGGCGGCAAGCGCGCAAGACCAAAGCGCGGCCCCGGACAAGGACGTGATCTTCGCGCGCAAAGCGCTGAAGGACGCCATCTGCGATAAGATGGCCAAGATCGAAAGAATGATATCGCTCGGCCGTATCGACCTCGACGACGTCCGTGCGCAGGCGGACGCGATCTCGGCGATGTTGATGGCATTCCCGCATCTTTTCCCGCCGAGCTCCAACCAGTGGAAGCCCGACACCGATCAGGATCCGGAAACCGCTACGCTTGCGTCGCCGGACCTGTGGACCCGGTTTCCGGATTTCTATCGGCAGGCCGCGGCGGCCTCGAGAACCGCATTCGATCTGAGCCGCGCCGACAAGATCGACGATGTCAAGACGCGCGCCCGGGAGCTGCGGATCGCCTGCGACACCTGCCATGCGTTGTATTTGGAAGATCAGTGAACAGCAATGACGCCCCTCGGTCGCAGTCTGCTCATCGCCGGTGTGATGATTTCTCTCGCTCCGCCAACGCAAGGCGATGCCCGCCCAGCGAGGTCGAAGCTGGAAGCCCGGATCGCGGAGCTCAAAGCCAAGACGGCGGCGCTGGTTGCATCCGAGCGGGTGCGTCTTGATGCTCTGTCGCCGCAACAGCGCCTGTCGGCGCCCCCGGCCATCTGGAGGGTGCCGGGCGCCATCACCGCGTTCAGAGACTGCGCCGGTTGTCCCCGGATGGTCGTGATACCGGCCGGCGAGTTCACCATGGGCTCGCCCGACTCCGAGCCGTTTCGCGCAGCGGAGACCCAGCACCGGGTCACCATCGCGGCCCCGTTCGCGGTCAGCAAATTCGAGATCACCTTTGACGAATGGAGGGCATGCGTGAAGGACGGCGGTTGCCAACACTGGGGACGTGGAAAACGGCCGGTCATCGATGTTTCCTGGGAGAGTGCCAAAGTCTACGTGAATTGGCTCAGTCGCAAGACCGGCAAGCCCTACCGGCTGCTGTCGGAAGCGGAATGGGAGTACGCCGCGCGCGGCGGCACCACGACACCATATTCCACCGGAAGCACCGTTGCGCCGAGCCAGGCGAATTACGACGGCAGCGGTGATGGGTCAGGCCCGTCGGACGTGAACCGGCAGAAGACGACGCCGGTGGGGAGCTTCCCGGCCAACGGATTTGGCCTTCACGACATGCACGGCAATGCCTCGGAATGGGTCGAGGATTGCTGGCACGACGATTACACGCCGATGGCCCCGACCGACGGCTCGGCCTGGCTCGAGGACAACTGCGATGGTCGCGTGCTGCGCGGCGGATCGTGGGCAGACTCCGAGGTCGAGCTTCGTTCGGCCGCCCGCACCGGGGAATACAAGGACAACTCGTCCTACAACGACGGCCTGCGCGTCGCGAGAAGCCTTTGACCGATTGGCCGGGGCAGGCTTTGGTGAAAATGCTCTAATCGCTGTCGGTAAAGACCAGGGATTGCTGAAACCGGATGGCGTCGGCTGTCGTATTGCCGGTCGCAAGCGCTTTGCCCTCGATCTGATAGAGGCGCTGGTCGTGGTAGAACACCGCGACCGAGGAACGGCTGCCGTCAGCCGCCTGGATGCTCAACTGGCGGCCGAACACCCGGCTGATGCGGTGGGGAATGTCGAGCTTGATCTCGCCTCCCTGGGACAGCGTCTTGATCGCATGATCGATCACGGCGCTTTCCTCAAGGACCGCTTTCGACAGATCGACGACCGTCATCTTGGACACGCCGTTGTCCTGGGCGGCGGAATAGACCCGCGCCGGCACCGGGCGGCCGTCGGCGCCCTGATAGATCGTGGTTTCGATCCTGGGCTCGGCCGGGAAAGCGACCGTGAAGGCATAGTCAGGATAGCTGTATTCCTGCCAGCTCTGGGCGGCGGCCGGGCTGCCGGCGACAACTGCCGCGAGGACGAGGGCGATCAGGCGCATCTTTTGATTTATCATTTTTGCATTGTCGCATTAAGCCATACCCGGACCTACCTGCCGCCGCCTTTGAGCTCCTGATACACCTCGCTGATGAACCGATCGGCGCTGGTTCCCCCGCCGGCAGCCGGCAAAAGGCCGCCCGGAACCGTCGGATCATAAGGGGACGTCACGTGGGCGGCCAGCACATCCTGCTGGGTCTTTCCCTGCGCAATCATCTGCTGCACTTTTCCCTGTATTGCGAAAATCATGTCGCGATAGGGTATGAGGTCCGCCCGCTTGATGATCGTGCCATGGCCGGGGACGAGCCTCGTGTCCGACCGGGCAACCTTCATGGTGGCGTCGAGCGCTTCCAGCATGCCCTGCAACGAGCCGCCATTGTTGATGTCGATGAAGGGATAACCGAAATTGCGGTAGTAATCGCCGATCATGATGGCGTTGGCATTTTCGAACCTGATCATCGTGTCGCCACCGGTATGGGCCGCCCGGACCGGAATCAGGTCGACGATCTCGCCGTTCAGATGAAATTTCACCGGCTCGCCCAACCCATAGGTCACGACCGGGATTGCGGCTGGATCGCTCGCGGGAACCGGGTTGCCGTTGACCGAGCGCGCTTTGCCCATTCCTTCGCGCAGCTCCTCGCGCGCAAAGATCGTGGCTCCCAGCTTGGCGAATTTCGCATTGCCCCCGGTGTGGTCGCGATGGATGTGCGTGTTGACCAGGAAACGAATGGGCGCGGAGCTGATGCGTTTGACCGCCGCCAGAACCTTGTCGGCAAGCTCCGCGTACTGGGCATCGACCATCAGGATGCCGTCCGGGCCGGCAAGCACGCCGATCCTGCCGCCGGCAGCGTCTTCGTGGGCCGGGTCGAGGCCGGCCGAACCGGAGAGCATATAGAGGTTCGGCGCGATCTGATCCGTGGCGATTTCGATCCTGCCGTAATCCAATCCCTGGGAGCGGGCGCTCGTGGACAGAGCCGCCGCTGCCAGAGCCACCAACAACAGCCATGCGGGTTTCATTTGCAGCTCCATTTGGGCCTTCGCTCCCGTCTGACCGATGCCTCCCGATCCGGCATCGATATTCGCGTTTTGCCGCCTTCCGTCGGGACAGACCTCATTTCGCGGTCGGCTTGAAATATTTCAAGTCGGGCGGCGCCTGGCCTTTCCTGATGGGCGTGAGCTCGCCATCGCCGCTGAGGTAATAGCCTTCGTTGCCAATGAAGACCAAGGAGGTGCCTTCGGTACAATAGGCCTCGACCCAATCGGGTCGCGGATTTGGGTTGCGCACATATTTCTTGTCCACGCTCCAGGGACGCGTCAATGCGTGGTCGATCACGGTGATTTCGTCATGCAGGATGTTCGGATCGGCCTTGTCGCGATGGATCTTCTCCAAAAAGACTGATTGATTGTCGAAGTGCAGGGGTAGGCCGGTTGCATCATAGGCGCGGGGACCCTTGAATGCGCCGCGCGTCTCGACCTCGAGCGTATTGTAGCGGCCGTCGCCGTCCTTATCGATCCATCGGCCGATCGAATAGCCCGAATAGGTCGGCTCGATGTCCTTGGGCCAGTCGCGTCCGTCGGTGAAGATTCGACGATAGTGGTCGTTGCCGCCGACCAAGATATAGGTGGTATCCGGCGTGACGACGAATTCCAGCGGCCGCGTCGCGATCATCATGAACGGCATGCCGGCGGGGAGGCACTTGGCGTGGCCGACAAAATTGCCCTGCCCGCCCTTGGCCTGGTCCGCGATACTGTCCTCCAGGACCTTCTGATATTCCGCCGTCAGCGGGGCTTGCTGGCCTATCCCCCAAGGCTTGGTCTGGTCGAATGCAGGCTGCCCCCCGAGCCCGCGAACGACAAACCGCCCCCACGCGCCCTTCCAGTCGGGATACCTCCCGTCATCGGAGGCCGCAACTGCGCCGATTGGGATCATCGCCAGCGCCGCACCCGCGATCGCACCGGTCAAGCCGCGACAATGCATTAGTCATCTCCCCCATGGTGGTATTTTTCAACGCCGCACGCGCGCACCGCCGTGACATGCGGCCACCGTGACATACAGATGTCATCACGGCGCTGTCTAACCAATCTTAGCTCTTTTCCTTAACGTTTGCACCGAGTCCGAAAGGAGCCTTCCTAAGGCCACGCACGTCGGAGCGGCAAAGCTCACCGCGGACGAAACCGAGAAATTTGCCAAGGTGATCCTGGCCTTGAACATCAAGGCGGACTAATCATAAGGCCTTTCTGCTCGAAGGCCGATATTCCGTTCCGTTCGCGCGCGGAGTGACCTTGACCGCTTCACCCCCCAGTATTCCTTCAGTTGAACCGCAACCCGGTCTGAAAGCCGGGCTGGCGCTCGGAAAGACGCTTGTTGCCTATTTGCCCGCGCTCTTGCTCCTTCCGGTCGTCTTGGCACCGCCGCTGAATCACGACGTCGCGGCGATCTTGGATTTTACGCAGCGCTGGATCGGCGGCGAGGCGCTCTACGCGCGACTGCTCGACCCCAATCCGCCATTGATCTTCGTGCTCAATCTGCTGCCCGCCTACCTCGGCCTGCACACGGGCCTGGACGCCGTCATCGCGTTGCAGGTTTGCATTCTGCTGCTTGGCGGGGTTGTTTGGTGGCTCGCATTGCGGATGCGTCGGCGCGGCGATGAGGGTCCGATCGAGCGCTCCTTCCTCGATGTCGCTCCGGTTTTCGTATTGCTGGGCGCCGGATATGATTTCGGGCAGCGCGAGCATCTCATGACCCTGTGTGCCTTGCCGTACCTGTTTCTGGCGGCGCGGCGAGCGCGCGCGGAGCGAGGGTCGCATCATTTCGCCGCGGTGGTTCTGGCCGCGGTCGCCTTCGCGCTGAAACCATATTTTCTCGCCGTTCCCGCGCTTGTCGAGCTCTATGTGCTGTTTTCGCTTGGCTGGCGTGCGTATCTGCGGGACCCGGTAGCGTGGGTGATGGCCGCCGTCTGGGTGGCCTACCTTGCATCGCTGCCCCTATTGTTTCCGGATTATCTGAAGGTCGTTCTGCCGCTGGTTTCCACCAACTACCTTGGCGGGACGGTTTGGCAAACGGTGCAGGCGCCCCGGATGGCAACCGCACTGGTGCTCCTCGTTCCACTGGTCTGGATCGCCTTTCGCGGCCGGAATCAGTTGGTGAAAATCTTGAGCCTCGCCGCGGTGGGAGCGGCCGTATCGGGCCTCGCGCAGCGCAAGGGATGGTCCTATCACATCGTCCCGATCGAGCTCTTCGGCGGCGTGCTCGCCGGCACGCTCGCGGCGCGCTGGCTGGACATGCATTATTCCAAGCTCAGCAAAGACTCCCACTTGGTGGCATCCGGCCTGGCGGTGCTGTGCGTGCTGTTCGCCATAGCCAGCGGAGAAGCCCCATGGCGGGAGCTCGGCTACGAGAATGCTGACGAACAGACGGAATTGAAGGCCCTTTTGCTCCAGTCGGCCCAGAACGAGCGAGTGTTGGTCCTGTCCCCGCGGATTTGGCCGATTTATCCGGCGCTCAACTATGCTCACGCCCACCAGACGTTGCCCGCCATGAGCATATGGGTGCTGCAGGGCGTCTACCGGGAATGTCTCCCCGGCGGACGGCAATACCGCGACCTTGCTGAAATGGGCTTGGCCGAGCGTACCCTGTTCCAAACCGTCGCGGAGGAGTTCGCCGCCGATCCGCCCAAACTGGTCGCGATCGATCAACTGGCGGGCATAACCGCTTGTGGCAAAGAGTTCGACCTGCTCGCGTATTTCAAGCGCAATCCGCGCTTCGCCAGCACGTGGTCGCGCTATGCCTTCTTGGCCGAGACCAACGAGTTGGACCTATACCGGCGAATTGATGGATCGACGGGCATCCGGCCCGATCGATGATTGCCGTCACTTCTGGGTCTGCTTGAAGTATCTCAAGTCAGGCGGCGGTTGATCCTTCTTGGCCGGCATCAACTGGCCGTCCGCGCTCAGGAAGTAGTTCTCCTTGCCGATGACGACTTGGTTGGTGCCCTCCATGCAGGAAACCCGGCTGAAGTTCGGATACGGATTCGGGTTGCGCTTGTACGTCTTGTCGACGCTCCACGGCCGCGTCAAGGCGTGGTCGAACACGGTGATCTCGTCATGCAGAGTGTTCGGATCGTCCTTGTCGAGATGGAAGCGCTCCTTGAAGGTCGACTCATTGTCGAAGTGCAGCGGCAGCCCGGTTGCGTCGTGGGCGCGAGGCCCCTTGAACGGGCCGCGCGTCTCGGCTTCGAGCACGTCGTAGGCGCCGCTGCCGGTGGTATCGATCCATTTGCCGATCGCGTAGCCTTGATAGGTCGGCACGAGGTCGATCGGCCACGGGCGTCCGTCGGTGAAAATTCGACGAAGATCGCTGCCGGTGGAAATATAAGTCGTCTCCGGCGTGATGATGTATTCCATCGTGGGCGTCGACATCATGCTCGGCATGCCGCCCGGGATGCACTTGGCATGGTCGATAAAATTGCCCTGCCCGCCCTTGGCCTGGTCGGCCATGCTGTCCTCGTGGATCTTCTTGTACTCCGGCGTCAGCGGCGCTTCCTGCGCCGGCCCGAACGGCTTGTACGGATCGAACTTGATCGACTGGCCTCCCAGACGCGGGCTGACGGTGTCCCACTGGCCTTTCCAGTTGGGGTATTTCGCGGCATCGGCGGCCTGCGCGCTCCCCACATTTATGCCGCCCATCGTCAGCGTGGCGCCCAGTGCAAACACTCCGGTCGAGCTTCCATACAACATGATTATCCTCCCTGCCTCGTCGGATAGCTTGCTTGATCGCAATGGACTCGACGCTCATACAGCACGGCGAGCAGGATACACCTCCCGCACCGCGAATGGAACGGCGCCGCGAACTTCGGAATCGGACCACTGGGCCCGGGCAGCGATGCTGCGCACCGTCCTTCCGTGCGGCTGCGGCTGGTGACATAATCCCCGGGGTCGGCACCGCCGGCCCCGGATACACGTGATCCGCGCTTTGAGATTCCGAGAACCAAGGGAGGATATATCTATGTCGTTTCGTTTGGCCGCCGCTGCCGCAGTCGCTGCGATCATCGCTGTTCCGGGTTCCGCCGGCGCGCAAGTGCTGACGGAGCGGAACGTTTCGGTCCACATGGCCTTGACGATCGCGGAAACGGCCCTTGCCGAATGCGGGTCGAGGGTATCGGTCGCCGTCGTCGATCGCGCCGGCCGGCTGCGCGTTTTCCTCCAGGGCGATGGGGCGCAGCCCCACAACATCGAGCTGGCCCGCCGCAAAGCGTATACGGCGGAGACCTTCGGGCGGACCACGCTTGAATGGGCCCAGCGCACCGAGACCAATGTTCCCGGCCAGCGGGCGCTTACCGATGTCATTCCGCTTCAGGGCGGCGTTCCGATCAAGGTCGGCGACGAGACCATCGGCGGCGTCGGCCTGAGCGGGGCCCCGAACGGCGGAGGCCTGCGGCAAGGCCGGCGTCGCCAAGGTGGCAGACCAGTTGAAGTAGCCCGCGAGGACAGCGGGCCGAGTTGCCTTGTCGGCTGCCGCCCACCCGGGCGGCAGCCCTTGGGTCGACACTTGGGGCGAGGTTCAATGAAGGTTCTCATCGCCGGCGCTGTCCTGGCGGCCGTCGCGGCGACCGGGGCGCGGGCGCAAGCTCCCGACAATCAATCCGCCTACGTGGTCACCTATATCGAGGTCGCGCCGTCGGCCGAGGCCGCGGCGGCGAACCTTCTCCGGCGCGTTGCGGCCGCGAGCCGCAAGGAAGCCGGAAATCTGCACTATGACGTTCTCCAGCATATCGAACGGCGCAGCCAGTTCGCCATCCTGGAAGCCTGGAGCGATGGGAAGGCGTTCGAAGCCCATGGCGGCGGCGCCGCCATGAAGCAGTTCCGCGGCGAGCTCGATCCGCTGCGCATCGGCTTTTATGACGAGCGGCTCGACGCCGGCATCGACGTCAGCCCGCTCCCGGCGCCGGTGGCAAAGGACGCGATCTACGTGATCACCCATATCGACGTGACGGGTCAGTTCAAGGACGATGCCATCGTCATGATGAAGAAGCTCGCCACCGACAGCCGCCGGGAACCCGACGCCGAGCGTTACGACGTGTGGCAGCAGAGCAACCGGTTGAACCACTTCACCGTCATCGAGATCTGGAAAAACCAGGCGGCGCTCGATGCCCATAACCGCGCGGCCGGCACGCGCGAGTTCCGTGAAAAGCTCGGCCGCATGATGGGCGCGCTCTATGACGACCGCCGCTACCGGAATCTCGAGTGTTGCTTGTATTGACGCAGCCCAGAACCAACCCTGTTCATGCCATGGCGAAAATCCGCGTGAGGGTGTAGCTTCGCTGGTCTGGGCTGCTCCAATGATCCAGCCAATAAATCTTCAGGAGGAAATCATGATCCGATCCTACGCAGTCGCAGCTTCTGCGGTCCTTGTCGCGCTCACCGGCCCCAATGCCAGGGCGGCCGATCCCTTGCCGACGGAAACCCACAAGGTTCTGACCGCCGCCTTGGCGGTTGAAGCCGCGCAGGCGGCGATCGCCGCATGCAAGGCCCAGGGCTACAACGTGACGGTCACCGTCGCCGATCGCACCGGCATGCCGAAGGTGGTCATTGTCCGCGACGGCCCGCCCGGCCGCCGCAAGGCCTACACGGCCGCCGTGCAGAGGGTCTCGACCGCGGATTTCACCAAGCGGATCTCCACGCCGGGCGCGTTCAATCCCACCGTCTACGACCCCCAGCTCGCCACCGGCGGCGGCGGCGTGCCCATCAAGGCCGGCGAAGACACGATCGGCGGCATCGCCACCGCCGGCGCGCCGGGTGCCGACAAGGACGAAGCCTGCGCCGTCGCCGGAGTCGACAAAATCAAGGATCGGCTGAATTAGCTTCCGTAGCCGCAGTCGTCACCTTGTTGCTTTGCCGGCGGCCCGGCAAAGGATTACCAGACGTGCGGTATCAAGCGATACCGCACCGTTCTTTGGTACTCCACGTAGCCCGGCAGATTCCTGGCCAGGATTCTTTCCTCGTCCGACAGTCGCCATATCAGCGCGGGCATCATCGCGACGACGACGAGCAACGCCCACCACGAACCGAGCGCAATCGGTATGCCGAGGAGCATGACAAGAGCTCCGGCGTACATCGGGTGCCGCACCAGCGCATAGGGGCCGGTTGAAATGACCCTTTGGTCGGGGGCCACCTCGATGGTGGCAGAGGTAAACGAATTTTCCTTGAACACGAAAAAGATGGCGAGCCAGCCGAGTATGACAAGCCCGTCTCCGGCCAGCGCCACATACGGCGGCATGTGGGACCAGGCGAAGCGATGATCGAGCGCGGCGAGAACAAGCAGGCCGATAAATCCCAGCGATACGAACGACATTATGATCTTTTGCGTGGTTTCCTTCTCGGCAGTCGGACCCCCGCGCATCCGTCGCGCCAGGAGCCGCGGGTCGTGTTGCATCAGGTAGAGGGTGATGGCGAGGGACAATGCGAAATATACGGTCAGGAATGTCCACGCCTGCCAGTAATCGAGCGTTCCCGCCGGAACAAACAGCAGCGCCGCCATGACAACAAGAAGGAGCAGCAGCGCGGCGAGCGCCCTTATATTCAGGTTCTTCATCCCGCAATCGTAGCACGTCGCCGCGCGCAGGGAACTCCTGGCCCGTCGTCCCCATCGGGACGGCGCCGGCGCGGCATGGGATTTTCCATGCTCATCGAATATTCCCAGGCCGGTCTTTGCCGGTCCTCGCTTCCGGCGCTGCTTTTTCCGGCTCGCTCTTTGATTCGGACGCCATGTCGCCATACCGCTGCGCCATCATGCGATAGCGCGCCCTCAGTTGAGCATCGGTGACCGACTGGGCGAGTGAGAGAAATGCGTTTGCTTGCCGCAGGTAATATTTTGCTCCCGGCATGACACCCCCCTTGAGGGATAACGAATGGGTCTGCCAGTAAACCAACCGACGTTCCATGTGTTCGGTTCAACGCATAGGTGCTGAATGATTTGGCGGGCTGCTGCAAAAATGATCACCGACCACTTCCACGTGGATAAAATCGCAGGAATCTGTTTACGGTTGTGGTCCAGAATTTGTCGTGTCGCGATGCGCGGAGGCAGCAAATGCTCAAACTACTACGCGCGGTGTTGCTCATTGCAGTCTGCGCCTTGGCTCTCGACGACCTGTTCGGGCACGGCCGCTTGATTGCATTTCTCTCAGATCAAACCGTGCTGCTCATACATAAGCTGAATGAAGAGCTTACGAAGCTCGTACACCTGATCTCACCCTATTTTCATTAGCTCGGAATTATCGAGGTGGCGGTCGCGATAGATTTCCAAGCCGCAAAGATCCGGAGCCGCTCGCCGGCCGCAGCTTCTCGATCTCAGCCTTCCGATGGGTTTGCCGCGATCGCCGGCCCCCGATCGTCGATCCAAGCCTGACCGCCGGTTCCGGTTCCGCCGCCTCTCTCCGACCAATCGCATTTCCTTGTCGGATCGCGTGTCCACTCCACTGCGCCGATCCTTGCCCGAACGTCTGTCGCCGCTCAGTCGCTTACCATCGTCGCTCATCGCTGCATCTCCGCTGCTCAACCCTCGGCTCAACCACCGATAAGCCAGCTTGGTGAACAGGTTGTGAAGACCGGAAGCAGAAGCGGGAGCGCGCCGAGTGCGCTTTTTTCTTCAGGACGTTCATCCCATGACACCCCCGCGCCCGCAGATCGGCCTTGCGACGCGCGAGTCATCAGGGGAACCGCCGGGACACGGCCGACGTTCTCATCCGCGCGAATTGCAAATCAGGAGGCAAACCATGAGCCGTTTATCGATTTATGCTTCGGCGGCCCTCGCTTTAGGACTGATGGCCGCGGCCGGAGGCCTGTGTCCCGACACGGCGCGCGCCTACACCGTTCGGGGCTCCGTGGATTGCGGTGCGGGATGGGACTTGTGCATGCAAGCCTGCGACACCACCGTTCCCGGGGGACCACTTCTGGGCAGGTGCAACGACTATTGCGCCAGAGGCACGAGCATCTGCGAAGCCAGCAGGATACCCTTGCCGGCAGGCTATCGATCCCATCCGCGATACGCGATCGGGCGAAAGTAAATTTGTCCAGACAGCGGCCCCTCGATCATTCACCTTGCCCGCCGCCTTGATGACCGGCCACCATTTTTCGATCTCGGCTTTTTGAAAAGCGCCGAGCGCTTCCACCGTCTGAAGCTCGCGCGGAAAAATCTCCCGTCCTTACCCGCGTGTTCGCGTTGTTCACGGAGACCAGCGGCGCAAGCTGACTTCCTCCGCCTGTTTTCGGGACGGCAGCGCGCACGGCTTGCGGTTGCAGATCGTCGGCCTACATTCAAGGCGACTGAGACAAACCGACTCGGGGAGATTCGAAATGTCGACCCAGGTCAAGATTGCTCTGGCTGCAGCCCTTTTTCTCGGCGCTGCTTCGGCGGCTCTGGCGAAGGGTCGTCCAAATCCCGGAGGGTCGGTGAGACCCTGCAGCCTGGATGGAGTTAATCCGGTCCACCACCCCCAAGTCTTCGGCAACGCCGCCGCCAGAGCCTATGGTTTCGTCCAATCGCCGGACCACACCTGGCACGTGGATCAGCGCCTGTGCGAAAGCTTGCTGCATCGCTCAACGTGAGCCGCGCGTCGCCCCGCTGGTGGAAATCAGCGCAAGACCGTTGCAATCACGGCAATAGCGCGCAAGCGTGACCAGGCCGGCGGGTGGACTTCCATGGGGCCCATGCCCACTTGGAGCGGTGAAGCCTTAAGGAGACACATCCATGATCAGGAACATCGCTCTTGCAGCCCTGCTCGTGCTGGCATTGCCGATCGGTATGGCGGCGGCGCAGCAACAGCAGCAGCTCCAGCAGCAGCAAATACAGCAACTGCAGCTGCAGCAGCAGTTCCAGCAGCAGCAGCTCCAGCAGCGACTCCAGCAGCAGCTGCAGCAGCAGCCACCACAGCTGCAGCTGCAACAGCAGCTCCAGCAGCAGCAGCTGCAAGAGGAGCAGCGGCTCCAGCAGCAGCAGCTACAGCTCCAGCAGCAGCAGAGCAGCAGCGGCCACGGCGGCTTCCCACGCTAGGCCGCCAGAGACCGCATTGTGAATCCGAGAGCGCCCGCGTGCCGCGAGCCTGAAACGCCACGCCCGGGCAACGGTCCTACGCGCACTGCATGCGGACGAAGGTTGAACCGCGAGCGTGAAAAACTCGTCAGTTTCAATTTCACGAATAGTCTGATTTGCGGAATCGTGTCAAGCGACAAAAGGCGCTGCATGCCGGTCATGCCCGATGAAAAGACGGGGAGTTCGTGTTGCGTTGCGCCGAAATCGGAAAAGCCCCAAGGCCTGACCCGGGGCTCACCAGGCCGCTCTTCCAACGTTGATCCGCTTAGCGCGGTGAACGTGCTTCTGGGTGACCGGTGGCCCGCGGCCAAGTCCGATTCCGAGCCGGCCGCGATGCCTTACGGCGCGGCGCCCTCCGGGGTGGGCTCGGTGTTGGGATTACCCAGCTGCGTTCCGTCCGGCAGCGTCACCGCCAGGAACTGGCCGCCATTGCCTTCCCGAAGCGGATGCATGATCACGGAGATGTTCATGCCGGGCTTGAGCGTCTTGGGCACCCAGCCCTGCCGCGCCAAGCCGCCGGGGCCGCCCATCTCGATCGACCACGCTTCGACCTGGCCGGCGCTGTTGGTCACCATCATCTGGATAAAGGCGTGGGGGTTGGTCCACAGGAATTCCTTGACGGTGCCCGCCACGGTCACCCGCTTGCTGGCATCGAACATGGCGAAGGAGTGATGCGCCGCCGCAGGGATCGCACACATGGCAACGGCGATGCCCGCGAGGCCGAGAGCTTGGAATTTCATGGGCGTCTCCAGGTTCATGATTTTCGGCGGCCGGCGTCTTTCGCCGGGACCCGCCGCCTCGATGCCATCTCATTCGCAAGCCGAAAAAATGTCAATC
>WNFJ01056500.1_pt1 | contig 14253 bp, 11 predicted proteins | sample 5400461 | NCBI WGS metagenome assembly WNFJ01 (sample SAMN13153349, study PRJNA577476) | soil metagenome | isolation source: 115 cm saprolite on Douglas fir-dominated hillslope | place: USA:California | collected 2013-09-17 | reverse complement strand
TCAAAAGGAGGACGAGGCTTTGGTTATCGACAAACTGAAGTTGTCGGACCCTCAAGTTCGCACTGGATGGTCCTTGGCGTAAGAGTAGGCGCACCATGCCGAGACAAGATGCACGACCCAACCGAGAATGCCCACCGTGCCAATCCAGGAGATACCGGTGACGAGTAACCAGATAATACCGATGAGGATTCGGCCGTTATAAATCTGCCCGAGTCCGGGAATTAAGAGACTGAGAATTCCTGCCAAATAAGGATCACGCACGGCTTGAGCCACCTCCGCGACCCTATACGACTTAAAAGCGGGATTTGTTCAAGCTGAGGTTCGTCGTCTAGCGACAGGCTGTTTAGGACATCCAGGCAGGACGCTCGCGCTCGTAAGCAGTGATATCACTCTCGTTTCTCAGTGTGAGGCCGATGTCATCGAGCCCTTCCAGCAGGCAGTAACGCTGAAAGTCGCTGATTTCGAAGGTTGCCAGGAAGCCCCGTTCGTCGGAGACCGACTTGCTAACCAGATCAACTGTAACGTTACAACTCGCAATCTCTTTCCCTCGTCGCATTAACTCGGCGACCTCGCCGTCGGTGAGCACGACGGGCAGCAGGCCGTTCTTCATGCAGTTGTTCGCGAAGATGTCGGCAAACGACGGCGCGATGATCGCGCGAAAACCGAAATCGGCGAGCGCCCAGGGCGCGTGCTCGCGCGAAGAGCCGCATCCGAAATTTTTTCCGGCGAGCAGAATTGACGCGGCACGGTATCGCGGTTCGTTCAGGGGAAAAGAAGTATCAGGCTGTCCGTCCGGCAGAAAGCGCCAGTCAAAAAAAAGGAATTCGCCAAAGCCGGTGCGCTCAACGCGCTTGAGAAACTGCTTGGGAATAATCTGGTCCGTGTCGACGTTGGGTCGATCAAGGACAGCAACTAAGCCGGTGTGAATTTTAAATGGCTGCATGGAAATGTCTTGTGCTTTGATCTTCGTGCTTTGAACTTTGAACTTTGATCTGTGGATCCGGGGCGCGCAGTACCCATGGAGTTAAACCGTAAACTCGCGAGGACAAAATCAAAGTACAAAGCTCAAAGTTCAAAGAACATTCCAACTGACTATTTGTATTTCCACTCTCTTACATCAACAAAATGTCCGGCGATGGCCGCCGCGGCCGCCATGGCGGGACTGACCAGATGCGTGCGCCCGCCGCGACCCTGCCGGCCTTCGAAATTGCGATTGCTGGTCGAGGCGCAACGCTCACCCGGCTGCAAGATGTCCGGATTCATTCCCAGACACATCGAACATCCGGATTCGCGCCATTCAAATCCCGCCGCCAGAAAAATCTGATCGAGGCCTTCGGCTTCTGCGTGGCGTTTGACGTCTTGCGAACCGGGCACAACCATCGCCCGCACTGCTTTGTTAACGTCGTGGCCTCGAACTACGCGCGCTGCTGCGCGCAGATCTTCGATGCGGGAATTAGTGCACGAGCCGATGAAGACGCGGTCAATTGAAATGTCCCCGATCTTTGTCCGCGGTTTCAGCGCCATATATTCGAGTGCCCGTTCCAGGACCCGTTGTTCAGCTTCGCTCTCGGCCTCGAATGGATCGGGGATGCTGCCGTCGACTGGAACCACCATGCCCGGATTCGTGCCCCAGGTAACACACGGAGCAATTCCCGATGCGTCCACTTCGACGACGGCATCAAAGCGAGCGTCCGGATCGGAAGGTAAAGTCCGCCAATAAGCGAGGGCCTGTTCCCATTCGGCTTCCCGTGGAGAAAAGCGCCGGCCGGCGAGATAAGCAAAGGTCGTTTCGTCGGGAGCAATCAACCCCGCGCGCGCGCCCGCTTCGATACTCATGTTGCAGAGCGTCATGCGACCTTCCATTGACAGAGCGCGCACCGCCTCTCCGGCATATTCGATCACGTGGCCGCTCGCGCCGTCGGTGCCGATCTGTCCGATAATGCCCAGCGCCAGATCCTTTGCAGTTACGCCCGGCGCCAACTGACCGCGCGTGCGCAGGAGCATCGTGCGCGGGTTGTTTTGCGGTAGACATTGAGTGGCCAGCACATGCTCGACTTCACTGGTGCCGATACCAAACGCGAGCGCGCCAAAGGCCCCATGCGTGCTGGTGTGACTGTCGCCGCAGACGATAGTCATCCCCGGGCGCGTCAGGCCCAACTCGGGCCCGATTACATGGACGATGCCCTGTTCGATCGAGTTGATGTCAAAGAGCGACACGCCGAAGTCGCCACAGTTCTGCCGCAGGACCTCGATCTGCCTGGCGGCGATTGGATCGGCGATCGCCACAGATCGATCCGTAGTGGGCACGTTGTGATCGATCGTGGCTATGGTGAGATCGGGCCGGCGCACCTTGCGGTTTGCCGCGCGCAAGCCCTCGAACGCCTGCGGTGAAGTGACTTCGTGCACCAGGTGCAGATCGATGTAGAGCAGAGCCGGCTCGTTCTGAGCGGCGCGTACCACATGCGCATCCCAAACCTTGTCGAACAGTGTGCGTGACATAAATAGACGGTCAGTTGTCAGTTGTTCGTTCGGAGCTTTGTACTTAGTACTTTGTGCTTTGAATTCTTAGCCAACAGGCTATCTTCCCGTTCCCGGTTACCGGTGAATCCACATCCAAGTACAAAGAACTAAGGACAAAACATGATTTCCAACTAACAACTAACTACTGACAACTAACTAAACAGCATGATAAGCATACCGAGAGTCGGCGATTTCAGCGACCGCTTCCGCGACCAGCTGACCCATTTCCGTGGTTCGAATCAAGTGGCCGCCAGTTCCGCGAGCAATGTCCGGCGTGCGATAGCCGGCATCCAGCACGACGCCGATTCCCGCTTCGATGTCCGCAGCCTCATGCTCCAGTTCGGCAGTGTGACGTAAAAGCATTGCCGCCGAAGCGATCGCTCCGAGCGGATTGGCGATGCCCTGTCCGGCAATGTCGGGCGCGGAGCCGTGAACGGGTTCATATAAATCCACAACGCCGCCAACTGTTGCTGACGCGAGCATCCCCAGCGAGCCGGAAATCACCGCGGCTTCGTCCGACAGAATGTCGCCGAACAAATTCTCAGTCAGGATCACATCGAATCGCGTCGGGTTGGTAATGATGTGCATCGCCGCGGCGTCTACATAGAGATGATCCAGCTCGACCTGCGGATATTCCGTGGCGATGCGCGAAACTGTCTGGCGCCACAACTGTGACGTTTCCAGCACGTTCGCCTTGTCAACTGAAGTTACCTTGCGACGCCGCTTTTCGGCGGCGGCAAAAGCGACGCGCGCCACTCTTTCTATTTCACTCGCCGAGTACCGCATCGTGTTGAAAGCCACCGACGTGCCGTTCTGCGAAGTGATGCCACGCGGCTCTCCAAAGTAAAGTCCGCCCAGTAATTCGCGGACAAACAGAATGTCCGCGCCCTCGACAATCTCGCTTCGCAACGGTGACGCACCTGCCAGCACCGCGTAAGAGTTCACCGGACGCAGGTTCGCAAACCCGCCCAGCGCTTTGCGCAAGAGCAGCAAGCCCGCTTCAGGCCTTTGCCGCGCATCGCGATGATCGAATTCGGGTGAGCCGATAGCGCCGAGCAGAACTGCATCCGCCGCCAGGCAGGCATCGAGCGTCGCCCGGGGCAAAGGCGATCCATTTTGCCGGATCGCGCTTCCACCCACCGGGTGTTCTTCGAAATGAAAGTTGTGGCCGTGAATGTTTGCGACCTCGCGCAAAACACGCACGGCCTCGGCGGTCACTTCCGGTCCGACACCGTCACCCGGAAGGACGACTATATTTAGTCTCATCGGTCCCCTTGAAAACTTCCTTCCTCAAAAGTCGAGTTGGGTAGCGTATGCTGCGCAAGAGTGTCAGAAGCCCGCGCGTCAGCAAGCGTAACGTGGCCCTCCCTCACGGTCGGGCTTCATACTATGCCGTTACAGGCCGCGCCCACGGTCGCGCCTCGGACCTAATCACCGGTTCCGACTGCGGTGTAGATTCGACGGCAACCAGCGAAATCAGATCCTGATCGTAGATTCGCTTCTTGCGATCCGCCAGCTCCGTGAACCGTCGATACGCCGCTTCCAACTCGTCTTTGCCGAGCGAGTAACCAAGCCCCTCGTATCGCAACGCCAGCGCGTGACGGCCCGAGTGTTTGCCCAGTACCAATTCGTTCGCAGGCACACCCACTGACTCAGGCGTCATAATTTCATAACAGAGTGGGTTGCTGATTACTCCGTGCTGATGTATGCCGGCTTCATGGGCGAAGGCATTGCGGCCGACAATCGCCTTGTTCGGCTGTACTCCAAACCCGATGATTTGCGACAGCAATTGGCTGGCTGAATAAATCTGCGTGGTGTCGATCCCGGTTTCGAAAGGCAGCCGATCGGCGCGCACTCGCATGGCCATGGCAATCTCTTCCAGCGAGGCATTGCCCGCGCGTTCACCAATCCCGTTCACCGTGCATTCGATTTGCCGAGCTCCGGCATCAATCGCCGCCAAACTGTTTGCCACCGCCAGACCAAGATCATTATGACAGTGAACGCTGATGGTTAGGTCTGTTCGATCGCCAACCACCCGCTCCCTGACCGTACGCACGAGCTGCGAAAATTCGTTGGGGAGAGTGTAGCCCACGGTGTCCGGAACATTCAGGATGGTCGCGCCTTCCGCAACCGCGACGGCAAATATCTCGCAAAGATAATCCACGTCGCTGCGCGTGGCGTCTTCGGCGGAGAACTCGATTTCATCGGCAAAGTCTCGCGCCAGGCGCACCGCCGCCCGGGTCATCTCGATTACTTCAGCGCGTGTCTTTTTTAATTTGTATTCAAGATGAATGTCTGAGGTGGCCACAAAAGTGTGAATGCGCGCATGCGCTGCGCCCCGCAGCGCATCGGCCGCCCGGCGCACGTCCTCCTCAGCTGTGCGGCACAGGGCGGCGACGGTAACTTCGCGACACTCGGCCGCGACGGCCTTGACCGCTTCAAAGTCGCCGTCTGAGGCGATGGGAAATCCGGCTTCGATGATGTCGACGCCCAGCGACTGAAGTTTCCGCGCCAGCCGCACCTTTTCTTTCAGGTTCATCGAGCAGCCAGGCGATTGCTCGCCGTCGCGCAAAGTTGTATCGAAGATTCGGACCCGCTGGGTTGTCATCACACGCCGCCTCTCCCGTTCGCAATCAAACCCGAATCCTAGACGCCAGGGACCCTGAAAGTCAAAGTTATAATTTCTATGAGAAGATAAGTTCCTGTGATAACATAACCGCGGACGTAAACGCGGATAAGTTCGGAGGACCAGGCGAGCAATGGACATCAACCAGTTAGAAGTTTTTTTGAGCGTGGCTCAGGAGAAGAGTTTTTCCCGCGCCGCCGAGGCTTTACACCGCACCCAGCCGGCCGTCAGCCAGGCAATCCGCCGCCTGGAGGTGGAATTGGGCGAATCGCTTTTTGATCGCTCATCAAAGGACGGCACGCTGACCGCAGCCGGCCGGGTGCTGTTCGACTTTGCTCAACAGATGATGAATCTGCGCCACCATGCCCACTCGGCGATTCGCGAGCTACGCGATCTGCATCGCGGCAAGCTGACTTTGGGGGCAAACGAATACACGGTGATGTGCCTGTTGCCGCTGATTCCGATCTTTCGCGCGCGTCACCCGCACATCAAGATCGAAGTGAAGCGCAGCCTGGCCAGCCGAATTCCGGGCGAAATCCTTGGACGCGATGTCGAGATCGGCGTCGTCTCTTTCAAACCCAACGACCAGGCGATCAAGTCGCTGCCCCTGGCCCTGGACGAATTGACTTTGGTCGTCGCACCTGATCATCCGCTGGCCTCGAAGAAAACTGTCTCGGTGCGCGAGCTGGGCGCCGAATCGTTCATTGCGCACAACGTCCCCTCGCCTTATCGCGAACGCGTAGTTAAGACCTTCGAGAAGTATCGTACGCCACTGAATATTTCGATGGAGATGCCAACCCTGGAAGCAATCAAGCGCCTGGTGGAAAAACGTCTGGGTGTAGCACTGATACCGCGTCTGTCAGCGCAAACGGAAATCGCGCGCAAACAACTTGCGGGTTTATCAGTGAAAGAGATGCGCCTCGAAAGACGCGTGCACCTGATCTATCGGCGGGGCGCAACTCTGTCTCACGCGGCGAAAGCATTTCTCACGGTGGCGCGGGGTGCGAATGATAAAGTTGAGCCAGAGCGTTAGCAAGGGCACATTACAGTTCGCGTCATAAGAGTTGCCCTCCCTTACGGTCGGGCTTCTGACACTACTGCATCTTGATATCCACAATCTCGCCGCCAAAGGCGCGCAAGACTTGTTGGACGGTGGGGTTCTGGGCGGCGGCCTGACGCGCCTGCTGTTTCGACCGGCGTGATTCTTCTTCAGGTGAGGCGGGCAAACTATTTTCGCCCTCGTCTTTGATGGAAAAGCGGATTCCTATTTCCCTGCCGCATACTTCGGCGCAGGCCTCACGCAGGGCTTTTACGTTCTCAGCCTTCGCCAGCGAATCGCGATAGTGTCTGGCTTCTGGAGTAAACTCCAGCGACAGCTCGTCGCCTTCCAACTCCGCGCGCACCGCACCGTCGATGGCCGCGATGAGCAGGCGGCGCTTTTTCTTTTCCAATGCCGACTTAATTTGGTCGATCGTTGAGCCTGAGCCCGGGATTGAGACCCCGACGGGCGGTGAGTCAGTTTCTTCCTGGTCGGCAACCGCACCGGAGGTCGCGACAGAACCGCCGGAGGCTGCCCGCGCGGGCGCTTTGGCCGAGGCTTTTCCTGAATCAGCGGCCGGAGTTGATTGCGGCGCGGAACCGCGGGCCGGTGGTTTGCCCGTGCGCAGCGCGGCCTCAAGCTCGCGAATGCGCTCTATCAGATCGCCGAGCGATGCCAGCCGGCGCATTTCCATCAACTTCACCAATCCAACTTCAACCTGATAACGCGGATTCGCGGCATCCTTCAAACTGGCTTCAGTTTCGGCCAGCGCATGAAAGAAGCGCACCAGATCGGATTCTGAGAAGAGCGCGGCCTGCTGTTTGAGCGTGTCCGCATGGGCTGAAGATGAATCGAGCAGCTTCGGATCGCCGGAAACTTTCACTACCAGCAGATCGCGCACGTGTCCCAGCACGTCGCGACAGAAATTGCGCAGGTTGTGTCCACGCATGACCAGGTCGTCGACAATGGCCAGCGCTTCCGCCGGTTTGTTTTCGGCGATCCCGTTGACGACGCGGGCCAGCACCTCCGCGCCGGCAATGCCGAGCGCTTTCTCTACATCTTCAGTCGTAATTTTCTCGCCGGCGAAGCTGATCACCTGATCGAACGCGGACTGCGCGTCGCGCATCGAGCCGTCCCCGGCGCGCGCGATTTCGCGCAGGGCTTCGTCAGAGATCGAAAGGCCGTCAGCATTGGCAATCAGTCGCAGACGCTCGGTAATCTTTGCCGTGGCAATGGTGCGAAATTCAAAGAGCTGACAGCGCGAGGAGATCGTTTCCGGGACCTTCTGCTCTTCCGTCGTGGCCATTATGAAGACCACACCCGGCGGAGGCTCCTCGATCGTTTTTAATAACGCATTGAAGGCAGACGCCGAGAGCATATGAACTTCATCGATGATGAAGACCTTGTAGCGGTCGCGCGCGGGTTTGATGCTGATGTTGTTAATAATCACGTCGCGGACATTGTCGATACCGGTATTGGACGCCGCATCGATCTCCAGCACATCCATCGAACGCCCTTCGGCAATCTCTCGACAGGAAGCACACGCTGTTTCGTCCATCGTCGCACAGGGAGTGGCGGTAGGCCCGTCGGATTTGTGACAGTTTAGAGCTTTGGCTACCAGCCGCGCAGTGGTGGTTTTGCCGACACCCCGCGCGCCGGAAAACAAATAGGCATGATGCAGCCGGCCATGCTCGATGGAATTTTGCAGCGTGCGGGTCAGAATCTCCTGCCCGGTTACATCTTCAAATTTTTGTGGGCGCCACTTGCGCGCGATTACCTGATAGGACATGTTGTCATTTTGGATTTGGTCAGACTCCGGACTTACCCGCAACACACGCTGCCGTTGCTACCGTTGCTCCGTTCCCGGCCTGGCGGGGTTCACAAGGCGATCGTTGTGCGGAGCCCGAAGTCTGATAACTCATTAAAGCATTGCCAATTGCCAATTGCCAATTGCCGATTGGAGTTCGAAGAACAAAGTACCTAATCGGCAATCAGCAATTGAAAATCGCAAATGTCCTAAACTGCCGTTTTGCGATGCGCGATGATGCGCAGCAAACCATTGATGCCGAGGTGAAGCAGGATGTAGACGATGATCGCAATCACCAGCGGCAGCATCAGTGTGTGCCCGCCGTCCGTGCTGGGACTGGCTACGATGCCGCGAAATGGTTCGTAGAAGGGATTAGTTACCGTGACAATAAACTGAACGAACCCAGCGCCACTCCGAGCCGCAACCAGGGCCAGCAGAAACCGCAGTCCCAGCAACGCGTAGATCACATAGAAAATGTAATCGACGACCTGCGAAACCCGAGCCACGCCGCGGGCGCGCCCAACTTCACGCTCGGTCTGAACCACTTCGTCGACGGCTTTAGCACGGAATTGACCGGCGACCTGATTAATGCGCTCGCTTCCCGGGGCCGGCGTTTCGGCCGCACGTTCAGCGATCTCAGCTTGCACTTCACCTTCGACCTGCGACTTGACCGAGCTGTGTTGCCCGGCGCGACGCGCTTCTTCAATTGCCAGTTTGTCGTCGTCCATGATTTACCTCCTGGGAAAACAAAGTTTCTAAGTGCCGTTAAAGCCAGCCTCGAGGAGTTTTTCGGGGCGCGCGATTCGGGTGCGCTAAGACTACTTTCGAATCTCCGGGGCGGACGATTCTTAAAACCGTGGGTTCTCAAATTTGAAGTTTGAGACTACATTTTGAGATTCAAAATTTCATGGCGAAATTTCATGGCGGAGAGGGTGGGATTCGAACCCACGGAACGGTTCCCCGTTCACAGCATTTCCAGTGCTGCCAATTCAACCACTCTTGCACCTCTCCGGGAAGAATTTCGAATTGCGAATTTCGGATTTCGAATTCCAGAGCGCCAAGCTCGCTCCGCGAACTAACGTTTTTCAAATTCGCATTTCGCAATCCGCAATTCGAAATTCTCGTGGCGGAGAGGGTGGGATTCGAACCCACGGTGGGCGTAAACCCACTCCGGTTTTCGAGACCGGTGCACTAATCCACTATGCGACCTCTCCGCGATCAAGTAAAAAGGTAAAAGTAAAAAGGCAAAGTAAGACCAATCGTAACGGGCGGGCTCTGTGCTGATTCGGGAGACGGTAGTTGTCTTCTTCTAACTCCGCTTCTTACTTTTGCCGTTTACCTTTTTACTTTTTCCTTGTCTTACCTTCTTGTCTTAAAGAATTCCTGCATCAACTCGCGGCATTCAGCTTCCAAAATGCCTTTGATGATTTCAATGCGATGATTCAACTGCGGGGCGTCGCAGATTTGAAAGTGAGATTCGACCGCGCCGGCCTTTTCGTCGGCTGCCCCGTAAACCAGCAGTCTGACACGGGCCTGAATCAGTGCTCCGGCGCACATCGCGCAAGGCTCGACGGTCGAATAAACCGTAGCGCCCGGCAGCCGGTAGTTCCCGAGTTTCTGAGCGGCAGCGCGCAACGCGACTATCTCAGCATGCGCGGTCGGATCACAATCAGAGCGCGTGCGATTGCCGGCCACCGCCAATAATTCGCCGTCGGCCACTACGCATGTTCCAATCGGCACTTCGTCACGCGCTTGCGCTTCATGCGCGGCCTGCCAAGCCACCCGCATCCATCGCTCGTGCTCCTCAAGCTGCGCTCTTTCGGCACTCGAAAACATTGCTTCAAACAACGAAACTCAAACTATAGGTGCCCAAAATATGGGTGTCAAGCAAGGCGTTCCTCGGGGTCTTTGTTGTCTGATCGCACATCGAATTGCGTCAGCGATCTCGAAACCAGAATGACATCAGCAACTACGCTGGGGGCAATCAACTACTGAAAATCTTCAGGCCGCCATCGAACTGGGGAGTGAGTTTCGCGCAAAGTTGGCCAGGTTTCGTGATACTATTCGACCGGCTCCGCGGCATCCCACGCCCGACAGATTGCGGCCCGTCATGGCGATTACCACTGATTCAACCCAGCGCACCGCTGGTCAACCTCGGTCAGACAGCAGTACTGTTGATTCTCAAGCTCCATCTCGGACGTTGCGTGATCGGTTGACCTCTGGTATGTCGCGTGACTCGCGCGACTCTTCAGTCGCTCATGCCGCTGAGCGCTCCACCGGCCGGCTGCGACCTGGTTCGGGATCGCCGCATGAAAGTGTCGTACCTGACAGGCAGTCCGCAACCGCGGATGTTACGCGCAGAGCAGTTCCGGCGGAATTCAGCACCGCGATGGCCCACTTCTATCGCGGCGAAGTACAGCGCTCAAATGCCTGGCGCACGCGGCTGGACACGACGACCTATTGGGCTGTATTCACGTCCGCCGCGACACTCTCATTCTCATTCAGCTCGGCGAGCAATCCGCACTTCCTTATACCTATCAACTCAATTTTGGTGGCCATCTTTTTGGTTATGGAAGCGCGACGTTATCGTTATTACGAAATTTGGGCCAGCCGCGTCCGCGTAATCGAGACCGGCTATCTGGCGCAAATGCTGGCGCCAGAGAGCGTGCCGCGCGATCAGGAGTGGGCGTCGCACCTGGCGTCTGATTTGTTGACACCCCACTTTACGATCAGCTCCTGGGAAGCAGTCGGGCGGCGTTTGCGTCGTAACTATATTTGGATCTTCATGCTCCTGGCGCTGAGTTGGAACCTCAAGGTCTATATGTATCCCGACCCGGCTTATAACTTTGACATCTTCATTCAGAGGGCGCGGGTGGGCCTCGTTCCCGGCTGGATTGTTTTCATCGTGGGCTTCGTTTTCAATGCCGCGCTGTTTGTTTTCGCCGTGGGGACGATCAGACTGCGCGAAGCCACCGGCGAAGTTTTGCCGCGGCACCAGTTTTCGCTGCATCCACTCCAACGTATGAGCAGTTGGACCCGCGCGGCGGCAACTACGGGAAGCGCCACCGTGCGCCGAGCCAAGCGCGCGCGACAACGCCTACGCGGCAGCTCCACCGGAGAGTTTAAAAAGATCGACATTACCCAGACACCCGACCGCAGAATTCATGTTTCGGAAACGCCCGACCGGGTGATTAAGTAAAAAGGTAAAAGTAAAAAGGCAAAAATAAAAGACCGGCGGTCCCTGCTTCACTTTTTCCTTTTTACTTTTAACTTTTCCCTTTTCACCATGCTCGAACTCAACGGTCAGAAACTCTCGCTGGCGCAAGTTGTCGACATCGCGGGCGGCGAAGGTCACGTCTCTTTGTCTGCCGCAGCCCGTGAACGAGTCGAACAATCACGCCGCGTCGTGGAAAAGATTGTCGCCGAAGGCCGCACCGTCTACGGTGTCAACACCGGGTTTGGCAAACTCTCAGACGTCCGCATCGAACCGTCGCAACTTCGACAGCTGCAACTGAATCTTGTGCGCAGCCACTCGTGTGGGTTGGGCTCGCCGCTGTCTGAGGCGGAAGCGCGCGCCATGCTCCTGTTGCGCGCGAATGTGCTGGCGCAGGGTTACAGCGGTTGCCGGCCCGTCTTGATCGAGGCGCTGCTCCAGTTGCTTGAAAGCGGCGTCACGCCGGTGATCCCAGAGAAAGGTTCGGTAGGAGCGAGCGGCGATCTCGCGCCCCTGGCTCATCTGGCTTTGACTGTAATTGGCGAGGGAGAAGCTTTTTATCGCGGCGAGAGAATGCCCAGCGCGAAAGCTTTGCAGCGCGCGAACATCGAACCGCTCCAACTCGAAGTCAAGGAAGGCATCGCGCTGCTCAATGGTACCCAGGCGATGGTGGCCGTTGGTGGACTGGCGTTGTATCGAGCAGAAAGGGTGGCGCGGCTGGCTGATGTCGCCGGCGCAATGACCCTCGAAGCCTTACGCGGGACGCCGGTCGCCTTCGATGAACGCATACACGCCGCGCGGCCACACACCGGACAGATCGAAGTGGCCGCGCACCTGCGAGAGCTTTTGCGCGACAGTCAGATACGCCAATCGCATCTGGAAAACGATCCGCGCGTGCAGGATGCATATTCCGTGCGTTGCATGCCACAGGTTCATGGCGCAGTCCGCGGCGCGCTCAGTCACGCGCGGGAGATAGTGGAAACTGAAACCGGCAGCGCGACCGATAACCCGCTGGTGTTTGCCGAAACCGGAGAGGTTTTTTCCGGAGGTAATTTTCATGGTGCGCCGCTGGCGTTATCTTTCGACTACGCCGCGATCGCCATGACTGACTTAATGAGCATCACTGAGCGGCGTATCGATCGGCTGGTAAATCCGGATTCGAATGAAGGACTACCGCCATTTCTTTCCGCTCGGCCCGGCGTGGGATCGGGTTTCATGATGATGCAGATCGTTGCTGCCTCGCTCTTGAATGAAGCAAAGGTCCTCGCTCACCCGGCCAGCATCGATAACGTGCCAACGGACGGTGGCAAAGAAGATCACGTCTCGATGGGCATGACCGGGGCAACGAAGCTTCGTTCAATTGTTGACAACGCGGAACTGATCACCGCGATCGAATTGATTACCGCCGCTGAAGGTTTAGAGTATCGCGCACCTCTGCAACCTGGGCGCGGCGTAAGGCAGGCTTACGAGATTGTCCGCAAGCATGTACCGCGTCTCACTTCAGATCGCGCGATGTCCGGAGAGATTCAAACAATCGCGAAAATGATTCGCAATGGTGAGTTTGATGAGCTTGCGTAGTCAGCTTCACAAGGCGAAACCTCTGACCTTTGGACGGCTCAGTTAGGAGTTGAAATCTATTGGACCGCACTTGGGCAGCATAATTCTTATTGGCCGACGCGCATAACCCTCAATAACTTAACCCGCCGCGAATAACCGTAAGTGAATACGCGGGCAAAGTAATAGTCTTGCTCTCAACCTTCTCGATGACGCGATGCTCGGGCGGTTCAGCTTTGATCGGGAACGGGTTTTTCGGATCAGAGTTGAGTTGATACTGAGCTCCCGAGAATTGAAACAAATCTACCCGGCCCCTGAACGTCGAAGCCTTTCGCAGCGACGCATTTTGAAAGACCACGCTCGTTTCATAAGCACTTTGCGGATCCTTATTAATCAGCATCACCGACCACAGTCCATCGGGCCGATGGACGGCATAGGCTGTGATCATCTCATCGCCATTGCCGTTTCGCACGTCAGAAACTGCCGGATAGATTTCGTGTAACTGATCCCCAGGCTGAACCCATTCCTGGGTTAGCAGACGCGCCCCCCAGTAAGTTGCCGTAGGCTTCTTGATATGGCCGTGATCGTCGCGGAAGAAGATCATATTATTTCCGGATGAGCATTCCTGCTCCTTGATGATCTCGCTCGCTTCGTAGCCGTACAGATACGCCGCCTCGCCTCCCATCGTTAGAAAACGGCCCACGCTGTCGGCGTTGAGCAACGCGCCGTCGAGATCCACTTCGGCCCGAGCGCCGAAAGCAGAATAGCCGTACTCAGTCATAAGCCAGGGAATATCATGCGTGAGGGAACCCTGCTGCAACTCGTTCAGCGCATCCGTAAGCATCTGGGTCGCCTCTGCAAGCTGTTGAGGCTCACAGTCATCTCCGAACGGATACCACTCGAACGAAAAGAACGTGAACTTGTCGAGCTGTCCGCGGCGCTTCAGATACTCGATGAAGCGACGCATCCATCCGGCTTTTCCGAATTCAATTCTGCCGGGGACCTGCGACTGTTCGATGTCCTGCAGACTTGGCCCGCCAAGCCGAAGCGCGGGACTGATTTTGTGAATCGCTTTTTCAAACTGAAGATACAGTGTCCCGAAATGCTCCGGATTCACGAATTGCCCGTCGGGTTCTTCTCCCATTTCGATCCGCTCAACCGGATAACCTCGAGCCTGCAAGTATCGAACTTCAGCGGCGGCGTTTTCAGGAGTGTCATACAGCACCGGCACCGGAACTAATAGCGGCAGCCCGTTTGTCAGCCCGGTCTTGAACACGAAGTCAAAGCCCGGCTGCTCAGTCTGATCGTCGCGATCTATTGCGCGATGCCAGGGATCGGTGGAAGAAACGTAGATGTCTGTCTGTTTGTATCGCCCGATTCCGTGATCAATCGCATCGTTGAAACGGCCCCGGCCATCGAGCGTACCCAGATAGATTTCTCGAATTGCATAACCAAGCCGGTCGCGAATATCTCTTGAGTTCTTCGGAGCCGTT
>WNFJ01357129.1_pt1 | contig 14254 bp, 9 predicted proteins | sample 5400461 | NCBI WGS metagenome assembly WNFJ01 (sample SAMN13153349, study PRJNA577476) | soil metagenome | isolation source: 115 cm saprolite on Douglas fir-dominated hillslope | place: USA:California | collected 2013-09-17 | reverse complement strand
CGCATCGACTGGAAATTTGCGGACAATAAAAGAAAGATCACCAGAATTGCAAGCGCCAACCCGATTGCCAAATTGCCTAGAGTTTCGCGCATGGGCGCGATTTGTCCTCTGACGTTCACGGTCACTGCTCGGGGCAGATTTCCCGCGCGTTTAATGGCTGCATCAACTCGGCTGCTTACCCTGCCCAAGTCCTCTCCGACCACATTGGCGGATATTGTGATCATTCGCAGACCGTTGGAGCGATCATATTCTCCAACCATCGTGCCGTTCCTGACCTGGGCGACGTCGCCGAGGAGGGGATGCGATGAGTCGCTCCGAGTAATGGGAATGTTCTCGACATCATGAAGCGAAGCCATCTGCTGCTGGGGCAATTCGATCTGGACCTGATAACCGATACCGGACTTCGGGTCTGCCCAGTAATTCGGCGTGACAAAGCGGCTGGATGAGGTTGCCGCAACCAGCGAGCTCCCGACTTGTTCGACACTGACGCCCATCTGGCCGGCAAGCTCGCGGTTCACATTGACCTCCACACTCGGATAGTCAAGCGGCTGCTCAAACTGCAGGTCCCGCAACGAAGCAATCTTGCTGAGTTCGGCGCGAAGCTTTTCCGCATAAGCCCGGTCATCTTGAAGATTTGGTCCGTTGACCGCGATTTCGATGGGTGTGGGCGCGCCGAAGTTCATAATCTGACTGACGATGTCGCCCGCTTCGAAGGAGAATTCACCTCCGGGGAATATGCTGGGCAGAGTTTTGCGCAGATGTTCTTCCAGTTCCTGTACAGATAGCGGTGAGTCGGGCTTCAGCGCCACGCGTAGCACGCCTTCGTGCGGACCACTCGTCCATAGAAAAATGGTATTAATCGGATAGGCCGGAGGTTGGGTGCCCACATACCCCAGTGTGACCGCAACATTGTCGTAGCCAGCGATCTTTCCAATCTCGTCCAGAACCCGGAGTGCCATGACTTCGGTCGCTCCGACTCGCGTGCCGATTGGAGCACGGAGCCTAAGCTGAAACTGGCCGGCCGTGACACTGGGGAAGATCTCCCTCCCCATGAGCGGTCCAAGGAGAAGAACGACCGCAAAGGTGAAGGCCAGATAGACCAACAGCACCGTCTTGCGATGTCCCATGAGTCGGCCAAGAACTCTGCCTAGCTGATCGCGCGATTCAGCGAGTCTTGATTTTCGCTGACTCTCTTGATGACCCGGCTCACGAAGAATCCAAGTCGACATGACTGGGACCAGCGAACTGGAGAGGAAGTACGAAGCAGCCATGGCGAATCCTACGGATAGCGATAGTGGCACGAACAGGCTCCTGGCGACACCAGTCATGAAAAATGAGGGCACGAACACCGAGAGGACACATAACATCGCAAGCAATCGCGGAATGACCACTTCGCGGCTCGCATCGAGGACCGCCTTGGCGTGTGGAATGCCTTGTCTAAGGTGGGTGTGAATGTTCTCGATCGCGACGGTTGCCTCATCCACCAAGATCCCGACCGCTAGTGCCAGACCTCCCAGCGTCATCGTATTGATGGTTTGTCCGGCTCCCCACAGCGCTACGACAGCGGTCAGCAAGGCGAAAGGAATCGTGGTTACAACGATGGCAGAACTGCGCAGATCTCGAAGAAAGAGCAACACCATAAGGCCGGTTAACAACGCACCGAGAATGCCTTCCCTCACCAGTGACGAGAGCGCACTCTTCACGTAGGTCGATTGATCAAATTCGTAGCTGATCCTGATATCGTCAGGAATGAGAGAGCGGAACCGGGGGATGCTGTTCTTGACAGCGCTGACAACCGCAAGAGTGGAAGCATCCGCCCGTTTGGTGACGGAGAGATAGATGGCGCGTCGACCATTGACGAGGGCGTATCCGGCTAAGATGTCGGTCGAATCCGCAATATTGCCAATATCATGCAGGAAAACGGCCGGGCCGGAGCCAACGCGAATCGGTAGGTCTTTCAGATCCTGAATATTGGAAACCACAGAGTTGATGGGTACCATCGGCTGCAAGTCTCCGGTGCGAATGTTTCCTGCTGGCATGATGACGTTGCCTGAGCTGACCGCCTTGATCACCTCTTCTGGGGACATGTGGTACGCGCGCAAACGATCCGGATCTACCGAAATCACAACGGTTCTGGCATTACCGCCGAACGGCGGTGGAGCTGAAACACCGGGAAGGGTCGCAAACTGAGGACGCACACGGTTGAGTGCGAGGTCCTGAATTTCGCCTAGTCCTCGGGTCTGACTGGAGAAGACAAGAAAGCCAACGGGAACGCTACCAGCGTCAAAGCGCATCACGAAAGGTGGGACCGTTCCGGCGGGCATGAAGGCCCGTGCACGATCTACATAGGATACGGTCTGAGCCAAAGCCTGGCTCATATCGGTACCCGGTTGGAATGTGAGCTTCAAAAGTCCAACGTTCTGGATAGATTTAGACTCCACACTCTCGATGCCAGTGATGTACAGGAAGTGGTACTCGTAGTAGTAGACGAGATAGCCTTCCATCTGGGCTGGCGACATGCCTCCGTAGGGCTGAGCGACGTAAATGAAATATGTCAACCGGCCTCCAGCTCAGCGCGAGCAACGACAAAAGGCCAATCGCGATGACTGGTACCAGAATCGTGAAGGGCCGCCGCAACGCGCCCCGGATCAGCCACATCTCACTGACCTCCTGACGTGCTCTTGCGAGCCAATTCGAGAAACGGTTGCAAGTCGCCGTGGGCTAATGCCTCCCCGAGCAGGGCTCGCCAGACGGTAAGCCGGGCCAGATTGTCCTCGATCTCGGCCTGCAGCAGTAGGCGCTGCGCGTCGGCAACCTCCACGATGGGCGTCAGCCCAGCCTGATACCGAGCAGTCGCCTGTGTCTCTCCTAGCTGTGCTGCTTGCAGCTCGACGGGCGTATTTTGGCTGATGAGTACTGAGCTTTCGTAGGCCGCTTTGGCTTTTTCCGATTGTGCCGTCAGGTTCTGGAGCGTTCTCTCATAGTCCGCTTGCTGCGCCCGTTCATTGGACTTTTCAATCTGTTTCTTGAGGTGAAGGCCAGGGAAATCGAGAACGGAGAAAGTCGCATTAAGCCCAACCGCCCAGTTGCGCCTCGTGAGACCGAGTCCATCTGTGCCGGTGCCAAAACTGCCGTCAGTATTTGCTCCGCTTCCACGTCCTGAGAGTGCGCCCTGCAGATTGAAGTTCGGGTAGTAGGACTTGCTCAGCACTTTCTCTCTGGCGCGGACTTCAAAGAGAGCCGAATTGAAAACTTGCGCGAGAGGATGCAGAGTGAGGGAGGCTTGAGAAGCGAACGGTGCTGGCGGCTTACCCAGCAAAGAGCTTGCATCGATATCAACCTTGCTGCCCGCGATCCCCAGCAATTGAGCGAATGTGGCCTCGTTCTCCCTTTCGAGTTCCTGAGCACGAATCAGCTGAATCTTGGCCGCCGCAAGTTCGGCATCCGCGCGAGAGGAATCGGCCCCAGGCCGAAGCTCTTCCCTGACCAGCGCATGGACAGAATTAGCGAGAACTTGTCTTCTGTCCACATCTGCTTCCGCCGCCTTTACCTGCTGTTGCGCTGCTGCCAGTGCAAGGAAGGCATCGCCCACGGCGGCGGCGACGTCGAGCTTAGTCAGAGACAGTTCCGCGGTGACCCGATTTTGGGCGGCCTTAGCAACGCCTACTGTCGCGCTACGATATCCGAAGTCGAATGGCTCCCAGGAAAGCAGCAAGCCAGCGGCGCTCCCCCAAACTCCGCGATCAGACCTGCTGGACAGGACAGGGCCAGAGATCTGAGGCACAACCGACTGAGGTAGCAAGAGACCAAAGATGTTGTTTCGGGTGGCACGATTGGATTGCCACAGCAGGTCCGCACGAGGAAGGTAGGCGGTTCGAGAAAGGCCGACGCCTTCCCCGGACGCGGCTGCTCGTGCCAACGACGCGCGAACAGCGGGGTAATTCGCGAGTGCAAAGTCAACCGCCTGGTTGAGGGTCAGCAGCCTGTCGGGTGGCTTCGTTGGCTGTTGAGCATAACTCCGAACAGATGAAAGCGGCACGAGAACAACGGAACATATTGCTATTAGGCGGAGGTGAACCTGCCTGATATTGAACACTGCTTTAGCCATCCTCGACGGTTGTAGCTACCGATAAACGGTGAAAGATATTTAAAGTGATAACCGCAGATTAAATTGCCCCGAACCCTGCGTGAAATTCCGTTCAGACCACATCGTCACAACTTTAACCACGTCTTTTCCCATCGAATGGGTTTAGCAATTCCGCTTCCAATCTTGCAGAGAATCAGGCGTAGGCCCGAGGATGAGCGAGCCGGCAATTCGGGCCGCGCGTATGTCGAAATAGGTAGGGGCTGCTGTTGGGACCTGAGGACGTAGGCCGTCAACCGGCTGACACTTCCGTTGGGTTATGGTCAGTGTCGAGCCGTTCCGCAGTTGACCGACGCTCGAAACTGTTTCACCTGGATCATCTTCTTCGATCGGACTTCCAAAGGCTTGGCAGAATTTGCTCCCAACCCCGACGCCAATCCCATTGACACTCCCCCTGACATTTGATGAACGATTGAGCTTCGTTCACATGTGTTGAGCGTTATTTTTAATTGCGAGTTGCCCGGGGTTGCTCGACCCGATGGGTTGAGCGTATTGCCGCCGGCAGTGATCTGTTCATTGTTTACACGGCTGGTCAGCGTTTCGCGAGCCTGGTGGCCGTGAACTCCGCACAATTTTACGAGAATCGTTTTGCCATCAAATACACGTACTCATGGCGACCGTGAGGTCAGAGAGGGAATCGCAAGTGCACCAACTATACTGATCGCTCTGACAGACAAATAACCTGAACTCGTCCTCTGGAGGCATCTAATGCGAACACGAGCGGTCCACAAGAGTACGGTTTTGACGTTAGCATTTTTGATCTTAGCAATGGGCTTGCAGGCTGCCCGCCCTTCGAATGCCGCCTCCGAAAATGCAAAACACGTCCCTCTCAAGGAGGTCGCGGACATCCCCCTGCCGGGCCGAGCAGTCCGCTTCGATTACCAGAGCCTTGATCCCTCCCAAGGGCGGCTTTACATCTCTCATATGAACGCCGACCAACTCGTAGTCTTCGATACCAAGAAACGTGAAGTCGTGGCAAACCTCGACCGCTTTTCTCGTGTGCACGGAGTGTCGGCGGTTCCCGAACTGGGCAGAGTCTATGCATCAGTAACGGAAGAGCACAAGGTGGCCGCCGTGGACATGAAAACACTGCAAACGCTCGCCCGCGTAGGCCCCATTAACTATCCAGATGGCATTGCCTACGCACCGGGTCCCCAGCGTGTCTTCGTATCCGATGAACACGGCAACGTGGACGCTGTAATTGATACGAAAACGAATTCGCTCGTGGCTAGCATCGCGCTCGGAGGCGGCGCCGGCAACACGGTCTACGATTCCGGTTCCGGCCACATCTTGGTGGCCGTTCACGAGAAGAACGAAGTTGTAGCCATCGATCCGGCAACCATGCGGATCATTGGCCGCTACCCCATGACCGGCATTCAAAGCCCGCACGGAATCGCATTGGATCAGTTGGGGCGGCTCGCGTTTGTGGCGGGAGAAGAGAACCACATGCTCGCCGTCGTAGACCTGAATACCATGAAGGTTTTGGCGACACATCCTGTCGGGGAAGATCCTAACGTGCTGGCCTTTGATCTCGGACTCAAGAGGCTGTATGTATCCGCCGAATCCGGCAACGTTTTCGTCTTTCGTGAAGACGGAAAGACACTTGTCCATGAGGGGAACATCGCAATCCCGCATGCCCATACGGTATGTGTTGATCCGAATACTCATCTTGTCTATTTTCCTTTGGAAAATATCGATGGGCATCCGCTCCTGCGAATAATGGAGCCAACCCCAACGCAGTGAACATTCGAGTAAACATCCTTTTGCAGGCTTCCTCTATTTAGATATTTAGAGAAGGCTGGGATATTTGCGTTTGCCAGCGGTCTTGGCGCAATCCCGACTATGAGGTTTCCTCGGGCGGTCGAAGGCCTACAAACGCCTTATAGAGCAAGAGGTCGTAAATGATTTTCAGCACTCCCGCGATGAAGAATGGCGCGTTGATCAGAGAAGGCCGAGCAAACATCAATCCCACAAACAATGGACTAATCGCCGCACCGGTGGTTCGGGCCACGCCGGTGATACCGGCGGCTGCGGATCGTTCTTCCGCGTTGACCACAGCCATTGTGTACGACTGCCGAGTCGGTACGTCCATTTGACTGATACTGAAACGTACCAGCAGAACCAGGACAGCCAAAGAAAGATTCGGCATCAGCGGCACAAGTATCAACAGAATGTTCGAGGGCAGGTGCGTGATAACCATGGTGTTGATAAGGCCGAAGCGAGAAGCAAGGCGCGACGCCAGTAGTGCCGAGATTCCGGCAAAGATATTCGCCCAAAAGAAAATGACGCCGAGTGTCGCTGGGTCTACACCGAAGCGCAAGTAGAACCAATAAGCAGCGAAGCTCTGCACCACGAAGCCCCCTGCAAAGGAGTCAAGAGCGAACAAACTTGCGAGCTTAACCACCACATGACGTGAGCGACTGATTCCCAAAATACTTTTCAGAGTCCCAGGAAAAGCAGGGCGTTCTCCCGTTGAATTCACTTCTGCAGCGGACGAAAGGCGCGTAAAAAGGAAGGCCAACAAAATGCCCAGCGCGGCATAAAGAATAACTACAACACGGTAGCTGACCACAGGCCTCATCGCGGTCTTCTGCAGCGCGTGCGCGAGAGTCCCACCACATAGCGCACCGAGGGCGGTCGCCAACGAGCCAGCCAGCGTGTACCAGGCAAACACCTCGGTCCTGGTCCGGCCAGGAATAACATGAGAAAGTACGGCTTGCTCGATCGACAGAAACGGCCCTACTTCATTGCCACTTGGGCTTATAACACCAATCGTGCCGGCGAGAATCAGAAGCAAGAAATTGTGCGTGAAGGCGAAAGCCAGACCGGCAGCAGCCATCAGAATGGCGCCGACGATGAGCATGCGCCGTCGCCCGATTCGGTCGGCACGAGTGGTGAGATAAAGGGAGATGACCGTATCCCCGACAAGCGTCAGCGTGAGAAGCAGGCCGGTTTGCGACTCGCTCAGTCCCAGGCCAATCAGATAGAAAACCAACACTACAGATAGCGAGCCATATGCGAACAGGCGTACGAATCGAGTGAGGAACAGGAGCCACCCATCACGTGTCAGAGTTCTGAGCGCGTTGGGCATTGAGTCGGTAGTCAGCATCGTTGTCTATACGCGGCGCGCCGATGTGTGTGCACACCGAATGTTGAGCAAATTTCCCACAGCGCCTCAGCGATTCCGAACTGGAACCGATCCGAAGGCCGCAACTTTTGCTAGCCCAATGTTCAGGCTGGTCGAAGCAATAGCCCCGCCATGGCCGCGCAGCCTATGACGATTGGTTCAGGAACTTTCCACCAAAAAAGCACGGCTAGGCTGACAATCGCAATCGCGAATGTGGGCACGTCATAAATTGAACGGCGGGCGAGCACAATCACGGCCCCTGCAATGGCTCCTGTCGCCGCTGCGGTGACGCCTCGCACAAAAGCATTCAACTGCGGGTTCTTGGCCCAGCGTTTGTACGAAGGCGCCAGCAGTACGACGACCAGATAGACTGGGAGGAATATTCCGAGCGCCGCTGCTGTCGCACCCGGAACTCCAGCAACTATGAAGCCAATGAAAGCCACGGTGATTACGACCGGTCCCGGCGTGATCATCGCAACGGCAACCGCATCGACGAATTGATGGTCAGTTAGCCAATGATGTCCCTGCACTACTCCGCCGTAGAGAAATGGCACGACTGCCAGGCCGCTTCCGAACACGAACATTCCCGCTTTCGCAAAATAGAGGAATATTTCCGACAGAGTGCCGTTTACCCCGAAAGTTCCCAATGTAAACAAGAGCGGGATAACGCTCCGGGGTTGCATGCGCATCGGATAAGCCTTGACCAGCACAGAAACTACGCCGCCGAGCAGGAATAGCCAGATGATCTCGTGCGAAGTCCATGCCGTGGAGACCGCCAGAATCGTGAAGATTCCCCACCGCAATTTGTCTCTCCCGAGTGTGAGCTTGGTGAGTTTGAACGCGGACCGAGTGATGATCCCGATCACGGCTGCGCCGATTCCGTAGAACATACCCCGCATCCACGGCAAGCCGCCAAAGCGGACGTAAGCTGCCGACAAAGCGAGCACCATCAGGAAGGAAGGCAGCACGAACGCCACTCCCACTGCAGTACCTCCTAGCACGCCGGCCCGAATGTAGCCGAGGTAAATCGCCAGTTGAGCTGCCAGCGGACCCGGTGCTAGTTGCGCCAGAGCTAATCCTTCAAGGTAGTCTTCTTTGCTGATCCAGCCACGTTCGTCAACCAGATCCTGCTGCATGTGACCCGCGAGCGCGATGGGTCCGCCGAATCCCACGGTTCCCAGCCACAAGAAGTAGCCAACGAACCGAGGGAAGGGCACTTTAGTCCGCGGATGTGTCTCCGGATCGTTTTGGTGGCTCATTTTGCTGAGTTGGTGTTGTCCAGTGCTGCTCGCAGGCCTTTCGCGAGCTTCACCGCATCGTCATTTGCCCAAAAATGCACAAAGAATAAGCGTGGCTCTTCCTGGAGCATGTGATTGTGAAGCGCAGTGACCTGAATTCCATTCTGCCGGAGAGCCTTGATCACCGGATTGACTTCGCCATCTAGAAGGACGAAGTCGCCGGTGATTGCCGCTTTGCCCCCACCTGTCGGCTGAAAGTTCAAAGCCGTTGCCAGTCCCATTGAGCCGGGAACAGTCATTCCCCCCTCGGTTATCTTCTCGGCTCTGGGAACCCCAACCTGATACACGCCTCCGTTAACCTTTCCTTTATGTCCGAGAACTTGATCGATGGCGGCAGTGTCGATTTCGAGCGCCGGTGGAGGGCTCGGGGGCTGTGCGGGGGCGGGCGTCTTCGTCAATGCAATGACCTTCTTCACTGCGTCAGCCAATTTGACGGCGTCGCCGTGCCCGGCAATGTGCATGTACATCACGCGGGGCGTCTCATGCAGAATGTGATTGTGCAGCGCAGTGATTTGCAGCCCGTTCTCTTGGAGTGCCAACATCACGGGTGACACCTCGTCTTCGGCTAGTACAAGGTCGCCCATGAGCATCGCGTCCTGGCCGGGGTTGCTGAACGCGACCCAGGATCCGAGCGCAAGTGCAGGTTTCACCTGCACGCCATCGACAGTAACCTTGAAGTCGCCGCGTGGAAGTCCGAACTTGTAAGCTCCATCGCCTTGCAGTTGGCCCGACCGTCCGAGAGCCTGTTCGATTGCTTTCCAACCATTCGCAGCCGGAGCCGTTTGCGCCAGCACCGCACAGATGAGGACAAAAAGTTGAGACAGCACCAAAACAGCAATTTTCCTAGTCATGATTCCTCCTTAATATTTACCGGATTCCGTTGTAAAGCCCTTCGATCATTTCGATGCCTCTGTGCAAAACCTCTTCATTCGCTATGCCTTGTTTGTTCCATCCGTCTAATATTCGATCGATCCCAAGCGCTTCGGGTCTTCCAAAGTGTTCATCCGCCAAGTCCGCGTCATGAATCGCCTGCGCGACAAGCCCCAACCGGGAATCCTTAATACTGAAGCTCTTCATGAGTGTTTCAAAGGTGCACTCATTGCCCACGTGACCGAAACCGCCAGCATTGAACATGTCGAAAGGAATTGCGTCAGGATGGTGCCGTGGGTCTTTGTCGAAAGTGAACTTCGCGTGAGGATCGATGTAGCGCAAGATCAGCCACGCAGAAGAAACGCGGTCAATCCCAGGTTGTGGGCGTGTGATCCAGGCTCGCCCGACGTAGTCTTTGGGATTCTTCTTAGCTTCTCTCCCTTTTTCTGTGCCGTGATCACTTTCGAGCTGGCGGACGGCCTCTTCGATTCGAGCACGTATAGGAGACCCGAAGAAGTCAATTTCAACAATTTGCTGTAAGCGCCTCTTTAGACGCAAAATGCCGGGCTCCGGTTTGTCATGGTTTCGCGGTTTCGCGAACTTCTTCAACTCCTTTTCGAGAAGTTGATATTCGCGGGTTCGGGCCTCGTTGAACATGTGTTCGATCTGCTCGTTTCGAAGCTCGTCGAAGGAACACACCTGCGCAACGGCGGCCTGTCCTTTCGAGCTGCGAATGGACGTGGCCAGCCACTCGAAGCGCTCCTGGTTCATCGAATTATTGGGAAGCACATACCCCGAGGCGGGAAGCGCGACCGCGCCATATCTCTGAAGCTTTCTCCACACGCCGACACGCTCGCTCGCTTTTGCCGTCGGCAAGGTGAAGACAAGCAAGAGCCACGCACCGGGTTTCTGTTTCATGGATACGCTCATAGCACCAGGTGATACAGTTATAACATACAGACCGACTATTCATCGGGATGTATTGCCTAGTGTGTTATGGGAACATTACAGGAGGAGAAACTTCAGCTCGATAAAGCTTTTATAGACTATTCGCAAGCGTTACTGGCAGATCCTCAGCTTTTAAGCGAGGATCGTAGCGTGAACGGCTGAGCCCGCTCTTCAAAAAAGGCACCTCAGCGGCTGCCATTTGTGCCAAAAGCCGAACGGTTGAATACGCCAGTTTTGATGGCAAAATCATAGTGCCGACTGGAACTCATAGAAGAATTAAGAGAATTGCCTTTTGTTATCGGGTGTGCTGACGGCAATCACCCACGATCCACAAGTCTATCGCCACAGGTCTAAGCTATTGAACGAGCAGTAGGTAGGGTCCAGAAAGACAGGCAGGCTGAACTTGCGGTCGGTACTGTGAGTCGATCCCTTCGCTCCCACAACGCACTCAGGACATCTTCTTGGAGAAACCTGATATCTTTACCCCGATCGATTCACAGGGCAGTCCGCGGGTTCTCCCCCTCATCGGAACAGGCAACTGATCCCTCGTTCGACTCAAAGTGTCGCAGGAAAGCGCGGTGCGGATGAAGCACTGGTGTTCCCTAATTCTCACAAACTCTGGAGTGCGGAACTTTTGAAATGTTGAAGACAATTACTACAGCGGTTGTGCTTCTAACGGCGGTTGTTCCACTTTGTGCATCCTCTTACTATTCATCTCGCCCGGACGATGCCAAAGCCGTTTCTCTCACGCGCGAACAGTTCTCGTTGACACCAACTCCATGCAGCAGGCTATTGACAGAGTTCAGGAAACACAAGGCCAAGGCATCGTTCTTGTTCCTTCAGGACGTTATCGTCTGACGGAAACAATCTATATTTGGCCTGCCATCCGAGTGATTGGTTACGGCAGTACTCGGCCCACATTTGTGCTGGGTCCAAACACCGCAGGTTTTCAAAAGGGGCCCGCTTACATGGTTTTCTTTGCGGGCGGCCGTCCCGGGTACACGCGCAAGTCCAACCGGCGCCCGACGTCCCATGACGACAATGTCCCAGAGGATGCGAACCCGGGAACGTTCTACTCGGCGCTCAGTAACATTGATTTTGAGATTCAGGACGGAAATCCGGGCGCCGTTGGCGTGCGCGCCCACTACGCCCAGCATTGCTTTCTGGCGCACATCGACTTTCGCATCGGCTCGGGACTGGCTGGAATTCACGACGGTGGCAACGTCGCGCAGGACGTGCATTTCTTTGGCGGCCAGTATGGAATCTGGACCCGCAAACCTTCTCCGGGATGGCAATTCACCGTGATTGATGCCACCTTCGAAGGTCAGCGCGAGGCTGCGATTCGTGAACATGAGGCAGGGCTGACCCTGATTCGCCCGCAATTCAAGAACGTTCCCACGGCGATTTCCATCGATCCTCACTACGCCGAAGAGCTTTGGGGGAAAGATGGCCGCATGGAGCTGATCATCAGTAATGAGAACAACGCGCGGACCGAGATTAACATGGAGAACGTTGTCTGCAGTGAAGTGTCAGTGTTTGCGTCGTATCGAGAGAGCGGAAAACAAGTTGCCGGCGCCGGAAAGGCCTATCGGATCAAAACGTTTTCCCACGGGCTGCACTTCGAGGACATTGCCGCCGCCTCCGCGATTCAAGATGTATACGACACCACAGCTTTAGACACACTTCCCGAACCGGTAAAGTCGGACATTCTGGATCTGCCTCCGATGGATACGTGGTTCAACGTCCGCACGCTTGGCGCGGCCGGTGACGGAATTGCGGACGACACTGAGGCGCTGCGGAAAGCGATCGCGCAACATCGCACAATCTATCTGCCATCCGGCCATTACCGCGTCACCGACTCAGTCACCCTGCGACCAGACAGCGTACTGATCGGCCTGCACCCGAGCACTACGCGGATTGTTATTTCCGATTCGACCCCTGCATTTCAGGGTGTCGGCCGCCCGAAACCCCTTCTCGAAACGCCGCCGGGCGGGACGAACATTGTGACCGGCATAGGACTTTACACGAACGGCATCAATCCCCGTGCGGTAGCTGCGAAATGGATGGCCGGCAGCAATTCGATGATGAATGATGTGCGTTTTCTCGGGGGACACGGCACGGTCGATCCGAACGCAACCTGGGACAAAATCTACAACAACACCCACACTGCGGATGCCAATCTTGAGCGGCGTTGGGATGGACAGTATCCGAGCCTGTGGGTCACGGACAACGGTGGCGGTACGTTCGTCAATATCTGGACCCCGAGCACTTTTGCGCAAGCGGGACTCTACATCTCAAACACCTCGACCGAGGGAAGAGTCTACGAGCTCTCGAGCGAGCACCATGTACGGAACGAGGTCGTATTACATCATGTGTCCAATTGGCGAATCTATGCCCTTCAAACCGAGGAGGAGCGAGGCGAGGGCGGTTTCGCGCTGCCGTTGGAGATTCAGGATTCGAGTGATATCACAATCGCAAACCTGCATATGTATCGTGTGGTCAGCAGTTACCAGCCGTTCCCCAACGCGATCAGAGTTACAAATTCGAAGAACATACGTTTTCGCAATCTCCACTGTTACAGCGACAGCAAGGTGTCTTTTGACAACGCCCTCTTGGATACGACCCACAATGTCGAACTGCGTCAGCGGGAACTTTCCTGGCTGACCATCTCAGGGAATGTGCCGCAAGCGCCGGCGAAAGAATCCTCTCCGGTTCTGGCACAGGGCGCGAAAGTCGAAAAACTTGTGGGCGATTTCTTCAGCATCTCCGGCGGAACTGTGGACGGTTCTGGCGATCTCTATTTCGTGGATGCCAGACGGCAAATCATCTACCGCTGGTCTGTTGCCTCCCGTCAGGTCGATAAGATTCGCGATAGTCCACTGGACCCCGTCCAACTCGCTTTTGATAAAGCTGGGAATCTCATGGTCATTTCCTACGCGGGAAACGGCACAGTGTACAGCTTCAAACCCGATTCGCCCGGTGACGATGTAATTTTGCTGGAGCCGGTGCCGACCGCGCCGCGTCCAGGCATGACTGCGATTCTGCCTGTTAACCATTGGAGAAATGAAAACGATTTTACGGAGGCGGTGCCAGTTCGGAAGCCTTATCAGTTCATATCGCCCGACCGCACCACCTTCATTCCAGCGGGTCAGGACTTCGTGACCGGGGAACTTTACTACGGTTCCAAGCTTCATGACGTGCTGCGAGCATTTGGCATGGCACCGGTATTTGCGGGCCAGCCTTTCTACGTATCCGATGAATCCGAGGAGAAGACGTACAAGGCCCAAGTGGGCGACGACGGTGGGATATCAACCTTGAAGCTTTTCGCAGAGCAGGGCGGAGAGAGTGTAGCGGCGGATACAGAGGGGAATGTCTATATCGCGGCGGGCCACATTTTCGTATACGATCCTGCCGGCCACCGGATGGATACCATTGGCGGCAAGGACGGACACACGCTATTCATCCTCACTCATAGTTCTTTGTATTCGATCGAGACACGAAACAAAGGGCAGGGAAGGCAATGAACCTGGTCAACCCGGCTTCTAGAGAACTGAATGTTAATCAGGAGAACAATCTCTGTTGCGTTGGTGGCATTGTCCGCCCCTCGAAGTCTGCTTGTAGAGTTGAAAGCGCAATCGCGGACGAGTAAAGGGCAACCCGGAACTAATTCCAGAGACCCGACCACGCCATTACTTCCCGTTTGCCGACCACTCAGGACTAATCAGCCGTCGGCTCTTGGAGGAAATCCGCCAGGTCCTAATTAAGAGCCTATTGAATCAGCTGTGCGGAAACTGTGCGGCCATTGCCCTTGATCTCCTCCTAGGTTGCTTGTCCGAAATGACATACTCTACTAGCATTATTTAGCCG
>WNFJ01487524.1_pt2 | contig 14261 bp, 11 predicted proteins | sample 5400461 | NCBI WGS metagenome assembly WNFJ01 (sample SAMN13153349, study PRJNA577476) | soil metagenome | isolation source: 115 cm saprolite on Douglas fir-dominated hillslope | place: USA:California | collected 2013-09-17 | reverse complement strand
CCTCGATGTGATTGTAACGGCGCCGGAATTCGATCTCGTGCTGGCGGTCGTCGGCTCCTCGGCGCGCTTCCATCCCGATCTCGCCGTCAAGCCCATCATCGACTGCGCGGGCTCCGCCAAGCCGATCGCCGCCTTCCTGGTCCCGGATGCTCCCGCCGCGTTGGCGGCGCTGAGCCGGGCCGGCGTACCGAATTTCCGCACGCCCGAGGCCTGTGCGGACGCCATCACGGCAGCGCTGAGGCGGCGAACGCCGCGGGTGCTCACCGCACCGCCGCGGCCGGTGGGTTTTGGCGATGCGACTTCGCCCGGCGCGGGCACGGGCCGCTGGCTCGACGAAATCGAGGCCGGCCAGCTGCTTGATCGCCTCGGGATCGCGCGGGCACCAGCGATCGCGATCGATGCTCGTGTGACGCGCGCGCCGGCCCTGCCTTTCCCCTATCCGGTCGCCGTCAAGGCGCTGGTGGGCGGGATCGCCCACAAGACCGACATCGGCGGCGTGGTGCTCGGCGTCCCGGATGGCGAGAAACTGCTGGCAGCGATCAACCAGATCCGGGCGAGCGTCGCACGCCGCGGGGGCTCGCCGAGGTCCTCATCGGCTACCAGGTGGATCGCGACGTCGGGCCCCTCGTCCTGGTGGCGGCCGGCGGCGTCTTCACCGAGATCGATCGCGACCGCAGCCTGCGCCTGGCACCGGTCGACCTCGCCACCGCGCATGAGATGATCGCGCAGGTGCGCGGCCTCACGCGGCTCGCCGGCTACCGCGGCCTGCCGGACGGCGATCTCGCGGCGGTGGCGCAAGCGATCGTCGCGCTGTCGCGGCTCGCCATCATGGACCGCCCCGCCATCCTGGAAGCCGAGATCAATCCGCTGATCGTTCGGCCGGCGGGGCTCGGCGTCGTCGCCGTCGACACGTTGGTGAAGCTTATGGTGTAAGCTTCAAGCATCGACCCAAAGGACCGCGTTGATTGGAGAATTCCATGTCGTTCGCCGAAGCCCCCCGCCCTAACCCTCCCCCGCTGGCGGGGGAGGATACGGGAGGAGGCGCGGCCGCCGGTGCGACCGACGCGCTGGTCGGCTTCGTGAGCGGGCTGCGCTTTGACGCGCTCAGCCACGAGGTCCGTCACTACGCCAAGCGACATCTCCTGGACACGGCCGGGGTGATGATCGCGGGCGCCGGCGGTGACGTGGCCACCCGCGCCGAGGCGATGCTGGCGTCGGTGCGGCCGGCCGGCAGCGTGGCGGTGCCGGGACGCGCGCGACGCGCCGATCTCCTGGACGCTGCCTTTCTGGGTGGCACCGCCGCCCACGGCATTGAGCTCGACGACGGCTATCGGCAGGGCTCGGTGCATCCGGGCTGCACGGTGGTGCCGGCACTGCTCGCCCTCGTCCAAGGTCGCAAGACATCCGGCAAGGCGCTCATCGAGGCGATGGTGGCGGGCTACGAGACCGTGACGGCGATCGGCCGCGCCTGTCATCCCGATCTGCGCCAGCGCGGTTTCCATCCGACCGGGGCGGTCGCCGTCCTGGGTGCCGCCATGGCGGCCGGCAAGCTGCGCGGCCTGTCCGTCCTGCAGCTTGCCAATGCCCTGGGGCTGGCGGCGAGCAGCGCCGCCGGACTGTTTGCCTTCGTCAATGGCGGCGCCGACATCAAGCGACTGCACGCCGGCCACGCGGCCCGCGAGGGACTGCAAGCCGCGCTGCTGGCGGCGCAAGGCGTCGAAGGGCCGCCCCATGTCATCGAGGCGCGCGACGGCTTTATGCAAGCCTTCGCGTTCGGCCGCGCCGGTCGGGCGCGCGGCATCGCGCTTCCGCCCGCGGTGCCCTTCGGCATCACCGATTGCTACATCAAGCCCTATCCGTGCTGCCGCCACATCCAGCCGGCGGTGGAGGCGCTGATCGGCCTGCTTAAGGACGAGAAGATCGGGACCGAAGAGGTCACGCGCGTCGACACCGAGACTTACCGCATCGCCGCCGAGCATGCCGAGACCGGTTGGGATGATTTTGCCAGCGCGCAACTCAGCTTCCCTTACCTGATGGCGCTGGCGCTCAAATTCCGGTCGATCAAGCTCGAGCATTTCAACGAGCAGCAGCGCCGCGATCCGGCGCTCGCCGCACTCGCCGCCAAGCTCCGTGTCACGGCGCCGCCCGCGATCGACCGGCTCTATCCGCAATTGCGTCCGGCGCGCGTGACGCTCACCACGGCGCGCGGCGCCTTCACCCGCCAGGCCGACGAAGCGCTCGGCTCGCGGCTGGTGCCCCTCGACGACCAGGGGCTGCAAGCCAAGTTCCACGATCTCGTCGCGCCCGCGCTCGGCGCCGCCGGCGCCGCGAAATTGGCGCGCGGATTATGGGCGATCGAAGAAACCGATGACGTCGGATTGTTGGTGGAGACGATGGCGAAGCCGTCGGCCTGATGATCAGCCAGCCAAGAAATGACCAGACCGGAATGAGCACCTTGCCGATCGTCCCTACTCAAAACTCCTGAAGCGCTCTGGAAGCGGGATCGCAGAACGGCTAGCCTAAGGCCCGTAACCAAGCTTCTTTGGGGAAATGTCAGCAGTTTCGGAGGCGCGCGATGAACACGATAAAAATGTCTCGACGCGAGGCCATGCAGCTGTCCACGGCGGCAATCGCGGGATTGTGCCGCAACCGCAAGGTCTGGTCGACACGAAATTGCGGGACGCGGCTCAGCTGGCGCTCAAGCCTGATGGCTCGGCCGTCGAATACACGCCCCAAGAGGCAGGAACGATTACGGGCGTGCTGTGGCGTACGAAAAACCAGACGCCCGACATCGAGTTCGATTACCGCAAAATGAAGATCAAGCTCGATGCGCGCGGCACCGCCAAGCTCTCCGGCACGTTGACCTTCGGGGATCTCGAAAAGCTGCCGCGGCATTCTTACGTGACGCTGCTGCAGTGCGGCGCCCCGACCCCACGCGGCATCGTGAAGTGGACGGGCGTTCGCTTCTCCGATTTCGCCCAGGCGATGGGCGCGCAGAGTTTCGCCTATTACGGTCGGCTGGTGGGCTCGGACGCCTACTTCATCGACGAGGACATGAAGACTTTGATGCACCCGCAAGTCATCCTCGCCTGGCTGCTCAATGATGAACCCATCCCGCCGCAACACGGCGCCCCGCTTCGCCTGATCGTTCCGTTCCGCTACGGCGCGCGCAGCCTCAAGGCGATCACGGAAATCTCATTCACCGCGACAACATTCGCCCCACCCAAACCATGGCCAACGTAGCAGCTGGCCGGCTTATAGTACTCCTGTTGTCATGGCCGGGCTTGTCCCGGCCATCTCGATAAGAAAGGCACTAACGTGCCAGCCTAGGCGGCATGCGCAAATTCAAATCAACACGACAGCCGGGGTTCGCGCGTTGATCACGGCTGATATCTGCCGCCGAAGGCCGGCTGGCTCTGCCCCAATCCGGGAAGCTCCCAGACACCGGCACCGCCGGGGTTCTTGTCGGCGCCGATGTCGGCGTCGATCAGGAACGGCCGATTGGCGGCGACCGCGGTTTTGATGGCATCGCCCAGATCAGCCGCGCGATCGACCCGCACGCCTTCCACGCCGGCCGAGCGCGCCATGGCGGCGAAATCGGGACTGTAGCGTTCGCCGGTCTTGGGGTCATGGAAATCCGTCGCCAGCTCCCGTCCGCCCAAATAGCCGCGCTGCAATCCTCGGATCGACGCATAGGCATAATTGTTCCAAACGATCCACACCACCGGCAGGTCGTATTCGACTGCCGTCGCCAATACGCTGGCATGCATCATGAACGCGCCATCGCCGCACACCGAGATGCAGGGCCGATCGGGCGCCGCCACCTTGGCGCCGAGAACGCCGGCGACCCCGAAACCCATGGGCCCGAAGCCCATCGACCCGATCAGGGAGTCGGGGCGCGTCGGCTTGCAGAATTCGATCAGCCAGTTGTGATGGACCCCGATATCGCTGACCACGATGGCATCCTTGGGCAGCACGGAATCGATGACGGCGGCGGCGCGCTGCGGATGGATCGGGGTGCTGTCGTCGGAGAAGCCGGGCGCGATATAGGCGTTCCACTGCGCCCGATAGGTGTCGATCTCGGCGAGCCATTTCTGGTTCGCCTGCGCCACCTGATCGAGGCCTCGGCGCACCTCGAGCTCGGCCAGCACCTGGCGCAGGAACGTGCGCACATCCGCCATCAGGCCGAGCGCCACCGGATAGTTGCGGCCGATCTCCTCCGGATCGATGTCCACATGGATCAGCTTGGTGGGCGGGATCGTGAACGAGTATCCGGGCAGCCAGGAGCTCGAGGTGCGATCGTCGAACCGCACCCCCAAGGCGAGCAAAACGTCGGCCTGGCGGGTCGCATGGTTGGCCTGATAGGGGCCGTTGCGGGCGACCAGCCCCAAGGCCAGGGGATGCTCGCTGCTCACCGCTCCCAACCCGCTCGAGGAAGACGCGATCGGAATCTGCAAACGCTCCGCGACCGCGAGCAGATCGGCGCCGGCGCGGCCGTAGCGCACCCCCTGCCCCACCAGGATCACCGGGCGGCTTGCCGACAGCAGCATGTCCACGGCCGTGCGCAGGCCGTCGGGATCGGCGCCGCAGCGGCAGGAGATGTTGGCGTTCCAGTCCTCGGGCCGCGGCGTTTCCTCGGCGGCCGCTTCCAGAAAGACGTCGAACGGCACGTCGAGCACGACCGGTCCGGGACGTCCCGTGGTCATGGTCTTCCAGGCTTGCCGAATGGCGAGCGGCACCATCTCGCCGCGGGTCGGCTGAAACACGCGCTTGCAATAGGCCCGCACGGTCGAGGGAAAGTCGGCTTGATAGTGCCGATAGAGCTCCTGGAACGCGCCGCGATTGAACTGGCTGGTCGGGACATTGCCGGTCACCGCCAGAAACGGCACCGAGTCCAAAAAAGCATTGCCCAGCGCGATGGGCAGATTGGCCGAGCCGGGGCCGCAGGACGTGAAGGTCGCGGTCGGCCGGCCGGACACGCGATAATAGACATCGGCCATAAAGCCGGCGACCGTCTCGTGATGAACGGATAAAGTCTTGATGTCGTGGGATCGCTCATAGAGCGCGTCGATGAATTGAATATTGCCATGGCCGCACAGGCCGAAGACCTGCGGTACCTTCTCGCGGATGAGATAATCGACGATGACCTGAGCCCCGTTGAGCATGTTCTTCATGTGTATCGACCCACCTTTTTCCTGTGAGCGCTTGCGCCGGGTATCTTTGGTTTCACCATGCCGAGCGCGCAGCGTGTGCGCAACCGGCCTGCTGGATCACCGCGGCATGCGCCTACAAAGGCATTCCTCTGCATTGATCGGATCTCCATTGCCTCGGCTTGCCGCTCGCATTGTATTTCGGCCCGCCCACCCGAAATTCGCCTGCAAAATCAAGCGCCGCCATTGTAAAGAACAATGGATCCGGCCTCACGGCCAATTCGCTTGCAAAATCAAGGACCGCCGCCTCGCGCAACAATGAACAACAATGCAAGCCATCGCGCATCACAATGAACCGCAAGGCCGCGGCCGGGGCGTCTCGCGCCAAACAAAAACCCGGTGCGGTTTCCCGCCCGGGCACAATTCCTGAGTTTCAATTTCCCGAGTAAGCTGATTTGCAGACCGGCGTCAACAACATTCGCAACGGCTGCCTCACGACGGCAGCTGGGCGGCGTGAATGCCGGCGAGACGGCCGAAGGTCGCGGCCCTGCAGATGCCGTGCTGACCGAACCCGCCCGCTGAATCCCCGCAGGCGTAGAGGCTCGGTATCACCTTGCCGTGCAGGTCGATGACCTGGGCGGTGGTGTTGATCCGGATGCCGGTATAGGAATCGTGCAGCGCGGGCGTATGCCAAGCCGCATAGAACGGCGGCGTGGCGATCTTGTACATGGGCCGCGGCTTCTTGAAATCCGTATCGACGCCCGTATCGACGAAGGAATTGTATCTTTCCACCGTCTCGCGCAGCCTCGCGGGCGGCATCGGCCGCCACTGGTATTCGTTGACGATCCGCTCCGCCAGCTCCTCGAGCGAATCGGCGCTGAAGAAATAGCCGTGCGGATCCACATCGGGCGGCTTGACCTGCCACTTTTCGCGCGCCACCGCGTCGGCATCGAAGACGGCCCAGATCGGTCCGCCGCCGTTGAGCTTCGTGGGATCGCCGGTCCAGGCCAGCGCGGCCGCGAAATATTCATAGTCCTGGTTGCGCGTGATCTCGCTATAGAAGCGCAGCCCGTTCTCCTTCACCAGGATCACGTTCTGATAGTCCTTGACGGTCAGGCCGACCGCGCCGGCGCGAAAGAAATGCGGAGCGGTCGGATAGATTTGCGTGGCCGAGCCGTTGGACTTCTTGCCCATGCGGCCCTTGTTGATCAGGTTGTCATCTTGTGTGGTCTGGCAGGCGGTCGCTCCCAACGCCGCCCCGATCTCCATGGCGGCGATCTCGCCGTCGGCGGTTCGCTCGGTCCATTCGCTGTTTTCCGCCTGGTATTCCGCGGTCAGCCGCACGTCGAACATGGTACGGAAAACCGGATTGCCGGCGCTGCCGCCGGTGGCGACAATGATGCCTTTGCGGGCGCGGATGTTCATGGTGCGGATTTTCGGCTGGTACCAATCATCGACCTCCATGGCGGTGATGCCGATGACCCGTCCCGCCAAGGGGCTCTCCCGGTGAATTTTCGTCATCTGGTGCTGGAGCAGGATGTCGACGCCCATCTGCCTGGCGGTCTTGGCCAACGGCCTCACGAATCCAGAGCCTCGCGCCGGATTGGTGGCCTCGTTGGGCCATGGCACGACATTCAACCGCGTGCGCGAGCGATCGAGACGGTCCGGAGCAGGCCGGTATGAATCCCATTTGACCCCGTGCTTTTCCAGCCAATCGAACAGCTCGAGAGCATTGTCCGCGTAGGTGCGCACCAGCTCGCGATCGCTGAACCGGCCCATGGGCTTCTCGGGGCGGCTCCAGTCCGCGAACATCTGATCGGGCGAATCCTGCATCCCGATCGCCTTCTGCATCCGGTTGCCGCCGCCGATGTAGAGGCCGCCGAAGCTCATCATGGCGCGCCCGCCGATGTCGAAATTCTTCTCGACGATCAGCACCGATGCGCCCGCCTCGCGCGCCGCGATGGCCGCGGTCAGCCCGCCGGCGCCAGCGCCGACGACCACCACATCCACCTCATGATCCCAATCGATCCCCTCCGCCGCTTGCGCGGACTGCGCCGGCAGCGCGGCCGTCGCAACGGCACCGACCGCCGCGCCCGAGGCAAGAAAGCGTCGCCGGTCGATCGCCCCATCGGGGCGATCTTCGGGGCCTTTGGCGGGCCTGGTTGCCTTGGGTGACTTTGACAATTGCGCCTCCCGCCCGGTGCGTCTCCCGTCCTTGATCGACTTCCGTATTGCTTCCGGAAGCTTCAATCTTTGCTGCAGGGTACGGGCGCGACCACCCAGGGTCAATGTTGGGCGGCGATGCTGGATGGCAATCCGGTCATTCGGCGGCGGCGAGCGGCTCGACGCCGCAAAGTCCGCCGAAGCGCCGCTCGCGACGATGGAATTCGGCCATCGCGGCGCGCAGATCGTCGGCGCCGAAATCGGGCCAGAGCGTATCGACGAAACAGAGCTCGGCGTAGGCGGATTCCCACAGCAGGAAGTCCGACAGTCTTTTTTCGCCGCCCGAGCGGATCAGGAGATCGACGTCCGGGGTGGTTTGGCAAGCCGGCGCGGCGAGCAGGGCGCCGAAGGCCTCGCGGGAGGGCGCCTGCGCGGCGAGCCAGCGCGTCGCCGCTTGCGCGATGGCATCACGCGCCGAATAGTCGATGGCGATTTGCAGATTGAGGCGCTTGCCGCAAGCCGAGGCCTCTTCGACCTGCGCGATCTCCTCGCTCAACCCCTCCGGCAGCCGGTCGCGCCGGCCGATGACCGACAGCCGCACCCCGTTCTCCACCAGCTCGCGCAGATCGGCCCGCAGATAGTGCCGCAGCAGCCCCATCAGGGCTCTCACCTCCGGGTCGGGACGCCGCCAGTTGTCGGACGAGAATGCAAACAGGGTCAGGGCCGCGATGCCGAGGCCGGGGGCGGCTTCCACCACCGCCCGGACCGCCTTGACGCCGGCGCGATGTCCGGCCGAGCGCGGCAGGCCCCGCCGCGTCGCCCAGCGTCCGTTGCCATCCATGATGATGGCCACGTGCCATTGACCTTGTCGATCCACATTACTTTGCATCGTAAAGTCTCCGCGCAAAAAAGAGATCGGCGAGCTTCAGGCGCCGCGGGCCCAAAGGGCCAAGCCGCGGGCCGAGCCGCGGGCCGAACCCGCCCTGGCGGCGCTCGCCGCATCTTGCACCACCTGTTCCAGCACCTTGAGGTAGTCGAGATAGCGGCGGCGTCCTTGCGCCGTGATCCGGCAGATGGTTTGCGGCCGGTTATGGTCGTAGCCCTTCTCGATCTCGATGAGACGCGCCTCGTCGAGCACCTGCAGGTGGCGGCTGAGATTGCCGTCGGTGAGGCCGCACATCTGCTTCAGGTCGCCGAAGACCAGCCCCTTGGGATGCGCCACGAGCGAGGTCAGCACGCTCAAGCGTGCCTTCTCGTGGATCACGCGGTCGAGCCCGTCATAGGCGAAGCGCCCGGCCGGCTCGCTCTTAAGATCAAACTTCGACATCGCTTTCTCCGACGCTCCAATAAAGAACTGCGGCGATGAACAGCTGCCCGATGCCATAGGGCACCGCCATGGCCCACGGCGAATAGGCGTGCGCGCCGTTCGCCCAAGCCAGGCTGGCAAGGCCGGTGGCGAGGTACCAGACCCCGGCCGCGAACATCGGGCGCGGAAGCGAGCGGCAGGACGCGAAGATGCCGAGGCTGAATACGATCTGCCACAGACCCGGCAGCATCCACAGGCTTTGCGGCGCAAATCGAAAGAGAACGAAGGTGAGCAGCGCGCCGGCCACGCCAGCCGGGATGAATTGCTCGGTCGCCGCATGAATCATCGCGTCGGCAAGACCCGAATGAATCCGCCTTGAGCGCGCCACCATCTCGATGCCGATGAGAAGAATCGAGATGGCGGCGGTCGCGACCCAGATGGCGACATAGCCGAGAAGATCGCCCGCCGGATCCGGCAGCCAGAGAGCCTGAATTCCCGCCGCACCCACCGCCACGAAGCCGGTTGCCGCCACCGTCATGGGTCCGTAGCCACGAAACTCGGTGCCGCGCGCCAGCTGACTTCGGATCGCCGTGATGTCGGCCAACGCCCGGTCCAGCTCTTCCATCCCCACTGCCCTTTTACTTTGCGATACAAAGTATACGGATCGGCGCTGGTGTCAAGGATTCGCGCATCAGTCATGGTGCGGCACGAAGCGCAGGCATTCGGGGTGGCGGCGCCAGCGGTAGCCCTAGGGGTAAGGGAGACCCCAGAAGCTCGCCAGCTCTACCGTCGGGCTCGCAGCCAGGCGCGTAACGGGGCCAACCAGGGCCAACCCGGGCCAGCCGCGAGGACTGCGCCTGGGCAAGCCATGATGGCCAAGCCGGCCGCGGCAATCAGCGCACAGACGATCTTGCGGACCATGATCTTTTCCCCGTCTCGAAACGCAACCGGGGAGCTGGCCTTTGGCCTTTAGAATCGGACTCAATGCCGGGCGTGAATGAGAAGGTGGCGGGTCCAAGCAGGCTCAGCGGATCCAAAGCGCCAAGTGTGAAATCTGCCGTGACAATCGATGCCATGGTGGACGTCATGGTGACCGCGGGATTCGGCGTGATGACGAGCGTTGCGCCGACGAACGTGAGCGCGTAGTTCGGCGAGGCCGCGAGCGTCCCTTGCGTGATGGGGTAGCTGCCGATGGCTTCGCCCGGCGCCCTGATGAGCGCTCCGGAAAAGGAATCGCTGCCATAAAGACTTCCTGACGTGACCTGATAGGTCAGGCTCGGATCGCCGGTCCCCACCATCCTCGTCCGCGCGTCCGCCGTCACCGTGATCGGTCGCGCATTGACTGTCAGCGTGCCACTGCTGGTGAAGGCGAAGCCGTACCCGCTTGCCGAGCTGAGCGTGCCTTGCGAGATTGCAATCGTGTAGGGGCTTCCGGCCACGGTCGCCGTCGCCGTCGCACCGGAGGAGGACAAGGCAGGCGAACCGCTGAAGGCAGTTGCGTTGGTGTCGGCCAAAAAGGCGTTTGCGACACCGCTTTGCAGTCCCGACACTGTGTAGAGCGACAGGTTCGCCGTGTCGCCATAGGTCTTGCTGTCGTTCGAGGAGGTAAACGTGAGGGTAGCCGTCTGGGCAAAGATGTAGCGGTTGCTGGAGAGCGTGACCGATGCGGGCGCAAGTGTTGCATAGGTATTGCTCCACATCGTCGTATTATTGCTGTTGAGGCTGCCGAACGTGGCGGTGCCCGGCGCGCTCGTATAGATCAGCCATCGATCGGAGGTGGAAACCGCATCGCTGCCCCTGCTGTTGACGAAGTTTCCGGCCGCCGACAGCACGACAGTGTGGCCGGTGATCGTCGCCGACGATCCGATCGTGAGATTGCCGGCCGCCATGGCGGTCAAATCACCCGTCGTGCCGCCGCTCATCGTGCCATTGATCGTGATGTTCCCACCGGCGGTGAGCGTCAGCGTACCGTTGCCCCAGCTGACCGCGCTCGAAAGAATGATGTCGGAAGTGCTGGACAGGCCGACGGTGCCGGAAACTGTCCCGATGGTCAGCGCCTGCCCGCTGGTAAGGCTCACCGACCCAGTATTGGCCGCAACCGTCCCGATCATGTTGCCCGCATTGTTGAGCGTGTAGCTTCCGCCGGTCCCAAGCAGTGCAAGGTTGATCGCAGTGATTGCCGCCGACTGCGTCGCCGTGCCGGTGGTGTTCAGCGTCAGCACACTATTGGTGCCGTTGACGAATACCGATCCGCTCAGCGCCAGGCTTGCGCCTTGAAGGAGAACACTGCCGGACGCGTTCGTGTCGGAAAAGGCTGCACCGCTTGCGACGGTGATCGAGCTCCCCGAGATCAGGCTCAGATTGGTGATGCTCGCCGGCAGCGTCACTGTCCCCACCGTCATGGCTCCGGTCGAGCCCGCGCCGCCGAACACCAGCGTGCCTGCCGTGATATTGTTGAGTGCCGTCTGGCTCAGCGACAGCGTGCCGGCCCCGGTGCCCAGGCCCATGGTCGTCGTCGAGGTAAACGGCTGGATGGTCACCGTCTGGCCCGACGCATTGACTGCCGCGTTCACGCTGATGCTATCCGTCTGCACCGTGAGGTTGCCGCCCACAGTCGAGGCCCCCAACACCGTCGCCAGGTCATTGGTCAGCTGCGCATTGCCGCTCGCCCCGCTGGTGTTGAGCGACACCGCCCCGCTCAGCAGGTTGGCGCTGGCCAGCGTGATCGTCGCGTTGGCCGCCGAGGTCGTGAACGACGAGGTGCCGCCAACCCTCAGCACCCCGGACTGCGTCAGGTTGCCGAGCGTGCTCACCACCGTCAGGTTGCCGCCGACGTTGTCAGCTGCGCATTGCCGCTCGCCCCGCTGGTGTTGAGCGACACCGCCCCGCTCAGCAGGTTGGCGCTGGTCAGGCTGATCGTCCGGTTCGCCGCCGAGGTCGTGAACGACGAGGCGCCGCCAACCGTCAGCACCGTCGAGCCCGACTGCGTCAGGTTGCCGAGCGTGCTCACCGCCGTCAGGTTGCCGCCGACGTTGGAGGCCGCCAGAACCAGACCGCCCGCCAGGTTGTTGGTCAGCTGCGCATTGCCGCTCGCCCCGCTGGTGTTGAGCGACACCGCCCCGCTCAGCAGGTTGGCGCTGGCCAGGCTGATCGTCGCGTTGGCCGCCGAGGCCGTGAACGACGAGGTGCCGCCAACCCTCAGCACCCCGGACTGCGTCAGGTTGCCGAGCGTGCTCACCACCGTCAGGCTGCCGCCGACGTTGGAGGCCCCCAGCGCGGTCGCGACATTGTTGGTCAGGCTGGCGTCCGCGCTCGCGCCCGTCGTGCTCAGCGCGATCGCCCCGCTCAGCAGGTTGGCGCTGGCCAGCGTGATCGTCGCGTTCGCCGCCGAGGTCGTGAACGACGAGGTGCCGCCAACCCTCAGCACCCCGGATTGCGTCAGGTTGCCGAGCGTGTTGGTCAGCGTCAGGTTGCCGGCCGTATTCACGCTTCCCGTGACCGTCAGCGCCAAACCATTAGTGAAGCTCAGCGTTCCAGCCGATGTCGTGGTGAAGGCACCAAGATTGTCCACTTGGTTGGCACCTGTCAGCGTCGCATTGCCGACCGAGCTCCCGGTCAGCGTCGAGCCCGTGATCACGTTGGACGTGTCCGAGATCGTGCCCGCCGAAGTCAGAGTCACGTTCCCTTTCGTGCCAGCGGCCCCAGCCGTCCCGCTGCCTGCTGGGGCCCCCCCGGCCCCTCCCGTGGACGAGATGCTCGCGCTGATGGTGGTGGCGCCACTATTGCTGGTGAGGCCGATGGCCCCGCCGTTTCCCCCGGCCCCCCCATTATGGTTGCCACTACTTGCGTTGCCCCCGTTCCCTCCTATGGAGGAAATGGCTGCGTTGACGGTGATGGAACTCCCGCTGAGGCTGATGGCTCCTCCAGGCCCGCCGGCCCCCCCAGGATTGCCGGCCGCCCCGGTCGTCCCCGTAGAGGAGATAGCCGCACCGACGGTGATGGACCCCGATGCCGTCAGGGTGATACCGCCGCCCCCAGTCGCGCTAATCGTGTTGGAGCTGCCGGAAAAGGTGATGGTGCCGGCCGCAGTCAGGGTCAACGAGTTGGCGGCGCTCCAGGTGATGGGGCTGCCAACAATGATATTGCCGGCACCGGTACCGCCCGTGACCCATTGACGTTGGAAGTCACCAGAGAGTTCTGAAGCGTCGTTACATTCAAGGTTGCGCCGGTCGTGCTACTTGTCGTGTTTGCCGGCCGACAAGTTCCGGAGGTGCAGGCGAAACCGTCGGTGTTGGAGCCCGAGCTAATCGTCACATTTACGTTGGGATCGAGCAGGAGCATCCCGGTCGCGCCGAAAGGCGCCAGGGTGTTCACCGTTCCGTTGAAGCTTAGATTCTGCTCACCCGACACTTCGACCAAGCCGCCGTTGCCGCCCAGCTGGCCGCCGCGCGCAAGGATTGTGCCGACGAATTCCGTGCGCTGATTCGACCAAATGATTGCCGTGCCGCCATCGCCTGTGGTCCGTGCGGAGACGTCGATCCTCGTTCCGGCATCGACCGTCACGGTCGTGGCAGCCGCGATCGGCGGCAGCACGCCCCAACGCCCGACATAGGACTGATACAGAGGATCGGATTGATCCACATTGCCGCCGCGGAACTCGCCGCCGATGCGCACGAGACCGCCACCGGTCGCACCCGACGCGTTGATCCGTGCCGAGGTCAGGCGGATGTCCGTGCCTGACAGATCGATGCGGCCGCCTTGGGCGGCGTCGCCTGGGGCGGCGATTCTGCCGGAAACGGATAGCTGGCGGCTCGCTGCGACCGTGACCCGTCCGCCGTTGCGTCCGCTCGCCGCGATCCGTCCGCTAACGGACACGTTCGCGCCCGCCACCGCGATCGAGCCGCCATTACCACCTCTGCCGCCATTGGCAGCGAGACGGCCGCCGATATTCACGATGCCGCCGGCACCGCCATCGATAACGATTCTTCCCGCCCGCACGCCGACGCTATTGGCGCGGATGGAGCCCGGGATGTTGACTGCGTTGTTCAACGCATTCGCTGCGGTCGCGGCGCTTAAGACCACCGTGCCGCCGTTCGCATTGATCCGGCCGGAATTGGTGACGAGCGCGCCGCGCCTGCCGTTGCGGCCGCCGCTCTGGTTCGACGGAACGGCGACCTGCAAAAATCCGTCGCCGGAGAGGTCGAGCGTCGCCCGTTCGCCGCTTCCCAGCCCGACCCGGCCGAGCCGCGCGTTGATCACGCCGCCATTGGAGACCCGCCCGCCGAGAAAGGCGGCAAACCCGCCGTCCGATACGTTGACCCGGCCGGCATTGACCACCGGCGCCGAAGCGCCGTTCCCCTGGAACCGGTAGTTTCCGCCAAGGAAGTCCTCGTTCCTGATGTCGAGTGTCGATGCCGCGAACGAGCCGACATTGACCACGCCAGTTCGCGTAATCGCGATGCCGTTCGGGTTGACCAGCAGCACCGTTCCCGGCGCGTTGATCGTTCCGGCAATCGATGACGGGGTCGAGCCGTTGACCCGGTTCAATGTCGCCGACGCCGCGCTCGGTTGATTGAAATTGACCGTCCCGCCCGTTCCGACGGAGAACGTGTTCCAGTTAAGGATCGCCTGATTCGAACCTT
>WNFJ01258442.1_pt1 | contig 14261 bp, 9 predicted proteins | sample 5400461 | NCBI WGS metagenome assembly WNFJ01 (sample SAMN13153349, study PRJNA577476) | soil metagenome | isolation source: 115 cm saprolite on Douglas fir-dominated hillslope | place: USA:California | collected 2013-09-17 | reverse complement strand
CGCTCATGGCGCGTGCGCCTCAAGCGTTCATCAGGGCCCGTCTCACTTTGGCGAGCCACCGCCAGGTACTGGGCCAGGAGCTCTGGCAACTCACGCAGGGTCGGGTGGATGGGATCGGCACTTTCCATGAAGTGGCCGAAGCGCGCCAGGTAGGCCTCGACCGAGCCTTTGGTGGCGGCCTGGCGCAAGGCCCGCTCCGCCTCAAGCAAGAGGCTGTCGTTGCCGCGAAAGAGGACCACCGGGTTGGCCAGATTGGGCACTCCCAGTTTCCCGATGAGCTGCTCCCCTAAGACCGCTAGCGCCGCGTCCCACGAGATCTCCCACCACCACCACCCCAACGCTGCAAGCAGTCGGTCAACTTGGGCCTGCAAGGAGGCATCCGAAAGCTGAGAAGGATCGGTCCTCGAAAGCTCCTCCAGCAGCGTCAACTGTTTGGGCCAGCGCCTTCGCACCCGTCGGTGCCCATTGAGTGTCGTCCCTGCCGGGATGCTCACCATCACTCTCAGGAGCCAGGCTGCCAACGGGAGCACCTGGATGTCGGCGCGCAGGTACACGGACCAGGGCGAGCGCTGATCGGGAAGCCCGCGCTGGCGGGCAGCGATCATGGTGGCAAAGGTCGTCGTCGCCCCCAGTGGCGAGAGCGGTTCGGTCGCCCATTCGGCGGCTTGCAGGTCCTTGAACCACTTGGCACCTGGCACCGGGCTCTCCCAGTGGACCGAAACAGGTGGCAGAGTGGTGATCGGGCGGGACTGGACGATCCAGAACTCGTCACCGGCCAGGCACCACTCGATGTCCTGGGGCGTCGCATAGTGCGCTTCGATCGCGCTGCCCAGGCGCACGAGCTGTGCCACCAGGGCCTCGTCCAGGACCTGGGCGCGCCGCCTGTTCGCCTCCACGGCACGCTCCTCGGTCCCGCTGGGAGTGGGTGCGGTCATGACCATCTTGTCGGCGACCACCACCTGCTTGAGCGTGCCGGTGGCTTTGTCGGCAATGAGGTGATCGGGGGTGACCAGGCCACTGACGATGGCTTCCCCCAGCCCCCACGCCGCGTCGATCACGATCTCGTCTCGCGCTCCCGAGAGCGGATTGGCGGTAAACAGCACACCCGAAGCGTCAGCCGGGACCAGCACCTGAGCCACGACAGCCTCGCTGACAGTGGCTGGATCGATGCCAGCCCTTGCGCGATAGGCCAGGGCGCGGGGAGTCCACAGACTGGCCCAGCACCGCTTCACTGCCTGCAAGAGCGCCTGTTCACCACGGACATTCAAGTAGGTCTCCTGCTGGCCGGCGAAACTGGCACCAGGAAGATCTTCAGCCGTGGCAGAGGAGCGAACCGCCAGCGGGACCAGTGCTTTCCCCGCCGGGCTGAGCGAGGCCGAGGCCTGCTGGATCGCCGCCGCCACCGCTCCTGGGATGGTTGCACGTTCGAAGAGCTGGCGAATGGCCGCTGAAACGGCTTCAACGTCGGTGGCAGCACCGCTGCGAGCCAGCGCCTCGATCTGCTGCTGGAGATCGTTGTCCTGGACGAAGGCCCGGTAGGCGGCGGTGCTCACCGGGAACCCGGCGGGGACCGGGAACCCTGCTCGCACCAGTTGGCTCAGGTTGGCCCCTTTCCCGCCGACGGTCGCAAGCGAGGCTTTCTGCGAATGGAGCGGAAGTACGAGATCATCCAGAGCGAGAGTATCCAAATCGAGAGCATCCATGATGCCCCTCCTTTCTGTATCAGGCACCCTGCCACGCGAGAGGCGTGCCGCCAGGAAACATGCGGCGAGGACCACGGCTCCTCCCGAGAAACCTCGTCTCCATGCTCGCGCCTCACCTCTCATGGCCTGTTATGTTGTCTCCTGTATCACATTCTTTCTCGTCATGCACACGAGTAAGTCTGTTACCAGCTTCTGCGGAGGCACATGCCTTGTTTGTGTGGCATTACGTTTGTTGTGGGCTGGCTGAAGCCTGATCTCCAACAGCTTCACGCTTCGGCTTGCGGGTTCCTGGGCGTGTACTTGTCCGTTTGGTACGAGCAGGTTTCGCTTCTCCGGCACTGGTCTGAGCGGGAGCCTCCTCACTGCTCTCCATTTGGAGCAAACTGTTCAACTGCGAACGGTCGCCGCCGGTGAGCACCACCTGTTGTTCGCCAGCAACAATATCGGCTGCTATATCGGCCAGACTTGCCTCAACGAGTTCATGTTCCCGTACACGCTCAAGCGTGAGCTTGGCATCACCTTTGCGTAGGGCTGCTGAAACCGTGCGTACGAGCCAGTCTTTGAGAGTCCCAACGCATCCGAGACAGCCTCGGTAAAACAGTGGCCAGTGATCCATGAGCGGCTGCAACTCTGCTGCCTTGGCCTCACGGCCAGAAACGGCCCGACAGGCCTGTTTGAGGAGCGCAAGCAATGCCCCTTGAAAAGCCGTACAGTCTTCAGGATTGTTCAACTGATAGCGTGGAAAATGCAGATCGGTACCACGACGCGCTGCCTGACTACTGACCCGACGAAACTTGAGCAGTGGGTAGGCTCCGGCGAGCACAAACAACACGCCCGTTGTATTCGAGAGCGATTTGAGCCAATCCCAACACCGCTTGAGATCTTCTGTTTCTCCATCCGCCATCAGATGTTGTGCTTCATCGAAGAACAGTGCCAGCACGCGCCGTTTGGCAAGAGCAACCTCAACCGCTCGACGCAATTCTGGTGCCTCGTCCAGCGTTTTGGTGGATGTGCGCCCGCGCCCCGATGTGGCCTTTTTCCCATTCGGAGACGTTCCCACCTCTCGATAAATTACCTCTGCAATGATGGGTTCGTCCAGCGCCCGCAACACCCGTTCATACCATTCTCGGTACGTGAACGGCGCAGGTGTTTCAACGAGAATGACTGGCAAAGGGAGCCGGTCTCCTGGGGTGACCACCTGCGCACGGGTTTGCATTCGATGGGTGACGACGCGCAAGAGTTCCGATTTGCCCACGCCTGTTGGCCCAAACAACAAGAGAAAGGCAAAGCCGCCAGGTTCCCAAATCCTCTGGGTGAGCTCATCATCTTTGCCGATCAGCATAGCGTGCTCAGCAGTATATTTCTTAAAGACCTCCAAGCGCCCTTGGAGGTCCGCTGGTAAGGGTTCAGATGGCGGGATCGGCTTTCTCGGCATCAGCGATACTCCCCATAGACCGGCACGTCTGCCAGGTTCACCGGAGATCGCTCTCCTATGGGATGTTTGACAGGAGTTGGACGCTTTGCGGGAGCGTCCGCACGAGGTCCTCCAGAAAGCGCATCAAGGATGGGATGACTCTCCAGGTCTTTCAACCGTTGAAGCAACCATGCCTGGTGTCCTTCGGCTTTCGAGACCTTGACTCTCTTGGTCGCCTTGAGCCACCTTGCGCAGTTCTGCGGTCATGATGGCCAGTTCCCGCTCGGAACGCCCCGAAAGTAAGGCATAGAACTGCGATTTACAGGGAATCCATTGGTGTTGCACAAAGGCGTAGAGCACCCCGATATCGAAGGGATCATAGCGAATAGGAACCAATTGGCCAACCAGTTCTCGCGACGCGAAGACCTCGTTCTGGTAGTAGTGACCAAAGAGCTTGATGCCTTTGCCTTTCTGAATCTTTCCTTTCTCTGATCTGCTCGTTGGCATGGTCTCTTTGAGAAACACATCGTCATAGGCAATCCCACGGTTCCTCCGCTCGCCTCCAGTTGCCAGTCCCTGCACAAACATCGCTCGTGGGGTCTGATCCAGCGCCGGGTGATCTATTTGATCGTAGACCTCATAGGCCCATTCACACAGGTAGGTGTAGAGATCGCTGAGGGTCCAGACAGCAAGGCGGCGTGGGTCCACCTCGCGCGTAGTCGTTCGTGGGACTTTGCTTGCCTGGGTATTGCCGAGCAAATTGTGGAGAAAGGTACTGTGAGCCGTTCCAAAGAGCCGCTCAATGACGGACCCGAACCGAGGCTGAGCGGGAGGCCGAACCGTCTTCTGGCAGCGATGGTGAACCAGCAAATGATCAAAATACTGGCTCTCAAATTCTTTTCCGCCATCGACCACAAGCGATTGCGGCAGACGCCGGAAGCGTTTGACACAGATCCGTAAGATCATCATACAGGAGCGATACGAGGGAGGATCAAAAGTGAGATAGACGGCGAGTAACCGACGACTGAACGCGTCCATCAGAAAGGTCGCCCAAGGACGCCCCAGATTGCGTCCAGAAGCCTGCGACACCAATTCAATATCGAGCAGCGTATGATCGATATGGACAATGGCAAACGGGCGGTCGCCATGCACAGGAGTATGGTACTCCAGATACGGGTAGGGAAGTTGCTCAGCATACATGGCACGCGTCCCCAGGCGCTGCGTCTCGATTTCCGTGGTCGCAGCCACCTTGAGATGTCGGTAAAACGTGCGGAGCGTCAGGGGAGCGACTCCGCGCTTCTCGCACGCTTGCGCGTAGCCTCGATAGACGGCGATCTTTTCCCGCCGACGGGGCTCGCCATACTCCTGCTTGATGGCTTCCTCTAACAGTTCGCGGGCTGTCGGATCAGACTTCGGGGTTCGATTGCCGCGCTTGCTCGTCTGTGGGAGGAGACCAAGGTACCCGCATCCATATTGCACCTCGGCAGCTTGGTAATGCGCTTTCCAGCGGCGAAGGGTTCGTGCCGAAACCGTGACGGCAATCTCCGAGGGACTTCCATACAGCAACGCCTGGACCGCCATCAGGCGGGTATCGGCCACTTTCAGAGCATCCGGTCCGGCCTGGTTGAGGATCTTTCGCGTTTCTAAGCGGGTAGGTTCGGCATCAGTGGGAATCACCTGGCCTATGGCCCCTTGTTCGATCAGACGGTGGAAGAAGGCACGCGGGGCTGATCGGCTCGCCAAATTCGCCCTGGAGCAGAACGTGATTGGGGTTCAGTTCGATCAGGACATAGACGCGACCGGCCCAGGAGAGAGAAGTGTGTAAGAGTGAGGGTGCTGATGGAAAGGAGATACGGGGAAGTGCGGCCGCAGAAGCTGCATCCGCAAACAAGCGCACCTCCTGATGCTCACCCAGTGGAAACGCAGTCAGGTCTACATACAGCGCCTCCGAAGCGATGAGTGCGTAGACCATATCTGCCGTGATCTCGCCCTTGGCCTCCAGGATTTCCGCCAGACGGACCCCTGGTTGCGCTGCGACCCGCTCCTGCAAAAGGTGACGATGGAACTCGTCCACAACCAGCGGAGTCACCCAGTAATCTTCCAGAAACATGAGATTCTGGATGAAGACCGCCGACAACTCGCGGGAAGAGCGCACACGATAGAGCAATCCTAACGCTTCGGCTGCGGCCTCTCCAGGAGCAGACCAATAGCCCCCAGAGGGATTGCGTTGATACCGATCCGAGTGCTCTTTCACCAGGCGCACCAACTCTTCTTCCCGTTTCCACTCCTCAAAACTGGCTCCCTCCTGTCTCAACACGAGAAAGTCAGGGGGATGCCAGTTGGTGACCCGACGCCCGGAAGGCCCGAGATAGTGCAGCTTGAGCTTGGTCGGCTGATCCCAGTATTCCAGGACGCTGGGATCATGTTCCATGATGTAGATGGCCCCCAACTCCGTGTGGCTCTCAAATTGGATGGTCCTGCGCATTTTTCGACTAGGATAGCGACCATGAATATTCCCCCGCCCTCCTGCCACGCGGCGGACTGGAGGCGAACGACGGATATCGGTAAGCAAGGTGCGAGCGGGATTAGAGAATCCACACTGATCGAGCCAGTGCAGATAGGCATCATCATCAAGCATAGCGGCCTCCAGAAAAGACGACCAGAACCGACCGACGTACTCTCTGCTTTGCTAGTATTGTACGAGATCTCGGCAGAAATTGCCAGAAATCGACGCAAAAAGCGTCCATTGTGACTGATATCATGGCCAGGTACCTGAAGAGAAAGTGCCTTTTTCAAACCTGAGTCAGAGCGCAAACAGGCCTGCACTTTGAGGCGTTTTATGTGTCGTGGATTTTCCTATGAGACAAGCATTACCTGCAAAAAGGAGGGCAAGATGTATGTCAAAAGGCGGATTCTGCGGTCAATAACTCTGTCCAGGTACAGATATCCTGGTCTCTGTGTACATCCTTGATCATTTTATAAAAGGATGGATAGCGATTAGCGAACTGAGTTGCGATCGAATTAATGAAGACAAATGGATCGATAGAAAGGCTATTGCGGGCTGAGCAGAAATGGATGGCACTCAAGAAATTGGGTGTAAGGTAACTCATACCCACAGGCGGAAGCATTCCCTGTGAAAACTGGCTCAACCGGGCACTGATGGCTGTCTTGCCAATACCAGGCTCTCCCTTAAGCAGAAAAAAACGTGATTGCTGAGGACTGGCGAGCCAACCATTGATGATCTTGAAAACCCACTCACGACCTGTGAAGTGAATGGTTCGCTCGGTGATTTCACTGGTAAAATCAATGACAGGCTTTCTAGAATCCTTTGTCATCTTACTACCTCATGTTCAATTATGTTTGCCTCAGTTGAACAAGCCGTTTTCCTTTAGCCTTTTAAGAAGGTATCTACCCAGGCAAATGCCTCACAAAAGATTATACCTATCTCTGGTTTACGAGGTATAAGTCTGGCGATCAGTGAAAGCAGCTTGATTGCATAAATTCTCGTAGAAGCCCGTAGCAATGAACGCTGTACTAAACGGAGCATTTCCTCCGGTTTCCCGGCCATTTCAAAAATACTCAATATATTATGCAAAATGCCTATCTTGCTCTGATAATCCTGTATTGTATGTACCAGCGTCTCTACCTCAACCAGCACTTCCTCAGCCTCATTCCATTGCCCCGATTCTGAAAAGGCGGTGGCAAGTCCTATTAACGCTCTTGCTTTTTCGTCGTTATGCTCAATCATGTCTGCCACAGCCTTCGTACATCTCCATTGTTGCGCTTGTAATAACAAGATACATAATCCTTGCAATGTCCAGTCCCTGGCTTTACTATCCTTGATCATAGAAACGGTCGCTTCAGCCTCCGCCCACTTTGCTTCCGCTCGTTCCAAGTATCCAGCTTGTGCAAGTGCAACGCCAAGCCTTTGCATAGCAAAAGCTTTTCCCTCGTAGTCATTGATTGTTTGCGCCACCATTTCGGACTCCGCCCACTTTGCTTCCGCTCGTTCCAGGTATCCAGCTTGTGCAAGTGCAACGCCAAGCCCGTGCAACACCCATGCTTTAGCTCCGCTTTCCTCGATCATCTGCACTACTGCTTCGGCATCCTCCCACCGTTGGGCTTGCACTAATGCAAGACCAAGCTGCTGTAATGCATGTGCTCTCACATTTCTCTCCTCGATCTCGCTTGCCACCACCTTTGCCCGTTCCCACAATCGTGCCTGCGCCAATGCAACGCTAATTACCTCTAGTACACTTGCTTTGGCCTGACCATCTTCAATTGTGCGGGCCGCCTCCTCGGCCTCAGCTAATGCTGCTTCCGCCCGAACCTGCTCGCCTATCTGCAGCAATGCGTAGCCAAACCAATAAAGCGCCTTGGCTCTAGCGGTATTGCTTGCCCCAACTCTATGCGCTGCCTCATCAGCTTCGGCCAGGACCGTTTCTGCTTGTTCCCAACGCAGATCGTGCGCCAATACAATACCAAGCTCCTGTAGTGCATTTACTTTGACCGAACTCTCCTCGATCAGTCGTGCAAAAGCAATGGCCTGCTCCCATTGTTGCGTCTGCGCCAACATCATACAATGCCCTTGTAAGGCCCAGCCTCTAAAAGTATCTTGCTTAATGCTGCGGGCGACCGCGTCAGCCCGCTCCCAGTATCCTGCTCGCGCTAGGGTTGCGCTCAGCCCATACAATGCAGACGCTCGGCTAGTATCTTCCTCAATCGTGTCTATCAGCGCTTCGGCTTCAGCCAACACTGCTTCCGCTTGAGGGCTTTGCTGGGCTTTCGCCAGCGCAAGGCCCAGTTCCTCCAAGACCGAGACCTTTGCCTCTCTCTCCTCGCGAAGGAAATAATTTACAGCCGGCACCTTGTTCCACACCGCATCAGCTTGCTTCCACTGCTGGGCCCGCGCTAGTTCAGCGCACAGTACTAGCAGTGCTCGCGCTTTCTGCCGAACGTCTTCTATTATAGAGGCCACCGCCTCGGCCCGCTCCCACTGCCGAGCCTGCGCGAATGCCTCGCACAGTTCTCGCAGTGCCCATGCTCTCTCGCTGCTATCCTCAATCGAGCGGGCCATCGCCTCGGCCCGCTCCCACTGTTGTGCCTGCACCAACAATGTAATGAAGTCGGGCAGTAGTATGCCCCAAGGCCTGCTTGTCCCGGTCAAAGATATCAGTACTTCGGCCTCAGCCAGAACTGCTGCAGCTCTCTCCAATTGTTGCACCTGTACGAAAGTCTTACCGATCTCTAAGAGAGCGCTTCCCCTGCTTCTATTTTCCTCGATAGTGTCCGCTACCGCTTCTGCCTCGGACCACATTGCTTCTGCTCGCTCCTGGTAGCCCTCACGTACCAGAATTGTCCCCAATTCGAGGAGTGCCCATACTTTCGCCCTGCCGTCCTCAATCGTACGCACCAGGGTTTCGGCCTCAGACCACACTTTTTCGGCCCGCTCTTGATACTTGTCCCGCGCTAATTCAATACCGAGGACAAACAGAGTCTTCGCCCTCTCCTTGATAAATTCGATCTCATGGGTTAGGGCCTCGGCCTGCTCCCACTCTCCCGCGCGAGCCAACCCTTCGCAAAGATTTTGCAGCGCCCAGACCCTCCTTCTTTTCACTTCGATAGTTCGTGCCATCGCTAGAGCACGATTCCACTGCTGTGCCTGTGTTAACACGGCGCAGAATCCTTCTAACGCCCATGCTCGCTCCTCACTGTCTTGGATCTGGTACACCAATACTTCCGCTTCAAGCCACATGCCGTCAGCCTGCTCCAGATCCTGTGCCTCCGCTAATAGTGCTCCGATGACATACAACGCCTCTGCTCTCGCACTTTGTTCATCAATCGCGTGTGCGATCGTTTCTGCCCTATCCCACTCCCGAGCCTCCGCTAGCGCTACGACAAATCTTTGTAACATCCATGTTCTTTTCTTACCGTCCTTCACCATATCAGCCACAGCTTCAGCTTGTGTCCATTGTCTTTTCCTTAGCAACGCGACACAAAGGCCCTGTGAGACGCTTGCTTTCTCTTCACTTTCTTCAGTAGACCGTAGTACTTCGTAAATCCTGTTGAGCAGCTGCAGGTGTTCTTGTTCGCGTCCCGGTTGAGTTTCCAAATAATTTGCGATCTGCAGCAAAACTCTGGCTTTATTGTCCGGCTTCGTCAGTAATTCAGCGATATCTTGAGCCTCTTTTTCCCGTTTTAGTAGTAGCAGCGCTTCAAATGCTTCGGGCATATACTGGTCTGCCGTACTGTTCAGGCTACAACGGAGGAGCGTATACTTCCATAAGTGTGGGAGACGAGTTAGCCCATCTCTTCCGGGATAGCTAGCCGCTTGTCGTCCTAGATCCAGGTCTTGAGCATAGGAAAGTGTGCTCGGATCATACTGCTGTACCTTCGCCCGCCCGTATGCTCCCTCATCCAACACCGCAAAGAGTCGCTGCCACTCGCGTGCTGCGTACAGGTGGGTAACGTAATGCGCACGAGCATACCAGCGCCGCCCTTGTTCAGCTGGGTCGAGTTCTGTGTCTTCCCAAATGGCGGCCAGATTGCCTCCCTCGCACCGGTCAGCCAGAGCCTGATGCCACTCTTCTGATGGAAGATAGAATAGGTTGTGCAGTTCTCGTCTCATAAAGCGCAGCGATTGGCTATGAAGAAAATCGATGACGGATTGATGATAGAGGCGGTATCGTGTCTCTCCCTTGTTGGGTGATTGTACCTCCTCAATAAACTGCCACAGCTCGTCGAGATATTTTAAGACGGATGACTTTGATTGCCTGGTAAAAGACTGGAGTTGAGCGAGCGTCGGGCTCTCCTGAGCGACGGAGAGCATACCCATGATGGGAGCATATTCCCTGTGCCAATCGCCCCTTCCCAGTTTGACCATGCGCTGGAGCGACTCAAAGTATAAGCCATCAAGCCCCTGTGGGAGACCTTCCAGCTCTGTCAATGATCGCTCACCATTCACAATGGCATTCAGCAGGAAACGAACGTACAGGAAATTGCCATCAGCCTTGCGTACAATGGTCTCGATCATCTGCTCGATGACCCGCCCAGGTCTCAACTGCGTCACCTTCTCGACGAGCAGAGTGTCGTTACTCAGCCGATCTTTCACATAGTGACGAATATCCTCTTGGTTGCTTTCATCGAATTGGGTGGCCGAAAGTGCTAGTGTCTCGACATCCATAAACGCATATTCCACCCGTGAATCAGGGCGGCTCGTGAGGATGAAGCGAACGCCCAGAGGCAGGTCATTGATGTGCGCGAGCAAAGGGACAATGCTCGTACTTCCACTGTAGCTCAGCGCTTCGTCGAGGGCGTCAACCAGGATAACGATTTGCTGGTCAAACTCGCTCTGGTAAAGTGCTTCGAGTGGCTCCCGCACCACGCGGTTGAAGACATCTTCCACTGCTCCTCCACTTACATCGAGTCGATGAATCACGATGCCGGTTCCCTGCCCGTGCCCAATGTGCTGCTGTACCTCGATATGGATTTGCCGATTACCGCTTTTCTCAGTCAGGGCCTGTGCATAAGCTTGATAATGTTCTGCGAGCTGCAGAGCGAGGGATTCAGTGAAGGTGTAAGGATTGATCCAGCGACTATCTCGGGCAGAACAGAAATGTATAGCGCTCAGAAAATGAGGGGTGAGACGTTTGGTACCTATAGGTGGTGGAATTGAACCTTGAGAAAACTGAGAGAGTCGGCTGGAAATCGCAGTCTTTCCACTGCCGGGCTCTCCACTCAAGAGAAAGTAACGAGATCCATCTGGCCTGGCGAGCCAGTCATTGACAGCCTGGAAGACCCAGGCACGTCCCGTGAAGTCAGTTGTTCGGTCAGTAATATAGCTGGTAAAATCAATGACTGGCTTTCTGGTGTTCCATGCCATAATGCCGCCTCACGTGACAATAATGATTATCAATAGAGTAGGAAAGAACCAGGTAAGAAGATAAATGGCACTAATCAAGAGTCTGCCCTGAATTTGGCGATTCGTAACGGTAAGGAACCAGGCTCGTCGCGTCTCTCCAAGAACAAGTTATACTGCCCCATCTCCGCTCTCTCAGTTCGTCTTACCACAAAAGGCCTCATCCTCCAGAACAACCTCAACACGAACGGAAGCTCTGTGTTATTATACTTTTTCCTTTGAGTGAGTAAACTTTCGAAGGAATTTGGCGAACGCTCAGCCAATCGTGTCGAATTCGGCACCCGTCACGCCTTCAGCTTTGATAATATCCTGTGTAACTCTGGCTCGGCCACTTCTCATCTCAGTTGCTTTGAGTCCTGTGATGTTCTTCCCTTCTTCCATCTGCTGGATAACTTCAAGCGTAGGTCCCATGTCTTGAAGCAGTCGGGCTATCTGTGCTGCCAAATCGTGATCTTCGGCTAGCTTCTCCCGCAGGATATCCTCCACTACCGTTTTATATCGCTCTGGCTTTTCCTCAAAACGAACTAAAGTTTGTGTCGCCTCTTTATCCCTCGACCATTTCTGCTTTATGGTCGAAAGAAGTGCCTTTGCTTTTTCATAAGCTGCATCACCGACTTGAGTGGCGAACTCCTCTGCGCTTTTTGACACAAAAGGCAGTAAGACCGCCATTACCTTTGTTGCCAAATCCATCATTGCAGGATCCATAAATTCTCCTTTATGTTTTTATGCCATAGTATCACAGTTTGTGTCATCGTGAGAATCATCTTTCGAAAGGTACTATATAGCAATGCGAATGTATATCTCTTTCAATGGAAAGAACGTCCATCGTCCTATTCTAAAGGATCATCCTTACTCACTCTTGCACAAGAGTATCGAACGAGGAATAGCCCACCTGCTGCAATGCCCAGTCGAGCCATGAGTCCTCATGAACATACCAGTCCGCGAAGATGTCAGCCTCCGTCTCATGCAGTCCCGCTTGGGACACAATGATCGTTTCCCGCACACGATGTCCTGGGATAGGACAACGGACCGCAATACCGCCACTTTGCTTAAAGCTCTCACGCAGCGAATTCAAGGGAATATTACCCGCCCATAGTACTGCCGGAGACAGTATGATGCCAGCGAGGTTTGGGAAAACGTCCAATTCCTCTTGTAATGCTGGTGCAAGAGCGTCAAGTTTTTCTGCCAGGGTCATATTTTGAAGCGGGGTGAAGTGCCACAACCCTGCATATTCATCGAGACGCACCCAGACCGGGACAGTACTTCCTGCGACTTGCCTGTTTTTGTCCCGAAGCCGGGCAACAAGGCGACCCCAGGTATCTTCCGTAACCGGCGTACCTGTGAGTCCCCATGACTCACCTTCCATTGTCTCGGTCGGACGAAAAATATCCACCTGGCCCTTGTTCGGTCCCGGAATCTGACGGGAGATATCGTCCAGAGCAGTCGCGCGTGCAGCAGCCTCACAATCGTTGAGCCACCGTGCTATGGCTTCCATCTGTTCCGGCACAGCGTCGCCAAGGGAACCGGAAATGCGCACGCTGTATTGCCCTTCTAGATTCATCAATTGCAGTGAGAGGAAGTGGAAGAATGCCTGAGCCTTCTGCTCCTCATCAGACATTCGCATAGACACTGTCTCTACGAGGAGTTGAGTTACGTCACTTGTGACGCGGACATCGGCGTATCGACCAGTACCGAGAGGTGGTTCCAACTGGATATTCCATCCAGCTCTCAAACCCAGGCTAGCAATTTCTAGTTGGAGCAACACACTCACCCAATTGATAGGGTCCAGGTTCCGGTAAAGTGTGTCCCGCATGCGCCTGAAATTTGCACCGGGACGGCTGAGTAGGGTTAACTGAGCTGCTAATTGAATCAGGTTCGCATAGACCCAGGGCACATCATTAGCGGGCCAGAGACCAGGAGAAAAGATTGGATGGACGCCTGGTTCCAGCCCAGCCGTTGCCGATCGTTTGGCCACACTATCCGCTATTCGTTGGAGAAAATCATCCCCCAAAGCCCGCTGAAGCGTGTTCGCTGCCCAAAGCGCAATACGTCGTCCATCTGATGTGAGGCAACCGGACTCGTGAATAGGCATGAACCAGTCTGACCAGCCCATTGGTCGTTTGCCTTCCAACACTTCAGCGAATGCCCGGTGACGTGCCAACGTCTCATCTTCGTCAATTGGCTCAGGATCTTCTGTGCTCATAGTCATGCATTCTTTTTTCTTGCTTAGTAGATACTACTGAGCATATGGTATCAGGAGCGTCAACTAAAATGAGTCTCCCGCATCTTCCGTGCTAAGCTCATGCAGATCGAGCAAGGACTTGGTGCCGTAAAAGATACAACTCATCTTGTCCATAGGATTGGCATTTGAAGATAAATCTCCGACTCGTTGCCGCTGAGCTTGCCTCAATTTAGAGGAATCTCTGCAAGTTTGCGTATTCCGTCAAGCCGGAACAATCTCACAAGCGCTGAGCACGAGAAGAGTGGCGATACTACGGAATCGGGTCAACCTCACTCTCCTTGACACGGACGAGCGGCATGAGAGACTTCGTGCTGCCTTTGTTAGCTCATCTCGTCGTTCTCTGGCAAACAAAAATCCTACTGAACAGTTATACACTTGACAATGAAGACGGTATCTCCCTAGACAGGTGTTAATTTCCAACAGCACCAGGGTAGCGTACAGGATGAACGTCCTCGCCCGATAGGGAGACTGGATCGATCACGAGTACCTGCCGAAAGGCTTGAAATGCTGCCAGGATCTGTTCCTCAGATGCAGGATAGGCTTTGATGTCAGGTGGTATTTTTCCAAGTGAACAGTAAAGTAGATCGGGAGGAACCTGCAGGACAATGGCGAACTGTGAAAGGAGAGGCTCGGATGGTGTGCGCCGATCATGTTGTCCAGTCCCCGGTTTACTGAACACTAAAACAGGGTGATTTGACGGTTGTTGAAAAGCTGGACTTCCACCTGAACCACTTGAGCTTGCCCCGATACTGTGCCTCATTCCCCTTTTCCTTGCTCAGCACTATCGGGAGAGTGAAACCGATCTTCACTCTCCGGGAATTGCACATATCCTCGCTCATATACGGAGGATTCACCCCACGTCAGACTTCTTTCTTGGAGACCACTGCCCACGTGATGCGCAACGAGTAAACAGCAAGCAGCCAGTAAAGACCGCAACCGTTGGTTGAAAAAAGAAGGGAAGTGGAGGGGAAAGGAGTGATATAT
>WNFJ01699371.1_pt1 | contig 14263 bp, 10 predicted proteins | sample 5400461 | NCBI WGS metagenome assembly WNFJ01 (sample SAMN13153349, study PRJNA577476) | soil metagenome | isolation source: 115 cm saprolite on Douglas fir-dominated hillslope | place: USA:California | collected 2013-09-17 | reverse complement strand
CACGATGTCCCAGCGCTCGTGGAACGCGGCCATCTGCCGGCCGAGCCGATGCGCCGTCTGCGTGGCGCGGACGTAGTCCGCGCCGCTCACGCGCTGGCCCATCTGGCCGGTCGCCCACGTGACCTTCTCCACCTCGTCCTGGCGCGCGGGGCGGCCCTTGGCCGGGTTGCCCGCGAGATTCACCACGGTGTTGGCGGCGGCCAGCGTGAGGAACGTCGGCACGACCGCGTCGCCGTCGATGGCGGGATTCGCCTGTTCCACGTGGTGGCCGAGGTCCGCGCACAGCTTCGCCGTCTCGGCCAGCGCGCGGAGGCTCTCGGCCTCGACCTTGGCGCCGTTGGGGGCGACGCTCGTGAACGCGATCCGCAGCCGCCCGGGATCGGCGCCGATTTCCTTCGCGAGCGGGCGCGCAAGCGGCGGCGCGACGTACGGGTCGCCGGGACCGGTGCCCGCGGTGGCGTCGAGCAGCGCCGCCGAGTCGCGCACGCCGAGCGTCACCGCGTGCTCCGCCGACAGGCCGCCGAGGCCCTCGCCGAGATACGGCGCCTGCGTGTTGCGGCCGCGCGTGGGCTTGAGTCCGACCAGGCCGCAGCACGCGGCGGGAGCGCGGATGCTGCCGAACCCGTCGGTGGCGTGGGCCATCGGCAGCATGCGCGCGCCGACGGCGGCCGCGGCGCCGCCGCTGCTGCCGCCCGAGATCCGCGTCGGATCCCAGGGGTTCTTCGTCGCGCCGTGTAGTTGCGGCTCGCACGTCAGCGACAGCCCAATCTCGCACGTGTTGGTGCGCCCGAAGATCACGAGGCCCGCGCGCTTGAGCCGGCGCACGTGCTCGCTGTCGGCGGTGGGCGGCGGGGCGTCGGCGTAATAGCGGCTCGAGCGCGTCATGGGCACGCCGGCGATCGAGGCCGTGAGGTCTTTCATCAGATAGGGCACGCCGCGGAACGGGCCGTCGGGCAGCCCGGCCGCGATGGCCTGCCGCCCGTAGTCGTAGAGCTTCATGGTGACGGCGTTGACCGCGGGATTGCGCGCCTCGACGCGCGCGATCGCGGCCTCCAGCAGCTCTTCCGGCTTCACCTCGCGCCGCGCGACCAGCGCCGCGAGGCCCAGCCCGTCGTGGCGCTCGTACTCGGCGAAGCCGCTCATCGGATCCTCCTTTGTCGCGGCCACTCTACAGTAGAATCGGCTCGGGCTCGCATGGGGTGGCACCTTCCGTTCGACCGCACCGAACGCTGCCTCACGCGAGGGCAGTGTGCGCTCGCGCGCCGGGACTTCGCGATGGCCGAGGCGCTCCTGCGCGAGGCGCTCGCGCAGGATCCGCAATATTCGCATATTCAAATGTATCTGGCCCACGCGCTGGCCGAGCAGGAGCGCCGCGCCGAGGCCGAGGCCGCGCTCGAGCGGGCGATGGCGCTGGCGCCGGACAATTTCGTGTTCCCGCTGCACCTCGGGATCATCCGACTCGATGCCGACGACGCCGCCGGCGCGTGCGAGGTGCTCCCGCGCGCGGCGCGCCTCGCCTCCGACAACGCGCTCGTGGCCGGCTATCTCGACCTCGTCGCCTGGGAAACCGCGGGCCGCCGCGACACGCTCGCCGCGCTCGGTCGCCGCGCGCGCGAGCTGCCGGAATCGTTTCGCGCCCGGCTCCTGCTGCGGCTGGCCGCCACGACGCTGGCCGCCCGCGGACCGAAGGCCGCCCTCGCGCTGCTCGAGCCGCCGTCCGAACGGCCGCTCGGCATTCCGCTGCCCGCATCGTTGCGGCGACGCCGGCGGCGCCACCGCCTCGCGCGCGCGCGGCGGCTCGCCGACGCGGGCCGGTTCGAGGACGCCGCCGACACGCTGGCCGCGCAGCCGGACATGCTCGACGAGCCCGGCGCGCGGGCGCTGCTCGAGCGCGCGCGGCGCCGCGCGGTGGACGCGCTCACCGCCGCGCTGGAGCCCGCCGAGCCGCGGGAGCGTCGGGCCCTGCTGCTGCGTCGCTACGAGTACGAGAACGACCTGGCCGATCGCGACGCGGCCTACCGGACGCTGGAGGCGTGGCTGGCCGCCCATGCCGAGGCCGGCTCGCCGTCGTCGGAGACCCCGGTGGCCGAGGCCGCGGCGCGGCGCCTGGCCGAGATCGACGTCGAGTGTGGCGACTACGAGCGCGCCCTGCAACACTGTGCAGCCTCGCGCGCGGTGCGCCCGGCGCGCGAGACCCACGGCGTGGAGGCCGTCGCGCTGCTGGGCCTGGGGCGGAAGCGCCCGGCCCGCCACCGGTTCGAGGACTTCCTGGCCGACGCGGCATGAGCGGTGCATCGCGAGCCTCTCAATGGCCTCGGATGCCTCGCCCTGGAAGCTCGGCGGCCTCACGGTGCGCGAGCTCGCCCGGCGCGTCTGGCAGGAGATCGACAAGGACGAGATCGTCGATCGAGCGGCCGGCCTGGCCTACTACTTCCTGTTTGCGCTGTTCCCCGCGCTCCTGTTCCTGACCGCGCTCATCGGTCTCCTGCCGATCCCGAACCTCCTGGACCGGCTGATGGAGTACGTCTCGCGTGCGCTGCCGATGGACGCGGCATCCGTCACCCAGAAAACGCTGCGCGAGATCATCGGCGGCGCCCACGGCGGCCTGCTCTCGATCGGCGTGCTCGGTGCCCTCTGGGCGGCATCCAACGGGATGTCGTCGATCATCACCGCGCTCAACGCCGTGTACGACGTCCCCGAGACCCGACCCTTCTGGAAGCGCAAGGCGCTGGCGCTGGGACTCACCCTGCTGTTCTCGCTCTTCATCCTGACCGCGCTCATCCTGATGGTCTTCGGACCGAAAATCGGTGAGACCATGGCCAGCTGGGTGGGGCTGGGCGGGCTCTTCACCGTCGTGTGGAACGTCATCAGCATCCCGGTCGTCGTCGTGCTCGTGACGATCGGTGTCACCGTCGTCTATTACCTGGCGCCCGACGCCAAGCAGAAGTTCCGCTGGGTGACGCCGGGCGCGACCCTCGCCGTTCTCCTCTGGCTGGCGATGTCGTACGGGCTGCGCCTCTACGTCAGTCACTTCGCCGACTACAACGCCACCTACGGCTCGATCGGCGGCGTGATCCTCCTGATGCTCTGGCTCTATCTGAGCGGCGCGGCGCTGCTGCTCGGCGCCGAGGTCAACGCGGTGATTGAGCAGGCCGCGGCGGAGCGCGGCGCCGTCGACGCCAAGGCGGAGGGCGAGGCCGTACCCGGCGAGGCCGCGCTGCCCGCCAACGTCTTCCGGTTGCCCGTGCGGCCCACCGTGCGCGCGGCCGCGTCCGTCACCGAGGGCGTCGCGCGGCTGGCGCGGCTGGAGGTGGAGCTGGCGGTCAGCGAGACCAAGCGCGTCGCATTCGATCTCGTCCTCGCGTTCGGGGTGGCGATCGTGGCTGCCGTCATTCTCGTGACGGGGCTCACCGTGACCCTCGCCGCCGCGCTGGCGCCGGCCTTCGGCGCCGACTGGCGCCCGCTGCTGAGTGCGGGCGGCGGCGGCGCGTTGCTGGCGGCCGGCGCGCTCGCGTGGTCCGTTTACCGCGTGCGGCACCTCGGCCTGCTGCGGCACACCTTCGCATCCATCAAGGAGACCTGGCAATGGGCCGAACGGCGACTGAAGTCCGGAACGACGTAGCCCTCGCGGGGCGTCTCGTGGGAGACGCCCTGGAGGCCGCGCGCCGGCGCGGCTGGCTGCCGTGGATCCCGGTCGCAGCGGCGGTGGTGGCGGGCCTCGTGATGTGGCGGCGGCCGGTGGCCGACGTCGCGGAGAAGGCGGGCGCGACGGCCGAGCGCGCGCTGCAGGTGGCCGGCGCGCTCGCGGCGATCGAGCGCTTCCGCGAGGCGACCGGCCGCCGGAAGGCCGCCTAGCGGCCGTGATCACTGTGTAACAGAGAAGTAACTCTACGCATCGCATGCTCCTGTTGCAGCTGCCCTTGGCTGGGGCAAAGGAGGTATGGGACACTTTTAGCGCGCAGCAGCTGTCGGGTGACGGAACGCTTTGAGGATGAGCGGAGGCCCCCATACCGTGATCTGGCGGCTGCCATCATGGCGTGGGCGTGTCTTCATCGGCGCTAGTGCGTTGGTGTGCGCGATCATTGTCTTCGTCGTGGTCGTTGCGCCGTCGCCTCCTTTTCCGCCGAAGGGATACGGGAAAGATCTACCGCCCGCGAGATTACTCGGAAACTTTTATAGCTATTCAACGGTTGAAACGGTGCGAAGCAAGGTTCGAGCACGCGGTCTGCACTGAAACGTACTTCAAGAGCCGACGAGCCCGCCATCGAGCGCGAATCCTTTCTATAGCGCCAAGGTGCCGAACTTCTCGCATCTTGGAGTTACCGGTGACCTATCGTTCTTCTTTTTTCGAGATAGGTTGATGCGCATTCACTTTGTTCCGCCGGACCCGAGAGCCTATTGGAATGCCCTTGTACGCGCCGAACAGATCCAGGGAGTGCGCTCGCGTGCGAACGGTCAGGTTGTCTGGGCAAGACTGGGAGATGACGTCGAAGTCTGGCTAAACGTGATGTTCCCCGATGCACGCTTTGTGGGCTGGCGTGACCAAAGGCTCCAGGACGAGGTCAGCTATCGTTACGACTAGTTGAATCGCGTCGACTCGATCGCAGCACGGTACGAACACATAATACCTGGAACGCACGGAATAAACTCACGGCGATCACCGGCTCACCGACCGCAGGAGCCGTGACTGTTCGTCGAAACTCCTCAGAAACCACGCTAGTGCGGGCTGTGCGTAGGCCATCCCAACAATCGCCTATTCGCCGGTGATCTAGACAACCGTCTAGTGAGACGACACGGGAAGAGCGTCTCAGCTCGGATGCCCTTGCGGTGGATCGTCTCACCGATGCCCCCGGACTGCCGACCTATGTGGTCGCCGCCAAGCCTTCGAAGGGGAGGTAGGTCACGCACCGCGGTACCACGTCTGTATGCCAAATCCCCTTGGGGCCACCATTTCGAACTTGCAGAAATTGCCCCCGCGATAAGTCCAGAGAGTGAGGACTCGCCCTTCAACTCGTAGATGAAGCGCGGCTTCCGGCCGGGGCCTTTCCGTGGGGCAACTCTGGCGGCGGGGCCACGGGCGTGAAGACGAGCGGCCCGCATGCCCGTACTTCATCCTACAAGCTCGCCGAAAGCTACTTGACAGGGCCCCTCTTTCGCCAGATCCTCGCGCGCATCGAGCAGATTGCGTGGCATCCGACGTGATCAAGCGGACCGCCCAGGCGGAGAACAGGGTCGACGCCGGCGGGAGTGTCTCTGCGGAGGGGGGGGACGGATAGCAAGCTCTCAGGGGATACGAGATCAGCGGCGCTGGCGCCGGAAGAACGAGCCGTGTCACCGATTTGTGAATGGGCAGCATGAGCGGTCAGGCTGTCCTGTCGCCACTCACGGGGCTGAAGCATGGAAGCAAATGGGGCCCAATCGCAAATCCTCGGTAGACAAGCATTCGATTTGAACCGAATCTTCCGACGCGCATCGCGCGACTCGCGTAGCAGCCAGGTCATCGAGAGCCCCACACCAGGACCGGGGCGCGTGAGCAAACTCACGAGCACGGGGCCGCGGACGGTAGATGCGCCGTAAGAGTGACTTCCGTCAGCGCGCCAGAAAGGAGGAAACGAGCTGAATGACGGGATGATCCGTCCGTTCAACGTCACGACGGACGGCAGAAATGGGTCCACGTAGGAGATGAGGTCCGGCTGAATCACGGGAGAGGATAATGTCAAGATCCGAGAGGCCGCCAGGTTCTCGCGAAGAAGACGCGTGGCTCAGCGATCAGCAGCTCGCCCGATGCGCGCCAGCCGAAACAGAGTCCTTCCAGTCGCCGGTTCCGACGCGAATGGTGTCGAACGGCGAGTACATGCCCCATCCCCAGACGCAGCAGCAGAAGCACGTCGAGTTCCGCATCAAGGAGCTCGCCGACATGGCCTCCAAGAAGCTGGGGATCAGCCGGCGGAAGTTCCTGGCCGGCAGCGGCGGCATGGCCGCCGCGTTTCTGGCGATGAACGAGGTGTTCGGGAAACGGTTCTTCAACGTGAGCCCGATCGAGTTGTTCGAGGAGGCGGCCGCCGCTGAAAACGCCCCTCCAAAGAACCTGTTCGTCTTCGATGACCAGACGCACATCGTCAGATCGAGCACCAACACCCCGCAGGGCCTGAGAGCGCTCGCGCAAGGGCCGGGCGCGGCGTCCACCGCCGCGGGGTTTACCGGCAACCCTGACAACGGCTTCACCGCCACCGGCGGATTGAGAGGTGGAAACCCGGTCGGTGTCGACGAGATCGGCAATGCGTGGACGCCGTGGAACCCGGCACACCTCCTCCGTAGCGAATTCGACGTGGGGCTCCTCCACGCCGACTTTCCCCCGAACCCCGGTCCGCCCACCACCGTCCTCGGGGAATTCCACCTCGGCCAGTACATCAACCGGATGTACCTCGAGGCCCAGACGAGCGTGTCCATCATCAGCAACGCGAATCTCGGCCTCTTCAATCCCGGCGGTGGCGCTCCTCCCGGGAATCACAACGTCGCTGAAAGCCTTCAGGCTGAGATCCTGACCGGCTGGCAAACGGCGCAGTGCCGGGACTTCATCAATCAACTGGCGGGGTCGACGCGAGCGCTTGCGCATGGACAGCTCTACGTCGGCATCGGCAACCTCGCCGACCCGTCCTTCGGCGACTACACGCAGTGGCAGATCGAGAACATGCAGCCGGACTCGTGGAAGGGCTACAACATCGCCGCTGCGGCCAAGGTGGATACGAACCCCAACAGCCTCATGGTCAGGTGGCGGCTCGACGACGAGGCGGTGGCGTATCCGATCTACCAGGTCATCGTCAAGAACAAGGAGCAGCTCAAGAAACATCCCGGGTTCTTCAACCTCTGCATCCACAAGGGCCTGTCGGCTTCGGGGACGCAACCCGGTGGGGCGAACAACACGCCCATGTTCGGGAACCCCGACGACATGGTGAAGGCGGCCACGGACTGGCCGCGGTTGAACTTCATCATCTACCACGCCTGCATCCGGCCTGGCTTCTGGATGCTCCAGGCTCTGCAGGACATCGAGAACCTGCCGGGGTCGATGCCCCCCACCACCCTGACCGACAGCCACGGCCACACTGTTCCGAACATCCGATGGTCCACGCAGTTTGCTCAGATCGCAGCCGGCAAATACGTGGCCGGGGCGGAACCCTCGTCCACGTCGCCCTCGAGCACGCGGAGGCTCCCCAATGTCTACGCCGAGCTCGGGACGACGATGGCCTCGATGATCGTGACCTTCCCGACGGTGTGGGCGCATCTCATCGGCCAGCTGCTGTACTACATGGGGGAGAACAACATCGTGTTCGGCTCGGACTCGATGTGGTATCGCGGGCCTCAGTGGCAGATCGAGGCGCTCTGGCGGTCGCAGATCCCTGATGATATCGCCGACCGGTGGCACTACCCGCCGCTGAGCGAGGGGGCGAAGCGGAAGATTCTCGGCCTGAACTCCGCGGGGCTCTACGGGCTTCCTGTTGCGGCGAGCAAATACGGTGACGGCAATCTGGCGAGCTATCCCACGGCCCCAGAGCTCCAGCCTGGTGGCCGCCTGGATGCCCTACTCAGGGGCGTCGGCTACCCGACACCTGTGGTTTCGGCCAGCCTCATCCCTGACGACAGGTTCTCGAAGATGAAGCGATGGGCCGAAGAGTCGGGCCGCGGGCGGAGCAATACCCGCCACGGCTGGATCCGAACGCGAGTGTAACGGAGGAGCCGGACGCGCCAGCCCCCTGGATCCAGGGGGCTGGTGCGGTGCCGGTGGGGGCTCTTCTAGGCGTTCAGCCGCCATCTCCAGAATGGGGTGCGATGCTGTCCACAAACCTTCTGGCGGCGGTCTGCGCGATTCGCTTGACCCGCGCCTTCGCGAGTAGGGGCCGCGGGAGGTGAGCCAAGCTGCTCCGGTGCTCTGACCGCACCTCCATACCCCAAGCTGGCCCGGGGACGAATCAGCGCGCAATAAATTCGCGCACTTGAATTCTGCAAGCTCGATCAGGTCCCGTTGGGGCCACCACCGTGAGCCTAGTTATGCCGAGGTCGGCCAGCAGTGGGTCGATGCGAAGGACGCCGTGGCAGCGATACCCGCGCCTTCCGCCTTCCACGACGGGCTCCATCTCGATCTTTGTCCGCCAAGAGCGCTCGGAGCATCTGACGAGCCTGAGGCGTTCGGTCATTGAGCTTTCCTTCAAGCTCAGGGAGCCGCTCCTCGAGGATACGGCCGAGAGTCTTCCGGTCGAGATTGCCCATCGCGGCCTGTTGCTCCAGCACGGCAAGCTCCTCGGTCAGCGCCGCGCGGCGAAGCTTCTCCACTTCGATTCGCGCGTTCAGTTCCTCACGTGGCCCGCCGTCCAAGACAGCGTCCAGCGCCCGATCGATTCGTTTCTTGTACGACCCTCAGCTCCCGCTCGATGTCCGGGCGACGGTCGATGACAGGTAGCTCAGCGCGTCGCTGCTCCAAAGCTGAACCAATCGCGTCCTCGAGGATGGCGGGATCGAGAAGTTCGTCGAGCGCGTGAAGGAGTGCCTCATCGACGATCGACTGGCGCAGGATCAGATCGTTCGAGCACACCGCGGGGCCGCGACGATAGCGCATCGTACAGCCATAGAAGTGGACCGGCGTGCGCTTGGGCGCCGTGCCGTGCAGGCGCGTGATCGTGCCCATCGCTCCGCCACACACCGCGCATTTGGCAAAGCCGGTCAGCAGATACTTCGACTCATCGGGATGCTCTGGCTGACCCTGAAGCCGGCCATCCCCGTGCCGCGGGTACAGTGCCTTCGTCCGTCCAAGGCGGGCCTGCACTCTCTGCCAGAGCTCGGGCGAGACGATGCGTAACTCTGGTGCATCGATACGCACCCAGTCCGAGTCGGGTCGCCGTCGCTGGCGCCTCGTGCCGCCCCGCATGACCTTCTGGCTGCGATTCCAGACGATGACACCCTGATACAGGTCGCGATGCAGAATCTCGCGAATGCCCGACGCCGCCCAGCCGCGCCCTCGGGGTGGGGGATCGTGTACATGCCCGCGCCGTCGGCATACATCTCGAAAATCCGGAGCGACACCGGCGCCTGCATCGGGTTGATCTGCCGGTTCACGTACGCCCGCCTGCCGTCAGGCGCCGGGATCGCGACGTTGTCGCAACCGTATACGCGACCGCCCGTCACGTGACCGGCCTTGGCCTTGTGCAGGAGCGCATCGTAGGTGCGCTGACTGGCCTTCTCGCGCTCGGTCTCTGCGGCGAACGCGGGGAGGGGCAGCAAGACCTTGTCCATCGAGGTGTTGATGGTGCTCTCCCGGTCGTCCAGGTAGTAGAAGACGCGGACACCGGCATCGACGATTTGCTGGAGCAAGAACGCCGTTTGAATCNTGATCAACACCTGGAACGGGGGCCGTGGTCGAAGCGCATTCATCCCCCGCGCCAGTCCGGGCCGCTTCCCACCCGAGTACGCGGCTTTGCACGCGGCGTGAAACGCCGAGGACCGCAACAGGCATGCTAGGCTCGGAGCCGCAACGATGCGAACTGGAACCGCGCGTCGGCTCAGGGTGTTGAGACGCATCGTCATCGCCGGCATGCTGGTCGGGATCGCCTACGGCATTGTGCTTCATCTCGTCGCGTACGATCCAACGCTTGTCGAGGTTGTGACCGGCGCGCTCATCGGGGCCATCCATGGGCTGCTTATCAGCTCGGCCATCGGGGCTCTCGAGATCTTCGGGATCCGAACCCGGCTCGGCCAGTGCGTTGAGGGTGCCCCCTTCGTCGTAACTCTGGGCGTGAAAGGCACAGTCTACGGCGCGATCGTGGCGATCGTGAACGTGGTCGAGCCGGGCACGCGAGCGGTGGGCCTCAGCCCGGCGGTGGGTCGCATGCAGATGGTGGCGGTCATCTTCTCCGTCGTTGCCACGACGGCCTTCATCTTCGTCTGGCAAATCAGCCGCATCGTCGGCGGACGCACCCTACAGAATTGGGTTCTCGGGCGCTATCATCGGCCTCGCCCCGAGCAGCGGTTCTTCCTCTTCATCGATGTCGTGGGGTCCACGCCTCTCGCGGAGCGTCTCGGGCCGGACGCGGTCCATCAGTTTCTGAATCGGGTCTTCTTGCTGGCTTCGGACCCGATCGATGACTACGGGGGGGAGATCTACCAGTATGTCGGCGACGAGATGGTCATCACGTGGACGGTGCTGAAGGGTGCGCCGGAGGCGCGGCCCCTTCGCTGCTTCGCGGCCATCGAGGCAGCCCTTGAGGCGGCGGCGCCTGAATTCGCCCGGCTCTTTGGCGTCGCGCCACGTGTGCGTGGCGCGCTCCACGCGGGATCGGTCATCGTGGGCGAGGTCGGCGGCAGCAAGCGCGACATCGTTTTCCACGGAGACGTGATGAACACCACCTCGCGCCTTGAGCAAGTCGCGCGAGAGCTCGAGCGGCGATTGGTGGTCTCGGCCGACGCCATGAGCCGTCTGGCCGGCGCCGACGGCTACCCGGTGGAAGATCTCGGGAAACGCGCGGTACGGGGTCGAGCCAACCTGATTCAGGTTTATGCGGTGAGCAGCATGGCAGATCGTGATTCGCCGGTGGCGTCCCGATGAGCCGGCCCCCTAGAGCGCAGAACCGTTTCTCATGACATCAATGAATCGGCGAGCTTTCGTATCCGGTGCACCTCTAACGACACGCTGCACCGGTCCGGGGCTCGCGTTGCTCGCTCCGGCCGGTGAGCGCGGGCGTTAGCCGGACGAGAAGATGAACGGCATTCTTGCTCGGGCCGCAGCGCTCGCAGCACATGCTCGAGCACGGCGGGTCGACACCCGGCTTGGAGGCGACGAAACCTACTGGGTCAAGCACTCGACGCTCCGGTACGTCCGCACACTCAGGTTCATTTGGGGCGTCAAAGCCGATCGCGCCCTACCATCCAGACGTTCTTCCGGCCGATGGCTACTCGCTTTCGGCTCGACAATTAATGGCCGCCTCGGTCGCTGCGTTCGTGTTCGGAGGAATGGGATCCTGGAATGACACCGGTTTCGCGGACCGCGAAATGCAAGCTCGCTACGAGCGCGTGACGCGCCAACTCTATATCGCGGTGATGGATGGGCTGGTGACAGCGGTAAACGCTAGTGTCTCTTCGTGAGTGAACGATCGGGGAACATAGGTAACAGAATAACCGGGGGTTATCACGGTTGAGTCGGCGTACGTCGTCGCCGCGCGCAAGGTCATAGCTGAGATCCTCGCGCCGCTCCGGCCCGAGCCCTCAGCTCGTTGCGAGCGCAGCTCGCGCCGGCCGTCGGAACGCCGCGAAGCCCCTTCCGAGTGCGGTCAGCTCTCCGCGAAGGCGCGGTCGAGGGCCTGGGCGAGGTCGGCGATGAGATCGTCGGCGTCCTCGATGCCGACGGCGTAGCGGATGAGATTGTCCTTGATCCCGACCTGCAGGCGCTCCTCGGTCGTGAGCTCGTAAAAGCTCATGATCGCGGGCTGCTCGATGAGGCTCTCCACGCCGCCGAGCGAGGCTGCGATGTAGGGGATCGTGCACGCGTCGACGACCCGCGAGGCCGCGTCGAGATCGCCGCGGACCTCGAACGACACCACGCCCCCGAACCCGCGCATCTGCTTTTTGGCAACGTCGTGGCCGGGGTGCGACGGCAGGCCGGGGTAGTGGACGCGGTCCACGCGCGGGTGAGCGGCCAGGAACTCTGCGATGGTCTGTGCGCTGTGGTTCTGGCGCTCCATTCTCAGCGCGAACGTCTTGAGGCCGCGGACCAACAGGTAAGCGGCGAACGGATCGACGATCGCGCCCGTCGTCGCCTGGAGCGAGCGGATGCCGCCGATCAGGTCGCGGGAACCCAGCACCGCGCCCGCGAGCAGGTCGTTGTGGCCGCCGAGGTACTTCGACGCCGAGTGCATCACGAGGTCGACGCCCCAGTCGAGAGGCCGCACGTTGTACGGCGTGGCGAATGTGGCGTCGATCACCGTCTGAACGCGGTGCTTGCGCCCGATCGTCCCGAACCGCTCGAGGTCCAGGATGCGGTTGTAGGGGTTGGTCGGCGACTCGCTCACGAGCACGCGCGTCGTCGGCTTGATCGCGTCTTCCAGTGCCTCGTAGTCGCCGGCGGGGACGGTGGAGATCTCGATGCCGTACCGGGGCAGCATGGCGTTGAGGAACTGCCGCGTTCGGCGATAGCTGTCGTCCGTGATGACGACGTGGGTGCCGCGCGACAGCAGCGCGTAGAGCACGGTCGTCATCGCGCCCATCCCGCTCGCGAACAAGAGGCAGTCGGCGGCGCCTTCGAGCGCGGCGAGCTTCGACTCTGCGACCTTCTGCGTCGGGTTGCCGTAGCGCCCGTAGTCGATGCGCTCGTCGATCTTGCCGTCGAAGTAGTCCTTCAGCTCCTGGCTGTTCGCCCACGTGTAAGTCGCCGTCTGGACGATCGGCGTGGTGAGCGCATGCGCGGGCTTCTGCCGCGGCTCGCCGCCGTGGACGGACATCGTGCTCGGACCGAGCGGCTTCTTCGGCGGCTCGAGCCTGTCGGCCATCAGGACACCAGCAGCCGCGCCTTCTCGACGTACCGCGCGATGGCGCGGGCGACCCGCTTGGGATCCGCGGGTAGCTCGACCGGCGTGTTGCGGTGCGTAGGCTTGATGCCCTCGAGCGCGCTCAGGTGATAGGCAGCCTTCTGGTCCGTGAACTTGAGCCCGTTCGCGGTCGAGATGACGACCACGCGGTCGCTCCCGCGGATGACCTTGCGATCGACCAGCTTGCGCAGCGCCGCCAGCGCCACGCCCGTGTGCGGGCAGTTGAACATGCCGGTGCGGTCGGCGCGCGCGGCCTCGTCCGCCAGCTCCTGCTCGGTGGCCTGCTCGACCACGCCGTTGAACTTCTGCAGCGTGCGGATGGCGCGCTTTACGCTCACGGGATTGCCGATCTGGATCGCCATGGCCAGCGTCGGCTTCGCGGCCACCGGCTCGAATGTCTTGAAGTCGTCCTGGAACGACCGGTAGAGCGGGTTGGCGCGCTCGGCCTGCGCGACGCAGATCCGCGGCAGCTTGTTGATGAGCCCGAGCTCCTCCATCATCACGAAGCCCTGCCCGAGTGCGTGGACGTTGCCGAGGTTGCCGCCCGGGATGACGATCCAGTCCGGCACTTCCCAGTCGAACTGCTGCACGATCTCGATCGCCACCGTCTTCTGCCCCTCGATGCGCAGGCTGTTCATCGAGTTGGCGAGATAGATGCGCTTTTCCTTCGTGATCTCCTGCACGATCGTCATGCACCCGTCGAAGTCGGTGTCCAGCGAGAGTACGAGGGCGCCGTTGGCGAGCGGCTGCACGAGCTGGGCGATGGAAACCTTGTCCTTCGGGAGCAGCACCACCGACGGGATGCCGGCCGCGGCGCAATAGGCCCCGAGCGCGGCGGAGGTGTCGCCGGTCGACGCGCACGCGACCGCGTCGATCGGCACTCCGGTGGAGATCATCTCCTTGACGACCGAGACGAGCACGGTCATGCCGAGGTCCTTGAATGAGCCCGTGTGCGAGATGCCGCACTGCTTGATCCACAGGTCGTCGACGTGAAGCTGCTTGCCATACCGGTCGGCCCACAGGAGGTTCGAGTTGCCCTCGTACATCGACACGATATTCGCGTTGTCGATGAACGGCACCACCCATTCCTTCTTGCCCCACACGCCGGATCCGTACGGATACGTGGTGCCGTGCGCGCGGTCCTTGAAGAGCTGCATCCACGCCGCCGCCGAGCGCGACCGCAGCGCCTCCATGTCGTGCTGAACCTCGAGGAGGTCGCCACAGGTGGGGCAGCGGTAGATGACCTCGCGCAGATCAAACTCCCCGGGGCAACCATTGATGCACTGAAACCAGGCGTTGTAGGCCATCGGAGGCAGTATAGCGGCCGATGGCCCTAGGCGTGATGTTCCCGTCAGGGCTCACGAAGTCCGCGACCCCTGTTCGCCGAGGCAATTGCTGATCACGGACGCAGAGGGCGACCGCCAGGCTGACCACCGGCCGCGATAGCATGAGGGCGATGACAGTTGTCGGAACGGGTATCGACTTGAAGTGGCCTGCCCGTGCCGTGTGGTCTTCGAGCGGTGGGTGTTTCATGTGATGATGCGGCGGTCGATATGGCGCTCTTGGAGTTTCAAGGAACATCGGGCTGCGTGTTTTAGTCGTGTCGTATTTTTCGGAACTCGACAGCGTGCAACCTCTTACATGTCTGAGCAAAAACGTGCTCGTGACTCAAACACGGGTTCCAAAAAATACGA
>WNFJ01512674.1_pt1 | contig 14265 bp, 8 predicted proteins | sample 5400461 | NCBI WGS metagenome assembly WNFJ01 (sample SAMN13153349, study PRJNA577476) | soil metagenome | isolation source: 115 cm saprolite on Douglas fir-dominated hillslope | place: USA:California | collected 2013-09-17 | reverse complement strand
CATCGTGTCGACCCTGGGCCCCACCTTAATCGGGCGAATGTTCACTTTATTGTCGGCGCCGATCACTGCTGCGAGATATCCGCCTTGCATTTCGCTGACGGCTCGTTGTGGAACGAGCAAGGCATTTTTCTGAACCCTGACCACCGTGCTGATATTGCCGAAGCCGCCGGGGCGAAGCACATTTCCAGGATTGGGGAACTCGACTTTCACGAGAATGGCGCCCGTCCTCACATCGACTTGGCGATCAAGAGCATAAAAGTGGCCTTTGTGTAGGTAAGTAGATCCGTCGGATAAGCGCAGTTGCCATTCGAGTTTGTTCAAGACCGTTTGCTCATCACCGCCCGAGGCACCGGCCTGCTTTATCGCGTTCAGATACTCTTGCTCGCTTGCCGTGAAATTCACGAGAATCGGATTAATCGTCGATACCGTCGTCAGGGGCTCGCCGGAAGAGCCAACCAAGTCGCCGATCTGGGCGGTGGCGATGGAGGCAACGCCGTCAATGGGGGAAACAATCTTTGTGAAGCTGAGATCCAGTCTGGCCGAGTCTTCTGCGGCGCGGGCTGATGCGATGGCCGCCCTTGCCTGTTCCACTTGGGCCTTCGCCGCGAGGTTAGCCTGGACAGCATCGTCCAGTTCCTGCTGACTGATGGCGCTTTCCTTGGCGAGAGGCGTATAGCGGGTAACGTCCAGTACCGTCTTGCCGAACTGCGCCTCTGCTCGTTGAAGATTTGCCTTTGCTTGTTCCAGGTTCGCGGTAGCCTGGCCAAGTGCTGCCTGAAAAGGCCTCGGATCTATCTCGAAGAGTGCAGCGTCTGTGCTGATGAATGCGCCATTCGTATAACTTTGTTTAACGAGAAGTCCCTTTACCTGGGCTCGAATTTGAGCGTTGACAAATCCATCCAGAGTAGCCACCCATTCTTTGGTGACAGGCACATCTTTTTGGCTGACCTCGACGAATTCTACGGCCGGGGGTCCCGTCGCAGCTTGTTGTTTTGTCTCGCATCCAGACAACCATATCGCCTGGACCACGAGGACCAGGGCCAATCGAAATGGCTTCGCTTTCATAACGCACGCTCCGCAAAGCCGCTGTGCTCGGTCCCAAGTTTCGTGCCCGCGGACTGGGAGACACGAGATCTCGTGCCGCACGCGCTTGGGTGCGGCAAACGAATACAGGCGCTCGCTACCCGAGGATGCTAGTGGCTTGACGCTGTTGTCAGAACTGTCAAAAGTAGCAGGTCCGGGGAGCATCGAGGATCATTGAAAAATGGTTCGAGTGCTCGCCACTCAGGTGGGGATATCTTCCTGAGTAAGCGGCTTGCAACATGGCTGATTTGAGTCTTTCTCCCAGATTTCCAATCAAATTCGTGAGTGTCGAATCACGAAGAGGTTCGACGAGATATCGAGGCTAACTGCCGATCTTTCCGCTGATCACTTCTCCCGAGACAACAATTTCCACTCTGCGATTCTTCTGCCTGCCCGAAGATGTGGAGTTGTCTGCGACCGGAACGGTCTCCCCAAAACCTTTTGCGCTCACGCTTGTCAGTGCCAGACCCTGTTCAATCAAATAGCTGCGCACCGATTCCGCGCGTTGCTCAGAAAGCTTTAGGTTTACTTCGTTAGTGCCGACATTGTCAGTATGCCCCTCGATGGCGAGGTTCAAGCCGGGATGCGCAAGAATAATGCCCGACAGTTTAGCCAACTTTTCCCTGGCTTCAGGGCGCAAATCATATTTGCCAAAATCAAAGAGAACGTCGGCCATGTTAACGACAAGCCCACGCGGCGTGTCACGGGTTTCCAAAATGCGGTTGAGTTGCTCGAGCAGTTGAGTGCGTAATGCGGCCGCCGCCTGGCGGGCGCGTTCAGCGTCGGCTCGAGCTGCTTCTTCCTTGGCCTTCAGGGCATCCTGTTCCGCTTTGGCTTTGGCTGCGGCTGCATCCGCTTCCGCCTTCATCTGCGCTTGCTTTGCCGCCGCCAGCTCAGCCTGGCGCTGGGCCTCTTCATCCGCCCGACGTTTTGCTTCTGCAGCCTCCCGAGCCGCCTGGGCTTCCGCCTCTGCTTTGGCAGCGGCAGCTGCTGCTTCTCGCTCCGCAGCAATACGCGCTTCTTCCTGGCGTTGCGCAGCCAGGGCGCGCGCGTCTTCGGCAAATTGTATCGTCTGCCGGGCTTTGGAAATAATCTCCCTCCTGTCTGCCTTTCCAGTCAGCGCGTTTTCCGTCATTTGCAAGCCGGCTGCGGCCTTGGTAAAAATCTCGGGCGCATCCTTCTCGGCCCCTCGAGACTTGGCTATGTCCACGGCGTTGCGCGCCTCATAGACTTGCAGCGGAACGCGCTCAACATCCGGTGTCATGGCCAGCGGATTTCCCAACTTCTCATACTGGCCGCGCCTCATCAGCTTGAAGTCATTAACTGGAAAGATCTGTCCTTTTGTGTTTTTGCGGGTTTCGTTTTCCATGACCACCATTTCGCTCGGAGCCCGTACAGCAAAATATGGCTCGGCGGTAATGATCATGGCGAAGGTTTGTGCCGGCGTGGTCGCATTCAGCTTCGCCTCCCCGTTTTTGTTGATGACGAGCTCTCCAGTGTTGCCGGTACGTCCGTCGGGAGTAACCACCCAAAGAACGTAGGTGAGGAATTCAGCACCAAGCTTCGACGGGTCGGTCATGTTCTTGAGGGTAACCTCGATATTCGATGCACCTGTCTTGGCTTCGACTTTTGCCTCGCCAAAGGCCTGAGGCATCAAGTCTGTGCTCTTAAAATCGACTTTTGTACTGCCACCGCCAACTCTATAGCCGATTGCTGTGACAGAGTTGCTGACCAGGCGGGAATCCGGCGCCTTTGTCTGCACCGCAGCCGTGCAGACCGTCAGAGCTAGAACTAATAAGCCGAAAAGCTTTCTACCACGGTACATAAAAGCCTCGCCTTCAACCCCAAGTAGTCTTATAGCAAAGTAATATTGGAGAAGTCGGGGGTGAATGCTCACTGTTAAAATTGCCAGTTGGCTAGGAGCCGCCCTATCCACCGCCGGGCTCTTGGCTGCCTAGAATGCAATTAAGAGAGCTCATCCAGGATCTGTCTGTTCTTACAGTTTCGGAGAATCCCGAGAGAAGATCATTCTCGCTCGCGCGGAGCCGCCTTCGCCCGGACGCGGGCCGAAGGGCCCGCAATCACCACCCTGGCTGGATGACCACGGAGCATCCTGCTGAAGAAGGTGGCTCCGCCATCGCCAAGGGAGGCGAGTGAGGGGCGGGTTCGTGCTAGTGATGATCTTGACTGTGTGTTTGTGCTGGGGCGTCCCGAAACCGTTGTTCGGGTTGCCGCAGTCTTAACCAGCCAAAAATCAGACCTCAGCTCATAAGTGATCGTAACCATTTTTTTCAGCCCCCGATTCGGCTGGCCGAAACATAAATGAGGCAGTAGAAACTCCTTGTCTTTTCGAATTCTGAGAAGAAGCGACTCACCGTGGCGCGGGCCGCAGACCTTGTTTACTGGGTTTCCGACAGATCATTTCGTTCCAATCACCTTGTCTTTCTTTAATTGCTTGACGAGCGCTCTGGCATACTCTCTCGCCAATTTACCAAAGTCCTTGGAATAGAGCGATTCGGTTTCTCCGCTCCAGAGCAGCTTTTCATCCTTAGTATTGTAGAGGTTGAATTCGGTGCTGACGTAGGTCTCTTCCTTGACATAGGAACTGGTCGGGTAAACCTGTCCCCAAGCCATGTTCCAGTACGGCCAGAAACTGTAGTACCCCGCTGGAGGCACATAGTAGGGGCCGGCGAGACTCGTGACTTCTTCTGTGGTTTCCTTCCGCATGGCCTTCGGGCGGATGATAAGAACGCCATCGAAATCGCTTTCCTTGATGCGCTGCTTGAGTTCGCCCTCCATCATTTCATTGCGCGGCGGCAGGACCATGTGGCTCTTGATGCCCTGAAGGCCAGATTTGGCGAGCAGTCTCTCCATTTCATCTTCTAGTTCCTGTCGTATGAGGTAATTCTCCATGACTCCGATGACCAGGATCTTCTTGAGTTTTGGCATGGGTTGGTCGGCGAGAACCCAACGGTGAACAATTTTTGTACCTGCCCGGAGAGGTAGGGCTGCTATGGCGAGCATCGATACCAGAATAAGAAGGCCCGTTCTTATCGAGTAGACTCGCATGGGTAGAACAGGATGCGGCTCCGCTTCCGACAGGCTCAATGGCACGGTCACAGCTTTTTTGAAGCCTGCCTTGGTCGATACGGCTGCGGACGGCGACGCCCTCCGCGAGTCTGCTTTTCCCAATGGCTGTGAGGGTTGGAACCTCTATTCCGTGTACAGAGTCAGCAGGACGCCAAGAATAATCAGCAATGCAGGCCAAGCTGCCCTGAAAAAGTTCTGCCACTTTTGTGGGGGGGTGGTAAGTCTAGCTACTCCATTCGTCAGCACGACTCCAAAGCCCGTAGCTGCGAACCAGAGATGCTCCTTCTGAATATGGCGCATACTTTCCATGGCGTTGGGTGCTTGCATATCGCCACCGTGAACGTGAAACAACAGCAATATCGCGCCCACGCCACCGATTACAGGAAAAAGCCAAGCAGTCCGTGGCGACTTCCATCGCCCTCGCGTTCTTTGAAATTCAACGTAGCCAAGCGCCAAGAGAATGATGGAGAAGGCCTTATGCTGTAGGTCTTCGGCATTGTGGGTGATCGCATACCAGGGAGTTTGAGGACCAAAGGGCCAGATCTCCGTGTCACTATAGACAAGAAGAAAGAGGCCGGCCGCCAGAAAGCACATAGGCCAGACATAGCGGACCGCAGACCAGCGCTTGGCGAGGGAACTCTCGGCGAGGATGAAAATTCCGGCAACGATAACAAACAATCCTGCGAGGTGATGATTCAACTCGCTTTCTCGTTTGTCCGCTAGCCGCTTGGCAGCTTGCGCCGGGTCCTCGGGCGCAGAAGGCACATCCATCTTCATTCCTGGCATGTTGTCCATGTCGTGCTGCTGCGGCAGTGCCAAGGGCGCGAGCAGAAACGTTAGCGACAGAGAAAAGATAACAAGAACAACTGACTTAGAGATTCGTGGAATGAATGCATCTAGAGGGGCCAGCATTGCATTTCCTATTTGGTGCGATTTCGGGGCCGCCTATCGGGACGTCAGGCCGCGTGCCTTTGTAACTTGTAGAAGGAATCGGTCCCACTGTCAAAATTGACAGGTCTGCATGTCTTGAGGGAGCCCTAGAAAGCCTCGCCCACGCCGATGCTCCAAGTGTGACTATCCCTACCCTGCGCGAAGTCAGCACGAAGATTGAGACGATATTTCTTGCTCAGTTCAAACCTAGCACCACCTCCGCCGCTCGGCAGAAAGTTATTGGTCCTAAACGGCTGATTGCCGCCCGGCACTACTTCTCCCAATCCTCCAAATGCCACTAGGCCAAACCTCTTGGGTAAGGCAAGGCGATATTCTAATTGCGTGGAAGCCGAGTAACGGCTGAGATAACGTCCCGCAATATAACCGCGAAGTTCATTATTTGTTCCGTAGATGCAATTCCCGTAGAACGGAGGCTGTCCTCCCGTAAGACAAGCGAACCCGTTATAAGCAAGAACCTGGTGCTTCGTCAGGCTCCAGTATTTGTTGAAGGTGAATTTGTAACTTTGAAAGGAATATTTGCTGCCCAAGCCTTGAGAAAAGAAGTCTGAGGTGAAGTCCAGCAGGGTTCCGTTAGTGGGATAAAAACGGTTAAGGCGAGTATCACGCTGCAGTCGAAAACCTATTGCTGTCAGAGCTGTATGCAGGCCAAGGTCTGGTGGCAATGGTACCGTCTCGGGATTAGTGGGTCGGAGCGTGATGAGCGAGCTTCCCCAGAAAAACCGTGGACCCAGGAAGAATTTCCATCCAAGGCGACGCAGGAACTCTGCGAAGACTGCCTGACCGGTCTGGTTAAGAGGCAACCGGGGCTGTGACGCGCCGGCCCCAAGGCCGTATAGATCGTAGTTTAGGTTCCCACGAGCGAAGGCCGCAGTCGTCCGATACGTATTTTCATTAAAGTAGAGTTCGCCAGCCAGCGCAAAGGCCCTGGAGCCGTTGTTCGTAACCAGGCCGACCGCCCCAACTACGGATGGGGGAGAGGTCTTGTCGCCCCTACCGAGCGGGAAAATGTACGCAAGGAGGGGCACGATTCCCGAACCCAGAGCCGGACTGGAAATCGGGAGCGGAGCAATGACGAACGAACCGCGGCCTTGCTTGTTTCCAGTGGAGGCACTCTGTTGAGCAGATCCGCTCGGGTCCTGAGTGTGATCTTCAGTTGTCTGTGATTCAGGGGCTTGGCGCTCGTTGCCGACGGCTTCTTGTGCCGCCAACTTCGCTCCCCCTACTAACCCGTGCAATCCGCCGGCCAGGAAGAGCAATAGCGCCCTCCCAAAACGCTGCGAACTCAAGGACGAACCGGTCACAGGGAACCTCGACCAACGCCTTAAGACTACGGCCGGCCCTGTGACTTGCACACCGCGCTGCGGGGGCCACTGAGCAACTTAGGAACAGGCGCTCCCTCGGAACTCTTAGTAGTTACTTTCGACTGCACTGCTATCTAACCCTCAGCCTGATGCAACCAAACACTAGTTCCCTGACCCTATCGGAGAAACTGGCAAAAGTGACAGCGCCAGAGGGACAAGCATGCCCACGAAGTCCGCCGATATTGGTGTGACAGCAGGTTGCGCTTGGAGAAAGGGGTCCGGTCGAGGCGGAGGGCTATTTGAAGCACGTCTGCTTCGCCTCGTGGTGTGGAGGAATCTCCGACCGGGCCCCTTTTTGAGGTTCGAGCAATCATTGCACGGTAGGATCTTTGCGACGTCTGTGGGAACTGTCAATAATAACAGTAAATAAAACTTCCCTACCGAAAGTGGCGTGTATTCCATCGCTGGAAGAATTTCGTTCGATTCCGACCTGGTGCTCTTCAGGAGAAAAGAATGAAGTGGCGGAACGCCGCTTAGTAGCGTCCCGCCATCTTCCGTGGCCGGTTGAATGAATGCTGACTTCCGTCTGTCTGTTAGAACCGAAAAACGATTCCAGCCCCATAGCGGAAATTGCTTTGGTTTTGGTTGCCCTTAGTGAAACTGTTGCCGAACCGCGTCAGCACAAAATCAAACTGTGCGGGCCGGATAGCGATGGATTTGGTCACTGGAATGTCGACCCCACCACCTATGACGAAATCGAAGGCATTGTTGCTCGGGTTCGCAGTGGTAGTGCAAGACGCCTGGCAAGCTTTGGCTAGGTTTTGGTACGTGTTAGAGTGGGCTCCACCAAACAGCACCTCCGCGAAGGGTTCGAAATGTTCAGAGCGGTATTTCAAAACGGGACCTACGTTGTAGGTGAAAAGGTTGGCGTCAGCCTTCACGTTGCACCCATTTGGGCATGGGCTATTTGGTGTCGCAGGAAAAGCAAAAGTCTTTGAGAGGCTAGCGTAGCCGTTGAATTCTGCCGCGATCCCAAATGCGTGATTAAGAAACACAGTGACACCGCCGCCTCCACCGTTCAGGGAAAAACCACTGACGATGTGGCTGTCCTCCGGGTTAAATCGCATATAGGAGTAGCCCAGCGGAACTTCCACCTTGGCATAATCCTGAGCGAGCGTTGCCGATCCAAACAACAGAGCAATCCCCAACATCAATACACTTCTCGTTCTCATTTGTTTTCTCCTGATCCCGAGATATGTTCCTCAGGTAATCCTTGGGTTAGTGTTCCTCGACGCGCCAAGTTATCCCGTGCCCGCTCGCTCAGAAACTGTTAATAGTGACAGATCATTCCGGAACATCGCGATGGCAGAAACCAATCAAGAATTGGTCGGAAATCAATAGTGTCCTAACGTTTGACCTGATATTCCTTCTAAATATCGACGAAACATGGAGTTGCGAGTGAAGGCGGTCATAATCGATTTGAAATTTCCTTTACCCTACGGCCATTCCACGTACGCGAAAGGAATGGTCAATGAACGAGGGGCGAACCGTCTTTTCCCAGCTCATGGATTTTCTGCCACTGCACCAATTTCGCCACTGTGTGGAGCGCTATGGTGGCAACTACAAGATTCAAAGCTTCACTTGTCTGGATCAGTTCCTCTGCTTGGCCTTTGCACAGCTTACCTTCCGGGAAAGTCTTCGCGACATCGATGCCTGTCTTCGTGCCCAGCAACCCAAGCTCTATCACATGGGCTTCCGGGGTGCAATTTCTCGCAGCAACCTAGGCTACGCTAACGAGCATCGCGACTGGAGGATCTACGCCGATTTCGCCCAGGTTCTGATTGGCACGGCCCGCGACCTCTACCACGACGAACCGTTCGGAGTGGAATTGTCCGAGACCGTATATGCCCTCGACTCCACGACCATCGATTTGTGCCTGTCGCTTTTCCCCTGGGGGAAATTCCGTCGCCGCAAGAGTGCCGTGAAACTGCACACACTGTTGGATCTGCGAGGCAGCATTCCGACCAATGTTTATGTGACCGGAGGCCAAGTCCACGACGTCAACATTCTGGACCAACTGCTTCCCGAAGCCGGAGCGTTTTACTTGCTCGATCGCGGTTATGTGGACTTTGCTCGCCTGTATTTCTTCACCCAAGCGTGTGCCTTGTGCCTTCTTCATTACTCGCGCCAAAAAGAATATGCAGTTCTACCGTCGCTACTCGCGCCCCGTCGACCGATCCGCCGGACTGCGGTGCGACCAGACGATTCTGCTGACCGGAGTCCGCAGCGCTCAGCGCTATCCCGATCCCTTACGACGTATCCACTTTTTCGATGCCGAGAAGGACTCCCGACTGACCTTCCTGACCAACAATTTCCTCCTGCCCGCCTTAACTATCACCCAGTTGTACCGGGCACGTTGGAAAGTGGAATTGTTTTTTCGCTAGATCAAACAGCACCTGCACATCAAGGCTTTCTACGGCACCTCCGAGAACGCGGTAAAGACTCAAGTGTGGGTCGCCCTCTCAGTTTACGTGCAGTTGCCATTCAGACTGGCAATTCTGACAGTTTGAAGCATCGTCGCGACACGCAAGAATTTGATCATTCGGCCGGGCCAGTTTGAAGAGGCTGTGCGATGAAATTCCGCCAAATCGTTGTACCGCTTGCCATGACCTTTTGGGCCGTCACAAACTCTGCTCAGGCACCTACGTGGGAGAGTGAAACCGCAGCGGGGATGCAAGCGTATCAGAAGCGGAGTTACACGGAAGCTGAGGATCTCTTCAAGGATGCATTTCTACTGGCCGAACAATTCGGAGAATTTGATCCTCGTTTAGCAGCAGCAATGAGTAACCTGGCTGCGGTGCAGCAAGCGGAAGGCAAGTTTGCAGAAGCTGAACTGCTTTACAACCGCGCCCTGACGATCTGCGAAAAGGTTTACGGACCGGAACAGCTGGAGGTCGCCACATCACTCGACAATCTCGCCAATCTTCTCGTTCAACGAGTCAAATATTCGGACGCCGAACCACTCTTTGAGCGCGCCCTCACAATTCGTGAAAAGGCCCTTGGACCGGTGCACCCTGATGTCGCAAAAGTTCTCAGCGATCTTGCTGGGCTAAAGTGGGTGGAAGGTATGTATTCGGAATCCGAGTCCCTGTTTAATCGCGCACTTGCGATAGACCAAAAGGCCTTAGGACCCGAAGAGCCCAAAGTTGCTTTGGTTCTCAATAACTTGGCGAGCGTTCATCACACGCAAGGGAAGTATAAGGAAGCGGAGTTGGAATACCATCGAACACTCGCGATATGGGAAAGGACTCTCGCGCCAGAGCACCCTAACATAGCTACAGCTCTCCACAATCTGGCCATTGTTGAGCAAGACGAAGGCAAGTACTCAGAAGCTGAATCCCATTTGCGGCGGGCGCTGGCCATCGAGGAAACGGCTCTAGGACCGGACAACCCTAAAGTGGCTAATATCCTTGATAATATGGGCTCGCTCTTATTGGAGGAAGGCAGGTACGCGGAAGCTGAACCGCTCTTCCAGCGTGCTCGAACTATCGCGGAAAGTGCCTTTGGGGCAGAGCACCCGCAAGTGGCCAGCGTCCTCAACAATCTGGCCACGCTCCTATGTGATGAAGACAAATACTCGGCGGCTGAAGCTCTTTACCGACGCGCCTTGGCGATTCGTGAGAAAACCTATGGACCCGATCATCCGGATGTGGCTACCGTTCTCAATAATTTGGGAACGCTCCGGCAATGGGAGGGTGATTACTCAGCCGCTGAACTCCTCTTCCAGCGCGCTCTCGCTGTCTGGGAAAGGGCACTTGGGCCGGAACACCCGAACGTGGCGATAGGCCTCAACAATCTCGCCTTGGTTTTCAAAAAGCAACGTAGGTATTCAAAAGCCGAACCCCTGCTTCAGCGCGCGCTAGACATTCGGATAAGGGCATTCGGACAGGACCACGCCAAAGTGGCCGTCATTCTTGCTAATTTGGCTGAGAATTACAGCTCGCAGGGCAAGGACAAGGAAGCCGAGTCGCTCTACCAGCGCGCTCTAGCCACGTCGGAAAACACAGCTGCAGCACAGCTGCCACAGGTGGCCAGCCTCCTCGTCAATTTGGGGACTCTGAAGCTTAGTGAAGGCGAATACGCAACTGCTGAGAGCCTCTTTCAGCGCGCACTGGCCATACGAGAAAAAACGCTAGGCCCGGAACACCCGGCAGTGGCTTCCGTCCTCAGCAGCCTGGGCACGCTCGATTACTCGCGCCACAATTATTCACACGCTGAGTCGCTTTTCAAACAGGCTATAAGTGTGTGGGATCAGGCATCCCAAGCACAAACCTTTAACTATGCGCAAACAGTGCAAAATTTGGGTGTGCTGTATTTCGATCTGCGGAAATACGATGAGGCCGGAGCGCTTTTTGATCGGGCGGCCACGATCAAGGAACATTCATTGGGCAAGGACCACCCCGACGTGGCAGATGCTCTGATCAAGGTTGCTTGTGCCAGTTTGGCTCGTGGCTACTATGCCGAGGCTGAGTCGCCCTCCAAACGAGCGCTCAGCATCTTGGAAAAATCCTCACCGCCGAATTATCCGGCGTTGATTCAAGCATTGACGAATTACGCCGTGGTGCTCGAGAAGACGAAGCGGAAAGCCGAAGCCGAACTCCTTGAGACCCGGGCGATGGTATACCGTGCCAAGCTCAACGAAAGCAAGACAAAGGGTGAAGTTGTCTTATCCGCGGAACAGCCGTGACGTTGAGCTGCAGATCGATTATAAACTTTTTCGTTGGCGAGCTAATGTGATACATAAGGGAAGCATTACATACGTGAACTGGAACTATGCGCGCTCCACGTCCCCCCGCGGCGGCGTCGATTAGTTGTCGAGAAACTGCAACTCGAAGACCTGCGCGCTGTCGCCAAGCGACGCACAATAACCTGAACTCAGTGAAGCTTAGCTTGCTGTTCTTGGTCTGTCTTGTCTTCCCGACGAATGTTTCGGCACAACTCAAACACACCCGACGAGTCCTCATTTTAAATGACCTGGGGTCACGGTCGTCAGGCGTTGCTACCATAAACCACGAGATATTCGCAACTTTAGAGAGGTTGCCCTACCACATTGAGTTCTATACAGAGAATCTGGACGCAAACTTGTTTGAGGATGAAACGTCCCAGCGGCAGTTTCGCGATTGGTACTCTCACAAGTATACAGATCGAAAGCCAGACTTGATCATCGCAGTTGGTCAATCCCCAATCGAACTGATGGCGGAGTCGCACGACGTGTTTGCCCCGAATACCCCGATTGTTTTCTGGGGGAGTGCTCAGGAGTTTTCGGAGCGGCCAAAGCTGGACTCCGACTTTACCGGGGTCTGGGGAACGGCACAGATGGAGAAGACCTTGGAAGCGGCACTTCAGCTGCAACCCGGCACTAAGCATGTGGTGGTGGTGGGAGGCGTTGCGTCGTATGACCGGCATCTAGAGACCCTTGCCAAGCAACAGTTTCGGAACTACGAATCGAAACTCGAGTTCACCTATCTCACCGACTTAGCTATGCCAGACTTGCTCGAACGACTGAAGCACCTGCCGAGAAATACGATCGTCTTTCACACCTCAATTTTGCAGGATGCAGCGGGAACGCACTTTGACGACGATACTCAGTCAGTTCCAATGGTGGCCAGCGCCGCGAACGCGCCCGTATTTGCTGTTGACGAAGAAGATGTGGGTAGAGGGACGGTAGGGGGGGACGTCTTCAGCTCCTCCGTGGCGGGTCAAGTCGCTGCCGGGATGGCTGCCAGGATTCTCAACGAGGAAAAGCCGCACGATATCCCGATTGTCAGGGGCGCAAACATCTACCTGTTCGATTGGCGTGCCCTGCGGCGGTGGGGGCTCAAGGAAAGGGATCTCCCCGCTGGCAGCGTTGTAATCCAGCGCGAGCTAACGTTTTGGGAACTGTACCGACGATATATCATCGCCGGGATTCTTCTGCTCTTGGCACAGACTCTAGCGATTAGCGCGCTCCTGTGGCAGCGAAAGAAGAGGAGGCGGACAGAGGCACAACTGATCCGCTACAGCGATCAGCTTCGTCTGGTGATGGAATCGGGCAAAGCGGTCGGTTGGGAATGGGACCTTGCCTGCGGGCGAAATTCTTGGTTTGGCGATCTGCGCACCATGTTTGGTATTCCTTCCGACACCTCTGGGAAAGTTGGCGATTTCTTCCGTTTCGTCCATCCAGAGGATCAAAAAAGAGTTTCCGAAGCGATGGCTCATGCGCGACAAAACCACGAGGTCTACACGGCGGAGTTCCGCGTCGTTAGAGTGGACGGGGCCTTACGCTGGATCGCCTCCAGAGGCGTATTCGAGTACGGGAAAAATGGCGAAGCGACGCGCATGCTGGGGATGGCAATCGACATCACGGAACGCAAGAAGGCTGAGGAGGCGCTGACAAGCTCGGAAGAGAAATTCTCTAAAGCGTTTCGTGAAAGCCCTTTGGCCGTGACGCTGACAAGCATGCAAAACCATCGCTACCTCGAAATAAACGAGACCTTCGAGCGTCTTATCTGGCGCCGCGATGAGGTACTGGGCCGCACGCCTCTGGAGATCGAGCTATGGCTCGATCCTAGCCAAAGAGAGGGAATGATTAAGCGCCTGCTAGCCGAAGGCACGGTACGGAATCTGGAGGCAAAAATCCGCCGAAAGGACGGCGAGATACGCTCCGTCTTGGGATCCTCGGAGCTAATTGATATTCAGGGTGAGCCATGCGCTCTGTCCATGTTCTCGGACATCACCGATCTTAAGAAGGCTGAAGAAGCTGAACGGAGATCAGAGAAGCGATTCGAACAGTTTTTTGAGACACTGCCCGAGTACTGCTTCATGACTTCGGCGAATGGCGAAATTCAGGATGTTAACCCGGCAGCCTGCGGTGCTCTCGGTTATTCCAAGGAAGAACTCGTGGGTAAGCCCCTGTCGTTCATTTACGTCCCCGAGTCGCTGCCAAGGCTAATTGACTTGTCGGAGAAGTGGAAGGCCGCGGGCACTCTACACGATGAAGAGATCGAAGTGGTTACCAAGCAAGGACGGAAGCGAACCGTGCTTGTCAACGCTGGATCGGTGAAAGACCCAGGGGGAAACCTCCTGCAGACGATGTCAGTGCTAGTAGATATCACGGATCGGAAGCACATCCAGGACCGGCTACGCGAAAGCGAGGAGCGTAGTCGGGACTTGGTGCGGCGTTCTCCCATCGCGATGGCTGTGACCGACGGATCGCAACTGCGAATCATCATGATAAATGATCGGTTCACTAGTCTTTTCGGGTACGCGGTCGAGGATGTGCCCGACATGGCCCACTGGTGGCAGCTTGCCTGCCCCGATGAAGCGTATCGTAACGCCGTAAGAGCGGAGTGGGAGACGCGCGTAGAGAGGGCTCTTAATGATCGTACCGAGATTGAACCCCTGGAGGAAACCGTTCGATGTAAGGACGGTTCAAGCCGCCATATCGAGTTTCACGTTTCGCCCATCGGAGATACCAACGTCTTCACGTTCGTTGACCTCACGGACCGAAAGCACGCTGAGACCGTGCTCCAAGAAAGCGAGGAGCGGTTCCGAAATGTCGCGAACACGGCTCCAGTGATGATCTGGATGGCGGGCATCGATAAGTTATGCACCTACTTCAACTTGCCCCGGCTGCAGTTCACCGGTCGATCCCTTGACGAGGAACTCGGATGCGGCTGGACAAAGGCGGTTCACCCGGATGATTTACCAGGATGCTGGGAGACCTACTCTGGAGCGTTCGATCGACGGGAAGCTTTCCAGATGGAATATCGCTTAAGGCGATACGATGGAGAGGATCGCT
>WNFJ01114030.1_pt1 | contig 14265 bp, 15 predicted proteins | sample 5400461 | NCBI WGS metagenome assembly WNFJ01 (sample SAMN13153349, study PRJNA577476) | soil metagenome | isolation source: 115 cm saprolite on Douglas fir-dominated hillslope | place: USA:California | collected 2013-09-17 | reverse complement strand
CACCCACTCCTCAGAGTCTTTGCGGATCTCCGCATTTTTCATGGTCTGAAAAATGGCCAGAATGACCTGTAACCAGTCGCGCCAGAAATAGGCCACCAGTGCAATACTCGTACCGAGGTGCAAAGCGACGATGAGCGGCAGGAAACAGCTCTGTCCGCCACAACTGGTATTAGTGGCAAAGTTTGGCGGGAAAAGATGCGGTAGCAATCCCGGCACAATGACGGTATGGCCCAGACTGCTAATGGGGAAGAGTTCGGTTACCCCCTGGAGCAGGGCCAGCACGAGAATTTGCCAGATGTTCAGATTCATGTTTTTCCTTTTTCTCGCGATTCGCTTCTGGAGAGCGCTTTTTTCTCGGAAGCCACGAGCGTGTCCGCTCCGAGAGCAAAAGGTCGCGATCCCGATCAGGCGAAAGCGGCGCTTATTTAGCGCGTGCTGTTGGGCGATTGACGATCGAGGCAAGGATACCCAGCACCCCGAGCGCGAAAGCAGCGATGGCGTGTTTGACATGCATGTTCGAGTCGGCAATAATGTGAGGAATACCAGGGATCAGGAAAAAGATCCCCGCAGCCACACCCACCAGAAACAGCAGGATGCCCCCCCAGAAAAGTGTTTGCTTCTTCATGAACAACGGTCTCCTTTACTAACATAATTTTATGAAAGACGATTTTCCTGGCTGAATGTTTCTCGGCTTCGCCCGTGTGGGACCGCGTACTGGCCTGCTGCCTGCCTTTGAGCGAACGCCTGGCCCACGCGATCAAACGTCTCGCAGACCAGCACTGTGGGCTGTTCCTCGCCGATCCGCTGGTGGGAATGCTCCGTGCGCCGAGGCGTTTGCCCGGTGAGGAGACGAGACTGCCTCTCGCCTCTGGGCGCCTTGCGGTAATCATCCAGGGGACCTGGCAGTGCTCGTTCGGCCTCCTCTTTCAGGCGGTGTTGATACGTCCGCAAGAAGAGGAAAAAAGCGATGCTGATGAGTCCTGTCAGCACGGCTGCGCCAATCCCGACCGGTCCCGTCAGCCGATGGACGGTGTCTCCCAGGAAATAGCCTCCCAGTCCCACTAGGCTGGCCCACACGATGCCCCCCAGGGCGTTGAAGAGCAGGAAGCGAGGCCACGCCATGCGGTTGACTCCCGCCAGAAACGCGGCCCACATGCGCAGCACCGCCACGAAGCGTCCGAAGAAGACCACTTTCCCCCCGTGCCGGCGAAAGAGGTAGAGGCCCAGTTTGAGCTTGCGCTCATCCAGGCGGATGTAGCGCCCGTAGCGGCGCAGCAGCCGGAACCCGCCCTCGCGGCCCACCCAGAACCCCAGGTTATCCCCCAAGATGGCGCCGCTGGCTGCTGCGAGAATGACCAGGGGAATGGACAACCGGTGGATGGTGCCGGCAAAGATGGCGGCCACCAGCAGCATCGTCTCGCCGGGAAAGGGAATCCCGGTGCTCTCGATGGCAATACCGGCAAAGACGGCCCAATAGCCGTAGGTGGTGAGCAGCGCCACGAGGCCTGCTGTACTATTCTGCAACATCTGGTGTGTCTTCTCCGTTCTGTGCTGTGAGCATGCGCGGAAGAGGGGAGCAGCGATGGGTGGGTACTCGCGCCTTCCGCAGGCTACTATACCAGCCAAACATGAGACGAACATGAGAACAGGACTCCGTGTCCTCCCGTTCGTGGGTGGATGGGAGGGACCCTGCAAAGCACGAACAGCTGGGGGATGAGCGGCTGTTCGTACACGCATCTCCTCTTGCGTGCCGAGGCAAGAGCGCCTTTACGCGAGTTCGCGCCTCCGCCGATCGTTGTCTGAGGAGACCTTCCAGGCATCGTCCACTCCTGCCTTCAACTCATCACGAGAGCCTCTGCAGAGGAGACCGCGCTGAGATAAGGAGCGGGTTCTCATCTGCAATTCATGTGCATCGGGTAGAGGTAGAGTAGGAAGCGTTGGGGCCGCGCGGCATTCCCGCTCCGCTTCTCTGCTCTGGCTGCGTGGGCCTGCACGATGACTCGACACGTCGGAGAAGCGGTTGAACAGCCCTGATATCAGTGCTCTCGCTTAGGCGTTTGAAGGAGGTTCTTATGTATCTAGCAGATCTTACCACGTCCTCACGAATGTGATCACCAGTGTGTATATGGGGTCGTGACATTTTTACCCCGCAGTATCCCCGCAAAGCAGCGAAGGAAATGTGAGGCTTGAGCGATATTTCTCTAGAGAAACCGTCTTTGATGCAGGAAGTCGAGTCGCCGGTGAGTCAGAAAGATGCAGTTTGCTCTTCAGACAAGTGACCACTACCAGCTTCCGAGAAGACCTCCGTAGGATGGCTGTTTGTTTTACACCTATTGCTTGAATTCCCTCCCACTTAGCGGGGATGCTGCGGGGTAAAAATGTCACGACCCCATAACCTGGTAAAGAATAGTGGGTTTGAGTCCAGCAACACAGGGGGGACCTATGGTGGATCCTCCTTGCCCAGGCGCAGCCAGGCGCACAGCGGAAAATACTCGTTGCAGCTGGGAGCAAGCAGTGGGCAGTCAGGTGACTCCATCGTCTATCAGATGCTCACCATTCCCGGCAGCGCCAGGCACGCGACCCTGAGCTTCTACTACTGGCCGGCCAGCAACGACTCGAGTACCTATGGCTGGCAGGAGGCTGATATCATCGACAGTAGCGGCAATGTGCTGCAACAACTCTTCGTGAACACCACGAATGACCAGGCATGGGTACAACTATCGTTCGATCTCTCGTTCGTTCTCTCGGCCTACGCCGGGCAGACCATCGGCATCCAGTTCCTGGATCATGAGGATTCCGGCGGTGGGCCGTATTACACCTATATGTATGTGGATGATGTGACCGTGACGGTGAGTTAGAGACGCTCGCACCATCCCTCGCGTGCAAACGCAGGGCGATGGAAGAGTCGACATGCCCCACGACTCTTCCATCTCCCCGAAGAGACGAAGTAAGCAAGGGGTTGTCAAGCTCGACAAGCTATGCTCTCCTCCTTTGGACACAACGGACTTTGCACAGAAAGTCCGTTGTCTGCACATCCCTCCCGATCCCTGCGGGATCGCTGACCGTGTCTCCCCGGACATCCTGGCTTTCTTCCTTCAACCAGGATGTCCGGGGATCACTGCGTTGTGACGCTGTTCAGAGGGAGCGTCCTTGCCTCGGTGAGCGAGGCCAGCGGCAACATCACAGTAAAGCAGGAGCCCTGCCCGAGTTGACTCTCGACCGAGACCGTCCCGCCATGGGCGTGGACGACCCACTCGACAATGGCGAGTCCCAGCCCGCTGCTGCTGCCGCCGGTCCGCCTGCGCGCCGGGTCGGCCCGGTAGAAGCGCTCAAAGAGGTGTGGCAGGTGCTCTGGCGCAATCCCGATGCCCGTATCGCGCACGGAGAGCAGCGCCTGATCCTGTCGTGCCTCGACGGTCACGCTCACGCGCCCACCTGGATTGGTGTAGCGCACGGCATTCTCCACCAGGTTCAGGACGACCTGGATCAGCCTGGCTTCATCCCCCAGGATCGTGACCGGCCTGCTTTCCTGGACTTCGAGGGTAATCCCGCACTCGGCCGCCAGGAGTTCCGTGTTGGCTGCCACCGCACGAGCCACGAGATCCAGGCGCATCGGCTCCCGTTCAAAGTGTGTCCGGCCCTCATCGCCGCGCGCCAGCGCCAGGAGATCACTGATGAGGTGGCCCAGGCGCTCGGCCTCCGCGTTCACGCCTTCGAGCACCGTGAGGTAGTCCTGCGGGGTCTTCGCCCACAGCCTGGCCACGTCCGTTTTACTCCTGATCACGGCGACTGGGGTGCGCAGTTCGTGGGAGGCATCGGCCACGAAGCGGCGCTGGCGGCTAAACGCCTGGTCCAGGGAGTCGAGCATCTCGTTGAGGGTGAGGGCCAGGTACTGCACCTCATCGCGCGCCGGAGGAACCGGGACGCGGCTTCGGAGGTCGCCCGCCTTGATGCGCCGGGCGGTCGCGGCCAGGCGCTGGATCGGCGCGAAGGCACGCGCCGCCAACCAGTAACTGCCGAGCGCACAGGCGAGCAAGACCAGCAGCCCTACCACAAGCAGTTCTGCGACCAGTTCGTGCAGCAGGGTATGGAGCTCGGCCAGCGACTCGCCCACCTGGAGCACGGCAAAGAGCCGGCCGTTTTCAGTCAGCACCCTACTGACGAGCCGCACCTCCCGCCCATTACTCGTCGTGACCGTGCCCTGCCAGGCTGTGCCCTGCCGCGGCTGCGTGACGCTCTCAGCGGGAACGCGCAGGGCACGAAAGGCGGGTGTCTCATGCACGAGCTGCCCGCGCGCGTCGAGCAGGCGCACCAGCGCCCCGTTGTTGACATCCACGGGCGAGAGCCGCTGATCGCTCGGGTTGGCGTCGAAGCCGGGCAGGTCGCCCGTGACATCGCGCACGGTGATCATGCCACCGACCAGCGTAATGCCCCCGGCGATCTGCTGGGCGCGCACCTCGAGTGTGGTATCCAGGCTGGCCTCCAGGGAGTGCTCCAGGTGCTGGTAGAAGAACGCCCCGGTGAACAGCAGCAGCGCCGCGAAGATGGCGGTGTACCAGAGCATCAACTGCAGTCGGACGCCCAGTGGGAGCATCCGATGGATGAGCGTGTTCATGGGGCGGGCTCCTTCAACTGGTAGCCAGAGTGGCGGATGGTGTGAATGACATCGGGCTCGCCTGCGGCACAGAGCTTGGTGCGCAGGTAGCCGATGTAGACATCAATGACGTTGGAGAGATGTTCGGCATCGTCGTCCCAGACGTGGTCGGCGATCATGCTCCGGCTCAAGACCTGCCGGGGATGGCGCAGCAGGAACTCCAGCAGCGCATACTCCTTGCTGGAGAGCGTGATCACCCGTTCCCCCCGGCTAGCTTCGTGCGTCCTCGTATCGAGCGAGAGGTCCAGAAAGCGCAACACCGGTGACCTGGTGGGACCCTCCCGCCGCAGCAAAGCGCGCACGCGGGCCTCTAGCTCGCGAAAGGCGAAGGGTTTGGCGAGATAGTCATCTGCGCCCAGGTCCAGGCCTTGCACGCGGTCCTCGACCTCCGCCAGCGCGCTGAGGAAGAGAATGGGAACCTCCTGCTGCTGTTCGCGCAGCTGGCGGCAGATCTCACGGCCATCGAGGCCGGGCAACAGAATATCGAGAATGATCAGATCATACGGGATAGTCTCCCCCAGCGCGAGGGCCTCCTCGCCATCGGTCACCAGATCCACCGCGTAATGGCAGTGTTCCAGGCCCTTTTTTAGATCTGGCCCCAGCTCAGGGTGGTCTTCCACCACTAACAGTCGCATGCGCTCTTTCCTCCTCGCCAACAGTGATCATGAAACATCTCGCTGCTCTTAAGTATACCCCAGGCAGATGAGTTGCCGATGAGAACCCGGTACTTTGCTCAGGTTCACCTGCTCTCACCTCCGTGGCGTTGTTCCTGCTCACCTACGATCTCGCCTGTGAGACCGCACTCGCGCTCACCTTCCTGGGACAAATTGGACGGCTCTCTTCCCTGCACGCACGCCTCCAGCGGCGGGCTCACCTCTGCCTATAGGCCTGTAGCCTGCAGCCACCTTTCTGACTCCGGGCGCGGACCGTTCCAGCCCCGTCATCCTGGGCGCCGCGCTGTCCTGCCTGTTGGCGTGCCCCGTCCTCGTGCTGCGGGTCTGCACACGAACCTCTCGCATCACCACGCTGGCGTGCCCTGCCACCGCGCATCGCTCTGCCCTTCGTTGCCTGTTTCTTTGCCCACCGCGAGCTTGAGCGTCTCCAGGCTGGCCTGCTGCGCTGCTGCCGCAGGCGCTGCATGCCGCGATCGGTTTTCACTCGGCTGCGCAAACGAGAGAAGAGGAGCAAGACGAGCAGCACGGCTTCGAGCCTCCCTGCCACACTGGCTGCCAGCGGGAGCGAAAGTCCCGCCGAGGGACCGGAGAGCCCTTTCAAAAGGAGCAGGATGAGACCAATGCGCATGCCCAGCGTCACACTATTGGTCAACAGCGGTGTGCGTGCCTCCTTGAGGACGTAGAAGCTGAGGATCAGCAACTGGCTGGCGACGACACCCGGCAGCCCCACCGCATAGCCAGATAAGGCCATAGCGGTGAGGCTGGATGAATGGGGATCAAATGCCCCGTGCTGAAAGACCAGCACGATCGCGGTTCTTCCCAACAGCGCTAGCACGACTGCGGCAGGGGCGCTCAGCAGCACAGCGGCCCCCACACTCTGCACCAGCGTCTGACTCAGGCAGACGTAGCGACCACTGGTGGCCTGGGTGGTGAGTGGTGGCAGGAGCGCCTGCCCGATCACCTGCGCCACCAGGGTGACCGGCAGGGCAAAGAGCAGAGAGGCATTGCGCAGCGCGGCAATGCTCGCCGGATCAGGAGGGGAGGAGGCAAAGGCGGTCTCCAGGATGACGCCCGTCGAGGCGATGCCCACAGCCAGCACGTTGGGCACCAGTAAGCGCAGCACCTCGCGCAGTCCCGGATGGCGCAGATCCCAGAGCCACGTATAGCGCGCGCCCTGCTTGCGCAGCCCGGGCACCAGGATGACGACCTGGCAGCCTGCTGAGACCAGCAGCCCGTAGGTGGGGCCATAGATGCCCACGCGCGGAACGACGAGCGACACCAGCAGGCCGCCGATCAACCCGACATCGTAGAGGGCAATGGCCAGGGCGGGGAGCAGGAACTGGCGCTTGCCGTTCAGCACCGCTGTGGCAATCGTGCCGAGTCCCAGGATCAGCGAATGCACCAGCATGATGCGCGTGAGCGTGGTGGTCAGGTCGCGCTCGGCGGGCGGAAGCCCTGGCACCAGGAGCGCATTGACGAAGCTGGGTGCGAGCAACTCCGCGACGAGGACCAGCACCACGAGGCCGACCAGTAAGACATTGAACACCAGGCTGGTGAGCCGCCAGACTTCGCGCTCGCCATGCGCCTGCTCATAGGAAAGAAACACCGGGATGAACGCGTACGTGAGCGCTCCCCCGGCGATCAGGTTGAAGAGCGTATCGGGCAGGCTAAAGGCCGCGTAGTAGGCCGTGGCCTCGGCACCGGTCCCAAAGAGCGCGTTGAAGAGGATCTGCCGAATCACTCCCAGCCCTTTGGAGGTCAGGTAGACCAGGATGAGCAGGAAGGCGGCCTCCGTAACGCTAAAACGCCGTATCGCGAAATCTTTGCCGAAACGGAAACTAGCCAGGCGGAACGGAAACATCCTTCTTCCCCACACGTTGCGTCGCGGCGCAGGTGCGGATGCCTGTCTCCCCGCAGAGGAAGCAGCCCACGGCGAGCGACCATCCCTCTCTGCCATAACGCGCCCGGTGGATGGGTGTGGAGTGCTGGCTGCTGGAACACTTCCCACGGCTCTCCACTCCTCTGGAGCGCTGTTGCTGCTCACTGGCGCTCCTTTCCCGCTCCGTCGCTTCTTCCTCCGCGCGGCGATACGCGCGAGAAAGCGCGCTCTGTCGTTTATCTGCTGTCTCTCCTTCCCGGCTCACAGGCTCTTCGTTCGCTTGCGAACAGCATCGCTGTCCTCGCGGCAGAGTCATCATTACCCATATCTTTTGGAGCATTTCTGTGAACAGAGGTGACAAGGCATTTCGCATGGTAGCGTTTGTGCACAAGCTCTGCCCTGTAATTCCGCTCCACAAGCGACCCCAAAAAGATATGGGTAATGATGACGCGCAGAGAGGGTGGGGGGCGGCCATGGCCGGAGACTCCGGTGTTCACTGCCCCCACCCTATCGCAAGCACTCCTTCCTATCCACCGGGTACAACCTGCATGCCTACCCCCGAAATTGCCGACGTGTCTCCACATGCCCAGGGACGCCTTGCCCCACCAGTGTTCCAGGGACGCTTGATGGCATGGCCCCGGCTCCCAGTGGGAGCGTACAGTAGGGACAGCATATCCACCCGAGTTCCAGCAGACGCGCGCACCTGGGGCACGGGCGCTTCAACTCGTGACCACAGCAGGGGCAGACGGTGAAATCGGGCTCCACACGCGTCTGGCACCTGGGACAGGTCTGGAGCGTGGTGATCTCAGCAATCAGGGCGGTTTCCTCCAGTTCCTGTGCATACAGGTCTGCCTGTCTGTGCCGGGGACGCAGTACCAGGTAGACAAGCCAACCACCGATGAAAAATATCGCCACCACCACCGGAGCCAGGATCCGAGGAACGCGGTCTTGCGTACGCGCACGGATATCACGAACCGTCCAGATGACCAGGCTGAGCCAGAACAGCGCCAAAAAGACCACCAGACAGCCGAACCCCACCTGCAAGAAGGTGAAGAAGCTATTGCTACTCCCCGTGGTCGCGGTGCTCGTTTGGATCACTGCCAGCCTGGTCGTCACGATGGATGCCAACGTCGTCATGAGAGAACTCCCCCTTCTTTGCCTCTCTTCTCACGTGCTGTCTGCGCTGTTTCTCGTTCCCATTGATGAGGTGCATGGAGCAGGCGCAAGCGGCGCAGTCGTCCTGGACCGGCGGCTGCCCGACATGGTCCAGGACCATCAGCACGGTGAATGGCTCCAGCGCGAGAGGGACCATGCGGCCTCCACGCGTGACACCGGGCGCCCTTGTGGAACTGCGAGCACTCAACCGACGAGAGAGGCGTGGAAAGCCATCGAGCCGAACCGCTGTCCGTTCGTTGTTTGGTCGGTCCCAGACAAGCAGACCTGCTCGAGCACTCACCAGCCTTGCCCTTGGGATGGTCCTTGCCATGGGTGACCTTCCTCCCTGTGTCCATCCCAACCGTGGTCTCCAGGAGAAGAAGGCCGCTGCTCCTCCAACGAGGATGGGACGCGCCCCCAGCCTTGCTGTTGCGGGAATGATTGCGACGGGATGGCCTGACTCCACCCTTGCTGTTGCGGAGGGATCGGCTGAGGTGCGAGTGGCTGACCATCCCACCCCTGGTGTGGTGGAAGCTGCGGCGGCGGGACCCGCTGGCCCCATGCCTGCTGGAGTTGGAATGGGTGCTGCGGAGGCTGCTGACTCCACCCAGGCTTCGGTTGACGCTCCCAGCCCTGCTGCATCAGAGGCTGCTGAGAGAGCACCGCGTCAGACGAGCTTGCTGCGTGAGCGGCGCGCGCCCTACGGTCATTGCGGAGATGGCGCCAGAGGTAGAGAGCGAGCAGCGCACCCACTACCACGATGATGACGAGGTCCAGGCTATGGAAAACTGGGCCCAGCGTGGTGAGATTGCTCCCTATCAGCGTCCCGATAAACGCCAGGAGCAAACACCAGGGGAACGAACCAAGAAAGGTATACACGCAGAACGTGCCAAACGGCATGCGGGTGATCCCGGCGGGCAGCGAGATGTAGGTCCGCACCACCGGCAGGAGGCGCGAGAAGAAGGCCGTCGCGCTTCCGTATTTGTGGAAAAAGGCATCGGCTCGCTCCGCATCGTGCTGAGAGATGAGGACATAGCGGCCATACTTGAGCATGACTGGTCGCCCTCCCCCGTAGCCAATCCCATACGCGGCGATCGAGCCGCCCAGACATCCAAGGGAGCCAGCCAGAGCGACCAGGAGTAACCCCAGCAAGGGGTTGATCCCGCTTACGATCTTCCCTGTGACAAGCATGACCCCAGCGAGCGGCATGACGATTTCGCTCGGCAGAGGGATACAGCAACTTTCAAGAGCCATTGCCAGCACAATACCGATCAAGCTGGTATGGGCATACAACGTGGTGATCACATTCGTGAGGGATGTGGTCAGATCTGCCAGATACATAAGAACCTCCTTTAAACGCCTAAGCGAGAACACGGATATCTGGGCTGTTCCTTCGCACGTCTCGCTGTTCATCCGCTTCTCCGACGTGTCGAGTCATCGTGCAGGCCCACGCAGCCAGAGCAGAGAAGCGGAGCGGGAATGCCGCGCGGCCCCAACGCTTCCTACTCTACCCGATGCACATGAATTGCAGATGAGAACCCGCTCCTTATCTCAGCGCAATCTCATCTGCAGAAGCTCTCCTGATGAGTCGAAGGCCGGAGTGGACGATGCCACGAGGTCTCCCCAGACAACGATCAGCGGGAGCATGAACGCGCGTCCAGGCGCGCGAGAGGAGAGATGTGTGCGAACCGCAGCGCATCCTTCACCTGTTCATGCGGTGCAGGTTCCCTCCCCTCTCTCCGCGAACAGGGGGCTAGGAAGTCCTGTTCTCATTTTCGTCTCATGTTCGGCTGGTATAGTAGCCTGCGGAAGGCGCGAGCAGCCACCCATTGCTGCGCGACATCTTCCGCACAGATTCACCACACAGAACGGAGAAGACACAGCAGATGGTGCAGAGTAGTCCAGCAGGCCTCGTGGCGCTGCTCACCACCTACGGCTATTGGGCCGTCTTCGCGGAGATTGCCATCGAGAGTACCGGGATCCCCTTCCCGGGCGAGACCATGCTGCTGGTCGCGTCCATCTCCGCAGGAGCCACCCATCACCTCTCGATCGTCCTCGTGATTGTGGCAGCCGCCGCTGGGGCCATCCTGGGGGATAATCTGGGATATTGGATTGGTGCGACCGGGGGAGCGCGTCTCCTGCTGCGCAACCCGCGGCTGGTGCGTCGAACCGAGCGCAAACTGAAACTGGGCCTGGCCCTTTTTCAGCAGCATGGAGGCACAGTGGTGTTTTTCGGACGCTTTGTGGCGGTCCTGCGCATGTGGGCAGCCGTGCTCGCAGGGATCTCTCACCTGCGCTGGTCCCGCTTTCTCCTCTTCAATGCCCTGGGAGGTCTGGTGTGGGCCACGGGGTATGGCCTGGGGGGATACGTGTTCGGAACCACCGTAGATCGGCTGGCAGGACCGCTCGGGTGGGGACTGCTGGGGCTGGCGGGATGCGTGATGGGCGCCCTGGTGTTCCTATGGCGCCGGCGGGAACAAGGGTGGGAGGAGCAAGCGGCTCGCATGTTCCCAGACCCGCTCGAACAGTACCTCGGGTCAGGCGGGGGCCACCGCGCGAGGCAGTGCGGCGTCCCGCCGCGTGGCCGTCGGGATGCCCAGGAGGATACCTCCGCGCTTCCCCACCAGGCGGTCCTGGCACCGTCTCCTAGCACGGCGAAGGCGTCGGTGCCCAAGACACCGCCCCCCACCAGGGAGTCATCTCTGACGAGCGGGCCAGCGCGCAAACCGCTGCGCTCCATCCATCTCGAACGAATCTCATCATGGTAAAAAGATCAACAGAAAAGAAAAGGAGCATGAAATGAATCGAAGAACCCTCTTTTATGGCGCTATTGCCGCTGCCATCATCCTGCTGGCTCTAAGTGTCTACTACCTCACTCCTGGCGTCTATCATCCGTTGACCTTCAGTGGGTCGCCGACCGATACGCACCTGAAGCACGCGGTGGCCTTTGGGGGCCTGGCAGTCATCTGCGTCCTGGTGGCACTGGTGAGCCGCCGCCGAGCGGCACCCACCGGGCCGGGATGGGGTCAGCAACTCCTACAGCAGCCATTACCGCAACAGCAGGGATGGGGCCAGCCAGGATCATCCATCCACCAGTCGCCACAGCAGCAAGGCTGGGGACAACCGGTACCGCCTCCGCTTCCACCACACCAGGGGTGGGATGGTCAGCCACTCGCACCTCAGCCGGTACCCCCACAACAAGGTTGGGGTCAGCAGCCGCAGCTATTCCCGCAACAGCAGGCTAGCAGACAACCGGTACCGCCGCAGCCACCACAACAGCAAGGTTGGAGTCAGGCCAGACCGTCGCAATCATTCCCGCAACAGCAAAGCTGGGGGCGCATACCAGCCCCATTGGAGGAGCAGTGGCCTTCTTCTTCCTAGATACCATGGTTGGGATGGACTGAGGGAGGAAGGGTACCCATGACACTGAGAAGCCCCTTCCCATGCATGCGCAGACACAGGGTCTCCGCCAGAGCACTTCGGTCCTTGTGCGCTACCTTCCTGGACGGCTCAGGGGCTTGCCAGGGGGACTGGAGTAGCCTGGCAGCGTCAGCCTCCCTGGCTGGCTTCGCATGGCCGGACGCGTGAGAGGGGTGGCGCAAGAGGGACAGGAAGCCCAGCCGAGTTCCAGGAGACGCGTACACGTGGGGCAAGGATGCTTGAGCCGCCCGCCACAGGAGGGGCAGGTCTGAAAGTCTGCTTCCACCCGTGTACGACACTGCGGACAGGTAGTGGTTAGGTGGTAAGTGATGAGGTAGAATTGGGGTCATGATTCAAGAAACGATGACACACATCTGCCGTGTCTGTAAAAGTACAAATATTGTCAAAAATGGAACCAATCGTGGTGGGAATGCTCAAGACCATTGCAAGGACTGTGGCACCTATCGTGTTCTCACACCAAAGCAAGCGTATTCAGAAACCGAGCAACAAACAGTGCTGCGGGCTTGTCTGGAACGCTGTAGCCTGCGTGGAGTGGCACGGATCTTTGCGATGGCACGGCCAACCATTGCAGGGTGGCTCAAAGCGCACGTCCAGAACTTGCCTGATGTCAAAGAAACCCTTCTGCCTGCGACCCCAGATGATGTGCTCGAACTCGATGAAATTTGGAGTTTTGTGCGCAAAAAAGACCAGGCACGATGGTTGTGGACGGCGATATGCCGCCGAACCCGCCAAATCGTCGCCTTTGCCATTGGAGACCGAAGCAAAGCGACCTGTCTTCGGCTATGGCAAGCCATCCCGCATGAATACAAACACTGCCATACCTTCAGTGATTTTTGGCCTGCCTATCAATATGTGTTCCCAAGGGAAACCCATCATTGTGTTGGGAAGGAAACTGGGGAGACTGCGCATATGGAACGTTGGAACAACACCTTGCGTCAACGCGTAGGCCGCTATGTTCGACAAACGTTGTCCTTTTCCAAATCTGATGAGTCTCATGATATGGTTACCAAGTGGTTTATTGTTCAGTATAATTTGGGCTTATCACTTACCATCTAACCACTACCGAACCGTGGTGGGCATCATCTTCCATTCGCCCCAAGTGTTCATTCTTTTTCTCGCCCTGGCTGCTGGCGCGATTCTCTATGTCGTCGCCGAACTGCTTGGTCAGGCGAAACGGGAGAGAGCTCCTGAAATCGTGATGTGGGGCCTACTGATTGGTTTCCTGCTGGGCTATGTCACCGATCTGATTGTCACCTACGCAGGCGCCTAACGCTCGCCTCCAGCCTGTGTCGCAGGTCTACAGGTGGGGAAGAAAGAAGCAGGCCAGGCTTTCACGCAGTGTCTGCTCATACGCAACAAAGACGGTGATCTAGCGTACATTACCATGAGAAGAGGGAATGCGGTCGGCGCAAACGAGGAGGCACATATGGGCCGAATGGGTGGACGAGAATAATTGCCATGAGCGTGGGAGCGATCATAGGGGGTGTGATCGGCTTTGGTGTGGTACAATCTGCGTTGGGAGCAGCCTTAGGAGCAGTGATAGGGGCTGGTATTGTGGCAGGTGGGTTCGGGCTGGGCGTGCTTGTACCAGGCGAGGTATGGGTGGCCCTGGCCGAGTTTGGCCAGCTAGCTGAGTGTTGCTCATCATTTGTCGTGCTTTCGGGAGCCTGCATCGTAACGCTAGGTAGACTCTTGCTCTGGCACAGTTTAGCGCTGGCCGCATTGGCAGGCGTAGGTGTAACGACAGTGTTGCTCGTCGTTCTGTCCGCCGGGGCGCGCTCGTACAAGGATGCCTCTGCTGTGCAGTGAGTGAAGACGTTTGCTCTCTTGTACGTTGATGCAAAAGCGCCCATCATTGCGGGGATACCCACACCTCTGCCTCATTTCCTGGCGTTTCTGCCAGAAAAAATCTGACAAATGACAGAGACCCTGGTAAGAGGACAGAGAAGGTCTCACCCGACGAGCAAGGAGCAGCCGCCCCTCCAATCTACCCCACGGTGCCGGATCTGCAGCGTTGTCGCCTATGATCGGCTTCGCATCCCATTCCTACGGCGCGTTCGCAGTTTCGTCATAATGCAAGAAAGCGGTGTGCTATGATCCATCTGGCTACCTCCGACCTGTTACGTTTTCTGGCCACCTACGGCTACTGGGCGGTCCTGCTCTTCGTGGCCATCGAGAGCACAGGTATTCCCTTCCCTGGCGAGACCATGCTGCTGGTCGCCGCCATCTTTGCCGGAACCACCCATCGGTTGTCCATTCCCCTGGTCATTGTCGCAGCAGCCAGCGGGGCGATCCTGGGCGATAATCTCGGGTTCTGGGTGGGACGCGAGGGCGGCTACCGGCTGCTGCGCCGCTACGGTCACTACATCCGCCTGGAAGAACGCCGGCTCAAACTGGGGCAGTATCTGTTCCTGAAGCACGGGGGCAAGGTCGTCTTCTTCGGGCGCTTCGTGGCGGTGCTG
>WNFJ01036654.1_pt5 | contig 14265 bp, 16 predicted proteins | sample 5400461 | NCBI WGS metagenome assembly WNFJ01 (sample SAMN13153349, study PRJNA577476) | soil metagenome | isolation source: 115 cm saprolite on Douglas fir-dominated hillslope | place: USA:California | collected 2013-09-17 | reverse complement strand
AGCAGAGTCTGGCCGCCCAGGCATAGGCCTCCCCCGCCGGCGAAGCCAGAACTGTTGAAGTAGTAGAACCCCGGATCCAGCACGGCTTTCTTGGTGTCGAGAAGAGACGGATTCAGATAGCCGTAACAGCTGGGCTTGAAGTGGTAGTAGCCGCCGGCGTCTTTGACGGGGACGGGCGCGAGGCCGGTGCCGACGGTCACCCCGGCTGCGACGATGTTCGGATAGACCCCGGCGGCCGAGCAGGCGGCGCCGCCAGTGCCCTGCAGCGTCGCGATCGCGGCCGGGTCGGGGTTGGGGTCTGGCGGCAAGAGGGTGGACACCGGCGGCACCGGCAGCGGCGCCACACCGGCTGCGCATGGGTTGGGATTGATGGCCGCATCGCCGGCCGAGAGGAGCTGGCTGGTCCCGGTGGTGGCGCACGTCGGCGTCAGGTGACCTGAGACCTCAGCGCCGTCGGAGCAGATGGCGTTGCTCGATCCGCTGTTGAGTCCCGCCGCGCAAGCGCCGCCGCCGCCGACCCAGGTTTGCGAATCCCTGTAGACCCGGACGTCGCCAAGGTCGGAGTAAGTACCCGACGGAGCATCGAGACGATCGTGCGCATAGATTGCGCATCCGCTGGTCGTGATGGCGTTCTGGGCAGCGATGCCGCCACCGATGTTGACCTGCCCGCCGGTGCACGAAAGCGTCGTGGCGGTCACCGCTGGCACCGAACCGGACAGCTGCTGGGCGACCGCGCGGCGGGTGACTGTCGTGTTGGTGGTCCCGAGCTCACCGCCGAAGGAGATCGGCAGGCTCAACGTCAGGATCACCTCCACCTGCCGCTGGTGCGCGCGATAGGGGTAGTTGTAGGTGGCGCTGAGGCCGCCGGCGAAGGTGTCGGTGCCTTTGTACGGCGTCGCGCAAGTACCGGCGGCGACCCCTAGGGCGCCGCTGCGGGTCCGCCTCGTCGCGAGGAATTTGTCCGCCTCGGTGATCACCGCATTGGCCTTGGCCGCGTCGCAGCCGATGCCGATCTTCAACGCGGAGTCGAGGGCGGTGGCGTCGGCCAGCTCCTGAAGCTGGTTCTTCTGCCACTCCACCGATCCGGCCAGGAGGATCAGCGCCGCGGAGCCGATCATCGCCAGCAGGGCGACCGCGACCAGCACCATGACCTGTCCCGATTGCCGCTGGGACCTCCGCATCAAAACTCCATCCGCACGACCGACTGCGAATCGAACGTGATCGTCCCGGGCAGCCCGAGCAGATGCGCCAGGACCGGCTGCCACTTGAGCTTGAGGTCGACCACCACGCGCTGGTGGCCGGACGTACGCACATATGCGCCGTTGACGGGGGCGCACGACGGGCAGCTCCACCGCGGATTCGGATTGCCGGCCGTCGAATCGATCTCATAGATGAAGACGTAGACGGTGTTGGTATTGGTCCCGCCCGCCAGCGTGATGGTGCCCGGCTGCGTCGGGTTGGCGTTTGCCGTGTAGCTGCCATACGACGGGGCGGAGCTGATCGCCGTGGAGTCCAGGTAGACGACCTGCACACCGAGCGGGTCGAGCAGGTGAGCCGAGTTGATTAGAGGGTTCAACGAGCACGAGGGGATGAGCGCGGTGCAGCTGGGCGGCAGAGAGTTGGAGCCGCTGTAGTAGGCGAGCGCGGCCTGCCGAGCGGTGTCTCGCGACGCGCCTTCGAGGAGCGAGTAGAGGAGCATGCCTCGCCCCAGGTCCACGGTCGCGCCGATGATGAGCAGGAGCACGGGCGCGATGAGCGCGAACTCGACCAGGGCTTGACCTGAGCGGCGGAATTTCACCAGGACGTCGTCGTCTTGCTCGACCCTGAGATGGTGATGAGGCCGCCGAGCAGGTTCAGGTCGTTGAAGCCGTAGTAGACGTAGACGTCGACCTCGGATTGGTAGAGCACAAGGACGCTGCCGGAGCAGTTGGCGCTGGCGCCGCAGTACACGGCCACCACGAACTGGCCGCCGGCGGGGGCGGCGTAATCGGTGCCCCGCGTGAACGGCGGCGCGTGCGCGACCAGGGTCGGGCAGCTGACGTTGGACGTAACCGCCGCCAGGTCGGCTGTGATCAGGTTGCACATCGCCGCCAGGCCCGGTCCGTTGGTGGACGCGGTCTTGCCGGCGACGTAGCGGGCGCCATCGCGAGCGGCGTCCGACGTCGCCACCGCGTACGAATACCCGCGTCCGAGCTCGAGGACGCCGGCCACGAGAAAGATGAGGACCGGCAGCGCGATCGCGAACTCGACCAGCGCCTGTCCCCGGCTGTGCGCCTCCCTCCTAACCATTTAGCTTCAACTTGCCAACGATCAGGCGGGCGAGCTCGTTCGAGCCGCGCGAGACCTGGGAAGAGGGGTCGCGCTGCAGCACCAGGCTGCCGGCCAGGGTCGCATCCTCGGGCCGGCTGTCGTCGAAGTTGACGGTCAGCGACATCTTGTGGCCCAGGATCGACTCGACCGCGTTGCGGTCCAGCGGCGCGCCGGGCACGCGGTGGTTGAGGACCAGGTCGAGGCGGTTGTCGGGCACGTTCATGATGTCGCGAAACACCGCGAGCGACCGCCTGGCGTCGGTCATGGCCGCAATCTCCGGCGGCACGACCACCACCAATCGCTCAGCCCGCTCTATCACGACCAGGGCGGCCTCGCCCAGCGAGGTGCCCAGGTCCGCGATGACCAGCCGGTGCCAGCCCGCCGCCACGTCGAGGGCACGGCTCGTGAGCTCGGCGTTCATCAGGTCCACCTGCTCCGGGCGCAAGGTGCCAGGAAGCACCCCGAGGCCGGTCTTGTGGTAGACGATGGCGCCCCTGAGGTTCTTCTCGAAGTCGGCCGGCGCCGCTTTGGACGCCCCCGCGATGGACCCGGTCGCCACGAGATCGGCGAACAGGGCCGCATGCCCGAAAGGCGCCGAGAGGTCGACCAGCAGCACCTGGCGCGGGAACCGGGAGGCCAGCGCCGCGGCGGTGTTCACGGCCAGGGTGCTGACGCCCGAACCGCCCTTGGCCGAGAAGAACGCCACGATCGGAGCCGAGGCTCGCGTCGCCGCTTGCGCCTCGGTGGCCGCGGCCGCGGCGACCTGCTGCTCCCACAGCTTGTCCAGCGCGATCGCGACCTTATCGACGTCCCGCCCAAGGCCTTCGAGCAGTCCGTCCCGGTCGAGGGTGAGAAGCTCGGAGGCCGCAAGGCCGCGAATGCTGGTTACGTAGCGGTCGCCGGTGCGGGGGGCGGGGAGGATGAGGAGGTCGCCGGGGGCGGGCCGCCTGGTCAGCAGGAGGTTGCCGGCGCCGTCCGTGATCGACTGCTCGGCTACCCCGGTGGCAAGGAAGATGACCACGTCACCGCCCCGGCCGCCCAGCCTCAAGGTGTCGCCGGGGGCGAGTGCGACGGGCTGCATGCGGCGCGCCAAAGCGCGCAGGGCGCCATCGGGCAGCTCCGCGAATACCGACGACATTTCGAGGATACGCACGCGAAGTTGCAGGACCGACGGCGGGTCGGCGTGTTGGGTTCCGCCCGTAGCCACCTGAGTTCCTTCCTCCCCCGCCCCGGGGCCCTCACGAACCTCGCGGGCGTTCAAAACGCCGATAATGTACCAACGTCCCCCCAGATCGACCCCCGCATCTCAGCAAAGCTTGAGCACGAAGCCCCCGACCGACCCCGAAACTAAACGCTTTATGCGGCGGACCAGCAGCCTCCGATCGGCTGCGCCCCGTTCTCGCTTGGCAGGCAAGCTCGAGCGCGTGCTGAACACTGTGCTCGGTGGCGACCACCGTGTCGTCATCGACGTCAAGGCCGCCGAGCTGCTGGCCGAGGCCGAGGCTGTTTCGCAGGTGATCTCGGCTGCTCTGGAGCGGGCGGGACCAGGCCTCGCCACCCAGCTCACCCTGACCCAGGCGTTCCGACGGAGCGGCCTGGATGCCGAGCTGATCGATTCGTTGGGCAGCCCCGATCCCGCGGTGCGCCGTGCCGGCGCCCGCGTTTGTGGGGCGTTGCGGATGCCGGAGGCCGTGCCGTGGCTGGCCGACCTGCTGGACGATCCCGTCCCGGCCGTGCGAGAGGTCGCCATCCGCGCCCTGGGCGAGGCCGGAGGCCGGCGGGTCGTCGACGCCCTGGTGTCGCGGGTCGACACCCTGCCCCAGCACCGCGTGGCCAAGGAGCTGGCGCGGGCGGCTTCGGACATCGATCTCGAATCTCTCCTCAGGCGGGAGGGCGACACCAAGACCACCGTGACCGTGCTGATGGCATGTGGTTTGCGTGGAGATGCGCTGAGGACGCCCCTTCTCGTCAGAATGGCGCAGGACACCGAATGCGATACAGAGGTACGAGTGGCCGCTTGCCGGGCCGTGGCGATGATCGGTGATCCCGCCGGCGCCGACGCCATGCGCACGCTCGCGACCGATCCCGACGAGGCGATCCGCAATGCGGCCATGCGGTCGCGTTTCCGCATCAGCGCGGCGATGAGGAATCGGTCGGCATGAAGCTCTCTGAGCGATTCGACCGCCGCTACCAGCAGTCGCCGCTGACGGGGACCGTACCCCCGCTCCCGGCGGCGGCGACCCCAGCGCCGGTTGATGCTTCTCCACCCTCGCCACCGGTCGCCACGCCCAAGCCTGTGGTCGTCACCGAAGCGGTGCCTACGATCCCGGTCGAGATCGCGGAGCCGGCGACACCGCTGAGCCCGGCGCTCGCCGCCGCCAAGGCCGAGATCCACGCCCAGCTGCTTTCCCACCACACAGCCCAGATCGACATCAACAACCGGGCCGGCATCCGGCGCCTGCTCCTCCAGCTCACCGAGGAGCACTTCCGGTCCAAGCCGCCGGCCGCCATCGTGACCGGCGCCGACAGGGAGCGCCTCGTAGAGATTCTGTTCGACGAGGTCATCGGCCTCGGGCCGCTGGAAGCGTTGCTCCGCGACCCGGACATCAGCGAGGTGATGGTCAACCGGCCGGAGCAGATCTTCGTCGAGCGCCGCGGGAAGATCGAGCTGACGAACCTGTCGTTCGAGGACGAGCGCAGCCTGCGCCGAGTCATCGACCGGATCGTGTCCACGATCGGGCGTCGCGTCGACGAGTCGGAGCCGATGTGTGACGCGCGGCTCAAGGACGGCTCGCGCGTCAACGTGGTCATCCCGCCGGTGGCGATCTATGGCCCGTGCCTGACGATCCGCAAGTTCGGGCGAGAGGTGCTGAGCCCGGAGCAGATCGTCAGCACCGGCGGCGCCACGGCCGCGATCATGGGCTACCTCGACGCGGCGGTGCGAACGCGGCTGAACATCATCGTGTCGGGCGGCACCGGTTCGGGCAAGACCACGCTCCTCAACGTGCTCTCGGGCTTCATCCCCGCCAACGAGCGCATCGTCACATGCGAGGATGCTGCCGAGCTGCGCTTGCGGCAGGTGCACGTGATCAGCCTCGAGTCGAAACCGCAGAACGTCGAAGGCCGAGGCGCGATCTCCATCCGCGACCTGGTGCGCAACTGCTTGCGCATGAGGCCGGACCGCATTGTCGTCGGCGAGTGTCGTGGACCCGAGGCGCTCGACATGCTGCAGGCGATGAACACCGGACACGATGGCTCCATGAGCACGCTTCACGCCAACAACCCGCGCGATGCGGTCATCCGCCTGGAGACGCTCGTGCTTCTCGCGGGCACCGAGCTGCCATCGCGCGCGATCCGCACGCAGATCGCGTCAGCCGTCAATGTGATCGTGCAGACGGAGCGGCTCCGCGGCGGCGCGCGGAAGGTGGTCAGCGTCGCTGAGGTGCTCGGCCTCAAGGATGGCGAGATAGCGCTGCAGGAGCTCTTCGCCTTCCGGCAGGTCGGCGTGTCGGCTGACGGTCGAGCCGTCGGTTACCACACGGCCACGGGGGCGCGGTCCGCTTTCATGCAGCACTTCCGCTCCGACGGGGTGGAGCTGGCGGAGGAGATGTTCGTCCCGGTCGCACAGCCCTCGGACGACCAGCTGTACTGAGAAGGCCATGGACCAGATGGACGAGACCGCTCGACCGGCGCCGACGATTCCAACCAACGGCGCCCAGGCGCCGCTCTCGGTCGTCGCCCGAGAGGACCTGCTCGAGGATTTCGGCCATCAGCTTCGAAACGAGCTCAACGCAATCGTCAGCTCCGCCGGCATGCTTTCAGCGACCGCCACGACGAGCGAGCAGCGCGAGCTTTCGGCCATCGTCGAAACCGGAGCCAATCGGGTGGCCAGGCTCCTCGACGACATCCTCGACGCGGCGGTCATCCAGAGCGGCGACTTCGAGCTGGCCTTGCATCCGTTCGACGTCCGCGCGAGCGTGGAGTCGTGCCTGGGCATGGTCGTCGAGGAGGCGGGCGGCAAGAGCCTGGACCTCTCGTTTCGAGCCGAGCCCGATGTCCCCAGCGTGGTCATCGGTGACTCGCGTCGCATCGAGCAGGTCATGCGCGCCCTGCTGCATGGGGCGATCGAGCGAACTGAGCGTGGGGGCGTCGGAATCGAGCTGAGCTGCCGGCCGCGCGGCGATCTCATCGAGCTCCACTTCCGGGTGCGGGACACCGGCCGCGGCGTGCCCGCGCGGATCCTTCGCAGCGGCCTCGGCGACGCTGAGCCTTTGGAGCCGGAGGTCGATGCTCCCGGCGATGCGCTCGCCATCGTCAGCCTCTCCATCTGCCGCCGGCTCGTGGAGATGATGGACGGCGAGCTGCGCGTCGAGCAGGGCGGTGTGGAGGCGGGGCCCGACGCCGGCACGACCTTCGACTTCACGATCCTGACCCAGGTCATGCACACGCCGGTGGCGGTCGCACAGCGAACGCTGGAAGGGATGCGCGTTCTCGTCGTGGCCGCCGACGCGACCGAACGCCGTGTCCTCGCGCTGCAGGCCGAGCTGTGGGGCGCACCCGCGACCGTGGCCAACGTCGCCGACGCCCTGGCGCTCGTGCAGGGAGGCCAGGAGTTCGACATCGCGATCGTCGAGCAAAGGCCGCCGGCCATCGACGGCCTGGCCGTGTCCATCGCGCTCCGGTCGCTCCGATCACCAAGCGTGCTGCCCATCGTGCTCATCACGGCAGCCACCCCCGGCCCGGACGAAGCGGGCGCCGCGGACAGCGGGATCGTGCAGGCGACCCTCACGAAGCCGGTGCCTCCACACAAGCTCCACGACGTGATGGCGCAGGTGGGGGCGCACGAGGCGGTGGCGCCCGCGCCCCATCCGCCGGCCGCGCCCGGCGTGTTGAAAGTGCTCGTCGCGGAGGACAACCCCCTCAACCAGAACACGTTGCGGCGCCTGGTGACCAAGCTCGGTCACCACGTTGATGTCGTTTCCAACGGTCGCGAAGCGGTGGCCGCCGTCGCCAAAGAGCAGTACGACGCGGTGCTGATGGACGTCCTGATGCCCGAGATGGACGGCTTGCAGGCGGCGGAGGCGATCTGCCGGCGATGGCCGCGCGGAACGCGGCCTCGGCTGGTCGCGCTCACCGCCATGGCGGCACCCGGCGACCAGGAGCGATGCCTGCGCGCGGGCTTCGACGACTACATGAGCAAGCCCATCCATCTCGACGAGCTGTCGGAAACGCTGACCGCCGCATCGGGCTGGCGGGCTACACCGAAGGGGATGTAGGGCTACCGGGTTACTGGTTGCCCAGCCGGCGATCGACGCGCTCGGACTGCTCCATGCGCGCGGACTTTCGTGACGCACGCGCCTCCAGGAACACGACCACGATGACGATCATCCCGCCGAGGACCATGAGGCCGCCCAGCAGCTCGCCTTGGAGGCCGCGCTGCTGCAGCACGATCTGGATCATCGCCGAGCCGAACACCAGGATGTAGCTCAGACCGAGCAGGCGCACGCGAGGCGCAACCGCCTCCGTCTCCTCGCCGCGCCATGGCCGCCTGCCGATGATGAGCAGGTACGCGCCCATCAACAGCGCGAGCCCCGCGAGGACCAGTGAGATGAGCTGCACCAGCGACGTGGCTTCAGCGGGCATTGCGCCAGAGATACTAGCCGGGCGGGCGAGTGGTTTCGCAGATAGGGTCCTCACGAACTCACGGCGAAGCCGCCGAGTTCGTGGGGCGAACCTTCATACAATCGTGCTCCATGCCTCGCTCTGAACCGATCAAGGCCGCCCGCGGAGTCCGCGACATTCTGCCGGCGGCGATTCCACTGTGGCGGCAGGCGGAGCAAGGTGCTGCCGACGTGGCCAAGAGGTTTGGCTATCAGGAGATCGCGACCCCGATCATCGAGCAGCTCGAATTGATACAGCGCGTCGGCGAAGAAACCGACGCGGTCGCCAAAGAGCTGTACCGGGTGGAGAAGCGAGGTTCGCAGGACCTGGCGCTGCGACCCGAAGCAACGGCCGGCGTTGTGCGCGCCTACTTCGAAGGCGGGCTCAACCAGGGTCCACAGCCTTCGCGCCTCTATTTGATCGGGCCGATGTTTCGCCACGACAAGCCGCAAAAGGGCAGGTATCGCCAGTTCTTTCAGTTCAACATCGAGGTCATCGGCGGCGCCAGCCCGGGATTCGACGCCGAGGTCATCGAGCTGGCGATCGGCTGGCTCAACGAGGTCGGCTTGCAGGATCTACGCCTCGAGCTGAACTCGATCGGCGACGCCAGGTGTCGCCCTGCCTATCTGGAGCGGTTGAAGGACTACTACAGGCCGCTCAAATCGCGGTTGCACCCCGACTCACAATCGCGGCTCGAACGCAATCCGTTGCGATTGCTCGACTCAAAGGTCGCGCAGGATCAGCCGTTCAAGGCCGATGCCCCGAAGATCACGGATCACCTCTGCGACGAGTGCGCCGCACACTGGACAGCCGTTCGACGTCTGTTGGATTCGGCCGGCATCGCCTACCAGGTGAACCCTTACCTCGTTCGCGGCCTGGATTACTACACGCGCACCGTCTTCGAGTTTTATCCGGGTGGCGCGTCCGGGCAGCAGGACGCACTGGCTTCAGGTGGCCGGTACGACGGCCTGGCCGAGGCCGAGGGGTGGCCCTCGACCCCCGGCGTCGGATTTGCCGGGGGCATCGACCGAGTCGTCGACCTGATGGCGGCAAGCGGGACGGAGGTCATCGCACGACCGGCCGCCGACGTGGTCGTGTTGCCGGACGGAGAGCTGTCGGTCGAGGCCGCCGAGGTGGCGCGCATCTGCCGGGTAGTCCGTTCTGTCGCCGTCGACTACGAGCCGAGGAGCTTGCGGGCAAAGATGAAATGGGCCAACAAGCTGGGTGCGAGGTGGGTGGTGTTGCTGACGCCTGATCAAGCCAAGCGCCGAGCGGCGCAGCTCCGCGACATGACGAGCGGCGAGCAGACTGAGCTGGACTGGGTAGAGTTGCCCACCCGCCTGGCATGAGCGGGTTCACCGCTCCGCATTGCGGTTCGGTGCGTGCTGCCGACGCCGGCCGCGAGCTCGAGCTGTACGGTTGGGTGGCGCGCCGCCGCGACCACGGGGGCCTCATCTTCATCGACCTGCGCGACCGGTGGGGCGATGTGCAGGTCGTCTTCAACCCGGCTCACGCGCGCGAAGCGCATGCGGAGGCGTCGGAGCTGCGCTCGGAGTACGTGGTTCGGGTGAAGGGCACGGTCGCGCGGAGGCGCCAGGGCGCCGAGAACCCACGCATGGCGACCGGCGAGGTCGAGATCGCCGCCTCCGAGCTCGAGGTCATCTCCACGGCGAAGACGCCGCCGTTTCAGATCGAAGACGAGGTCGAGGCGGATGAGGCGACCCGGCTCAAGTACCGCTATCTCGACCTTCGCCGGCCCCGGATGCAGCGAATGCTCGAGATGCGCCACGGCGTCGTCCAGGCGATGCACCGCTACATGGACGCGAACGAGTTCGTCGAGGTCGAGACGCCGATGTTGCTGAAAGGCACGCCCGAGGGCTCACGAGACTTCATCGTCCCGTCGCGGCTCCATCCGGGGTCCTTCTTTGCGCTGCCGCAGTCGCCGCAGCAGCTGAAGCAGCTGCTGATGGTCGCGGGGGTGGGCCGCTACTACCAGATCGCTCGGTGCCTGCGTGACGAGGACCTGCGCGCGGATCGCGTGGTCGAGATCACACAGCTCGATGTCGAGATGTCGTTCTGCACCGAGGAGGACGTCCTGGCCCTCATCGAAGGCCTGTGGGTGCGCGTGTGGAAGGACGTGCTTGGGGTCGACATCAAGACGCCGCTGCCTCGACTCGACATGCAGGAATCGCTCCTGAGATACGGAACCGACAAGCCCGACCTCCGCTACGAGCTCGAGATCGCCGACGTCAGCGATGCGCTGCGCCAGACCGAAGCGAAGATATTTCGCGGCGCGCTGGACGAGGGCGGCGTCGTCCGCTGCTTTGCGGTTCCCGAGGGGCGCGACATGTCGCGCCGCGAGCTCGACGAGCTTGTCCTGATCGCGAAGGGCGCCGGGGCGAAGGGGCTCACGTGGACGCCGGGCCCACCCGACAAGCACCTCACCAAGGGGGAGCTCGCGGCGATACGGTCCGCTGCCCAGGCCGGAGAGCAGGACCTGGTCCTCCTCGTCGCCGACCGCCGGCGTAAGGCCGAAACCGTCATGGGCCTCATGCGCCGTGAGATCGCCAGGCGCCGCAGCCTGATCCGCGAAGGCGAGTGGAAGTTCACGTGGATCTATCCCATGTACCTCTTCGAGGAGGACGACCAGGGCAAGCTCACGTATGGCCATCACCCGTTCACCTCCCCTTGGCCCGAGGACATGCACCTGATCGACACGCAGCCTTACGCGGTCCGCGCTCGCGCATATGACTGCGTCCTCAACGGCGTGGAGATTGCGGGCGGCAGCATCCGCATCCACGACCGCGCGCTGCAGGAGCGAGTCTTCGGGATCCTGGGCATGAGCCGCGAGCGCATCCAGCAGCAGTTCGGCCATCTGCTCGACGCCTTCGAGTACGGCGTGCCCCCGCACGGCGGCATCGCGGCGGGCATCGACCGTTTGATGATGGCGATGAACCGGACGGACAACATCCGCGACGTGGTCGCGTTTCCGAAGACCCAAAGCCACCAGGACCTGATGCTCGGTGCGCCGAGCCCGGTCGACCCCGAGCTGCTCAAGGAGCTGCACATCAAGGTCGTCGCGCCGGAGAAATCCGACCGGTAGTATGGGTCTGCTTCCGAAGGGGCGCGGCTTGAGGTGCGCGTTGGCCAACAGTCGATGATTAGGGACCCCGGAGTCCGGACAGCCGACCAAATGCCCCTCAGACGGGACTTGGAAAGCCAAGGCAGGGGACCCACCTGAGCTCGCTCAGGACAACCCACCGCCGCGTCCCGGAGGGAGCCTTTTGCAGCAGCTGTTGAAGCTGGTGCCGCCGGGCCTGATCGTAGCCGTGTTCGCAGTGCTGATCGTCTCCCAGCTCTTCTATGCGTTCCTGCGCTACCGGCGCCGCGCTTACATGCCGATCCTGCTGATGACCGCGATCGGCTTCGGCCTGGGCCAGCTCTGGGACTACCTCGGCCTGCCGTCGGCGCGCATGGGCCAGGCGAACATCCTGCCCGCCCTCGTTTTTGCACTTCTGCTTCAACCGCTGGCGCGCTTCGTGCCCCGGGCCCGACGACAGCCAAAGGAACCTGCCCCGCCGGCGACCCCCGCGCCGCGCACTTAAGATTGCGTGGTTGTTTGCAGTAGGCGCCTAGGGGGTATTCACCAGAGTGCAGAACTTCATGTGGTTGGCGTTTGGGATCGCGGCCCTGGTGGTTGCGCTCGCATTCGCCGCGTTGCTCCTGAGGTTGCGCCGGACCCTGGGTGCTGTCGAAGATCTGCTGGAGACGACGAACGAAGAAATGAAAGAGACGCTGCCAGAGGTGCGTCAGACGATCGGCAACGTCAATGACATCACGGCCGGAGTGAACGTCGGGTTGCGGACGGCCGGGACCGGCGCGGCCGCTGTTGGGCGCGGCATCAAGGCCGCCGTATATGGCGCGAGGGTGGCGGGTAGGAGCTTATTTCGCCAAGTATTAGGAGGTTAGCTGTGGCCGAGGAAAGAAACGGCGGCGGCGGCGGCGGATTCGGCTGGTTCATCCTTGGCGGCCTGGTCGGCCTCATCGCGGGTGCGTACATCGCATCCGGCCCGGGGCGCAGCCAGGTCGACATGGTGAGAAGCAAGACGATCGAGCTGTCCGGGAGCGAGCCGGTGCAGAGGGCCAAGGACGCGGCGCAGAAAGCCCGCCAGATGGTGACCGACCCGGAGCACCCAGTCGGCAAGGCGATCCAGGATGGAGTCGCGGCGGCCAAGCGAAAGCGAGAAGAGCTCGAGTCGGCGGCCGCGCGAAAGCTGCAGCAGATCAACGGCGAGGAAGGCTAGCCACTGGTGGCCAAGCGCGATCTCGCGGAGCTGAAGATCCCCGCGTCGGCGGCCTTCATACCCGTCGCGAAGCGCGTAGCAGTGACGCTGGGGGGCCAGTTGGGGCTCAGCCTCGTCGACCTCGATGAGCTGTCCATCGCCCTGACGCAGGCGTGTGACAGCGCCATCGCGGCAGCGCGCAACCTCGACGCCCCCGCGGACCTCAAGCTGAACTACTTCTCCACCGATCGCGCCCTGGTCGTCGATGTCGACCTCGTGTCGCAGGGAGGGCACGTCATGGCGCCGTCTCCGACAGCAGTCGAGGTCGACGCCGAGCTGCAGCGGCTCGCTTACGAGATGATCCGCTGCTTCGTGGACGACTTCCGGCCGGAGATCGAGCCGCTAACGGGGCACGTCCGCTTCCGCATGGTCAAGTACCTGGCTTCCTGACCGCGCCACACTAGAGCAAGTGGCTGCCAAGCAGCGACCGCCCCGCGAGGAGCTGCGGGCGCTCCACCGTCGCTACAAAGAGACGACCGATCCCGCAGAACGCGATCGCATTCGCGCGCAGCTCGTTGACGCCTACCGCGACTTCGTCTACTTCCTGGCGCGGAAGTTTCAGAACCGCGGCGAGCCGCTGGACGACATCGTGCAGGTCGGGTATCTCGGGCTGATCAAGGCGATCGAACGGTTCGATCCGGACCTTGGGTACGAGTTCACAACCTTCGCCACGCTGACCGTCGCCGGCGAGATCAAGCGCCACTTCCGCGACAAAGGGACGGCCATCCGCTTCCCACGAAGGCTGCAGGAGCTGCACCAGTCGGTGGTCCGGATCAACGAGGAGATGAAGAACCAGCTCGGCCGAGAACCGACGGTGGCAGAGCTTGCGGATCGGCTGGGGGTCACGCCGGATGACGTGACGGAGGCGATCGAGATGGGACCAGCCTTTGGGCCGCTGTCCCTCGACCAGCCGATCGGCTCGAGCGACGGCCAGGATGCACGCTCGGTGGCCGACCAGATCGGCAGCGCGGATCCCGAGCTCGACCGCGTCGAGATGCGGGACGTGCTCAACCGCGCCATGGAGCACCTGACCCCGCGCGAGCGGGCGATCATGGCCATGCGGTTCTACGAGCAGATGTCGCAATCGGAGATCGCGCGCCGGCTCGGGATCAGCCAGATGCACGTGTCGCGTCTCCAGCGCGCGGCGCTCGAGCAGCTGCGCAAATACGTGCCACAAGAAAGCGCGTAACCGCGTGGCACTCATCGAGTCGCGCGCGCCGGCCGACCCGCGGGTGTTGTTTCGCCGCTGGTACCGGGAAGCCGAGCGCACAGGAGCGCTGCAGCCGGACGCCATCGCGCTCGCGACCGCGGACGGGCGCGGGCGGCCCTCGGCGCGCATGGTCTTGTTCAAGGGCCTGGAGGGTGATCGCTTCGCCTTCTACTCCAACTACGAGAGCCTCAAGGGCCGCGACCTGGCCGCCAACAACCGCGCCGCGATCGTCTTCTACTGGTCGTTGACGCGTCACCAGGTGAGGGTGTCTGGACGCGTGACGCGCCTGTCGCGTGCCGCCTCGGCCGCCTACTTCCATTCGCGGCCAAGAGGCGCCCAGCTCTCGGCACTCGCCTCGCGCCAGAGCCGCGTCGTGCGCTCGCGCGCCGTTCTCGAGAAGGCGGTGGCGGGTCTTGACCGACGGCATCCGGAGACGGTGCCGCTGCCGTCCGACTGGGGTGGCTACGCGATCAAGCCGGACTGGATCGAGTTCTGGGAAAACCGCGCCGACCGCCTGCACGATCGCCTCCGGTACGTCCGCCGCCGCGGTGGCGGTTGGCGGCTCGAGCGCCTCGCCCCTTAAGCGAGTGCAGTGCGTCGGATGCCATTTGCCGGTGGATCGTCCTAGGCGGCCGGGCGCGGCGGCGAAGCCGCGGCGCGGAAGCCGGCATCGTCTCCTGCGCGCGCTCGGTCACGCATCTAACGCGATGCGCTCCCTCGCGTGCTCGTCGTCTCTTTGGC
>WNFJ01295863.1_pt1 | contig 14266 bp, 14 predicted proteins | sample 5400461 | NCBI WGS metagenome assembly WNFJ01 (sample SAMN13153349, study PRJNA577476) | soil metagenome | isolation source: 115 cm saprolite on Douglas fir-dominated hillslope | place: USA:California | collected 2013-09-17 | reverse complement strand
GTGGTGCTGCCGGCAACCGATGCCGAGACGGCGCGCAGCATTTGCGAACGCATCGTGATGGCGTTTCGCAATACCGGGCATGTCATCGGATCCGATCACGCCACGGTGACGATCTCCATCGGCTGCGCCACACACGGGACGGAAACCCATTTCAACAATGTCGCCGACCTCGTCAAAGCCGCCGATCAAGCTCTGTACACCGCCAAGGTGCGCGGCCGCAACCGCTCGGTGCCCTTTGATCGGCAAATATCCGGGGCGCTTGCGCGCATAGGTTGAGGGCTTATGTCGTCATCGGCTTGAGCTGCGTCACAGTTTTGCCAAGTCGCCGATCTCTCGCTGTCGCAATTTGGGAACATGTGCGGGACGGCAAAATCAAAAGACGGCAAGAGCTATTGACGTGTTGGTTCTTTTTGTAGAGGGAAGACGATGGCGAGCGACGACAAGACCGGAAATGATCCGGAATCAAAATTCAGTTTCGGCGTGCGCGAACTGCGGCAGGCAAACGTAGCGAAGGCGGCGAACCAAAATCGCGGCTTCGATCCCTACAACACCTCGGGCAGTTTCGATCGCAAGAAAAACTGGGCGCGGGTCGGCAAACGCTAGGAGCCTCGCCCTAAGGCGCCGCTCTGTGGTCGCGGCTGACGCGGAACTCACTGTTGGGATACCAGCGCGGGAATCGGCGGGTGCGCGCCACCCGGTTGCCGACGTCGTAATATAGCGTGAGGTCTTCGACCGCGCCGCGCACGTCCCAGTCCGGCGAGTATTGATCGCTCGGCTGGTGATAGCGATGCGCCATGTAGTCCTCGAGCCGCGCCCGCCCCCATACGGGCCCGCGCGCGCTGTCGTCGAGACCGCCTTTGGCATACAGCGCCGGCACACCGGCTTTCGCAAAGCTGAAATTGTCGGACTGGAAATAGAGTCCCCGTTCCGGCGTGGGCTCGGGGGTGATCTCGCGCCCCTGCAGTAATGCCCCCGCCCGCGCATACTCTTCCAGATCAGTGTTCCCGACGCCGAACACCGTGACATCGCGCGTGGGGCCGCCGAAGTGCAGCGTATCCAGATTGAGCACGGCCACGGTGTCCCGCAAGGGGAAAACCGGGTTCTCCGCGTAGTATTCGGACCCCAACAGGCCGGCTTCCGCGCCGGTCAGGGCCAGAAACACGATCGACCTATCCGCCACGGGCTTGGTACGGACCCAGGACTGCGCCAGTGTCAGCAGGCCTGCCACACCGGACGCATTGTCGAGCGCGCCGTTGAAGATATTGTGGCCTGGGCGCGTGGGGTCGCGGCCCAGATGATCCCAGTGCGCGGTGTACACGACATATTCACGGTGGCGGCTGCCGCCCGGCAATTGCGCGATGACGTTGGCGGAGGTGAACAGGCGAACGCTGTTATGCAGCGTGACATCGGCATGGAGACCCATCGGCAGCGCCTTGAATCCCGCACGGGCCGCCGCCGCCGCCGTGGCTGTGAAGTCGAGCCCGGCTGCGGTGAACAGGGCGCGCGCCGCATCCTTCTGGATCCAGCCCTCGATGGCCGCGCGTCCCGCACCACCATCCGCCGTCGAGAGGCCCAGCTGCGCTCCCGTCCAAGTGCTCTGCACGAGGCTCCAGCCGTAACCGGCCGCATCGCCATCGTGAACGATCAACACCCCAGCGGCGCCCTGCCGGGCAGCTTCCTCGATTTTGTAGGCCCAGCCCCCGTAAAAGGTCATGGTGCCGCCCCTGAATACCTTGGGATCCTTGGTGGCGTATCCCGGATCGTTGACCAAGACCACGACGGTCTTGCCGTGCACATCGATGTCGGCGTAATCGTTCCAGGCGTACTCCGGCGCCACGATGCCGTAACCCACGAACACGAGCTCGCTGCCCCGCAGCTCCGCCTGCGGGGTGCTGCGCTTGCTCCAAATGACCATGTCCTTGCCGTAGGCAAGCGTGAGGGTCCCGTGACGGCCTGTGGCGGACAGGGATGCATCGGCGCCGGCCAGACTCTCGACCATCGGCAGCTGCTGCAGGAAACTCTCGCCGTTTCCGGGTTTCAAGCCCAATTTGCGAAACTGCTCGACCAGGTACGCGACCGTCTTTTCCTCGCCGGGCGTGCCGGGTTTTCGGCCCTCGAAGTCATCCGAAGCCAGCACGCGGACATGGTTGCGGAAGACCGTCTCATCGATATCGGTCGAAGGAGGGGGGAGTTTGCGTCCCGCACCCGCACAAGCCGACAGCAGCAGGCCCGCGGACGCCAAAACGCCCCAATAACCCCGGATTTGCATGATTAGCCCACTCCCAGTTCAGTTGCGGCGCGGCCAGTAAAGCAAAATCACCGCGCATAGGCAGGCGGCGGTGGCGAGGTGCGCCCAGCCTCGCCACGGGCGTGCCTTGACCTGCCCCAGGAAACTACCCGCGCTGGCGGCGGTCAAAACGCCAAATGCAATCAAGCTCGCCACGAGCCGCGGCAATTCATGCGACAAATCCGGGTGCTCGCGGGCCAGGACGCAAAACACGATCAGGACGGCCCCCAGGCCGAAAGTGATCGATGCCGCCGACCCCAGCACGATACCGATCAAAACAGTGAACGGACGCATACCGTGAGGCTCATATACACTTGCTAGCAGGGGCGGGCTTCTCTAGCCTTGATGGGAATTGGGGAGCGGAGTTTACAGGAGAACTGGTACGGTGATGACTAATAGGCCTTGGGCCAATCGTTCGCGCTGGATAACCGGCATTGCGGTCTGCGCGAGCGCAGTGGGGCTTGCCGCCCTGTTGGGCGCGGCCATGACGCCCTCGCCCGCCGTTCCGGCAGCCACCGCGGTGCTCGCGCCCACGGAGCAGGAAAACTACGTCGCGCGCCGCGTGGCCGATATCGTCGCGCGCGAACACTACCGGCGGGCTCCGCTCGACGATCATCTCTCGAGCTTGATCCTCGACCGTTATCTCGACGCCATCGACGGCGGCAGAAGCTATTTCTTCGCGAGCGACATCGCCGAATTCGAGCGCTACCGCTATGAGCTCGACGATGCCATCAAGGCCGGCGACGTGGAACCCGCGTTCGTGATTTTTCGGCGCTATCAGCAGCGCAGCCGCGAGCGCATGGCCTATGCGATCGAACTGCTGAATAAGAAGCCTGACTTCGACGTCGACGAATCGTTCAATTTCGACCGCGAGAAGGAACCCTGGCCGGCGAACACCGCCGAAATGAACGAGCTGTGGCGCAAGCGGGTGAAGAACGACGAGTTGTCGCTCGTGATCGCGGGCAAGCAATGGACCGAAGCCGCCGACGTCCTGCGCAAACGCTACGAGCATGTCGCGAAGCGCATGGATCAGAGCAAGCCCGAGGATGTGTTCGAAGCGTTCATGAACGCTTTCGTGCTGTCCTTGGATCCGCACTCGAATTATTTTTCGGCGCGCAACTCCGAGGAATACAACATCCAGATGAGCTTGAGCTACGAGGGCATCGGCGCCTCGCTGCAGCTGACGGACGATTACGTCACGGTGATCGACGTGATCGCGGGCGGTCCGGCCGCGACCAGCGGCAAGCTCGCCGCCAACGATCGCATTACCGCGGTCGGCGAAGGCAAGACCGGAGAGCTGACCGACGTGATCGGATGGCGCCTGGACGACGTCGTGCAGAAGATTCGCGGGCCCGGCGGCACGTTGGTGCGCCTGCAATTGCTGCCCGCGGGCGCGGCGCCCGGTTCGCCGCAGAAGGTGGTGGAATTCACGCGCAACCGCGTGTCGCTCGAGGCTCAGGCCGCGCACAAGGCGATGCGGGTCCTGCAGCGCAACGGCCACGATGTGAAAGTCGGCATCATCACCGTTCCGAGCTTCTACCAGGACTACGACGCCAGCCGCGCCGGGGCGAAGGATTATCGCAGCACGACCCGCGACGTGCAGCGCCTGATCACCGAGCTCCGTAAAGACGGTTCCGACGTCCTGATCATGGATCTGCGCGCGAACGGCGGCGGGTATCTTCCGGAAGCCGAGTCCCTCACGGGTCTGTTCATCGACCGGGGACCGGTGGTGCAGCTGCGCGATACCACCGGACGCATCGAGGTCGACGACGATCCCGATCCGGCGGTTTTCTACAGCGGCCCGATGATCGTGCTGGTGGATCGGTTCAGCGCCTCGGCCTCGGAAATCTTTGCCGGCGCCATCCAGGACTACGGCCGCGCCCTCATCGTCGGCCAACAGACCTACGGCAAGGGTACGGTGCAAAACGCGCACCCGCTCAACTACACGATTTTCGGACGCAAGCCGGAGTTGGGCCAGCTCAACGTGACCATCGGCAAGTACTATCGGATCACCGGCGAGAGCACTCAAGACCGCGGCGTGACCCCCGACATCACATTGCCCTCGCTGATCGACGCCAACGAAGTGGGCGAGAGCACGCGCGACCGCGCCCTGCCCTGGGACCACATCGAACCCGCCGCGTTCAGAGTGGAGGGCGATCTGAAGGCCACCGCGGCTTCGCTGGAAAAGCTGCACGCGGAGCGCACCGCGAACAGCGCCGACTTCCGCTATTTGCATGACGACATCGCGGCGCTCGAGGCGATGCGCCGCCAGAAGACGCTTTCGCTGAATATCAAGACGCGCGAGGCGGAGCGCAAGCGCCTGGAGAGCGAGCGGCTCGATCGGGAGAACGCCTGGCGGGCAGCGCATGATGTCAAACCGGTGAAGTCCGCCGAGGAAATCAAGGACGACGCGGCGGCCGGCATCCTGCTCGATGAGGCCTCGCAGATCGCCGCGGATCTCGCGGTGACGGCGGCGCGTCGAACCGCGCCCACGCAGGCGCGGCGCACTAATTAGGCGCTTCGCGCCACCTTTCAACGGGGTCGTGGACGACCCCGCCCTTGGGTGCTCGCTACGCGAGCATTGGACCAGCCGGCGCTTCGCGCCACCTTTCAACGGGTCGTGGACGACCCCGCCCTTGGGTGCTCGCTACGCGAGCATTGGACCAGCCGGTAGCCACTCGACTCAGCGCAGCAAAAGGGTGTAGAGGTCCCAGTAATCCTCGGCGAGCACGTTCCACGCCGCCGCCGCCGGGGATTTCGCGGGCTTGCCCAGGTCGAGATCGGCCGGCGCCGCGGGCGCAAGGGAGTCCGCGGTGGGTACGGTGTCGGCGTTGTTGCGGTATTCGCAAGTGGCGCGCAGGCGGTCCAACTTCACCTTGAGCGCAACGGTGATCTGCTTCTGATTGGCCACGGCGGCCTGTGCTTGCTGCAGGCGCTGCATATAGCCCTCGCAGTCGTCGCGCGTGCCGAAGCTCATCTCGTGGACTCTGCGCGCGACGGCCTCCTTGGCGCGCGCCGCGAGTCCATAGGCGTCGACATGTTCGCACAGCAATTCGGCGAAACTGATGATGGCAAGGTTGATGTTGCGGCGTGCGGCGAGCGAGATGCCGGGAAATCCAGCCGCAGCTTCGTGGTCGATCGCGCTGCGCTCGGCGTGCAGATCGCCGACCGCGGCGTCGGCCAACACGACCTGATGGCGCACCAGTTCCAGAGATTTCTGGCGGCGGCGGCGCTTGAAATAGTGCCAGAAGGCGGTCAAGCGTCCGATCTCGTTTTGCGCCGCGGCCAGATGCCCGCGCTGCAAGTCGGCCTCGGCCGCCGCCTGCTGCAAGCGCTGATCGACATCCGCGAGCCGCGCGCTCTTCGCCGCTTCGGTTTCCGCCTTGTGCTTCGCAAGCTCGCGCGCCTCCTGCTGGCGGGTCAGCTCGGCGGCGAAAGTCGAGAGCTGCTGGTGGCAGGTCTTCCATAGCGTGCGCAGCTGATAGAACACCAAGGCGCCGAAGCCGGTCTTCGGATCGCCGAGCAGATCGCCGAGTGCGTCCAGCTGCTCCTGTACGCGTATGGTCGCGCCTTCCTGCTGCTTGAGGCGATCGCGCAGTAAATGAAATTCGTCCTTGAGGTCGGCGTAGGCTTTTTTGAGGCCCGCACGATTTTGGAAGAGCTGCATGAGCCGCTCTTCGTCGGGACTCACGGCGCCCCCGTCCGCACCTCCTTTTAGAAAACTTAAGCGATCGATCAAAGTCCCGCCTCGAGCCTCAACGGTGAATAGCGGGACATCGGTCAACCACCAGGGCAACCCAAGCCGCTAGAAGTGATGCCCCCGCTCGGCACAATATTCCAGCCATTTATTTAACATCATGTTTCGAGTCCAGCGCTGATCCAGTTCACGCTTGAGTCTCGACTGCAGCTTGGCGAGCTGCGGATGGCGCTGGAAACCGCGGAAACTGCGCACCTCGGCCAATCGGGCGTCGTGATACACGCACACCTCCAAATCCGGGTCGTGAACCCGCGCCCCCTCGAATTCGAACTCATATGTGAGGCGAAACACACTGGTATAGCGGCTCAATTCCTGCGGGGTGAGATAGAGATCACAGTCCGAGGCCACGTGCGATGCGCGCCGCGCCGTCACCGCGCGAAGATCGCTCACAAGCCAGCCCAAGCGCACGAAATTGCTCTCATACAGCGTCATCAGGCTGACAAAGCTGCCCGGCAGCGCGCGCCAAGTTGTCTCACACCATTGATCGGCTAACATGCATCGAACTATACCACGCACCTCCGGAATGTCAGGGGCGCAAGCGCCGCTCGATGCCCATGCGGTCGAGAATCCTGCTCGATATTTCTTCGATCGAGACTTCGGTGGCATCGAGCATCGGGATGCCGTGCCGCTCGAACAGCGATTCCGCCGCTCTGACTTCGAAAGCCACTTGCGGAGCGGATGCATAGCGGCTGTCGGGACGCCGCTCGTTTCGGATCTGTTGCAGCCGGTCCGGCTTGATCGTCAAGGCGAACAGTTTCCGCGAATACGCTTCGAGCGCAGGCGGCAGCTTCCGCGATTCGAGATCGTCCTCGGTCAGCGGAAAATTCGCGGCAAATATCCCGTATTGCATCGCTAGATACAGGCAGGTCGGCGTCTTTCCCGAGCGCGATACGCCCACCAGGATCACGTCCGCGCGCTCGTAATCGCGCACCACCGAGCCGTCATCGTTGGCCAGGGCGAAATTCGTGGCGTCGATGCGCGTGGCGTACGCATGCGTGTCCGCCATGCGATGTGTCCTACTTGCAACATGGGTGGATTGCGTCTTGAGTTCGTTCTCGAGCGGTGCTAGGAAAGGATCGAAGAAGTCCAAAAAAAATCCGCTGCTGCCGCGAACCACGTTGCGAACATCCTCTTGCACGAGGGTGCTGAATATGATCGGCCGCATCCCTTCCTGGGCGCCCACCAAATCGATCTTGCGAACCGCCTCAATCGCCTTGTCAACCGTGGCGATAAATGGCACAGTCACCTGACGAAATTCGATGCCGTCGAACTGTGTCATGAGACTGTGACCCATCGTTTCTGCTGTAATGCCCGTTTGATCGGAAACAAAGAACACGGTTCGCTTGATCACTGTAGCCTCGGATGTTGGCGCATCGTCGCAAAGTGTTTCACTTAACCCACCGGCCCACAAGCAGCCCACCATGAAGCCCTACATCATCCCCTTCGAGCAGCTGAAGAACAAAGACGTTGAACTCGTCGGCGGCAAGAATGCTTCCATCGGCGAGATGATATCCGGATTGGCGACGCTCGGCGTTACCGTGCCCGGCGGGTTCGCGACGACCTCGCATGCGTATCGCGACTTCCTCGCGCAGGACGGGCTGGATGAGCGCATCCGCGGCGTTCTGGCCGCGCTGGACGTCGATGACGTGGAGCGGCTCGCGGTGGTGGGCGCACAGATCCGCGGCTGGATGCTCTCCACGCCGTTCCCCAAGCGGCTACACGACGAAATTCTGGACGCCTGGCGAAAAATGGGCAAGGCAACCGGCGATCCGGCGGAATTCGCCGTCGCGGTCCGTTCCTCGGCGACCGCCGAAGATCTGCCGGAGGCATCGTTTGCCGGGCAGCAGGAGACTTTCCTGAACGTGCGCGGCGAGGAGCATTTGATGACCTGCGTGCAGGAGGTATATGCCTCGCTGTTCAATGACCGCGCCATATCCTACCGTGTGCACAATAACTTCGATCATAGCGCCGTCGCCCTCTCCGTCGGCGTGCAGCATATGGTGCGGAGCGATCTCGGCAGTGCCGGGGTCATGTTCACTCTCGACACCGACTCCGGCTTTCGCGACGTGGTGTTCATCACGGCCGCGTACGGTTTGGGCGAGACGGTCGTGCAGGGCGCCGTCAATCCGGACGAATTCTACGTGTACAAGCCGGCGCTGCGCGCCGGACGCCGCGCGGTGCTGCGCAAGAATCTCGGCGGCAAAGCGCTCAAGATGGTCTACGGCGAGCCGGGGTCGAAGGATCGCGTGCGCACGGTCGATGTCGCGCCGGCCGATCGCAATCGCTTCTCGCTCGACGAAGCGGATATCGTGGCGCTGGCGAAGCAGGCGCTGATCATCGAAGAACACTATGGCACTCCCATGGACATCGAGTGGGGCAAGGACGGCGCCACGGGCAAGATCTACATCCTCCAGGCGCGCCCCGAAACCGTACAGAGCCGCGCCGGCCGCACCATTTTGCGATTCACGCTGAAAGCGCGCTCCAAGGTGCTGACCAGCGGGCGCAGCATCGGTCAGCGCATCGGCGCGGGAAGTGCGCGCATCATCAAGGACGTGAAGGAAATGTCGCGAGTCCGGGCCGGCGATGTGCTGGTGGCCGACATGACGGACCCGGACTGGGAACCCGTGATGAAGCGTGCATCCGCCATCGTCACCAATCGCGGCGGACGAACCTGCCACGCGGCCATCATCGCGCGCGAGCTCGGCATACCGGCGGTCGTCGGCTGCGGCACTGCGACCACTGCCGTCAAGGAAGGTCAGGCAGTCACGGTATCCTGCGCCGAAGGCGATACCGGTCATGTCTACGAGGGCATGCTGGAATACGATCAGCGGACCATAGAGATGGACGCCATGCCGGCGATCCCGGTGAAGATCACCATGAACGTCGGCAATCCCGACCGCGCATTCGACTTCGCGGGCATACCGCACAAGGGGGTGGGCCTCGCGCGTCTGGAGTTCATCATCAATCGCATGATCGGCGTGCATCCGCGGGCGCTGCTGGAATTCGACCGGCAGAGCCCCGAGCTCAAGGACACCATCGGCAAGCAGATCTCGGGTTACGACGGTCCGGTGAACTTCTACGTCGACAAATTGGCCGAAGGCATCGCGCAAATCGCCGCCGCATTCGCGCCGGAGCCGGTGATCGTGCGCCTGTCGGATTTCAAGTCGAACGAATACGCGAACCTGATCGGCGGCAAGAACTACGAGCCGCACGAAGAAAACCCCATGCTCGGGTTCCGCGGTGCGTCGCGCTATATCGACAAGGTTTTCCGGCCCTGCTTCGAACTCGAATGCCGCGCCTTGAAACGCGTGCGCGACGAGATGGGGCTGACCAATGTGCAAGTGATGGTGCCCTTCGTACGCACGTTGGGCGAGGCGAAGGCCGTCACCCAGCTGCTCGCCGACAACGGCCTGAAACGCGGCGAGAACGGCCTGAAGCACATCATGATGTGCGAATTGCCCACCAATGCGCTTCTCGCGGACCAATATCTCGAATTCTTCGACGGCATGTCGATCGGATCCAACGACATGACGCAGCTTGCGCTGGGCCTCGACCGCGACTCGAGCGTCGTAGCCAAGTCCTTCGACGAGCGGGACGACGCGGTCAAGGCGCTGATGGCCATGGCGATCAAGGCCTGTAAGGCGCAGAACAAGTACGTCGGAATCTGCGGCCAAGGCCCCTCCGACCATCCGGAGCTGGCGCGATGGCTGGTCGAACAGGGCATCGACAGCTTGTCCTTGAATCCGGACACGGTGGTCGAAACCTGGATGTTCCTGGCCGGCGACACCCCGGCCGCCAACGCGGGCGTCGTCACCCCGGGCGCCGCCAAACCGATAGTGACAGCACGCAAGTAACGGTCGAGGCCTGGGGGATGGGAAGCCTGAAGGCAACGAAAGACGCAGTTGCCTTCACGCTTCCCATCCCCCAGACCTTTCACTCTGGACCGCCCGTGCCGTCGGCACTAAGTCGCCGACCGACTACGGTAATCCCGCGTCACCATCCCCTTGCCACTAGAACGGCCGCAGCAAGTGTTCACGATAGTATTGCAATTCGAGGATGGACTCGCGCACGTCATCCAACGCCAGGTGGCTGGATGTCTTGCGGAACCCCGCGGCCACCTGCGGCGCCCAGCGCAGCGCCAGTTCCTTGAGGGTGCTCACGTCGAGATTGCGGTAGTGAAAGAATTTCTCGAGCGCCGGCATGTGGCGCGCCAGAAAGCGCCGATCCTGACACACGCTGTTGCCGCACATCGGTGATCGTCCCGGTTCAAGCCACGGCTCGAGAAACCGCAGGGTCTCGCGTTCGGCCGCGGCCGCGTCGACGTCGCTTCCCAAAACTCGGGCGCAGAGCCCAGAGCGGCCATGCTGGTTGCGATTCCAATCGTCCATTGCGCTGAGCACGGCCTCGCTTTGATGCACCGCGAACACCGGACCTTCGGCAAGCACGCTGAGGTGTTTGTCGGTTACGATCGTCGCGATTTCGATGATGAGATCGGAGTCCGGACTGAGTCCGGTCATTTCCAAATCGATCCAAATGAGATTTTCAGGGGATTTCATGAACTTTACGCAACTAAAAGCGGCATGGTAGCAGAGCCTAGGGAGTCGGAAGGCGCCATCGGCGGCGAGGGGCTGGTGCTCGCCAGTTACGGCCGGGGCGTCTTGGTGCAAGCCGGCGGAACGACGCTGCACTGTGCGCTGTCGGGGCGCAAGCAGCGTGTGGTCTGCGGCGATCGCGTCATCTATGCGTATCCGCCGGCCGCGGACGGGCCGTCGGTTCAGTCGATCGAACCGCGCCGCAACCTCATCGAGCGCATCGATGCGCGCGGCCGTGCGGAACCCGTCGCCGCCAACGTCGACCGGCTCGCCATCGTCGTGGCGGCAGAACCCGCGCCGGATTGGTTTCTGGTCGACCGCTACTGGGCGGGGGCCGTGCTGAAGGACTTGGATGGTCTACTCATCGTCAACAAGCTGGATCTCGGAACGGAAAACATCCGGCCGGAAATCGAGACGTACCGCAAGCTGCGCTTGAATTGCTTCGAGGTCTCGTCTCAATCGGGAGCGGGTACGGCCGACCTCGAGCGCAGCCTCGCGGGCAGCGTGACGCTTCTCGTCGGCCAGTCGGGTGTCGGCAAATCCTCTCTGGTGAATGCCCTGAGCCCGGACGCCGCGGCGCAAACAGCCGAGTTGACCCGCGACATCGAGGGCCGGCATACCACGACCACGGCGCGCTGGTACCAGCTTGCGGCGAATTCGGCGATTATCGATGCCCCGGGCGTCCGCGATTTCGCGCCGCCCGCAAGCCTCGTGCGCGCGGCTGAGCGCGGCTTCATCGAGATCCACCGGCTCGGCGCCAATTGCCGCTTCAAGGATTGCCGGCACATGGAGGAGCCCGGTTGCGCCGTGCGCACCGCCGTCGTGGCGCAGGAGATTGCCCCCCGCCGCTACGAAAGCTATCGGCGTCTGTTTCGCCTGTACGAGTGATCAGGAGACGTTGGTGCGTCCGGCCAGAGCGTGCGCCAGCGTGCCGCCGTCCACGTATTCCAGCTCGCCGCCGACGGGCACGCCATGAGCGATTCGCGATGCCTTCAACCCCAAACGCAGCGCAAGCTCGCCCAAATAGTGCGCCGTCGCCTCCCCTTCCGCCGTCGGATTGGTGGCGAGAATCACTTCGCGAACTTCTCCGTCGCCCAGCAACCGCTCGAAATCATCCAATCCGAGTTCGGCCGGCCCCACTCCATCGAGCGGCGACAAGTGTCCCATGAGCACGAAGTAGCGGCCGCGAAATCCTCCCGATTGTTCGATGGCCACCACGTCGGCGGGGGACTCGACCACGCAGAGCTGCGCCACGTCTCGCTGGTTGGAGGCGCAAATCGTGCAGTAGTCGCTCTCCGTCAGCATGCGGCAGCGTTTGCAATGTCCCACGCTGTCGAGCGCATCCGCCAGCGCTTGGGCAAGGAGCTTTCCCCCGTTACGATCGCGCTCCAAAAGATAAAACGCCATGCGCTGCGCGGATTTCGGACCGACGCCCGGGAGGCAGCGCAGAGAATCGATCAAACGCGCGAGTGTGGGGGTGTACTTCAAAACGGCAGCTTCATGCCCGGCGGAAGATTGAGCCCCGACATGAGGCCGGAGTACTTTTCCTGGCTGCGCTCCGCAATTTTCCGCACCGCGTCGTTGACGGCTGCCACCAACAAGTCTTCGAGCATGTCTTTGTCTTCCCCGAGCAGTTTCGGCTCGATCGTCACTTTCTTCGCTTCGTGATGCCCGTTCAGCGTGACCTTGACCATGCCGGCGCCGGACTCCCCCGTCACCTCGAGTTGCGCGAGCTCGGCCTGTGCCTTCTTCATCGTTTCCTGCATCTGCTGCGCCTGGCGCATCAGATTTCCCAGTCCGCCCTTCATCATGCCCACCTCCTCATCGTTAGTTCGCGGGTTTCACCGAAGCCAAGTCCACGTCGGCACCGAAGCGCTCGCGCAACCCCTTCACCGCGGGATCTGCCTCGAACGCAGCCGCGGCGCGAACGGCCTTGTCCTGCTCCTGCAGCAGGCGTTGCCGTGCAGGCGTAACGAGGGCCGATTGCGCGGTTTCGAACGTCAGGCGAATGTCTCGGCCGAGATACTTCGACAAACCCAGCACAAGCTTGTCTTCGATGGGCCGCGTACGGCGATCCGCCGTCGCTTGATCGAGTTTCAGCGCCAGCACGCCGTGCTCGAACGAGGCCGGGACACAATTCAAGGCAAATTGCCGCACCATGCCGCTCAAGTTTGCTGCCTCGACCACCGCGGGCCAATTGCTCGCATCGATGCTCGTCAACCTGATACCGGACGTATTCGGTGCGACGGCACCGGACGCCGTCGGATGGGGCGCGCCGCCCATGGACGCAGCGGCGGTGGACGCACCGGCGCCCGGCACATCGGCGGGTGCGGCGGCGCGCGTCGGATGGTCCGCGGCGACCGTGCGTCCGGCCGTGTTGCCGTGGACTGCGGCAGCCTCGGGACGAAACGCCAGCATGCGCAGCAGCGTCATTTCGAATCCCATGCGAGGCTCCGGCGCCATCGCCAGATCGCGCCGTCCACCCAAGGCGATTTGATAGTAGAGCTGCACATCTTCCGGCGAGATCGCCTGCGCAAGGCGCGTCAGTGAATCCGCATCGAACTCCTCGTCCTGGAGCGCGGCCTCGGGCACGATTTGCACGATCGCAATCCGCTGCAAGAATGCCGTCAACTCGACCAACGCGCGGTCGTAGTCAGGCGCGTCGCGATCCAGCTCTTTAACTTCCGCCAAGAGAGCGGATCCGTCCGCGCGGGCCAACGCATCGATGAGTCGACCCACATGTCCGCGATCGATGGTGCCGAGCATCGCGCGCGTATTGGCCTCGCTCAGGCTGCCGCCGCCGAAAGCGATCAGCTGGTCCAACAAGCTCAAGGCATCGCGCATGCTGCCTTCGGCCGCTCGCGCTACCAACGCCACCGCCGCCGGATCGAACTCCAGATGCTCAGCTCCGGCGATGAACTTCAGACGTTCGCCGATGAGCGAGGCAGGCAGCCGCTTGAGGCTGAACTGCAGACAGCGGGAAAGCACGGTGACGGGCAGCTTTTGCGGGTCGGTGGTCGCCAGCAGGAATTTGACATGGGGCGGCGGCTCTTCCAGCGTCTTGAGCAAGGCATTGAAGGAGTGATTGGAGAGCATGTGGACTTCGTCGATGAGGTACACCTTGAAGCGGCCTCGGCTCGGCGCGTACTGCACGTTATCGAGCAGCTCGCGGGTGTCGTCCACTTTCGTGCGCGAGGCTGCGTCTACCTCGATGAGATCGACGAAGCGGCCTTCGTCGATCTCCCGGCATGCGGCGCAGATGCCGCAGGGATTCGAACTCACGCCGGCGGTCTCACAATTCAGCGACTTCGCTAAAATGCGTGCAATCGTCGTTTTCCCGACCCCACGGGTGCCCGTGAACAGAAATGCGTGGTGTACCTTGCCGCTGTCGAGCGCATTGCCGAGGGCGCGCAGCACATGCTCCTGCCCCACCATTTCGGCAAACCGCTTGGGACGCCATTTACGCGCTAATACGATGTAGCTCATAGAGTTTAAGTTTAGCTTCGGACGCCCAAGGTCGCGTGGCTTTTAGGAGGCGGCCCGCGCCAGCAGGACTTCGGCGCCCGACTTAAAGCCGCTACCGCTGCTCCCTTCCGGGCCTGACGGGGTTCGTGGCCAGTCGTCGCGAAG
>WNFJ01155888.1_pt1 | contig 14267 bp, 11 predicted proteins | sample 5400461 | NCBI WGS metagenome assembly WNFJ01 (sample SAMN13153349, study PRJNA577476) | soil metagenome | isolation source: 115 cm saprolite on Douglas fir-dominated hillslope | place: USA:California | collected 2013-09-17 | reverse complement strand
AATCGTTCCAGGACCATTCGCGCACTAATTCAATGAACAGCACCGAAGAAACCGCGTGGATCGTTGAGCGGGCAGCCACCCTCGGCTTTGATCTCTGTGGGGTGGTGCGTGCGGAAAAGTTTCCCGAGCTGGACCTAACTACAGAGTGGTTGGCGCGTGGTTATGCCGGTGAGATGAAGTATCTCTCCGACGAGCGCCGCGGCAATCCCCAGAGCACGATGGCGGGGCTTCGCAGCGTGATCGTCTGCGCATTAAACTACAACTCCTCCCCGCCACGATCGCTCGACGCGCTCCAGCCCGAGGGAACTGAACCTCGCGGGTGGATTTCTCGCTACGCCTGGGGAAAGGACTACCACGAAGTCCTCCAGCAGAAGCTGCAAAGCTTGGCGAGTTGCCTGCCTGAACGATTCGCTGAAGCACATGAAGCGCGCATCTACGCAGACACCGGCCCCGTAAATGAACGGGTCGTTGCCAGGCACGCAGGCCTTGGCTGGCTCGGAAAAAATACGCTGCTGCTGAACGCAAAACTCGGCTCCTGGTTTTTTCTAGGCGTGATTCTCACGACCCTCGATATTCCGCCCACGATTGGTCCAGCCGAGTCCCCTCCCCCGGACCTGTGCGGCTCTTGCACCAAATGCATAGACGCCTGCCCGACCGGAGCGCTTGTCGAGCCCTACGTGATGGATGCACGCCTCTGCATCTCCTATTTGACGATCGAGCTTCGCGGCAGCATCCCGGAGCCATTGCGCGAACCCATAGGCCGCCACGTCTTCGGCTGCGATATATGCCAGGACGTTTGTCCGTGGAATCGCCGTGCGCCTGTGACACCAAGTGCGGAATTTCAGCCAAGAACTTTTCCACAGCCCACAGAGGGGCCGTTGCATCAATCTGCTGCTGCCGTGACCGAACGCTCTCGGGAAGAATCTCTCTTCCTGCCGCGGCTCGAGTGGCTGGCCGCCTTGAACGAAGAACAATTCCGCGCCCTCTTTCGCGGAAGTCCAGTAAAGCGCACAAAGTGGCGTGGCCTGGTGCGCAACGCCTCGATCGCCCTCGGCAATTCCGCTCACGCGCGGGGCACTGCCTATCACAAAAGGATTTGCACGCTCCTGACGCGGCTATCTGCCTCCTCTGAGCCGGTAATCGCTGAATCTGCCCAATGGGCGCTTTCGCGCATCGAATAGGCGTGGCGAGTTCTCGCTGCTCTCCACGAGCCGGCCCAATAGCCGCACTACCAGCGTGGCATTGAGCCGCCTCCACGATGAGCGGTATGATGTCTCTGGCTGATCGCGCAGTATGCTAAAGTCGGCTGGTTGGCCAGCCTCCTCGCCGCAGGAGATCCTTCATGAATCGCCGGAAATTTCTGGTCAATACCGGGATTGTCGGTGCGGGATTTTTTGGAGCGAGCAGCAGGGCTTCCGCGGCTTTGCGCTCCGGCACCGCGTTAGATTTTGCATCAAATCTCAAACTGGAGGAAAAACCCGTGGCATTTACCGTCCCACCGCTGCCTTACCCATTCGACGCGCTCGAACCCTACATTGATGCCAAAACCATGGAAATTCACCACGACAAGCACCATGGCGCCTACGTCACCAACCTGAACAAGGCTCTCGATGGCCACGCCGACCTCCAAGCCAAATCGCTTGAAGACCTTTTGAAGAGTCTCGACTCCATCCCAGAGAATATTCGAGCCGCCGTCCGCAACAACGCCGGAGGCCATTGGAACCACACCTTATTTTGGACACAGATGAAGAAGGGTGGCGGCGGCGAGCCCAAGGGTGATCTCGCCGATGCTATCAAGTCGACCTTCGGATCCTTCGCGGGCTTTCAGGAAAAATTTGGTGCCGCGGGCTTGGGCCGCTTCGGTTCCGGTTGGGCATGGCTAATCGTGAAGGATGGCAAGCTAGCCATCGATTCGACGCCGAATCAAGACACGCCGTTTATGCTCGCAGGGAAGGCCGTTCTAGGTCTCGATGTTTGGGAGCACGCCTACTACCTGAAATATCAGAACGTGCGCGGCGATTACATCAAGGCATGGTGGAATGTCGTTAACTGGGATTCTGCCTCCCAACTTTACGCCGCCGCAAAGAAGTAAAGCGCGGCAACGGATCGTAAGAAAACACGAAGGCCCGGTTCGCTCTCATCGAACCGGGCCTTCGTGTTCTATCTAACTACCTGTCTCTCGGTTTGGATTAAGCCATCATTTGCCGCTTGGCTAGAGGAACCACAGCGGCGCTACGCGACCCGTTGTTATAAGTCTGCGGTATCGGTGCGAACGCACGGGCTTCCCGCGTTGCCACGGGCATCGGCATTGGCATCGAGCCGAGTGTGTTGCGCGAGGCTTCGCGCACCAACTCCATGCGTCCCCGCACGCTGAAATTTCACGGTCCTCTCAGAAAGATTCAGAGTCGCGGCTATCTCTTTGTTAGCCAAGCTCTTCATCACGCCGCCAAGCACTTCCTCCTCGCGGCGCGTGAGCTTGACGGGGCTGCCGACAGAATGTCCCGCCTGCAGCAGTTTTTCCGCCTTCTCCGTCAAACCTTCCAAAATGTCACTCTCCGCCTTAACCATCACCTCATAATCGCTAGGCGATTGCCCTCTAACCATGCAATGCATCGCCAGCAGGCCAGCGGCCTGATCCACGGGAAAACATCCGTCCGGACCTGCCTCCACGTGGAAATGCGTTACGCCGGTGTTTTTTTCGTAAAAATAATAATGATCGCGAGGAATTGCTGGGCGGGGACTGTTCAAAGAATGATGCTGTTCACTTCTGCGGATAAGCTTCACACGCACCCCTCAGTATGCAGCCTCGTGAGCTAACCGAAGCTTTTTCTTTGGATTGAGCCTCCCCGTCGAGAGACCTGCATTGCGTAGGCAAGCGGCCAGGTAAGAAGCCGAAACAGAGGGCAGTGCACCCGGCGCCTGGATCTTACAGCTAGACTGCACCGAGCCGTGAGAAGGAGCTCCCTGCCAGTTCGCCTGCACAAGTAACCGAACCATTCTTATCCTGCACTTCTTCTTCCGAATCCCGAAAATTGCAACTCCTTCAGAAATGGAGTACTTAGGCGCTCCGAGTGGGTAAAAATGTGGCCATTCGCGAGTAGGAATTGCATGGCCCGCGAAATTTTTCCCTGACTCCTCAGACATCCATAAAAACTGACGATCATCGGTTCTGAACCAAGAAAACTCGGATTTCGAAAGATGAGAGATTATTCATAATAAAAGACTTGTCTGTATAAAGCCCATGATTTGCTCCGGCCTGTGGAAAACCGCCAGTGGGAGTCTCCCTGTGGAGAACTTCTCTGGATTAGAAATCGAGCTCCGTATCTCTATCAATAGGAAAGAATGCGCGTCTGTTCCGGAGCAATCAGCTCATAAGTAACGCCGCGCCAACGTATCTTCCGCGTGATGAGTGAGGTAAGAAAATTTACCAGGTACAAAAACGGGATGAAGACCGTCAACAACACATAGATCCATGCCTGGCTTGCGATTTGCGATCGGTATGCGGGCAGCACTTCCGAGACACCCGCCGCTCGCAGCGCCCCTCGAATCATCGCCAGTAGCACTGGCAAAAAAGTGAGTGCTGCCAAATGAAACGCCGGCCGTGTCGCCAGAAAATCGCCAAGCGTCAGGAACGTCCCAAGAATGAGCGATAAACAGTAGAGCAGGTGCGTGCCAGCTGCAAGCCTCCACGTTTTTTCTGCGTACACGCGCGTAATCAAGACTTGCCTGTTTGTAAATTCCATCAAGCCCGCGAAATCCGTTTCGACAAACGATGGCACAAGGCATTCCGGCAAAAAGACAATCGAACGTCCAGCGCGCTCGAGCGCCCGCGTCATCGAATAATCATCACTTACCGAGTGCCGCCATTCCTCTGCAACTCCGGATTGATCGAAGACGCTTCGCCGTATCGCCGTGCCTCCGCCCCAGCAGAAATTCTTCCCCTTTTCGCTGAGCATGGTGACGATAGGAGCATTCCAGGCCACCAGCAGCGCCGTCTGGAAGTTGCTCCGGTTGGGCAGCAGCCATCGCATGGTAGTCGTGGCTCCAATGCGGGGATCGCTTAGTGGAGCAACCATGCGGTGCAGCCAGTACTTTCCCGGGCGCCCGTCCGAATCGACAAAAGTTAGCACGTCGAAGTCTGTTGGCAGCTGCACGATCCCCAAACGCAGATTGTTCACTTTCTCGCCGCATCCATCCGGCTTCTCCGTAAGCACCACATGCGCTTTCGCACGGGACTGCGCGGCAACGCGCTTCACGACGCTGTAAGCTGGATCGCTGGACGACGCTATCAGAAAAAAAATCTCGTAGTTTTGGTATTCGAACTCAGTGAGCGAGACGAGGTTGCGCTCGAGCGCTGCCTCCATCCCTTTGCACGGGCACAATACGGCAACCTTCGGCGAATAGAATCCCGGATCGGTGTGTATGCGCCGCCGCGCATAGCCCAGCCATTCGAGTCCCAGCCCGATCAGGTAGAGGCCCAGAAGGATCTGCGGAATCGCCAGAAAATAGAATAGGATTTCCACGTCTTTTGAGAATAGCAGACAGACTGTGCTCGCGCATGGCGCCGTGAGCAGGTAGAATCGCACCGGTAAACGTCCGACTTGAGGAGAAAAAGATGGCCAATCGCGTGGACCCTGGAATGGTGACGACGGGAACCGAACTCGCCGGTTACCGCATAGTGCGAAATTTTGGGATTGTGCGCGGCATCATCGTTCGGTCGCGCAGCGTGATCGGAAATCTCGGCGCCGCGCTGCAAACCATCGTCGGCGGCAACATCACGATTCTCACAAATCTTTGCGAGAAAACCCGAGAAGACGCCTACGAACTGCTCCTCGAACATGCCGGCGGTCATGGAGCGAACGCCGTCATCGGCATGCGCTACGACGCCACCGAAGTCATGCAGGGCGTAACAGAGGTTCTGGCCTACGGCACCGCGGTCGAGGTCGAGCGCATCGCGTAAGTTTCTTCGAAAGCATGCACGACAGGTCGCAGCGGGCCTTCCCGCAATGATAGAATCTCGCTTCCCATGTACTGCTCTTCCTGCGGCGCACAGGTTTCCTCCCACGGGCGGTTCTGCTCCACTTGTGGCGGATCCCTCGATCTGAACCGCGACGCGACCATCGACTCGGATGAACTAAGCGCCGAGCAAGAGACAATTGCGCCGTCCGTACCGCCGCCCACACCTCCTAAACCCTCCTCCGCTCCGACTCCAGCTCGGCCGCCGCGCTCGCCCTCCGGCAGCGGTGCCGGCGCAAAGTTAACCGGTTCAGATCCCATCGGCGGCGGACGCTTCACTCCGGGACAGATGATTGCCGAGCGCTATCGCGTTGTGGCCATGGCCGGCCGCGGCGGCATGGGCGAAGTCTATCGCGCGGAAGACCTCAAGCTTGGCCAGCTCGTTGCCATCAAATTTCTTCCCGAGATCCTTTCGCAAGATGCGGCAGCGCTCGCGCGATTTCATTCCGAGGTGCGCATCGCGCGCCAGGTCTCCCATCCCAATGTCTGCCGCGTGTTCGATATCGGCGAAGCGGACGGCACGCCGTTTCTTTCCATGGAGTATGTAGACGGCGAAGATCTAGCCTCCGTCGTGCGCCGCATCGGCAGGCTCTCTCCCGACAAAGCCACGGAAGTCGCGCGCCAGATTTGCGCAGGTCTCGCCGCCGCACACGAACGCGATGTCATCCATCGCGACCTCAAGCCCGCCAACGTCATGCTCGATGGCGCCGGAAAAATCCGCATCACCGATTTTGGTCTCGCCGGAATCGCCGCAAGCATTCAAGGCGCGGATATTCGCGCCGGCACGCCCGCCTACATGGCTCCGGAACAGCTTGTCGGAAAAGAAGTCACCCCTAAGAGCGACATCTATTCACTCGGCTTGATCCTCTACGAAATCCTCACCGGAAAACGCGCCTTCGAAGCTTCGACATTGCCCGAGCTCATCAAGCTCCGCGAGCAAGGCACGATCACCAACCCCTCGACTCTCGTGCGCGACCTCGATCCGCTCATCGAGCGCGTCATTCTTCGCTGTTTGGAAGTGGATCCCGGGAAACGCCCCGTATCGGCCCTGCAGGTTGCCGCGGCACTCCCGGGAGGCGATCCCCTGGCGGCGGCCTTGGCGGCGGGTGAAACGCCTTCTCCAGAAATGGTCGCGGCTGCGGGCGCTACAGAGGGCATCCGCCCTGTGCTCGCTTTGGGGCTTCTCCTTGCCGCACTCGCAGGATTGGTTGGCTTTCTCTTCGTGCATGACGGCATGCAACTTGCCAACAAGGTGTCTCTTGATATCTCGACGGATGTACTTGTTCACAAGGCCGGCGAAGTTGTTCGAGACCTGGGCTACCCCGCGCCGCCCGCAGACCTAGCCTACGATTTCATCGCGGGTGGCACGTACCTGCAGTACATTCAGGACCACGACAAGACGTCCACGCGCTGGGGCACGCTGAACGACGACTGTCCTGCGGCCGTCTATTTGTGGTATCGGCAAAGTCCGCGGGAGATGCGCCCGCAAAGATTTTTTTCCTCGGGTGGAGCGGGTAAGGTAACGACATTCGATCCCCCGTTGAATGTAACGGGCATGGTCAGCGTCTACCTGGATCCTCGTGGCCACCTTATGCATCTCGAGGTCGTTTCCCCGCAGCAAGATGCTCCGGCTCATAGCCGGCCGGTTACCGATTGGGGGCGCCTGTTCTCGGCTGCTGGACTCGAAGTTGCAGCTTTCCACGCGGTTGATCCGGAGTGGACTCCGTTGGCTTGGGGCGATGCTCGTGCGGCGTGGGCCGGTTCCGTTCCCGGTCATCCGGATATTCCCTTGCGCGTCGAAGCGGCGTCGTACGGCGGGAAACCAATCTATTTCGATCTGATTTACCCCTGGACTACTCCGGACCGGAGCGCTGCTTATTCGCAAACGCGACGTGAGAAGATCGCCGTGTTTGTCCTCGTGATTCTTTTCGCTGGCATCGTCATCAGCAGCATCCTCATCGTCAGATACAACCTCCGGCACAAGCGGGGAGACACGCGCGGCGCATTCCGTCTCGGCACCTTCGTTTTCCTGACTTTCATCGCCATGTGGCTGCTTCGCGCGCACCACGTCGCTTCGATTGACGAAATCGATCTCACCCTGATCGCCCTCGGCTGGGCGTTGCTTTACACCTTTCTCATTGTCGTACTTTATCTTGCGCTCGAGCCCTTGGTCCGCCGCAAAGCTCCGGAAACATTGATCGGTTGGAGCCGCCTTCTTGCCGGGCAATTCCGGGATCCTCTGGTGGGCAGAGACCTTCTCATCGGTGCCGTCTACGGAGTCGCGCTCGCCCTCTACGAGATCTCCGACAATTTCATCCTTCCCCTGTTCGGCAAGCTGCCGCCCGTCCCCGGCGTCTTTGCGGGAGAATCCCTCCTGGGCATGCGTCTGGCGATTGGCCTTCTGTTGATTTACATTCTTATTTTCGTTTTCTACTCGTTGGGGATTTTCTTTCTGCTTTCCCTTCTTCGGTTGCTCTTGAGAAAGGATGCCCTAGCTTTCATCGTAGTCGTTCTCTTGGGTGCCCTGGTCAATACCAGCGGGGAATACAAGGCGTTTGCTGGTCTGCTCTACGTATCCTTCTTGTTCGTCCTGAAACGCTTCGGGCTGTTGGTTTTGGTTGTCGGCCTGGTCGTACAGAATATTCTGCTTGTTTTTCCGACCACAACTCACTTGTCCCGATGGTATGCGGCCCCCGCGCTGGTCGGCCTGATTGCCATTGCGGCGCTTTCGTTTTACGGATTCCATACCGCGCGGGCTGGCAAACCGCTTTTCACCGAAGGCCTGTTCGAGGCCTAACGCTTCTGGCCTGCGGGTGCCGTCACTTGTCCATGCAAAACGGAGCCGGTGATTTGCGCCGTGAGATTTTCCAAGTCGTTCAGCGTGCGGCTGGCGGCCACGCGCGCCTTTTCCAGAAAAGACGAATCCAGCAGGAATGCGCAGCGGTCGACGAAGGGATGATTGGCTGCCTCAAACGGCTTGCGATTCCGTCGCGCCGAACTATTGCGCGCGAGCAGATCTTCATAGATCTGTAAGTCCGCTTGGAAGTCGAGTGCCTCCCCCGCGCTCCATTTTTGCTGGCGCACGAGCGCCGCAAGAAACCTGCGTCGAAATGCCGCCGCGTCCTTCCTGCCGCATGGCAGGGGTTCCTCGTACGTAATTTCCAGCGCGCGCGCCGACACTGCAAGCAACGCCTCGCGCCCCAGCAATTCGAGGTGATCGCGATACAGCGAAGCGTGAACCTGCAATGCCTGGCGACCGTGCTCCACAACGTACGAGTCAACGAACCGCGGAACGATCCTCTCGCGCTGCAAGCCCTCTGCCAGCCGCTGCGCCAGCTCGGCGGGAGCGTCCGTCATGATTTGTTTTTCGCGGGCCATACCCCGGACTATGGTAGCAGGAGTTCCATTCCTCTCCCGCGCTTCTCGCCCAAAACAAAAAGCCCAGCAAACCTCGCTGGGCTCTTCTTGTTTATCTTTGCTGGGGCGCGGTCTATCGCGCTCCAGCCGTTTAGGCTAGCTTTCGCTCTTAGTGAATCGCCCGTGGACTCTCCGGTCCCACGCGCTTCGGCTTCGGTTCTGGCTGCGGCACAATCGGCGGCGCAACCGCTTCCTTGGACAGCGCGTGCTCCAGCACTTCATCGAGGTTGTGCACGTAAGTGATCTTCATGTCGCCGAGAATATCCGGCGGAAGATCAGCCACGGCATTCGGCTCGTTGTCCGCGGGCAGCAGCACTTCCTTAAGCAGCACCACGCCCGAGAGTGTCATCTCACCGGTCATCGCCAGCCGGTCGCGCACGGGCCGTCCCGTCAGCAAGCTGATCAACGCCGTCACCATCGCTGCTCCCGCCGACGGTCCATCTTTCGGCACGCCGCCGGACGGCACGTGGATGTGGATGTCCTGCTTGCGGAAGAAGTCCGCATCGATTCCGTACCGCTCCGCATTCGCACGAGTCCAAGTAAGGGCCGCGGTCATCGACTCCTGCATGACCTCGCCCAGATGCCCGGTCATTGTGAATTGCTTCCCACCGCGCATGCGGCTGGCTTCGATGAACACGATGTCTCCGCCCACCGGCGTCCACACCAGACCGACAGCTACGCCAGGCTTCTTGACGCGCTCCTCGACCTCTTTCTCCGCGCGGAACTTCGGCACGCCCAGATACTCGCGAACGATCTCTGGCGTAACCACCATCTTTTCCGTGTGGCCTTCGGCGAGCTTGCGCGCTTGTTTGCGTGTGATCGTGGCGATTTCCCGTTCGAGATTCCGCACGCCTGCTTCTCGCGTGAAGCTGTGGATGATTTCCCGCAGCGCCTCGTCCGAGAATTCAATCTGCTCGCCCACTTTCAGGCCATGTTCCTGGGCCTGCTTGGGGATCAGATACCGGTGCGCGATATGCACCTTCTCTTCACCGGTGTACCCCGCGAGTTCGATGATCTCCATGCGGTCTCGCAACGGTTCCGGGATGGGATCCATCCAGTTCGCCGTGGCGATGAAGAGCACTTTCGAGAGATCGAACGGCACGTCCAGGTAATGATCGCGGAAGGCATTGTTCTGCTCCGGATCGAGCACTTCCATCAACGCCGACGACGGATCGCCGCGGAAATCGCGGCCCAGTTTGTCGACTTCATCGAGCATCATCACTGGATCGTTCGACTCCGCTCGCTTCAGTCCTTGAATGATCTGCCCCGGCAGAGCTCCGATGTACGTGCGCCGGTGGCCGCGGATTTCCGCTTCATCGTGCATGCCGCCAAGAGCGATGCGCACGAATTTGCGGCCCAGGGACCGTGCAATGGACTTCCCAAGCGAAGTTTTGCCAACGCCAGGAGGCCCAACGAAGCAAAGGATTGGCCCCTTCATCCCTGGCTGCAGTTTCTTCACCGCCAGGTAGTCGAGAATCCGCTCCTTGACCTTGGCCAGGTCGTAGTGGTCTTCGTCAAGGATTTGCTTTCCCTTGGCGATGTCGATCTCGCTGACGCCCGAAGATTTTGCCCATGGCAAAGAGGTCATCCATTCCAGGTAGGTCCGCGAAACCATGTACTCCGCAGAAGCAGGCGTCATCTTCGCCAAACGCTTCAGTTCGCGGTCGCACTCTTTCTTTGCTTCCGCAGTCATTCCGGCTTCATCCACTTTCTTTCGGAGCTCGTCGATCTCCTGCGTGGAATCGTCGGATTCGCCGAGTTCCTTCTGGATGGCCTTCATCTGTTCGCGCAACAGGTACTCGCGCTGGTTTTGGCCCACCTGCTCTTGCACCTGCTCGTGAATCTTCGAGCGCAGCTCCAGCACTTCCAGTTCCTTGGAAAGTTCGCGAATCAGCATCTCGAGCCGTTTGCGCACGCTCGGTGTTTCAATCAGCTCCTGGCGCAGCAGCGTCGAGAGTGACGGCAAGGTCCCGGCAATAAAGTCCGCCAGCCGTCCAGGGTCATCAATGTTCAGCGCGACCGACTGCAGATCATCGGAAAGTTGCGGCGAATGGCTTACAACATCGCGAAACAGGTCCTGCGCGTTGCGCTGCAACGCTTCAAGCTCCGCATCCACATCCCCAGTGATTTCAGGTTGTGATTCCACCCGTGCGCGCAGAAAGGGCCGCAAACCGATCAACTCGAGGACGTTTATACGCTGCAAGCCCTCCAGGAAGATAACCACGTTCCCGTTCGGCATTTTGACGGTCTTATGAACTTTCGCCAGCGTGCCGACCTTGTGTAGGTCCGCGGCGGCAGGATCTTCGACCCGGGGGTCCAGCTGTGCCACCACCCCCAACAATTTCTCTTCGCCTTCGAGCGAATTAACTAGTGCCAGAGAGCTCTCTCGGCCTACCGTAAGCGGCAAAACAGCCCCTGGAAACAGGACCGTATCCCGAACCGGCAGGATCGCGAGAATTTCTGGCACCGCATACTTTTTCTCAGCCATAGTGAGTGTCCCCTAAATCCGAGCGCAGGGAAAATTCTCCCGCGCTTAAGAACTTTAGATGCGGGCTAAGGCGAAAGGGTGCAGAGAAGTGCGAATACAACTAGCATGAAATCTTAGCATAACAAGCTCATATTCTAGCACCCGCCTTGCTTTCCTACAAGATTTCCTCTAAACTATCTTTTATCATGTACATAGGTCAAATTGCGGCTCCACGCACTCGGCTCGGGTCGTATTTCAGCCAGCGGCCCGAATATCTAATCACTTCAGGCTTTCGCCTTCTTCAAAGCAAACTTCTTCCGCACGAACTCCTGGGCTTCTTCCTTGGATGCAATCCTTCCCTCGAGTTGCGCGTCTTCCACTGCCCTCAGTATTTCGCTAAATAGTGGTCCAGGGATATAGCCCATTTCGCTCAAATCAGTACCCGTTAGGACACGCTGTGGACGAACTTGTTCCGCGGGTGTTTCGGCCAGAAAGCGTTGCACCGCACCATAGGAATCCAGATTGCGATGGCTCGACAGGCAATCCAGCCGGTGCAGTTCCAGATGCTCCTCGAAATGCCGAAGCCGTACGAAGCGCTTCAGAGTCGAGGTCCGCATTTGATCCACAGCCATGAATCGCATGTGGTTGGCGACCAGCGCAATAATTTGCTCCGTTTCTTCGTTCGAAAACCGGTACCGCCGGCAGATCGCCTCCGCCATTCGAACGCCCACATCGACATGGTGATCGAAGCGAATGCGATCGCCGGTTTCTGAAGCCGGCTTGAAGGTCGGCGGCTTTCCGACATCGTGCAGCAAAACTCCCCATCCGAGCGTCGGCGAAGTTCCTCGAGGGAGTCCCTCGATCATCAGCAACGTGTGGACCCACACGTCGCCTTCGGGATGAAACTGCGGCGGCTGCGGAACGCCTTTCATCGCTCGGATTTCCGGCAGCACGATCGAGAGCAGACTGGACTCTTCGAGCAATGCGAACCCGCGCCGCGCCGCGCCTTCCGTCAAGAGTTTTGTGAGTTCGTCGCGGATGCGCTCCGCGGAAACGTCGGTAACTGCTCCGGCGTGGCGGCGAATCGCGGCAAACGTTTTGTGCTCGATGTCGAATTCGAATCGCGCCGCAAAGCGCACCGCCCGCATCATGCGCAATTTGTCTTCTGCGAATCGCCGGTCCGGTTCGCCAATCGCGCGAATCGAGCCAGCTTTTAAGTCGGCTTGGCCACCGACAAAATCGAGAATTTCGCCGGTGTCATGCCGCATCAGCAATCCGTTGATCGTGAAGTCGCGCCGCTCGACGTCTTCTTCTGGCGTCTTCGAATAAACCACGCGGTCCGGATGCCGCCCATCGGAGTAGCCCAGGTCGGAGCGAAACGTCGCGACTTCCACTTTGAGCCCGTCGTGTGGAACAAGCACCACACCGAACTGCGCGCCGACGGAAATGCTTTCCGGAAACAACTCCATGACGCGCTCAGGCGTGGCGTCAGTCGTGACGTCGTAATCGGCCGGCTCGCGTCCTAGCAATATGTCGCGCACGCACCCACCCACAAGCAGCGCCTGATGGCCGTTGCGCTGCAGCGTATCGCAGATCGAGTTGGCGAGTTCCCGAGGCGTCACACCGCGATTATGCGACACTTGCGGCGACAAGGCGAATCCCACATAAACTTTAGTTTCCGCGGATGATTATTGGGCGCGAAACACCAGGCAGGTGATGTCGTCGGACTGGCGAGTTTGGCCGACAAACTCGTCGACGCGTTTCATCAAAAATTGCAGTGATTCCTGGGCGCCCCAATCGGGCAGCGCGCGGATGGCTAGAAGCCAGCGGTCATTGCCGAACTCCTGGCCCTTTTCATCGAACGCTTCGACCACTCCATCCGTGTAAAAAATCAGCGCATCGCCGGATTTCAATTCGATAGCGGCTGTCTCGTAGACGGCCCCGGCGTCAATTCCCAGCGGCAAGCCGCCGACCTCCAGTTTTTCGGTCGTTCCGCCGGCGCGGCGCAAAATTGGGGCATTGTGGCCGGCGTTCACGTATACAAGACGCCGCGTCGCGGGTTCGTACTCGGCAAGCGCGGCAGTCGTAAAACGGCGGCCATCGAGGCTGTGCGCGGAAGCGTACCGATTTAGCCGCACAACGAGCTCCGCCAAGGGTGCGCCTTCGCCGGCAATGGTGCGCAAGCTTGCCTGAAGCGTGGCCATCAGCAGCGCGGCCGGGATGCTCTTGCCCGCCACGTCGGCAATCACCAGCATGAGCTTTCCATTTTCTTCGCCGCTCTGCGTGGGGTAGAAAGCATCATAATAGTCGCCGGCGACCGAATTCTGCGGGCGCGAAGCAAACGCGATGTCCGCGCCATTCACTTGCGGTGGTTTCGAGGGGACGAGCCACGTCTGAATTTCCCGCGCGATCTCCAGATCGCGTTTCATCGTCACTTTGTCGGCCAATTCCAACGACAGCAACAGTAGAAGCAGCAGCACGGTGACAAAAGTGAAGTTGAAATCGCCCTTCACATCGTTGCTGAACTCAAAATGGAAGCCCGAACCCACCAGCAACACGAAGGCGACAATCAGAAGCACGCGTCGCGCTGGCGTCAGCTTCATCACCAGCGACCAGAACAAAGTCTTGGCAATCCGCACGAATCGAGGCCGCCCTCGACGGTTCACCATGTCTTCGGCGACGGCATCCGTCATATAGAACCCATAGCTGGCGCGCGCGTCTGCCGTGAATTGGGACCACAGCTCGTCGAGCCGCCGGCCTTCGCTGATCCGTTGCCAGAATCCGGAAAGTTTGCCGCCACGGATGGGAGCCGCTGCGCCGGAAGGAGTTGTTACGGGACTCATGCCAGAAGTATAGGGTATCCACTCCGATTCGCATCACGACTCACTCGACTTCTTGAGGTTTGCCCTTCCTAAGGTAGACAATCTCGGTTCGTCGCGCTCGTTGCTCGATCCGTCTGCCCGCAGCGAGCCGCCGAATTGCACTTTTCCAAATCCAAAACGGTCGCGCAGCTTGTCCGTGGCGCGCGTCAATTTTTCTAGCCGTTCGCGGCGTTCGGCCTCCAGAAGATCGAGCTGTTCTCCGCCGTGTGTGAGGCCGCTGAGGCTGACGCCGAGCAGCCGGATCTTTCGTTTCGTGTCGCGATGTTCGACAAATAGTCGATTGAAGACGCGGAATATGTCGGCATCGAGCTGTGTCGGCTCGCAAAGAGTTTTGGCACGCGTGTGCGTGTCGAACCCCGCATCGCGGATCGTCAGTGTCAGCGTGCGCGTCGCCAAGCCTGCCTCGCGAAGACGTTTGCACGCTTTTTGCGAGAGGTGGCTGAGCAAGGCGTGCAGTGCGTCCGTGTCGTTCGTGTCTTCGCCAA
>WNFJ01464144.1_pt1 | contig 14273 bp, 15 predicted proteins | sample 5400461 | NCBI WGS metagenome assembly WNFJ01 (sample SAMN13153349, study PRJNA577476) | soil metagenome | isolation source: 115 cm saprolite on Douglas fir-dominated hillslope | place: USA:California | collected 2013-09-17 | reverse complement strand
AAATACCGTCATTCAGAAGCATGACTGCCACGCCGGTCCCGCGCCTTGCTGCAAACCTGCCACAGGGTTAGGCTTGAGGCGAAAAATCAACGACTCAACGGGAGAAACGTCATGTCACCAGTGGAAGCTCGCCTGAAGGAAGTGCCGTCGGGAATGACGGATGCCGAATGGAACCAGCGGGTCAATCTTGCCGCCTGCTACCGCTTGGTCGCCTATTATGGCTGGGACGATCTGGTCGATACCCATATCTCCGCGCGCGTGCCGGGACCGGAGCATCATTTCCTGATCAACCCTTACGGGTTGATGTTCGACGAGATCACTGCGTCGAGCCTCGTGAAGGTCGACCTCGACGGCAATCAGCTCACCAAGAGCGAGTACAGCATCAACCCCGCCGGCTTCACCATCCACTCTGCGATCCACGAAGCGCGCGAGGATGCCGGCTGCGTGCTTCATCTGCACACCCCTGACGGCACCGCGGTGGCGAGTTGCATGGAAGGCCTGCTGCCGCTGAACCAGACCGCACAGTTTGTCACCAACGATCTCGCCTATCACGACTATGAAGGCGTAGCCCTTGATCATGACGAGCGCCCGCGCCTGCAGAAAGACCTCGGCAACAAGAACCACATGCTGCTGCGCAATCACGGCACGCTGACGGTGGGCCGCTCGGTCGCTTCCGCCTTCGAGCGCATGTACCATCTGGAGCGCGCCTGCACCATGCAGGTACGCACCCGCATGCTGGGCCCGACCGCCTATCCGGTCGAACAGGCGGTGATCGACAAGAACGAAACGGTATTTTCGAATCCCGATCGCGCGGAATTGCGCTCGACGCAGCTGGTATGGCCGCCGCTGCTGCGCAAGCTCGATCGCCTCGATCCGAGCTACAAGACTTGAAAAATCCGGATTTTGGTGTAGTGTCCGGCTTAACGACCTCTGCACTTCCTAATCAAAACGCCGCCCAATTCCGGGCGGCGTTTTCATTTTCCGATCCCGCCGCGAGCGCGGATCCATCCCGACATTCTATCCTTTCGGCGCATCCGCCAGCGCTGCGAGAATTCGCGCCCACGAACGAATGCCCTTGTGAAAACTCCTGAGGTCATATTTTTCGTTCGGCGAATGGATGTTGTCGTCGTCCAGACCGAAACCGACCAGCACCGTATCGAGACCGAGGGTGCGCTTGAAATCCGCGACGATCGGGATCGACGCACCTGAGCCGATCAACAGCGCTTCCTTGCCCCACTCGTCAGTCAACGCCCGCTTGGCGGCGGCGAGCGGCTTCATGTTCCAATCAAGCGCAATGGCGGGCGCGCTGGAATGGTCGGTGAATTCGGCCTTGCAATCCGCAGGCACCCGCGTGGTGACATAATCGCGAAAGGCTTTTCGGATTTTTTCGGGCTCTTGTCCCTCCACCAGCCGGAACGAGATTTTTGCCGAGGCCTCGGCCGGAATGACGGTCTTCGAGCCCTCCCCGGTATAGCCGCCGATGATGCCGTTGATGTCGCAGGTCGGGCGCGAGGAGACCTGCTCGATCAGCAGCCGGTCCTTCTCGCCGGCGGGGATCGAAAGCCCGATCGGTTTTAGGAACGACTCCGGCGTGAGATTTAGATTCTTCCACTGCGCCAGGATATCGGGGGGCAAATCCTTCACGCCGTCATAAAAGCTGGGGATCGTGATGCGGCCATTGTCGTCATGGAGGCTGCCGAGAATCCGGGTCAGCACCCGGATCGGATTTTGCGCGGCCCCGCCGAAGATGCCGGAATGCAGATCGCGGTTGGCGGCCTTGATCCGAACCTCATCGTACATCAGCCCGCGCAGCGATGTGGTGATCGCCGGCGTATTCCGGTCCCACATGCCGGTGTCGCAGACCAAAGCAAAATCCGCCTTGAGGTCGTCCTTGTTGTTTTCAAGAAACGGAACGAAATTCTTCGACCCTATTTCTTCTTCGCCCTCGATGACCATGGTCACGTCGAGCGGCAACGAACCGGTTACGGATTTCCAGGCGCGACAGGCTTCCACGAACGTCATCAATTGACCCTTGTCGTCTTCCGCGCCGCGCGCGACGATGATCTTTCGCCCGTCGGCATGGTCGGTGACGACAGGTTCGAACGGCGGACGATGCCAAAGACTGAGCGGATCGACCGGCTGCACGTCGTAATGTCCGTAGAACAATACGTGCGGCCGCGCCTGACGATTTCCACCGCCGTCGGTTTTGGCGACAATGGCGGGATGGCCGGCGGTCGGCCTGACGTCGGTGGCAAAACCGAGCGACGCGATGTCCCTGGCAAGATGATCGGCGGCCGCCTTGCAATCCAAGGCAAAGGCCGGATCGGCCGAAATCGATTTGATCCGCAACAGGGCAAACAGCCGCTCGAGGCTGTTGTCGAAATCGGCATCGATGCGGTCGAGGACCGGTTGTAGCTGCGGCGCGTTGGACATTTCGATTTTCCCTTGGCTAGCGGGCGTTACTCTGCGTGTCGTGTTTTAGCTGCGTCGGAGACAAGGAGCTAGTTTCGCTGTCCCAACGCGGACGCAGGATGTGCCAGACCAATCCCGCGGCTATCACGGCGGTCGCCGCGAGATTGTTCCCGTAGGCCTGCAGATCCTTCGTAAAAACCGGAAACGAAAGGCACATCAGCAATCCCGCGATCGCCAGGGCAGCCCACGTTCCAATCTGCACCGCAGGACGCGCATCATAGGCTGCCCGGTGTATCAGGATGGTCATCGGAAAGAACAGCCATATGAAATAATACTGCCGCGCCAGCGGCGAGGCTACCGTCATCAGGCAGAACAGGAGACCTAGTTCCTCGGCATTCGACCGTGGCGTCGTTTTCGAACGCGCCGGCATCACCGCGATATATCCAAGTCCGATCGCCAGCGAGATTGCGACGGCGGCTTGGCCGGATTGTCCTGGTTATAATTGACCGGGCGGGTCAGGCGGTGCGTCACCGCGATGATGGATTGATTGACCCACGACCAGTTCTGCTCGGCGCGCTGTCCAAAGCCCTGCTCCGAGCTCGATCCCACCATTCCCTGAAACCATGTCTTCAGTTCGGAAACGTTGTGCTGGTAACCACGCACGGGCGCCGGAACCACGAACAGAAAGATCCCGAGAAAGACCACCATGCTCGCGACCGACGCCCATTGCTTTCGCCAAACCAGGTAGGGAAACACGGCCACCGGGAAAACCTTGATCGCGGTTGCCAGTGCAAACAGGCTGCCCGCCATCCCCGGGCGCCCGTGCTGCAGCGACCAGAACCCATACAACATCATCGCTAGCAGAACGAGGTTCGGTTGCCCGAGGTCAAACATGTCGAAGACGAACGAAATGGTGACAAAACTCGGCAGAGCGAACAGCCATGGGCCGGGTCTTTTGCCGGATCCCGTCATCGCGTTCGACAACTGCCCCGTCATCCACCATGCGGCTGCGTTGAGAGCCGACAGGCATAGATAGAGAGGTATCTTGCCGAAATAAGCGGGTATCGCGAGCAAAACCGCCGATAGCGGCGGATAGATGAATTCGAAATAGGCTTTGGGGTCGCTGGGGTAGAGTTCCTTTCCCTGAAGCACCTGCTGGCCGGCCCAGAACCACAGCGGATAGTCCTTTGTCTTTCCGTGCCCCCAGATTTCCGGGACTAGAACGTCGGCCGTCAGCGCGATGCAGCAGACCAGAAACAGAATATCGAGCGGCGCTCGCAACGACGGATATCTCAGCACACGCACCTTTCCGGAAAAAATCAGAGGGAGATCACGTCGCAGCAAATCAGCGAAAATCTATCGTCGCAGCAACCCGCCGAGCGCCCCGCGCACCAGCGCGCGGCCGACCGAACCGCCCATCGGGCCGCCTACCGATTTGCCGAGATCGGCAACGACCCCGCCGACCACCTTGTTGGTGACCGAGCGCGTTACGCTTCGCGCGATGATCTGGCCGGTCGACAATCTTCTCCGTGACACGTTGGTGCCGAAAATCGTCCCGACCATCGCGCCGATCTGCCCGAGAATTCCGCCGCCTCCGGCAGCTCCGCCCGCGGACGACGCAGTTCCGGCCACCCGCTTCTGCAGCACCTCATAGGCGGATTCGGAATCGATTGTCGTGTCGTATTTTCCCTTGACCGGGCTCTTGTCGATGATCGCCTTGCGTTCCTCAGGCGTGATCGGCCCGATCCGCGCCGTGGGCGGCCGGATCATGACGCGCTCGACCATCGCCGGCGTGCCGTTACCTTCCAGGAACGACACCAGCGCTTCGCCCTTGCCCAATTCCATGATGACCGTTGCGGTATCGAGCTTGGGATTGGGCCGGAAGGTTTGCGCGGCCGCCGCGACCGCCTTCTGGTCGCGCGGGGTAAAGGCCCGGAGCGCGTGTTGCACGCGGTTACCCAATTGAGCGAGCACCTTGTCGGGAACGTCGATCGGATTTTGCGTCACGAAATAAACCCCGACCCCCTTCGAGCGTATCAGCCGCACCACCTGCTCGATCTTGTCCATCAGCGCCTTGGGCGCATCGTTGAACAACAGATGCGCCTCGTCGAAGAAGAACACGAGCTTCGGTTTAGGCGGATCGCCAACCTCGGGCAGCTCTTCGAACAGTTCGGACAGCATCCACAGCAGGAAAGTCGCGTATAGCCGCGGGCTCTGCATCAGTTTGTCCGCCACCAGGATGTTGACCATGCCCCGGCCATCGCTGTCGGCACCCATGAAATCCTTCAGCGCCAGCGCCGGTTCGCCGAAAAATTTCGTCCCGCCCTGGTTCTCCAGCACCAGCAATTGGCGCTGAATGGTTCCCACCGTCGCCCTGGTGACATTGCCGAACCCTTGCGCGGCCTTGCGGATCGGCGCCAGCGGATCGTCCTCGCCATTTGTCCCCTTCTTGTTGGTGTCCGGAACGATCGCATCCAGAAGCGCGCGAAGGTCCTTCATATCGATTAGCGCGAGACCGTTCTCATCAGCGACGCGGAACGCGACATTCAAGACGCCTTCCTGCACATCGTTCAGATCGAGCATCCGCGACAACAGTAACGGCCCCATTTCGGTGACCGTTGCACGCACCGGATGACCCTGCTCGCCGAATACGTCCCAAAACACGGTTGAAAACCGGTCGGGCTGGAAGGTGAGGCCCATATCGCCGGCGCGTTTGACGATAAAATCCTTGGGCTCGCCGGCCTCGGAGATGCCCGAGAGGTCTCCCTTTATATCGGCCGCGAAGACCGGAACGCCTGCACGCGCAAATCCCTCGGCCATGACCTGCAGCGAGACGGTTTTCCCGGTTCCGGTCGCGCCGGTAACGAGGCCATGGCGATTTGCAAGCCCGAGCGTCAGCCAGGCTGGCTGTTCACCCTTTCCGATGAAAATTTTCTCGTCGGTATCGGCCGTCTTGTTATCGGACGCAGCCATTGGATTGCCTCTTCGCCCGCATCAAGCGGTTCAATCGCCTGCGCGCTACCATCATATTGCATCTTGCAAGCCGATTGAACCCGGTCAACCGCATTTGAGAGATCGGAAACCCGGTTCATCGGGACGAGATCGACCGGCTTCGTGGTTTCCACCGCCGAAAGTTGTAGCGGGGCTCCGGGGGCACGACAATTTCCCGCGAATTTCGCAACTGCTTGTGCATTGCTGCAACACTCATCACTCGATCGATGATGACAATGCGGTCATCGCTTGTAATTCGTATCGCGGAAGATCAAGATAAAATTGATAAGCAAGGAGCCGGCGCGTAACCGGTTAAGGGCGGGGCAATATGGACGAATTGATTGGGCGGCTGGCCGTAAAGGCCGGCATCGATAATGCTGTTGCTGAAAAAACCATCGGCATCATTCTAGGTTTCCTTCGCAACGAGGGGCCCTCCGACAAAGTTCAGGCCTTGATCGACCGGATTCCCGGCGCGGAAGCTGCGATCGCGGCCTCGCGCAATGGCGGCGGTCTCGGAAACTTGATGGGCGGTGGCCTGATGGCGCTCGGCACCAAGCTGATGGGGCTTGGTTTGGGCATCGGCGAGATTCAGAACATCGCTCGTGAACTTTTCAGGTTTGGCCGCGACAAAATCGGAGCGGATCAAATGGGCGAGATCATCGCAGGGACGCCGGGCCTCAGCCAGTTCGCCTAAAGCACCTTTTCATATTGAGTGTCATGACATATCCAATCTCCGAGATTGATGGCCTGCCAGCCTTCGCCGCCTCCAAACTGAAATCGCTTGGCATTCGCACCACGGACAAGCTGCTTGAGGCGGCCCGGACCGTGAAAGGCCGCAAGGCACTTGCAGCGAAAACTGGCATCAGCGAGCAGCAACTGCTCGAATGGGCCAATGTTTCCGACTACATGCGGATTCCCGGCATGGGCAAGGCAAAGGTCGGACTGGTACGCGCCACCGGCGTCGCCACTGTTCGCGAACTTGCGCTTCGCAACCCAGCGCGGCTAGCCGAGAGCATGAAAGAGGTCAATACCAAGCGCAAACTCGTCCGGGTTTTGCCTTCGGAAAGGTCGGTCGAGCGGCTGATCGCGCAGGCCCGCAAGCTTCAGCCCAAAATTACCTACTGAACAAGGATCACCTTTCAGTCCGGCTTGAGGCGGCCCGGCCGACGCCGCGGCGGCGCGCGCCCCGCATCTTGACTCCCATGCATGGACCGCGCAAAGCGACCGCATGATCGCGACCACGTCCAGACCCGTCCCGGCCGCCGCCCCGGCAGATCATCCGGTGCTCCGGACGCTTTTGTCCAGGTCGCATCCCGCCGTGATGGGTGTTCTGAACGTGACGCCGGATTCATTTTCCGATGGTGGACAGTTTGTCACACCGGAGCGCGCGCTGGCGCAAGCTCGCCGAATGATCGCCGAGGGCGCCGACATCATCGATATCGGCGCGGAATCCACCCGGCCCTATGGCGCAGAGCCGGTCTCGGCCGAGCAAGAACTAAAACGTTTGCAGCCGGTCCTGGCCGACGTCGTTTCCCTCGGTGTTCCCGTATCGATCGACAGCATGAAATCGGCCGTCGTCGCCTGGGCGCTTGATGCAGGTGCGACCATGGCCAACGACGTCTGGGGCCTGCAGCGCGATCCCGGCATCGCCGGGCTGCTGGCGGCGCGCAATTTGCCTGTCATCGTCATGCACAACCGCGACCGCGTCGATGCTGATATCGACATCATGAAGGATATTGCCGATTTTTTTGCGCGCTCACTTGAGATCGCGGCGAAGGCGGGTATTTCGCCTGGGAATATCGTGCTCGACCCCGGTATTGGCTTTGGCAAGACCCCTGAGCAGAGCATGACCGCCCTTGCCCGGCTGGATCAACTTCGGGTATTCGGCCTGCCGCTGCTGGTCGGCGCATCGCGCAAGCGTTTTATAAGTTCGGTCGTTCCTTCGGAACCGGGTCAACGCCTGGGCGGTTCGATTGCGGCACATGTTATTGCAGCGAAAGGTGGCGCACGGATCATCCGGACCCACGATGTGTCGGAAACCGTACAAGCGCTGCGCGTGGCAGCGGCGATCGAGGACAGGCGATGACCGACAGTATCTTCATTACCGGCGTCGTCATCCATGCCCGCCATGGCGTCATGGAACATGAGACCGAGGTCGGGCAGCGGTTCGTGATCGATCTCGAACTCTTCGCCGATCTGTCGCAATCCTCGCGCACCGATCGCCTCGCCGATACCGTGTCCTATTCCAATGTGGTCACCACTGCCACGGCTGCGTTCAAAAATGCCAATTATAAGCTGCTGGAACGCGCGGCCGGCGCCGTCGCCGACGCGCTACTGGGGGCGTTTCCCCGCGTTACTGCCATCAAGGTGACCGTTCACAAGCCGCATGCACCGATCGCCGCGATTTTCGATGATGTCGGCGTGGTCCTGACGCGCACGCGGCCGCAGCCGCCTCATGGCTGACGTTTTGATCGCACTTGGCGGCAATGTCGGCGACGTCCGCGCGACATTTAAAAAAGCGATCGCCAATATCTGCGGCATGACGCAAGCCGCGCTGCTGGCGCGGTCATCCGATTATGCCACGCCGCCCTGGGGCGATCAGCAGCAAGCTCCTTTCATCAATGCCTGCATCGAAATCGAAACCAGCCTCGACCCCCACGCGCTGCTCTTTACGCTGCACCGGATCGAAAAGAAGTTCGGCCGCGATCGCGCCAACGAAAGGCGCTGGGGTCCGCGTACCCTCGATCTCGATCTGATCGCCTATGACGACGTTTCGATTCAAAAGCCGGAACTGACGCTGCCGCACCCCCGGTTGTTCGAACGCGCCTTCGTGCTGGTGCCGCTCGCGGAGATCGCGCCCGACCGTGTCATCGCGGGACGCAGCGTTTCGGCAGCGCTGGCACAGCTATCAACCCAGGGGGTTGAGCGGCTACCTGACCTAAGCTGACCGAAAGGGGCTCAAAACAACCGTTTGGCATGGCTATCAGTACGTGGCAATTTCCGGCCCAACACCAATAAAGGCTTGGAGGGAGCGACCTACCGAATGACATCTGCACCTGACGATCTGCGGCTAGCGGCGGATTTCGCGCCGGCGACCTATGATGACTGGCGCAAGTTGGTCGATGGCGTGCTCAAGGGCGCCCCGTTCGAGAAGCTGGTCGGAACGACCTATGATGGATTGAAGATTGACCCGATCTATTCGCGCGCGCGGGGCGCCGGGCCGATCGCAGGCCGTGCGCCTGCCGCGCCCTGGCAGATCATGCAGCGGATCGATCATCCGGATGCCGCGATGGCCAATGCGCAGGCGCTGCATGATCTCGAAAACGGCGCCAGCGGGCTGACGCTGGTATTCGCGGGCGCCAACGGCGCTTGTGGCCTCGGACTCGAGCCGGAAGCGGAAGCGGTCGAGAAGGTTCTCGACGGCGTTTTCATCGATGCCGGGATCGCTCTCGAACTTCAGATCGGCACGCAGTCGCGGATGGCGGCAATTCACGTCGCCGAATATGTGAAGCGCAAAGGCCTCTCGCCTGCAGCCTGCGATATCCGTTTCGGCCTCGACCCGATTGGCGCCTGCGCGGTGTCGGGATCCAGTCTTTATGCCTGGCCCGAGATCGCGTCCGCGGTCACCGCTGCGATCGAGGGCCTTGCCGGAATCGGATTCAAGGGTCCGTTCGCGGCTGCCGATGGACGGGCGATTCATGACGCCGGCGGATCGGAAGTGCAGGAGTTGGCCTTCGTGCTCGCGGCCGGTGTCGCCTATCTGCGCGCGCTGGAGAGTGCCGGGGTGGCGCTCAAAGAGGCGCAGGGCATGGTCTATGCGCGGCTCAGCGCCGATGCCGATCAATTTCTGACCATGGCGAAATTCCGCGCGCTGCGAGTGTTGTGGGCGCGCATCGAACAAGCTTGCGGCCTTGCGCCAAAGCCCTTGTTCATTGCCGCCGATACCGCATGGCGGATGCTGACGCAGCGCGACCCTTACGTGAACATGCTCCGCGCGACGATGGCGACATTCTCCGCAGGGCTGGGTGGCGCCAACGCCATCACGGTGCTGCCGCACACGCTGGCGCTCGGATTGCCCGATCCGTTCGCGCGGCGGATCGCGCGCAACACACAGCTGGTGCTGCTGGAGGAATCCAATCTCGCAAAGGTGTCCGACCCTGCCGCCGGCTCCGGCGGCATCGAGAACCTGACGCAGCAGCTTTGCGAGGCGGCGTGGTTGCTGTTTCAGGAGATCGAGAAAGCCGGTGGCGTGTTCGCTGCACTTGAGCAAAACCTGATCCAGCGCAAGGTCGCGGCGACGCGGGCGGCGCGCGAAGCAAACATCGCCAGGCGCAAGGAGGTGCTGACCGGCGCTACCGAGTTTCCCAATCTGCATGAAGCGGCAGTGACAGTGCTGAATGCAAAACCGGTTGCGCTTGCGCCCCCAGGCGAAGCAAAATTCAAATTCGACGCGCTCTCGCCGATCCGCCTTGCGGCGCCGTTCGAACGTTTGCGCGACCGGTCGGATCAAATCCTGAAAGACAGCGGCGCCCGGCCGAAAGTTTTCCTCGCCAATCTCGGCGCGCCCGCCGACTTCACCGCGCGCGCGACGTTTGCGAAGAGCTTCTTTGAGGCCGGCGGGATCGGGGCTACCGATACCGAGGGATTTACCGATCCGGCGGCGCTGGCCGCCGCGTTCAGGACATCGGGCGCGGCGCTGGCCTGCCTGTGTTCCCAAGACAAGGTCTATACCGGGCAGGCAATAGCGGCGGCAAAGGCCCTTCAAGCCGCCGGCGCGAAGCATATCTATCTGGCAGGGAGGCCCGGCGAACAGGAAGCCGCGCTCCGCGCCGCCGGCGTTAACGATTTTGTCTTTGCCGGCGGCGATGCGCTGGCGATGCTGCAAGAGGCTTACCGGCTGACGGAGGGAGCATGAGCTCGGCGACGAAACCCATTCTGACCGGCGGCTGCCAATGCGGCGCCATCCGCTTTGCGCTATCGGGAACGCCGGTCAAGGTCAGCATCTGTCATTGCCGGATGTGCCAGAAGGCCTCCGGCGCGCCATTTGCGTCCTTCGCCGACATCGATCGCGGCGACTTCACCTGGACCCGCGGCAAGCCGGCGGCGTTCCGCTCCTCCTCCATCGCCGAGCGCGATTTCTGCGCCGATTGCGGCACGCCGCTCAGCTTTCGCCGCATCGACGGCCCGCGGATCGAGATCATGACCGGTGCTTTCGACCGGCCGGACCGGGTGATACCGACCCAGCAATTCGGCACCGAATCCCGGCTCGGCTGGGTGGTGGCCATTGCCAATTTGCCGAGCCAGACCACGCTGCAGAACTATGGTCCGGACAAGGTTAAGGGCATCGTCAGCCGCCAGCATCCGGACCGTGATTAAGGGGTGGCGACCCCCGGGCGTCGCCTGTGTTATGATGGGACCATGAGCCGCATACCGAACTTTGCGAATATCGCTTTTGAAAACCCCGCCCGCGCCGAGCCCGCCGGCGGCACTGAGCCGTGGCTCACGCCCGAAAGCATCCCGGTAAAATCCGGCTATAGCGAAGCCGACCTCGAAGGCATCGATTTCCTCGAGACCTGGCCGGGCATCGCGCCCTATCTGCGTGGCCCCTACCCGACCATGTATGTCAACCAGCCCTGGACGATCCGGCAATACGCGGGGTTCTCCACGGCGGAAGATTCCAACGCGTTCTACCGACGCAATCTCGCCGCCGGGCAAAAGGGCCTATCGGTCGCGTTCGATCTTGCCACCCACCGCGGCTACGATTCGGACCACCCGCGGGTATCAGGCGATGTCGGCATGGCCGGCGTGGCGATCGATTCGATTTACGACATGCGCACGCTGTTCGCAGGCATCCCGCTCGACCAGATGAGCGTGTCGATGACCATGAATGGCGCGGTGTTGCCGATCCTGGCGCTGTTCGTTGCGGCTGCCGAGGAACAGGGCGTGCCGCCGGAAAAACTCTCCGGCACCATTCAGAACGATATTCTGAAAGAATTCATGGTCCGCAACACCTACATCTATCCGCCGGCGCCCTCGATGCGGATCATCTCTGACATTTTTGCGTATACCTCGCAAAAAATGCCGAAATACAACTCCATCTCGATCTCCGGCTACCACATGCAGGAAGCCGGCGCGACGCAGGATCTCGAACTTGCCTATACGCTGGCCGACGGCGTCGAATATCTCCGCGCCGGGCTCGCGGCCGGCCTTGACGTCGACCGCTTCGCGCCGCGGCTGTCGTTCTTCTGGGCGATCGGCATGAACTTCTTCATGGAAGTCGCGAAGATGCGCGCGGCGCGGCTGTTGTGGGCCAGGCTGTTGACCCAATTCAATCCGAAGGACGCGCGCTCGCACCCATTGCCAGACCTCCGGCTGGTCGCTGACCGCGCAGGACGTCTACAACAACGTGATGCGCACTACCATCGAGGCAATGGCGGCGACGCAAGGCCATACGCAATCGCTGCACACCAATGCGCTCGATGAGGCGCTCGCGCTGCCGACCGACTTCTCCGCCAGAATCGCGCGCAACACGCAACTGTTTCTGCAGCAGGAAAGCGGCACCAACCGCATCATCGATCCCTGGGGCGGCTCGTATTATGTCGAGCGGCTCACCCGCGATCTCGCCGCAAAGGCTTGGGGCCACATCCAGGAGGTCGAGGCGCTCGGCGGCATGGCCAAAGCGATCGAGGCCGGCGTCCCCAAACTGCGGATCGAGGAAGCCTCCGCCAAGACCCAAGCCCGGATCGACGCCGGCAAGCAGGCCGTGATCGGCGTCAACAAGTACAGGCCGGTCAATGAGGCGCCGATCGACGTATTGAAGGTGGAAAACTCCACCGTGCGGCGGCTGCAGATCGACAAGCTGTCGCGTCTCAAGAAAGAGCGCAACCAAAAGGACGTCGACGACGCGCTGGCGGCGCTGACCCGCAGCGCCGGCGAAGGCAACGGCAACCTATTGGCGCTGGCGATCGATGCCGCGCGTGCCAAGGCCACCGTCGGCGAAATATCCGATGCCATGGAAAAGCAAATCCATCACCGGCGTCTACAAGCGGGAGGCGTCCACCATGTCCAACCGGGTCGAGAAAGTGCAGGCGCTGATCGATGCGTTCGAGGATGCGGAAGGGCGCCGCCCGCGCATCCTGGTTGCCAAGATCGGCCAGGACGGCCACGACCGCGGCCAGAAGGTGATCGCCTCAGCCTTTGCCGACGTCGGGTTCGACGTCGATATCGGGCCATTGTTCGCCACCGCCGATGAGGCGGCGCGGCAGGCGGTCGAAAATGACGTGCATATCCTTGGGCTGTCCTCGCTGGCGGCGGCGCATCTGACCGCGGTGCCGGAGCTGAAAGCCGCGCTGAAGAAACAAGGCCGTGACGACATCATGATCATCATCGGCGGCGTGGTGCCGCCACAGGATTACGACGCGCTCTACAAGGCCGGCGCCGAAGCGATCTTCCCGCCTGGCACCGTGATTGCCGACGCCGCCGAAGAGCTGATCCACAAGCTCAACGCGCGGCTCGGCCATAGCGAAGCGGCGGAGTAGTGCCCGACAGTGTCCATGGATCAGCTCCAAAACGCTGAAACTCTCACTACTATTGCTGCCGAAGCGTTCGGTGCGCTTCGCGATACTCGGCAAGTTGCGCTGTTTTCCTCACGTCCTGGAGGATTGACTATCGATGACGCCTACCGCGTGATACTACTCGTCAGCCAAATGTATGAAGCGCACGGCTCAAAGGTGGTTGGCCGCAAAATTGGTTTCACCAATCGCACGATCTGGACGCAATACGGGGTGTACGCTCCGATCTGGGGCTATGTTTTCAACAGTACCGCATACGATCTTGCGGCAGTCGAAACGCTGTCGCTCAAGCCGTTCTCAGAGCCGCGTATTGAACCTGAGATTATTTTCGGTTTGGGGACAGCGCCCTCTGCCCATATGAATGACACGTCCCTGGCTTCCTGCATTGATTGGGTAGCTCTCGGATTCGAGATCGTGCAATCCATCTTCCCCGGCTGGAAATTTTCTGCAGCGGACACTGTCGCAGCTAATGGCGTACATGGAGCCTTACTGCTCGGGCCACGCCAGCCGTTTGCACCGCGCGCGTCAGAGTGGTTGCGAAATCTTTCCACATTCGAAATTGATCTAACCTGCGACGGTCGGGTTATCGATAGAGGTCATTCGGGAAACGTGCTCGATGGGCCGCTCTCGGCCCTACGTCATCTAGTTGAGCTACTGACGCGCGATCCGGTTAATCCACCGCTCTCGGCTGGCGAGATTGTCAGCACCGGCACTTTGACAAAGGCCATGCCCATCGCTCACGGCGAGGTCTGGACGGCTAAGCCAACTGGGATAGCGCTCGACGAAATCCGGCTTCGATTTGCATGATGGGACACAGACGATCTCGGCTTCGCGCCCGAGGCCTGCTCATGGCACCTTTGAGACATGCCGACGGACTCTAAAATCGTCTGCTAATCGGGGTAGATCGGAAGTGATCGCCAGACGGTCAAAACGGCGCTTTTGACCACCCAATCCAGACATTGACTGTCTTACTATCGAAGATAGGCTCTTGGTGTAGCCATTGACTATGCGCGTCGCGCCAGTGCGTTTGACTACTGGATCACTTGGTCAGCTCTTTTGAGCAATTCGGGCGGGACGGTCACGCCAAGGGCCCGGGCGGTTTTCAGATTGACCACAAGCTCATGCGAAAGCGCTGCCTCGATGGGCAATTCTCCAGGACGGGCACCTTTCAGGACTTTGTCAACGTAGCCTGCCATATGCTTGGCCGCTTCGCGAAGGCTGGTGCCGTAAGCGAACAGGCCACCAGCATCGACCATTGATATGGGAAATACCGTCGGCCATCGGCGAGCGGCAGCAAGA
>WNFJ01185044.1_pt1 | contig 14273 bp, 14 predicted proteins | sample 5400461 | NCBI WGS metagenome assembly WNFJ01 (sample SAMN13153349, study PRJNA577476) | soil metagenome | isolation source: 115 cm saprolite on Douglas fir-dominated hillslope | place: USA:California | collected 2013-09-17 | reverse complement strand
AAGGTCACCGTGAGGAAAGATTGTGCGAACCGCTACTTTGTCTCGATTCAGGTCGAGGAAGAGATCAAACCGCTTCCGGTCACAAACTCGCAAATCGGCCTTGATTTGGGCCTGAAATCGATGGTGATCCTCTCCACTGGTGAAGCTATTGGCAATCCCCGCTATTATGTCCGTGATGAGAAGCGCTTAGCAAAAGTCCAGCGTTGGCACGCTAGGAAAAAGAAAGGGTCCAAGAATAGGGAGAAAGCACGGCGCAGAGTTGCCCGTGTGCATGCCCGTATTCATGACCGTCGTCGAGACTACCAGCACAAACTTTCGACACGCATTGTTCGCGAGAACCAAGTGATCTGCGTGGAGAGTCTGGCGGTCAAGAATATGGTCAAAAATCACTGCCTCGCCAAGTCGATCAGTGATGTGGGATGGGGCGAGTTCGTCCGCCAGTTGGAGTATAAAAGCCGGTGGTACGGACGAGCCCTCGTTAAAATCGATCGCTGGTATCCCTCCAGCAAAACCTGTCATGAGTGCAAGCATGTCGTGGAAGATTTGCCACTGGATGTTCGTGAATGGGTCTGCCCAGAGTGCGGCACATGGCATGACCGGGATATCAACGCTGCCAAAAATATTCTGGCCGAGGGGCTCTCGGTGTCGGCCTGTGGAGGAAGTGTAAGACCCAAACGGGCGAAAGCTCGTCGGGCTACTCCCAATGAAGCAGGAAACCCATGCTCGTGAGGGCGGGAATCTCCTGGCTTTAGCCATGGGGAGGATGTCAACTAAGATCTACGATAGTCTTGTTGCGGTAGACGATATCAGCTTCGCCATGTATCGGGGCGAGGCTTTTGGATTCCTCGGGCCAAATGGTGCAGGGAAGAGTACTGTGGTGAAGATCCTTACTGGCCTGGTAGCGCCAACCAGGGGAGAGGTACGTGTGCTAGGAAATCCAGTTAGCCATCTGGAAACTCGGCGACGCGTCGGCTATTTACCGGAACTCCCCACTTTTCATCGCTGGCTACGAGCAAAAGAGTTTCTGGATTTTCATGGTCGGTTGTATGGTCTGCGAGGAATGTTGCTGGAAAAGCGTATCAAAGAAGTGCTGGCGGAGGTTGGGCTGACTGGACGAGAAAATCAGAAATTGGGTACCTTCTCCAAAGGAATGTTACAACGTATCGGGCTGGCGCAGGCACTGCTCAATCGGCCGGACCTGGTAATTCTTGATGAGCTTGTATCTGGATTGGACCCTGTCGGTGTGCGTGATATGCGGGAGCTTCTGCGACATCTCAAGATGGAGGGTATGAGCATATTCCTCAACTCTCACCAGCTGGCCGACGTCGAGGTGATTTGTGACCGCGTAGCAATTATTAACCAGGGGAGGATATTGAAAGTGGGAGTACCCACCGCATTATTTAAAGGGCCCACAGTGCTAGGGGTACGTGTCGATCAGGTGAATGCTGAATTGCTGCATTATCTCGATTCTATTGCAATCTCTGTAAAACGCGATGAATGCGATCCCAATAGCGTTCTCGTTGAGGTACAAGATGAGGAAGAGGCGGCAGCCAATGTTGCCAGTGTTGTGCATGCCTGTGGACGAAGTCTCTATAGTTTAGCACCACTTCGTCACTCACTGGAGCAACTCTTTTTACAAACAATTGATGGATCAATTGATTAAGGAGCATATAGTGGGATTGTTGTTGATTACTCGTTTCACCCTACAAGAAGCAATCCGTCGTCGACTCTTCCTGGTAATCGTGGTTCTGACCGCACTGCTACTCGTTTTATTCATGCTGCTATTTAGTGCAGCCCTCCAAGTTGATCTTAGAGCAAACTCGAATGTCAATCCGCAGCTGGAGTTACTGGCTAGTGGGATCATCCTAACCCTACCAACAATGTGGGTAGTCTATCTCCAATGCAGCATTATGACTATATTTTTGACGGTAGGCATGATCTCCAGCGAGGTCGAGGCTGGTACCTTCTCGGTGATTGTACCGAAGCCATTGAGACGGGTCGAAATTGTCCTGGGCAAATGGTTAGGCTACGCGCTGATCCTGAGTGTCTACACGGCATTGCTATTTTTTTGCTATACAGGCATCATTTACTGGAAAACTGGATACTGGTCCACGCAGGCATTGGGTGCGTTGGGCATGCTCGAGCTAGCTGTGCTGGCACTGATGGGTTTTACTACACTGGGCAGCGCACTTGTGTATTGATACTATTTGTTGGAGCTCCAATCTCTAGTACCGTGTCGAGCGTTATAAATCTTATCACAACTGCTCAAGGAGTCGTGCCCCAGCAGAGTGATACGCTGCAAAATATCACAACCGTTGTGAACCTGATTATGCCATCAGATGCACTCTGGCATGGTGCTGCATACTATCTGCTTCCAACAGCCGCCCTGGATTTTCTGCCAACCCAAGGGTATTCTGCCGGGATACTGGATATCCCTTTCATCTCACCACAGCCTATATCTATACCATTGCTGATCTGGGTAGCATTTTATTGTATCGTGCTACCTATACTTGCTGTCTGGCACTTCCAGTATCGTGATTTGTGAAACCAGCACCATCATTTTCTTTACGAAGATTGCCTGCTATGTTAGAATAATGGAGAAGTAATTATTTATCTAGGTGATCGCGCCTGCCGAGTTACGATACAAGGTAAGAGAGGCCATCATGAATGCATCGGTGGTTATACAGAACCAGCTTCTAGCTACCAAATTCTTTGTGCCCGCTGCATCTCATTCCCTAATCCACCGTTCTCATCTGAATAATTTGCTTCAGGAGAGTCTGAGATATCCCCTCACGCTCGTTTCTGCTCCTGCTGGCTTCGGTAAGACCATGTTACTGGCTAACTGGGTGCAATCGCTGCCTGCAAGCGATCCTCTGGTGGCTTGGGTGTCCCTAGACGAGGAAGACAATGAACCGCAGTTGTTCTGGACCTATGTCCTGTCAGCCTTAGATATGCAGCAATCGGAACCCTTTGCCCCATTGTTAAAATACCTGCAATCGCCACAAGCTCCCTCTCTCAAGTACGTCCTGACAGCGTTCACTAATTTGCTTGTGAACAGTGCTGAACGCTATCTGCTGATCTTAGACGACTATCACCTGATCACCGACGAGCAAGTGCATGCCAGCCTCTCGTATCTGATAGAGCATTTGCCTCCTCAATTGCATATCATCCTGGCAACACGGACAGATCCCCTTTTGCCACTTCCGCTGCTGCGGGCACGCGGACGGATATTGGAAGTGCGCACTGACCAGTTGCGCTGTACAACAAAGGAGACCAGAGCCTTCTTCCACAAGGTGATGGATATCCAGCTCTCTGATGAAATGATCCAAGAGGTGACACTTCGCACGGAGGGCTGGCTGGTGGGCTTGCAATTGCTCGCTCTTTCCTTGCAAGGGCGTGCCAATCCTGTAAACCTGCTTGAGGAGGTAAGCGGCGATCAACGCTACATTCTGGACTATTTGACCGATGAGGTGCTTTGGCGGCAGTCAGAGGAAGTGCAAACCTTTCTGCTCTCCACATCCATCCTTGAGCGGCTCAACGCTTCGCTGTGTGACGCTGTCATGGGGCAGTCTGGTAGTCAGCAGATACTCGAACAGCTGGAGCAGGCCAATTTATTTGTCGTGTCCCTCGATAGCAGGCGCCAGTGGTATCGCTATCATGCCCTCTTTGCCGAGGCCTTGCGTTACCGGCTAGAGGAGACGCAAGGTAATCTGGTGCCTACCTTGTATCATCGTGCTAGCCTCTGGTATGCTGAGCACGATCAGGTCACCCAGGCCATTCTGCATGCCTTCAGTGCTCATCAGTGGCAGTGGGCGGCTGATCTGATCGAACGTATTCCTTTTGCATCATGCAGTTGGGGAGCAGGTGAACATGAACTAGTAAGGCTCCGGCGCTGGCTGGAGCAACTGCCAGCAGACATCATACATACGCGGCCCCGCCTCTGTCTGGCCTGTACTCACATGTTATGGTCGGTTGCACCATCTCTGATGGTGCAAACTTGGCTCAATGCAGCTGAGGCGGCACTGACTGCTTCACTCACCATGCAGACAGATGAGGATACCTCATCCTCCATACTTACCCCACAAGCGCGACATGAGCAAGAGGATCTGCTCGGGGATGTGATGGCCTGCCGTGCCTACGTGCAGAGTTTTGGGGGGGATGGACAAGACACACTCACGCTCTGTCGGCAAGCTCTCTGCTTGCTCTCAGCAGAGAATAAGATGCTTCGTGCAGAGGTCTATTGGGCTCAGAGCCGGACATATTATGTTTCTTCTGCTAATGATGCAGTGGCCGCAATTCAGAGTGGGCTCCAAGGAAGTATTCTTGCCCAGGAGGCAGGGGATACTGCTCTAGCTATTACTATTATAGGCACAACTGCCTGTTTTATGATAGGGGCAGGGCACTTGCACGATGCGCAGCAGCTGGCCGAGCAAGCAATGCAGTTAGGGAGGCAGCCAAGAGGATTTGTGTTGCCTGAGGTGGGTTGGCCTACTGTCTTTCGAGCAGAGATCCTGCGTGAGTGGAACGAGCTCGATGCAGCACTCGCTCTGTCACAAGAGGCCATCTCGCTGTGCAAACAGATCGAGTCGATGGCTGCACTCACATTTTTACTTTGTGGGTACGCGACGCTGCTGCGCATCTCCTTGTCACGGGGAGATCTGGATGCAGCACGCTCCGCCTACCAGCAGTTTGAGCGCATCGGCAGAGGCATGAACCAGTCCTGGTATATACATGTTCGTTCCCTCTTCACCACGGTTGACCAGATCCGGCTCTGGCTCGCCAGCGGCGAGTTGGAGCAAGCCACCCGCTGGGCTGAGAAATTGGAGCTGACAGAGCGGCAGGGTTCTCCATTTATGCACGAGCGGGAGGAGGTAGCCTGTGTACGTGTTCTCTTAGCTATGGCTCACCCAACTTCTGCTCTCGAGCGACTAGAGCCTGTGCTCCAGAGAGCGACCATGGCCCAGCGCTGGGGCCACGTGATTGAGATCCGGCAGTTACAAGCCCTGGCTCACGAGATGCTCCACCAGGAGATGCAGGCACTCGACACCCTCTCCCAGGCGGTTCGTCTAGCCGAGCCCGAGGGTTACATCCGTTGCTTCGTGGATGAAGGTGCCCCAATGGCTGCTCTACTCTCTCAACTGCGGGAAAAGCAACGTCTATCTGGGCCAACTCCTTATCTAGATACTGTGCTTGCTGCCTTTCCTCAGCAGAGCCAGACGCATGAACAGCAGTTGAAGCGGGCGAGACCGCGTACAAGGAAGTCCCTCCCGCGTCGTGATGACCACCTGGGCGGCGACCCATCACAAGATTAGTTTCCGATATTTCCACAAGCTATTGGATCGAAATCTGTCTGGGTGGAGAGATCTGTGCCGAAATGGATATTGATGTACCAGCTGCTTACAGGGATAGATGAGACATTTGGAATGACAGTTACCGAGCTTGCAACGCCTTGGGTATCTGCCTTTAGCGTAGTGAGAGGATAGAGGATATTCCCTGGTAACTGGCTCTCACAACTGCCTGCATGAATATGTGCTCCGTGTTCAGAACCCGGAACTAGGTTCGACACAGTCGTATTGACTGTCAATGTTCCTTGATCCAGCGAAAGGTCAGCTGTGCCTGTCGCTTGTTGATTATCTGCGTTGGCACCATCTAATGGTACTGATACTGACTGGGTCATATTTGTCGCTGTCTGTTGATTGACGACATTGCCGCAGGTTATCGCAAGCGCCTCTGCTGGTGTTTGCAGGGTTGGGCCACTGTGGACATTAATGTGCCAACCAGTTGCGAGTATGCCGCCAGTAACATTGTTGATGGTTGTTGTTGATATCCCATTTCCAGCTTCGTCTGCGACAACATTATTGAGTGGATAGACAATAGTTCCATCGGTTGAGCAGTCACCCGAATGAATATGTGCAGGATGACTGGTCTGTGCTTGTAATCCACTGAGTTTAATTGTTACGGTCAGTGTTGTAGCCTGTGGATTCCATGTCAAATCTGCTGTTCCATGAGGGGTGTGCCGGAGGGACACAATGGAATGGAGACCTTGTCCATCCTGATTATGGGCAAATGTGGTGGAATGACGCATCGCAAGCAATGTGATCAGTGTGAGCAGTGCTGCCATAATCCCTCCTCTGGTAAGACTGCTGCTGTTGCGAGTCATTTTATTACTCATCTTTCCATTTCCTCCCTTTACTCATCTCTGTCAGACGTTCAGCACTCTATAAACGTTTGAAGCATGCTTGCTGCTACATTCACGAGAGGCAAAAATGGCTAAGCTAAGTAACCTGTTGGATTGAAGAAAGGCAGGAGGAGGTAGGAAGAATCTTATTCTTGATAGTGGGCATCCTGGTTGTCGCTTATTGGCGCGTAATTGATAGTGTTTCCGTCGAGCTTTTCTCGATTGAGGAGTTTCTGTATCTCGTCGAACATGGTCTCCACGTCGCCGAAGGAGCGGTAAACGCTGGCGAAGCGGATATAGGCGATCTTATCCATAAGTCGCAAATGGTCCATTACCAACTCGCCGATAACGCTGCTTGGTATTTCCTGTTTCCCAAAACGATACAGCTCTTGCTCAATGTCCTCGACCGCATTTTCAATTTCACCTGCGGGCAATGGGCGCTTCTCACAGGCCTTGCGCAGCCCAATGTACAACTTTTGCCGATTGAATGGCTCTCGCCGTTGATCTCGTTTGATTACCATCAAGTGGAATTTTTCGACGCGTTCATAGGTGCTAAAGCGGGCTTTGCACTGTTCGCATTCGCGACGTCGATGGATGGCGTCGCCGATATCTCGTGAGTCCTTAACCCGTGACTCAGTGTATCCACAAAAAGGACATTTCATGCTGGCCTTCCACAATCTCGCTCAGAAGCTTCTTTTGTGAACATTCTACCACAGTAGCCAACCTTTTTGTGCTCAATGTCCTCGGCTCGTCGAAATCTTCAAGAGCTGGCAAGGAGATCATGCCGGAAGCAGCTTCGCGAGATGATCTCCCTGGTATACCAGTGCCAAGCGACAATGATAAATGCTCTACAATTTCCTGGATGCAGATAGATGCCGTTAGATGAGTGCTGGAGTTGCTATATACTCTTTTGGGGTGAGCTCTGCTGCCATAGCTTCATTTTCTCTTGGGGAAGTTGATGGCTTTTGCTGGTTGGGATGAACTTTCCCCACATAACCTGACCGCAACCTGGATCCCTCACGCCAATAGGCATACCAATAGGGGCCATGTCCCTGTCTATCGCGGCAGGTGCTGCATGAAGCCTTTCCACACTTACGAAATTGCAATTGATAGGTGATGTGCTGATTATTTGGTATGTCTTTCATGACCACTAACTTACCCTTCCACAGATCAATAAAACGTCTACATGGACTCTCAATTGATGATGTTATCATAACATTGGTGCATGAACATTCTCTGAATTTGTCATTTTCAAAAATGAAACATTGTTCATCTTCTGGAGAGGAATTATCCCTTGCAAATGCGTCTTTAAATAACACCTTATTCATGTGCTGAAAAGAGAGTGCCTGTGTCTTGGGCGAGTTTCTCCTTGGTAGGCAATCGATGGTATAATTGAGCATTAGGTGGTTACGTCGGTGCTGCTGACAGACATGCTGCTTTATTTCGTTAGCTGCATCATGTTATAGGATTGGAAAGAGGAGAAAAACTATGCAAATTATTATCAAAGGTAGACAAATGCCTATTACTTTACAATTGCGTCAGCAAATTGAGCGTAAAGTAGGCCGTCTCTCTCGTCTGGTTGACGAGAATACCCGTGTAGAAGTGACAGTAGCTGAAGGGAAAACACGAAGTGCCAGCGATCGTTATTCTATGCAACTTGCTCTTTCTGGCCATGCCCATCCTATTCGCAGTGAGGTCAGCGCAGTGAGCACTACTGCTGCCCTTGATCTCGTGATCGATAAAGTTGTTGCCCAACTTGGTCGCCTGAAAGGTCGACAAACAACGGTACGTCGGCATCATACAACGCCTATAAAAGTTCTGGCTCTTTCTCGTTCCGGTCTACTCATGCCTCTAGAAGGAGAGGCTGAGGAAGAGACAGAAGATTCTCCTACTACGAACTCTGTTGGGGAAGAACGTAACGAGGAAATCTGGTCCAGAGTGATGGAAATTCGCCGTGCACCTACAAAGCCGATGACCGATCAAGAGGCGATAGCGCAGATGGAGGAAGAGGGCTCTTCTTTCTATCTCTTTTTCAATGAAGAGAGCAATAGCATTAATGTAATGTATAAGCTGGATAGTGGAGGCTATGGAATGTTAGTGCCTGTCATGGCGTAAATAGTCTCTAAAAGCGCTATCAAATTCTGGGCGTAAGAGTGCCTCTAGCTTCAGTGCTGAGGACAATTGCGCCCTTTCTTTTTATCCTGATAGCGTTACCTCAAAGTGCCATGGCTGGGATGGTGGGGAATCGAATTGACCAAGCGGGTCTGCTGCTCGGATCGTTAGGATACGAGCCTCAGTTGACGGGAGGGGTCTGAAGCGTGCACTTCCCTGATAGACAGCCTGATTTGGTCCATTCGTCAGGTCAGGTCGTGCCAGAATGATGCCTCCATGATCTCCTGTCCACTGTTTTCCTGTGGTATCTTTGAGGAAGAAGATGATACGTGGGACGAACGAGAAGCCCGGATGAAGAGGAGGTCTGATCCACATGTAGAGCAGGTCGAAGAAAGACTGATAATACTGCAGTTGGTGCAGTATTAATGTCATCCCATTTTGTTTCTGTTCTAATTCCAGGGTGATGGTTTTTACTGGTTCACTTGTATCAGGCTTTTCTCGTTGCTCCTGTGTCAGAGGGAGGGGAGCGGCGATGACTACTGGTGGACGTGATGCCAGTTCCAATGCCCTGGTTGAAAAAGGCGTTGGATCTTGTAAGATGTCGTTGCATAATTGCAAGCACTCATCACAAATATATGCCGCTCCTGGCCCCGCTATCATACGCCTGACTTCTGACGTATGACGACCACAAAAGGAGCAACGAGCCTGTGAACGATCAAAACTCATTATACCTTCCCCATCGGCTAGAGCTATGCATTACCCTTTACGCGTACGCTGGGTGGCCAGAACTGCCACAGCCTCGCTATGCAATCCTAGACGTTCGAGAATAGAGGCATGAGCCTCCCATTCTAATAAATCATCTAATGCTAGAAGAGATGGTACTATGTTGCCTGTTGTTCTTTCTAGCTGTTGAGAATCATTTACGGGCACTTGATCTATATGAGTGTGTCCATTGAGTTCTTCTAACTTTTCTTGGCCTGTGTGGAACTCGCTCCTGTATTTGCGCTGTAAAGCCAGCTTGATTAGATAATCGGCAAAGTGCGGATTTTTTGGAAGTAGGGAACCGTGCAGATAAGTGCCGTAAGCATTGCGGTAGACCGCACCTTCGGTATAATCCTCTGCATTGTTACCATACCCTTTCAGAACTTTTCCCAGTGGCTTGGCAGTACCCAGATAGGTACGTCCTCCATGGTTCTCGAAGCCGACTAGTGTTTGGCCATTCCAGCGAATGGCAATATTTCCTATACAGCGTGCAATTCGTGCCCCTTTGTGAATAGTCCAGGCATCAAAGACTCCCAGACCTTGCATGTCTGGTCCTTCAGCTGGACGATAGTAATGGGCTAAGAGTTGGAATCCGCCACAAACTGCAAGTACTGGCATATCGTCTTCGATCGCAGCCCACAAGCCGATTCCTTTCATCTCATGTAAATCCCGAGCGACGGGAGCCTGCTCTTTGTCCTGACCACCACCAATGAACAGCATATCATACTCATCGGGTGCAAGAGCATCGCCAATGCCCAAACCAACTATTCGTAGTTCGATGCCTCGCAGTTGGCAACGACGGCGTAGTGTCAGGATATTGCCACGGTCGCCGTATAAATTTAATTGATCTGGATACAAATGTCCCAGTGTCAGCGTGAGTGGCTGGATAAAACCATCGCTCATGCTTCTTTCCCTTCCCAAAAGTGAGGCGTTAAACCGCGTTGTTCCAACTCACGATACATTGCTAGTAAACCTGTATACGTAGGGACAATAAAGAGAGTTTCACCAACGGGTGTTTGTTGTAATGCTGTGTCTAAAGCGCTTTTGAGCCCGTAGCTGTTGGCTATCTGGGAGTTTATCTGCTCAGAATCTGGCAGCGTCTGGCGCTCTTTTTGGTTTTTGTTTGCTCCTCTTTGCTGGCGTGTCTGGTGCGTACCCCGTTCACCTTTTAACGGCATATGCGGGATGATAGTCATTTCCTTCTGAGGTATTCCAGTGTATTTCAGGCGTATGGCAAGATCTAGGGCGCGGGTTCCCGAGACAACAAGGGTTTGCGTATGGCCTACTGCCCGTTCGAAATCAACATCCCAGATCCAGGAAACATCCTGTCCATCCGCAATATTGTCATTTAAAATGAAAAGGGTATGGCGTGATATGCCTTCGCTGAAGAGTGTGCGTAGCACTTCATTAAATCCAGTGGGATTCTTTGCCAGTAGGAGACGTATTGTTCTGTCTTCGGCCTGTATGAGTTCACCACGTCCAAAGGCTGGCTTTGATTGTTCAATGCCTGTGATAATGGGTTGCCAGTCTGTATTTAAGGCCTGGGCTGCTGTGATGGCAGCCAGAGCATTATAGACATTATAAAGCCCCGGTAGAGGAACGATTATTTCATGTTGTTGTGCTGTATGTTCGATGGTGATGCGATGGTGGTCGAAACTGTCGAGCCTTACCTGGATTGCCCGTATATCCGGTTGATGACGCTGCAACCCGCAGTTGGTACAGTGATAATGTCCAATGTGGCTATAGAAACGTAGATCGTACGTGTACTCACCACCGCAGTTTGAGCAAGTGCGGGCATCACTGACTTGATATTGTTCGCTGTCTGCATGTTGTCTTTGCAGGTCCAGGGAAGGGTCATCAATGCCATAGTAGAGCACTTTGCCGCTAAAGCCAGTAGCCAAATGTGCTATTGAGGGGTCATCAGCGTTGAGCACGAGTATTGTGCTTGCTGGCATTTGGCTGATAGCCTCTCGCCAGTGAGAAATGATGCTATCTACTTCGCCGTAGCGGTCGAGTTGGTCCCGAAAGAGGTTGTTAAATACGGCAACACGTGGCTCTATTGCTTTGACGATCTGTGGAATTGTGGCCTCATCTATTTCAAGTATCGAGATAGCTCTCCTCCCTGAACGCCGCAACTGGCCATTGGGTTTGGCGCGGATGACAAACAAACTTGCCACGCCACGCAACAGGTTCGAACCTTCTCGGTTGTGCCATACGCGTAATCCGCTGTTACGCAAGATAGCTGCAATGAAACCACTGGTTGTCGTTTTTCCGTTTGTTCCTGTAACAATAACGCTACCGCATTCTAGCTGTGTTGCCAGGTGTTCGATGATCTCTGGGTAGATGCGCTGAGCCACTATGCCAACAATGCTTGTACCTCCGCCGAGGTGTAAGCGGCGGCTGATAGCCCCGGCTGCTCTTCCTGCAACAACTGCTAATCCCGCTCGTAGAACATGCTGCCGATGCTTCTTGCGATCCTGCTGTCGTTGGTTGGCTGATTGAGAGTGATCCTTCTGACTCTCTCGTTGTTCTCCATCTGTCTCGGGCGGGATTGACTGCGATAGTCGTCGTTTCCGCATGCTGTTCCTCCACGTAAACGGTTCTGCTTCTTAATAGATAGTAGATACATGCAGCATAGCATGCAAGCTTAATACGGTCAAGTGTATTGAGAGCTGCTAAGGCTGTAAGGCTGCAGCAGCTTGACGAAATTGTTCAGCTTTTGTAAACTGGATTGGCAGTCTGCGATTTTGATCACTCTGGCTGCAATTTCTATGGTCCGTGTAGTAGGAGAACCTTTCATGTCTGACAATGAAGCCCTAGAAACTGAATTATCCACTATCTCAGCCTTGAAGAAGCCCTGGGTTGAGATCCTCGATGCTGTCCCTGTACATTTGCAGACGCTCGATCTAGCACGTCATATTGCTATAGCTCCTGATGAAAAGCGTTATGTCGTGGCAACATTCGATGGTGCCCACGTAGGCCGAAAGTATGTGATAGCGGTTTATCCTCAGCAGGGTAACTATCTCACGCTCATTCGCCTACCAGTCTGTCAGTTCCATGCGGATCTGCCTGAAGATGCAGTACAGCGGCACACTGCTCTGGTACAAGCTATTCAAAAAGGAAAGCTGAAAACATATCTTAGAGAGAATGAACAATCCTTGATGCATAGTGAACAGAAATGATGCCCTATCCAGTTCCTCCTGTACTTGACTGTTTATCGTGCAAAAATAATGTATGGCTCTTAGCTCTATTTCTTATCATTTTTATAGCTCATAGAGCTGTGAGAACTTCTTTGTTAGGTATTGGATGAGATGCTGTGGATTAGCTGCTTCGCCAATAATGTGCTGCATTAGCTCATCAGGCTGATAAATTGCACCGAACGTGTAGAGGCGTTCGCGCAGCCATTCCAGGATGAATGCAGTCTCTCCTGCGGCCAATCGCTGGTCGAAATTGGCAAAGCTCTTGCGCAGTGAGTGGTAAATTTGGGCTCCATAGAGATTGCCAAGGGTGTAGGAGGCGAAGTATCCAAAGCCAAATGTCCAGTGGACGTCTTGCAGGATGCCATTCGTGTCGCTATCGGGCTCGATACCTAGGTAGGCATGATACTTCTCACTCCACAGGCGCGGCAGCGATGCAACAGTAATTTCGCCATTGACCAGGGCTTTTTCTATTTCAAAGCGTATAATGATGTGCAGATTATAGGTCACTTCGTCAGCCTCCACACGAATCAGGCTAGGTTCGACATGGTTGAGCGCGCGTGCGAAATCTGTCACGCTGACCTGCTGGAATGACTGAGGAAAGGCTTCCTGGACCAAACCATACTGTCCACGCCAGAAGGCTTCCGAGCGTCCGATTGCATTCTCCCACAGACGTGATTGGGACTCATGCATGCCCATAGAAGCACCACCAGCAACTGGTGTACGCAGTAGCGTAGGGGCACTGCCCTGCTCGTAGAGAGCATGACCTCCTTCATGTAGGGCTGCCATCATCGACATAGGCAGAATATCACTATAGCGCACTGTCAGACGCACATCCTGCGGTGCTCCTATACTGGTAGTAAAGGGATGAGGGGAGCGAGCGATCTTCCCGCGCGAGAAGTCATAACCAATGCGTGTGAGCAGCTTTTCCGCAAGCAATTTTTGTTGTACTTCAGAGAAGCTGCCCTGGAGGAAGCTAGTATTGATCTTTTTGCCACTGGCCTGTATTTGTTGCAACAAAGAAACGCTGACATCGCGTATCGGGGCAAAGAACTGCTCAACTGTGCTGGTAGTCAACCCTGGCTCATAGATGTCCAGCAAAGCATCATAGCGATTTTCCTGATAGCCGTACAGATCGGCGACTTCGCGCTGGAAGCGCACTGTCTGTTCCAAGCAAGAAGCGTAGCTAGCAAAATCGTTGTTAGCCCGGGCATGCACCCAGGTATCGTGGCTGATGACGCGAGCACGCTCCATTTCCTCTACTAGTTTACGAGGCAGTTTCGTTGAACGATTGTAGATGCGATGAGCTTGACGTACTAAGCCACGATCGGCATCGGTAAAAGATGCTCTCTGAACGACTTCTTCCAGCTTATTAAGCAGTTCGCCTAGGCGCGGGGAAGTCCAACGTTCGTGAATGAGACCCTGTAATGTCGCTGCCTGATTGGAGCGAACCCCGCTGGCGCCATCAGGCATTCCAGTCTGCTGATCCCAGTCTGCGAGGGCCTGCAGTGCTTCAAGATCTGTTACTTCCTGCAACGAACGTAGTAACTCGTTGATACGTTCGTCGCTCTGTGTAAAATGGATGCTATTCTGTTCTGTTACTAACATTCTTTTCTCTCTTTCTCAACTAGACAAAAAAGCAAGGCAGAGTGAGCTTCTCTCAGGCTAAAAAGGAAAGGAAGGAGGAGAGATAGTGGATCTGCTATAAGCAAGATTATACACCTACTGAGAGAATTTGAAAGCATCTTTACAGTTAACGGCCCAGAAAGCCCCGCTCTTTACAAGGCGGTGGATGAATGGGCCTACCTTTTTTGGGTCAGGGACACTGGGGTCCCTTTCTGCATGAAAGAATATTCATTTTCCTCTCCTGTAGGATGAATATATGTATATTGACATGTGTGATATAATAGACCTATATTCTTGAAAGGAGCAAACTGCATGTTGGTCTACGAGTACCAACTGGACGGGAGCAAGAAACAATTCGCCGCTATCGACGAAGCCATTCGCACTGTCCAGTTCATCCG